>Ga0310690_10000252_pt1 | contig 125215 bp, 126 predicted proteins | sample AusTroGonzalo_MG_2_FD_207661 | JGI IMG/M metagenome (GOLD analysis project Ga0310690, IMG submission 207661) | Bovine rumen microbial communities from tropical cattle in Woodstock, Queensland, Australia - Gonzalo_04 (v2) (version 2) | ecosystem: Host-associated > Mammals > Digestive system >...
ATTTTTATCCTCCCTATTATAATTATATTATATATAAAAAATTATTCTTTATCAAGTTGTATCTTTTTCTCTCTAATATCATTAATAATTTCATTAATTTCAATAGGAAAATTATTATGAGAATCTAATCCTACATTATACATATAAGGATTATTATTGTAGAACTTTTCTCTTGAGTGTGTATGACCATGGAGATTAATCAGATGTTTAGCCCATGCTTTTTGGTCATCATAGTTTGCGGTAATCACAGGATAGTGACAAATGAAAAAATAGTTTTTACCAATTTTAATTTCTTTTGCATAAATAATTTCTACGATGTTGCCGCAATTCTTATATAGTTCCACTCTTGATTCAGTATCATGGTTTCCTAATACAAGATGAATTTTTCCTGCAAGGCGGTTAATACATTTAATACCATATTTATTATCGCCTAGCATAAAATCCCCAAGAACATATACATCATCTTCATAATCCACAACTGAATTCCAATTTTGGATAATTACTTCATCATGTTCTAGGCTAGAATTAAATCCTCTTGGACCCCAAAGAAATTCTTTTTGATGCCCAAAATGAGGGTCACTAGTAAACCAAATTTTGTTTTCCATAATAACCTCCTTATTTTATTTCATCTGTATTTATAATTATATCCCTATCTACCATAATTTTATCAGAAGCATCAAATATATATTTAACTTCACGGATATGATCTTTTTCAAGAGCTTTAATTACATCATATTCACCCCAAGCTAATTCATATGTTCCATCCGCATATAAAATATAATAAGATTTTTCTGAAGGACTTAGTGAATCCCATATTTCTTTAGTAATTTCTGTTTTAAACTTTCTTAATTTTAATATTCTACATATTTTTTTCATTTATATTAATCCTTTCTATTTTAAAACCAAAAATTAATTTTATTAATAATCTTTGAAACCAATTAAAACTTTGAGTTAAATTAATTGTTATATTCCCAAGAATTAAACTAGATTTATAAGTTTCTTTATTTAATTCATTAGATATATAGATAAAAGGAATATTATTTTCTTTCATTATTCTTCCTCCTCTTTTGTTTCCCAAATGTGTAAATCATAAAAATTATCTTCAAAAGTATAGTAGGCTAAATGAGAGTCAAACCATTCAAACATTTCTTCTCGTGAATAAAAATGTCCGCCTACTGCGCAATTATTTCCATATTTCACTTCAAAAAACCACATATTATTCTACCTCCCATATTTCTGTAAAACCTTCTGCTATTGTTGGCTCTTGAATTGAATCATACATATTTATAACCGCATCTTCAGGCACTAATGCACGACCAGTTCTTTGAGCATTTCTTTCTAAAATAGTTTCAAGAGGAGTTGTGAAATATATGCCGATAATTTGATTAGGTTTTTTCTCTAAATGACTAAATAACTTACTGCGGGCGCCTCGGTTTAGGGAGGTTTGGTCCACATAAAAGTCTCTATCATCGGCTATTGCCGCATTAATTTGTTTTATAAACTCTGTGTAAACTTGTTTTTCTTTTGAAAAATAAGCATCATTATCTTTTAACAAACTAAATCTAATAGCATCTCTTGATATAACTATTTCATTATCTTTTAAATGTTGTTTAATATAGTAGGATTTACCACATCCTGGCGCGCCTATCATTACATACATTTTACACATATTTCATCAACTCCTATCTTCTGTGTTTACAATCGAATTCTCTATTTGAATTCCAACATCTTTTGTTTATATTATATGGACATGAGCTACAAGTACATTGAGACAATTTCCCTACTTCATCTCTTTGTCCATCTTTAAAACGACCGAGTTCAAATTCTCTTCTAAAATCTTCTTCTGTGTATCCACCTATTTCTCTTATTTCTGCATGATTTACTTCTTTTTTACAATGAATACAATATAATTTTTTTAAATGTCCAGGCTCTCTCATTTGACCTTTAGGTCTCATTATAGGTAGTCCTTCATTTCCGCATTCAGTACAAAAGAAGCGACTCTGAGACATATTCATCTTATCACTTTCCTTTCTAAAATTTTTATAAATTTTCATTTATATAAATATTATATAAAAAAAAGATAATAAAATCAATTATTATCTTTTATTGTAGTTTATTAATTATTTCCGCGTATCTTTTTGAATTTAATTTATCTAGCATTAATTGATATCCGGTAACGTCTTTACATATTTGTTCAAATATAATAGGGCTGCATCCTGAAACAAAAGTTACATCTGGACCTTTATCTAATATAGTATTTTGTCTTGCTTGAACATTCCAATATACTAATTTAGGTAATTTAAGTCCATACATTGCCCAATCAGCTCTTATTTTTTCCATTTCACTAGCCGCATTATCTATTGACCATTTATTTACGCTGTCATATGGGTCTTTCCAATAATAACTTCCTGTTGCAGAATCTATTTCCATATCTGATATAACTACTATTGTATCAGGTAAATCATATCTAGCTCCTGGAACTGTCCATGCGATATTTTTTAATAAGTCAAATACACCTGTTAAGTTTGTATTTTCACATAAGTTAGTTTTATATATTCTTCTTACTTTATCAACAAAATCTGTTCCTTCAATAGCAATTAAATTTGGTTTTCTTGAGAATGATATATAGTGATTTTTAAATGCTCCATTTAATCTTTCAGCGGCATATATACCTAAACTGATAGCTACATTAATTGGTGCATCTGCGCTATAACCTCTCATTGATGCAGAAGTATCTACAACAGCTAGAATGTTTTTATTATTATTGATATAATTAGGTAAGTTTTCCCAATATTTTTCAATAGCTAATCTATCTACATCATTCATAATATTACAATCTAAAGCCTTAGCAACTACATCATATGGATATAATGTTTTTGCATTTACTTTTGTTTTTTCAGATTTAATAAAATGTTCATATCTCTTTGCTGTAATATCTCTTTCAGCGAAAGCATTTTTATAAATTAAACCTGCTTTTGATGGAACTTTATCAAATTCGATTTCATCCCATAAATTTTTAGACATAAGTCTTTCTACAACTTTAATTCTTTCTCTTAAAGTTGATAAAATTTTTCTATATTGTCTTGATGTATATCCTAATCCTTTGCGGATTGTTCTTGCCATTTGTTTAGTTTCATAACTTGAAGTATTTTCTGATGGTAACCATTTTGCTAATAAACTTGGAGTTTTTGAGTCTAAGTCTAATGCTAATTGGTCTTCAATTAATGCAAGAGTATTTCTCCAACAATAAGTTCCTTCAGTTGCATACCATAAGTCATCATATCTACCATATTCTGGGATTAAAGAATATAATTTTCTAGCATCTTCTGGATGATTATTACATAACCAATGGAAACAAATTCTAAAAAATCTTCTTTCTCCTTGTCCACCGCGGATATCCCTTAAATAAAATAGGCATTGTAAAGCCAACACTCTATCTTCTTCATAGGCATTTTTAAATAATAAGATAGTGTCATCTATAGAACGAGTTCTATAAGCACCACCGAAAGCAAACATATCATATATTTTAGATTGAGTAGATTTATAGGCATTTCCGCCATTTTCAGTTAGTTTAACATTGTATATGTCTGTTAATGTTTTTAGTATACTATTACTATTGTCCATAATTTTCACCTATTTATCTTTTTCAAGATAACCCTTTCTTTTTAATTATATAATAATTATATAATAAAATTTTTATATATTCAAATTTAGGGAGAAAGCAAGTTAATAGGTCAGATTAAATTAACAATATTACTTCTATTTTTAAATATTTTTAGAAAAGGAAAGTGTTTTAATATTCCCTTTTTTAGAGATAAAAACTATTTCTATTAAAGAAATATTTTCCCAATATTTGTTCTTTATTTTTAAAATTTAATATTTATAGAAGGGAGGAAAGAATAATATGTTTAAAATAATTAATAAAAATCAAATTTTAATAAATCGTGGAGACATCGGTATTATTGATTTAACTATTCCAATTTCAAAGGAAGAAGATTATGAATTTGAACAAGGAGATGTTATTACTTTTGCTGTTTACAATACAAACTCTTATCAAAAAGACCCAATTATTTATAAAGAGGTCATTGTAGAAAATGATGGGCAGACTGTTGTTACAATTGAGTTGGAACCTGAAGATACTAAGGTAGGACCAGTTATAAATATGCCTGCTCAATATTGGTATGAAATTCAATTAAATAAAGAACAAACTATTTTAGGTTTTGATGATAAAGGGCCTAAGATGTTTATTCTCTTCCCTGAAGGAAGTGACTTTAACTAATGATAACTGGGCAAATAGAGGTAGATAGAAATGGTGAAATTATTCCTGATTTAAATAGTGATATCACCGCAAGAGAAAATTTACAAGGTTCTATTGTAGGAGAAGAAAATTTAAATGGAAAAATTGATTCAGAAGCTCCTTTAAAAGGGCAACTTAATCTTTCTAACTATTCTGGTACGAGAGATTATAATAAGTTAAGAAACAAGCCTCAAATTAATGGGGTTGAATTAACTGGAGACAAATCTTTAGATGATTTAGGTATAGAAAATGATAAAACTTTTTACTTTACTCAAAATGAATCTTTAGATACTTGGGTTATAGTTCATAATTTAAATAAATACCCTGCTGTCTCTGTTATTGATAGTTCTGGTTCAGAAGTAATTGGGGAAGTTACTTATGATACTGCTAACCAAATTACAATAACTTTTAAAGGTGCTTTTAAAGGAAATGCAACTTTAAATTAAACATTCAAAAGGAGGAAAAAGAAAAATGGCTAAGAGTTTTTTAGTTGATATTAATTTAAACAAAAACGAATTACAAAATGCTGTTATTCAAAACTTAGCTTCAGACCCTACTAATCCTTATAAAGGTCAAACTTATTTTAATACTGTAACTAATAGATTTAGAGTATTTAATGGTACAACTTGGGATGAAATGGGAACTGGAGGAGGAACTGTTACAAGTGTTGCTGTTAGCAATGATACTAATGGTGGTTTAACAGTTTCTGGTAGTCCTATTACTAGTTCTGGAACAATTACAGTAGGACATTCTAATGTTTTAAATAGCGCACAAACAACTTCAGGAATTTATCCAATTAAAATTGATAAAAATGGGCATATTTCTGAATACGGAACAGCATTAGGTAATGTTAGTACAACTGCTGATGGTTTATTACCAGCAAATAAAAGCGCAAATCAATCATCAACAGCAGTAGGCTCTAATAATTATGTATGGGATGCAACTCAAGGAAAATATGCAAAATTACCTAGTACTGCATTTAGTGATACTACTTATACAGATGGTACTGCTGGTTATGTAGAAAAAGCTGTTAAAGATGGAAGCGGAAATACAATTACTACAACATATGCTCCAATTGCAAGTCCAGCATTAACTGGAACTCCTACTGCACCAACTGCCGCAGTTGGAGATAATAGTACACAAATTGCAACTACTGCATATGTAACAACTGCTATTAGCGGAATCACTGGAGCAATGGTATTTAAGGGTACTATTGGTACAGGAGGAACTGCAGGTACAGCATTACCAACAAGTAATGTAAAAATTGGAGACACATATAAAATTGTTACAGCTGGTACTTATGCAAGTCAAGCCGCAAAAGTAGGAGATTTATTCATTGCTACTGCAACTACACCAACATGGGCTTATGTTCCATCTGGTGATGATACAGATGTAACTCAAGTTACTGCTGGAGCAGGTTTAAATACAACTAGCGATGATACAAGTACTGATGGTGGATCAATCACATCTACAGGTACATTATATTTAACTAAAACTGCTGTAACACCTGGTACATATCAAGGTATTACAGTAGATAAATATGGACGTGTAACAGGAGCTACTAATCAAGGTTATACTACTAATACAGGTACTGTAACTAGTGTAGGTATAACTAATGATACAAATGGTGGTTTAACAGTTAGTGGAAGCCCAGTTACAACAAGTGGGTCTATTACTGTTGGACATACAAATGTATTAACAAATGCGCAAACTACTTCTGGGGTATATCCAATTAAAATTGATAAAAACGGACATATTTCTGAATATGGTTCTGCAGTTACAATTTTAAAGAAATATGCAGGAGATATTACAGGAAATTCAAGTACAAAATCATTTACAATAACACATAATTTAGGAACAAGAGATGTAATTGTGAATATTTATGATGCAACTACTTATGAAGAAGTAATGGTTGATGTAACAAGAACAACAACTTCAGCTGTAAAAATTGACTTTAATGTTGCACCAGCAACAGGAACAAATTATAGAGTTGTTGTAATTGGATAGGATAGGTGATCTAAAATGAAAATATTAAGTTCTATTGATGAAAGCAAAGATATAGTTAATAAAGAATATATTGATGCTTTAGACCTTCTAGGCTTTGAAATTGTTAATTCCCTTCCTAGTGGAACTGATATTGATGAAGACACTATTTATCTTATTGAAAATGGAGAAGGCGGAGGTGGCGGTGGAAGCACCGTTACCTATATCCTATCTAAAAGTGGGAGTACAATAACTCTTACTGGATCCGATAGTTCGACAAGCTCAGTTACTGTTAATGAAATGACTTCTCAACAAGTCCAAGCGATGATAGATGCAGCGGTTGGAGATGCGCTAGGAGGTAGTTATTAATGACAACATTAACAGAAACTTTTACAAATATAGCAGATGCAATCAGGAGTAAAAATGGAAGTTCTGATGTTTATACTCCTGCGCAAATGCCTAGTGCAATACAAGCAATCCCAACAGGAGGAGGAACTTATCAAAGTAAAACAGTTTCTCCAAGTGAATCTTCTATTGAAGTAACTGCAGATTCACCTACTTATGACGCCTTATCAAAAGTAACGGTTAATGCAATTAGTTCTTCTTATGTTGGAAGCGGGGTTGCTAGAAAATCTAGTACAGATTTAGCAATAAACGGGGCTACAGTAACGGCGCCTGCAGGATATTATGCAAATGAAGCTACAACATCTATTAGTTCTGGTTCTGTAACAGCACCAAGCTCTATTTCAGGAACTTCTGCTTCAGTTAGCACTGGAACTAATACATTAACTTTATCAAAAACAATATCTGTTACTCCAAATGTAACAACAGCTGGGTATATTAGTTCAGGTACTGCCGGTAATAGTTCTGTAAGTTTAACAGCTTCTATTAATACAAGAAATTCTTCAAGCTTATCTGCTTCTGGAGCTACTGTGACAGCACCAGCAGGATATTATAGTTCTGATGCAACAAAAACTATTTCAAGTGGAACGGCAACGGCGCCTGCTACAATTAGTGGATCTTCTGCTACTGTAACCTCAGGAACAAATACTTTAACGTTATCTAAAACTGTTAGTGTAACACCTAGTGTTACTGCAGGATATATTAGTTCAGGAACCGCAGGAAATAGTGATGTTTCATTAACAGCTTCAGTAACAACTAAGGCTGCAGATACAATTACTCCTGGAACAACAGATCAAACTATTGCTTCAGGGACTTATTTAACAGGAAATCAAACTATTAGCGGAGATGCTAATTTAGTTGCAGGGAATATAAAATCTGGAACTTCTATTTTTGGAGTCACTGGAACATATTCTGGAGGAGGAAGTAATCCATTAAAATTTGGTGTTTTAAGACCAGATGCAGAATTAATAAAAACAGTTAGTTATGATAAGTATATAGTTGACGACGAAAAAGTATCAATCCCTGCTTATACAACTACTGCTTCACCATTAAAAGCAAGTGAAACTTTAACTGATACAGTTTCTTTAGATTTAGCAACTTATAATTATTTTGTTTTAATAAGAATGCTTACAATACCTGTTTATAATACAACAACTACTGCGAAGGGAAGATTTGAGTGGATGGCTTCATCTTGTTTATATGAATTAGCTGATTTAGAAGCAAATACAATTCATACTTTAGTAGATCCAACTAAATATTATACTTCTCGTACAGCTTCATTGATTGCAGTAGGATCTTTTCATAGATGTTCATATTGAAGTACTGCTACTACAGCATCTGCCTATACTAGTGCATCTTATGGTTGTTATCAATCAGTAACTGCGCCTTCTTATTCTGGAACTACTTTAACTTTAAAAACTCCTGTTTTAAATATAAGAGGTAGCACTACTTATTATACTCAAACTTATTGAGAAGCTACTACTGATATAAGATATCAATACAAAATTGAAGTATATAGAACTCCAAAAACTGGAGACCTTAGCGGAAGATGGGGAGCAGCTTCTCAATGAGAACATATAATGAATGATGTTTATAGTAATACACATACTTTAACATAGAAAGGAGATAAAAGGATGACACAAATGAAAAATTATACACAATATATATATAAAGATGATGAATGGCGTGTTTTAGGTGGTAGTGGTCAAAAACAAATTACAGAACTTACAGGGACTTCTCAAGAAGCTATAAATTTAAATACTTTATCAGCAGGATTTTATAAAATAAAAGGAAATATAGTCATTGGAGAAGACCTTTGAGAATTAAATTCTTTTTGAACCCTTTCTGTTGGGGATTGAAATAATGATAAAAAACAAATATTAAGATTAGATGATAATTGATATTTTACAATTGAAAGAGAAATGGTAGGATCTCAATATGAATATTGAATATCTTATCATGATGATATTTCTTCTGAAATTTATAAAGGTATTTCTCTTATTGGAAATGATATAGCAACAACAATTTCTTCAGCAAGTACATCATCAAAACTTCCAACCTCTCAAGCTGTTGCAAGTTTTGTAGAAGGAAAAGGATACACAACAAATACTGGTACTATAACTGGAATTACTATGAACGGAGCGAGTAAAGGAACTAGTGGAGTTGTAGATTTAGGAACAGTTTTGACTTCTCATCAATCAATTAAGACAATTAATAATAATACTATAACGGGGACTGGGAATGTTTCAGTTGGAACAATTACAAAAGTTCAAGCAAATGGAACTGATGTAGCAAGTAGTGGAACAGCAAACATACCTGCCGCCAGTACAAGCGCCTATGGAGTAACTAAATTAAGTAGTGCTACTGATAGCACAAGTGAAGTATTAGCGGCAACTCCAAAAGCTGTAAAGGTTGCTTATGATTTAGCTGCGGGGAAAGGAACAGGTACTATTACAGGAGTATCTGTAAATGGAACTTCAGTTGCAACAAGTGGAGTAGCAAATATTACTTCAGTACCAGCTTCAATTTTATCGGGAGCTATTGCAAATGGAGTTACTGCAACAACTCAATCAAGTGGAGATAATTCTACTAAAGTTGCAACTACTGCTTATGTAGATGGAGCTATTACTGCTTTACCAGAACCAATGATTTTTAAAGGTTCTTTAGGTACAGGAGGAACTATAACTAGTTTACCAACAGCCGCCGCGAGTAATGAAGGTTTTACATATAAAGTTATTACAGCTGGGACTTATGCTTCTCAAACTGCAAAAATTGGGGATACTTTTATTAGTGATGGTAGTTCTTGGGTTTTAATTCCATCAGGAGATGAACCAAGTGGAACTGTAACAAGTATTACTTTAAATGCTACTAGTCCTATTGCTATTGATGATAATACAGCAATTACAAGTAGTGGTACTCGTACTTTATCACATGCAAACTCTGGAGTTACCGCAGGAACATATAGATCTGTTACAGTTAATGCAACAGGCCATGTTACAGAGGGGACTAATCCAACAACAATAAGCGGTTATGGAATTACAGATGCAAAAATTGCAAGTGGAATTATTACTTTAGGAAGCAATACAATTACCCCATTAACATCGAGTTCAACTCTTGACGCTACAAAATTAAGTGGAACAATTCCTAGTGGATGCTATACAGATACTAAAAATACTGCAGGTTCAACTGATATATCAAGTAAAATATATTTAATTGGTGCAACAAGTCAAGCTGCAAACCCACAAACATATTCTGATAATGAAGTGTATACAACTAGTGGAGTATTAACTACAAAATCAGTTCAAGTTGGTGGGACTTCAGCAACAATGCAATATAACTCAACGGATAAATGTATTGAGTTTGTATTTAGTTAGGAGGCGATTAAACATGGCTTTACGTGTTTGGTTACCTCTTAATGGTAATTTAGAAAATAAAGGTTTAAGTACAATTATTCCAAGTGGTACGCCTACTTTTTTAGATAATGGGAAAATTGGAAAATGTATTAGTTTAACTCCAAGAGTTAGTTTTACTGGTCTTCCAAAAATGGATAATTTTACAATTTTATTTTGATTAAAAGTGGATAGTTGTTCTTCAGATTGAGCAGATTCATTAAGTTTTACATCTGTTCAAGCAGATGGTACAAGTGCCTCGCCTTTTAGATTTGAAGCAACAAAAACAACAAGGGCCTGTTCATTTCATAATAATACCCCATATGCTATTACTCAAGGTAGTAGAATTTTAATTACAGAAGAACAAAAAGGGGAATGACATCATTGTGGTTTTAGTTATGATGGAGAATATTGTTATACTTATATAGATGGCGTATTAACTTATACAGATGTCGGTTTAGGTGGATATATTAATAATTATTTCCATATTGGAGAAACTAATAATATGGTTGGAGGCATGAATGATTTAAGAATTTATGATGAATGTTTAAGTCAAAAACAAATTAAAGAAATTAGTAAGGGCTTAATTTGTCATTATAAATTAGGGGGACACAGTATAAATAATAATTTAGCGATAGATAATCTTTTAGTTAATGCAGGAGCATCTTCTATTACTTTTAATTCAAACACTCATACATATACAATAGTTTCCCCTGTAGGAGATAGTACTTGAGGGTATGGAGTTAATATTGGGTCTACACAAAAATGTATAGTTCCTTATAATTCTTTTTATAGGTTTTCTTTTGAAGTATATGTCCCTACTGAACATGTATTAGTAGTAGATTATAATAATTATTCTAATGATATTTCTCAATGGAATCCAAGCGGAAATGATAATGATTTAACAAGCGTCCGTTTAACTAATACTAAAACTATTCCCGCTGGAGTTTGAACTAAATGTGTTTTTGGTTCTAAAAATGCTAATGCTAGTAATACTACAAGTACAGATTTATATGAAAGTTCAAAAATAGGATTAAGAACTATGTCAGATACAGAACCTACAACTTGATATTTACGTAATTTTAAATTTGAATTAGGACAAGAAGCTACTGATTGAGTTCCTTATTCTTATAATTGAAATGAAAGTTTAACAACAGATGTTAGTGGAAATAATTATTCAGCTACTAAGATAGGGACTTTAACTCTTAATAAAGACACTCCTAGATATGAAAATAGTATTCTTTTTGGGACTAATGCTTTATTAGATTCACCTGCAGGAGCTGTATTAGCAGCATCTAAAGATTTTACTATTAGCGGTTGATTTAATAGACAAAGTGGGACAACTTATTACGCAAGTAAAGAAAGTTATAATACTTCGATATGTTTAGAAAATGCTAGATATTTTATTTATCCTGCTAGCGGAAGTGCATCAGTAGGGACTTGAAGTTGTACTGATAACACATGACAACATATTGTTCTTGTTCATGATAGTGTTGCTAAAACATTAAGTTTATATGTTAATGGAGTTTATCAAAGTCAAGTAGCAACAGATGGAACTGTATATGCTAATAGTACTTTAGATATTGGAGGCCGCCAAAGTGGACATCAATTTAATGGTTCAATAAGTGATTTCCGCGTTTATGCTACTGCGTTATCTGCAAATGATGTTTTGACAATGTATAAAAATAGTGGTATAATAGATAATAAGAACAATATTTATGCATATGAATTCAAGGAGGAATAATTATGAGTTTATATAAAAATGGAGTTTGAACAAGTATTCCTAGTGAAAATTCATATTTAGTAAATAATTTTGGAGATACTCATACTACAACAGATTGGACAGTTAGTGGTTCAATAATTAATAATATTCTTACTTTAACAGGACAAAGTCCTCAACTAACTTCAAAAACTTTTACTGTTGGACCTGAAGATATTATTCAAATTGAATTTAGTTTAGCTTTCACAGTTTTGAGCGATAATTCAGGAGTTTTTATAGGGTCTAAAGCAGATACTAATACATATAGATATACTTATAATACAACTACAAAAAAATGAGGAGATAAACAAAGTAATGCGGAATCTCAATGAAATACTTATTGGTTATCAAATTATAATTCAACAACATTAAAAACTGTTAAATCATATATTATAGGTTCAAATGTCAATCCAGATGCAGTTCCTGCTCCTGAAGGGTCAACTCAAATGATTCAATTAGGAGAAAATAATACTACAACAAATATTAGAACAGGATATAATGCAAATACAGGAATGACTTTTGAAGTTTATTATTTTAAAATTACAAATTTAACTCATCAAGGATTTTCAGAATCAGAAGGAAATTCTAAAATTGGAAAAAGTTATGTTTATGCAAACAATTTCATTGAAATGTAAAAGGAGGTAAAAGGATATGGCACAATTAAAAGATCTTTTAGTTACAGGTGATTCAAGAGTTGTAGGAAATTCATATAATAATACTCCTAAAATAGCTTTTGGAACTTGTTCAACCGCAGCAGCAACTGCGGCAAAAGAAGTTGTAGTTGCTGACCCTACATGAAATTTACAAGCTGGTAATATTATTGGAGTACAATTTACTAATACAAATAGTGCAAGTTCAGTAACATTAAATGTAAATGGGTCTGGGGCAAAATCAATAGGTTATGATACTAATCATCCTTATACAGGAAGTTCATATATAGTAACAGGATATGCAGAAAATATTATTTATTACCAATATACTGGAACTTATTGAGAATGAATAGCATGTAATTGAGACACAAATTTTAATACTTACACAAGTGCATTATCTAAAACTGCTGCAGGAACTCAAGCGAAGACTGCAGATATGGATTATTATACTGCAACAGCTAATTCTTATGTTCATATTAATTTTAGATATGCAAATACATATGCAGGTGCAATTACTTTAAATATTAATGGACAAGGAGCAAAACCTATTTATATTAATGGTTCTGCAAGCAGTTCTAGTAATTATACTTTACCTGCAGGACCTTATATAGCTTTTTATAATGGAACTAATTATTATTTAAGAACAGATGGAAAACTTCCTGACATGATTCCAAATGCTAATTATAATGTTGTAGGTGGAATAAAAATGCGTTTTGATTCAAACACTGCAACATTATATATTACTAATGATGGAACAAATGCTTAGGGGGAAATAATATGAATGAAAAAGTAATCCCTTTTGCTTCGGTTCCTTTTGGTTATGATTGACAAAATATGTTAAATTATTATTGAAAAGGAGATTGTTTATGAAATAAAAATACAGATGTTTATTATATTCATGATGGAACTCAATGAGTTGCTGCAACTTATATAATACCAGATCATTATGTACTAAAATATTTGACAACATCTCAAAGTACTCTTCAAACTGTAGAATATAATAGTTATAGTGCATTATTAGCGGGGATAAGAGCTTTAACAAATGCAACAGATTTAAGAATTTATTATGGAAGTACAACTGCACCAACTAGTACAGCTGGAATTATACCAGGGAATGGAGATCATTATCCAATGTTAGCATTAAGTAGATATGAAGATGGAGTATATCAATGAGATATTGTGGGTCAAATTCCTCCAAAGATTGTTTTAAAAAGTTTTTTAAATTATGATGAATATGATGAAAGTTATGAAATACTTCCAGATAATACTGTTGTTGATAATTTATATTTTAATGGAAGCGAAGTATATGATTCTGGTATATTAAATGCAAGTAATATATTTTTTGAAAGAGTAGTTCCTCAAGTAAAAATTTCAATAAGAGAGACTAGTACTCCAGTAAATGCATCAATAGGTTACCAACCTGGAGAGCTTGTTGAAGTAGATATTAAACTTTTTATAAATAATATAGCTTCTTGGTATATAGATGATTTTAAATTAGGAGTTGATTATTCTGGAGACGAATGAACTCTTGAATCCCCTTATGGTTCTGGTTATTGTAAAGTTTTTCAAGCCAATTATGAAATAACAGATTGAGATGTTTCACAAGTTAAATCTATAAATTTTGCAGATGGTTTATATCTTGAAGGTCGATTAGTAAATATAGATGCAAGCGAGGATTTTGCTCCTAGTTTAGTAGTTGAAAGTCCAGATATAAAAATTGCTTACACAGGAGGTAATTAATTATGGCGATAAGTTTTGGTCATTTATTTAGAGTGAATAATGATAGTTTTGATCCTTTTTCATCTTCAATAAATAATATTACAATGAAATTACCTTATTTTGCTTCTACTCATAGTTTAGATAGAATAGCAATGGATTTATCAAATTTACAAAAATTTAATATAAAAAATGGAAAAGATTTAAGATTAGTAAACAATTTTTGGGCTTCTTTTTATAACTGCCCAAATTTGAATAATATAGATGTTTCTAATTGAGATGTCTCTCAAGTAACCAATTTTAAACAAACATTTTCAGATTGCCCAAATATTACCACTTTAGATACTTCTAGTTGAAATACTGGGAAAGTGAAAGATTTTTCTATAACTTTTACAAATTGTTTTGGATTAAACAATATTTATACAGCACGTTGAAATTTAAATCAAGTTCAAACTTTATATGGACTTTTTTATAATTGTTATAATTTAAAAAAAATAGATACTCAATTTTGAAATATAAGTAATGTAAATAATTTGGGGATGACTTTTTATAGATGTAGAGAAGTCCCTATTTTAAATATAAATAATTGAGATACTAAAAAAGTGATTAATATGAGTTATTTATTTTATTTTTGTAATAGTTTAACAAGCTTAAATGTTAATAAATGAGTTACAAATAATGTAAATAATCTTGCTTATACTTTTGCTTATCTTTATAATATAACAAGTTTAAATGTTAATAATTGAAATACAACAAATGTAAATAATATGAAAGGGACTTTTTATTATTGTTATAAAGTTCCAACTTTTAATCTTAATAATTGAAATGTATCTAATGTAAATGATATGAGTCAAATGTTTTATAATTGTTATAATCTTACTGGTATAAATGTTTCTACTTGGAATGTAAAAAAATTACAAAATATGAGTAATATGTTTTACTGATGTTATAGAATGACAGATTTTAATGCTTCAACTTGAAATACTGAACAATTGCAAAATCTATATAATACTTTTGGTAAATGTAATGGTTTAACGACTCTTAATATTGGAGCTTGAGATACTCGCAATGTTACAAATATGTATGGAACTTTCAATTATTGCTATGGTTTATCTACTATTAATTTATATAATTGGAATACTCATAATGTAACAAATATGTCTTGTTGTTTTAATTATTGTAATCATTTACAAACTTTAAATATTGTAAATGCAAATTTTATTAATGTAAAAGATTTATCTTATGCATTTTATTGAGATCTTCAATTAAATAATATTCAAGCGCCTTCTAGTGTAAATATTAATAATGTAACAAATATTTCTCATATGTTTCATGAATGTACTAATTTAACTCAAATTGATAATATAAAATGAGGAACAAAAAATCTTATTGATGCATCACATGCTTTTCGTGCTTGTGGTAATTTATTAAGGTTAAATGTAAATGATTGAGACACTTCTAATATAAGTAATTTTGCAGGTATATTTAATGGCTGTTATAGCTTAACATCTTTAAATGTAAATAATTGAAATTTAAATAATGTAAATAATCTTGCAGGAGTATTTGCATTTTGTAATCATTTAACATCTTTGAATTTAATAAAATGAAATTTAAATAATGCTACTGATATTAGTGAAATGTTTGCTGCTTGTCATAATTTAAGCACTCTTATAATTCCAACAACATGAGGGAATTTATATAAAATTAAAAATTTTAATGGTATTTTTAAATCTAGTGAAAATTTAAACTTTTCTAATATTAATATAAATTTTCTAAATTGAGATACTCGTAATGCAGAAGATTTAGGATATATTTTTTATAATTTAGAACTTCCTGCTATGAATCTTATTAATTGAAAAGTTAATAATGTAAAAAGAATGGATTATCTTTTTGCACATTCTAATTGAACGGATTTTAATTTTGTAAAAAGTTGGAATACTAAAAATTTAGAGCGTATGGATGCAATGTTTGGTTCTTTACGTCAATCAATGAGTCTTAATTTAGCGGATTTTGATGTTTCAAACGTAAACTATGCTCAAAGAGTTTTTGGGTCAGGAAATCTTACAGCATTAAATCTTCAAAATTGGAATTTTATAAATGCTACAAAATTAGATTATATGTTTCAATCTATGACTTGATTAACGACTTTAAATTTAACAGGATGAAAAGTAAAAAATGTTGAAAGTATGTCAAGAATGTTTTATGGATGTCAAAAAATAACAGCTGTAAATCTTGCAGATTGAAATGTTTCTAAAGTTACTTCTATGGAAAACTTATTTTATTGATGTCGTCAATTACAATCTGTAGATTTAACAAATTGAAATCTTGTGAACTGTACACAAATTAATAATTTCTGATTAGGATGTAATAATCTTACAACAGCAACTTTAACAAATTTTGCAAAAGTTTTATTAACAGCAACAAATGTAACAAGCAAAAATTTAAAAAATACAAATGTAAATAGTCCTTTTTATAATTGTAATAAAATAATAAACACTGCAACTGTAGGAGCTAGTTTAGTTTCGCAATTACAAAGTGCAGGATGGACTGTATAAAGGCGGAAATCCGCCTCTTTTTTATTTGACATAAAAGAAAAAATAAAGTAAACTAATTTTATAAGGGAGGCATTTAATATGGTAAAAAAATTAATAACAATAGGAATTCCTGCATATAAAGCAGAATCTCATATTTGCGATTGTTTATCATCAATTCAGATTCAATCAATAAAAAATGAGGTTGCAATTATTATAGCAAAAGATAATCCAACTGATAATTATGATTTTGTTAAAAAAAGATTTCCTGATTTAGATATAACAATTTTAGATTGTAAAGAAAACACAGGACCAGGTTTAGCACGCCAAAGATGTGCGGACGCCGCAAAAACAGAATGGATTACTTGGATAGATGCAGACGATGTATTTTATGATCCAATGGCTCTTGAAAATATGAAAGAAGGAATTACTCCAGATTGTATTGAGGTTCAAACTATTTTTTGTCAAGAAGTAGATCCTAACCCTATGGGGATTCGTATGATGCCTAGAACTGATGAAGGGCATCCTTGGGTTTTTGGAAGATTATATAATTTACAATTTTTAAAATCTAATGATATAAAATTTTCTAATTTACGTGCAATGGAAGATGGAGAATTAAATTGAAAAATTCGTCTTTCTATTGAAGGAACTCCTATAAAAATAAATAAAGTAGATAAAATAACTTATTTATGGCGTAAGGGTTCAGAGCATTCTATAACGCGTATAGGGATAGAAGAAAATGAAGGAGAACCGTTATATAATTGAGATTTATGCCAAGTTGGGGCGACTGCCGCATCTATAAATGCAATTAAATTTTGTAAGAAAAAAAATCCTTTTAATGGTAGTATAACTAGATTTACTGTTGAAATGATGATAGGACAATATTTTACATATGTTCAATGTTTAGAGAAAAAACCAATGTTTGCAGAAGAAAATTTCTTTAATGCTAAAAGATTTTATCACTCTTGTTATAAACAAATTGAAGATCAAATAGATGAAAAGGTTTTAAAAACAATGTATACAATGCAATTTGCAGGACATTCTCAGGATATGGTAGGAATTATTCCTCAATTAACTTTTTTCCAATTTTTAGAAAAAATAAAAACTGATAAATACAAAGGGAAAGAAGAATTTGATGAAATCCGTACTAGACTTCCAGATTGAGTTAAAGAACTTGATGAAAAATCAGGCGTATTAGGTAAAGAGGGATATGTATATACAGATGGAGAAAAATAATTTTCTATATTTTTCCTTTGGGTTAATATAATTAATATATTTTTTATATTTTTAATAAATAGAAAGGGATATTTTATATTATAAGATAAAAAAAAGGAGAGATAGAAATGCCAGCAGTAAGTACAAATGTATCTGGAAATAATAGTAGATTTTTTATTTATTTGAATTGAAAATTTACTCCAGATAAACCTTCTTTTTCTAGTGTTTCTACAACAAATAGTAGAACAAGTATTACTGTAAATGCAACAGTTGCTGCGCCTACTACAGGAAGTTTTACAATAAGTCAAATTAGAGGAGGAAGAACTGATAGTTATAATAGCTGATCTGCAAGTGCTGTTAATAATGTAAAACAAAATATTAATGGAACTGCTCATACGAGAGAAAAATGTACTGTTTATTTTAATAAATCAGGGACTTCTATGGCAGACCGTCATGCTTGAGGAAATGTTGGTGCAACTTATTCAGGGGTTGCAACAGGAACTGGTAAATATATTAATATTGCAATTACTAAAAGTGATTCTAGCACTTGTAATGGAAAATATTTTAATACTAAAAACACTTTAAATTTAGCTACTTCTCAATCAATTGGTTATAGTATGGATAATACTAATTTTCAATCTAGTCCAACTTTTACAGGATTAACTCCTAATACTACATATACCTTTTATATCAGATCGAGAGCAACCTCATATACAGATGATTCAAGTGATTTTGTTTATACTACAGTAACAGGAAAAACTTTAGGAGCTAAGGTATGAGTAAAAGTTAATGGTTCTTGAGTACTTGGGACTTGTTATGTGAAAAAAAATGGTAGCTGAGTAGTAGCTAATGAAGTAGATGTAAAATCTGGAGGAACTTGGAAACCAGGAATAAATTAATATAGAAAGAAGGAAAGGAAAAATGGATAAAAAAATTGATTTAATAATACCTGTATATAAAGCACATAAAACACTTTTTAGATTATTATGTTCAATAGCTCAGCAAGCTCATAATGAATGAGTAAAAGTTACTTTAATAAATGATTGTTGTCCTGAAGGTTCTTATGAAGAAATTATTAAAAATTTTAAAGAAGTTCTTGATATTCAAGAAATAATTCTTCCTGTTAATAAAGGCCCCGGGTATGCAAGACAATATGGGATAGATCATACTAACTGTCCATATATTATGTTTGCAGATGCAGATGATGTTTTATTTGGAGGGTTTGTTTTTAATGATTTGTTAGGTGAAATAGAAAGAAAAAAAGAAGATGTTGTTTTTAGTAGTTTTATTGAATATACTCCTATAGAAACTTATTTGCATCATATAAATGATAATGTTTGAGTTTTTGGAAAAATATACAAAAGAAAATTTTTAAAAAAATATAATATAAAATTTACAGACCAAAGAGCTAATGAAGATACTTTTTTTAATAAAAAAGTAATGTTTATTTATGCAAAATTAAAAAAAGAAATCCCTTTTGTTGATGGTTTTACTTATGGTTGATATCCTACAAAAGATTCTATTACAACAATTAATCATCATCAATATAGTTATGATCAGGGAGTTTGTGGTTTTGTAGAAGGAGCAATAGAATTATTTGATTGAGCTGAAAAACAAAAATTAGATAAAAACTTTATTAAAAATGAAATTTTATCTACAATGGTTTTTCTTTATATATCTTATTGTGATGTGAGTTCTAGAGAAGAATTTTTTCAAGAACAAAATTTTGAATATATAAAAAAATATTATAATAAATTGTGAAAAAAATATAATTTAGATTATGCAACTCCAGAATTTATAAATACTTATGAAGAAAATATGCAAGAATTAGGAAAAAGCCAATATAATTATAGAATTTTTATGGCTCAACCTAATATTATTCAATTTTTAGAAATGTTAGATGATATTCCATATGATGAAGAAGATATATATCGAATTTGAGATAAAATACCAGAAGAAATTAAACAAAATAATATAAAATGTGGAGTTTGTGCACCAGATTTTTATACAAGAAAATAAGCCTTTGGACTAATATATATAATATTTTTATCCTTTTTTTTAAAAAATAGTAGAAAATAGAAAAAGGAGGAAACATTATGGAAAATCTTATTTTATATGCGGTAACATTAATTGTTACTTGGATTATGGGTTATTTTGCTAAGAAAAGCAAATATATTAGCAATAATTTAATTCCAGTTCAAAACTTAATTATTGGAATTATAGTAACTATCATATATTGGATTATTTCTAAAGATTTTGAAGCTGCATTAATGTTAACAGGTTCTTTAGCTGGTGGGTTATATGACATTGTTCATAATTTACAAAAACTTGTTGAAACAAAAGAAGAAGAACAAGATACATTTAATGAAGATGATTTAGAATCTATCGATACAGAAGCTGAAGATATTATTGGTGAAATCGAAGAAGAAGAAATCGAAATCTTAGCTGATGAAAACGAAGAAGACGAAGAAAATGAAGAGTTCTGGGAAGATAATATCCCTGAAGCTGAAATTACAGAGGGGGAAGAATAATATGAAATTTGTCCCAAGAACAAGCGCACCTTCTGCTACAAACAAGTTCTATTTAAAAGCAGGTAAAGGTGGATATAACAGAGCAATGGAAATTAATAAAAATACTCATTCTTGTCTTCCAAATTGCGTTGGTATGGTACATGGAAGATGGTTAGAAAGCCAAAACCAAACTAATTATAGTAAATATGATAAATTACCAACAGGAAATGCTGAAAATTATTATCCATATACTAAAGATGGCTATAAAAGAGGAAAAGAACCTAGAATAGGAGCTATCATTTGTTGGAGAAAAGGTAAAGCAGGAAACGCTTCAGATGGAGCAGGACATGTAGCATTTGTAGAAAAAGTATATGACAATGGAGATGTATTAACTTCAAATAGCGCATATGGTGGAAGTAGATATTATACTAAATTATATAAAAAATCTACTAATTATTATATGGGTGCTAAATATACTTTTCAAGGATTTATTTATAATCCTACAAACTTTGGGGATGATAAATATAATTTAACTAGATTACTTAAAAGAGGATGCACAGGTTCAGATGTAAAAGAATTACAAAAAGAACTTAAAAAAAGAGGCTATAATTTAGGTAAAACAGGTGCAAATAAAGATGGTATTGATGGCGGTTATGGTGAATTAACTAAAGCTGCTGTTAAAAAATTCCAAAAAGCTAAAAAACTTACTGCAGATGGAACAGTTGGTAAAAACACTGCTCATGCATTAGGTTGGTTATATAAAGGTAAATAAGAGTAGAAGGAGTTTCTACTCTTTTTTTTTATAAGCGGAGGACCCGATCCAAGTAGTATTAGACGGGTGCCGCCGCCCATCCTTATTTATATATACGCGCGTGCGCACGCGATTTTACTAAAAATTTTTATTTTTGTCAATATATTTTGCTATTGATTTTTTATAAAAAATATTATATAATTATATTAGAAAAGGAAAGGTGATAAATATGTTTCATTTAAAAAATTTTATGGATCCGACTTCAGATGGAATTAATCCAATTCAAGATGGGGTAGGTTATTTTTTAAGAAATAGTCTTGAAATTGTAGACCAAGTTAAAGGATATACTAAAGCATATAAATATGAATTAGATTTGTCTTATTATGTAGACCCTGAAAATTATTTAAATTATGTTTTAAATCAATTAAATTATGATGAGAGTGAATTAAATTATAGTGATAGGCAAGAATTAATACACTGGATCGATTCATACATCAATGGATAAATTTAAAAATTTATAGTATAATATAAATGTAAAATGAAATAAAGAAGGAGGAATTAAAAATGGAAAAGAAGATAACTAAAAAAGAATATTTTGAAATGTTAAAAGAAATCGTTAATGAGTCAAATAGTGAAAACAAAGGAGAGTTAATTTATTTCATTGAATCACAAATCGCATCTATCGAAACAAAGGCTGCTAAAGCAAAAGAAAGAGCTGCTGCTAAGAAAGCTGAAGGAGATGCATTAAGAGAAGCTGTTAAATCAGTTTTAACTAATGAATTCCAAGATGCTGAAACTATTACTGCTTTAGTTGATGAAGAAGATGTAACTAAAAATAAAGTTATTGCTCGTTTAACTCAATTAGTTAATCTTGGCGAAGTTGAAAAAACTGACATTAAAAATGAATCAGGTAAAACTCGTAAAGCATATAAACTTATTTAATATAATTTAATTGGGGAATGTGTTGAGCATTCCCTTATTTTTATTAAGGAGGAATTCCATGAAATATTGTATAGATTTTTATGGAGATAAAACAATTGAGCTATTAAATACTGCAGATGAAATTAATATAGATTTGTCTAAAATTAAAGATTTAACAGAATTAGCAAAGTTTTGTGAACTTCATAAAGACCAAAGAATTAATCTATGTATAAATAATTATGAAGAAAATAATCAATTATTATTTTTTGCTTTTGATTTTCAAGTAGAGCAAAAAGATAAATATGATATAATAGTTAGATTACCATATTTTGAAAAAGAAATTTTTGGAACAATAAAAGAAAAATATCCTAAAGCAAAATTTTATTTTTTAATGGGATGTGCTAATTGAGATATTTTATTAGGGTTATTAAATCTTAGTGTAACAGATGTGTATATTGTTGAAGGTATGGGCTTTGAATTAGATAAAATTGCTCCAATAGTTCATCAATATGGAACTATGGTAAGAGTTTTCCCAAATATAGCACAATCAGCTTGGGAGGATACTCCAGATTTACAAAAATTTTGGATTAGACCTGAAGATACTGGATTATATGAAGATTATATAGATATATATGAATTTGCATATGATAGATATGACCAACAAAAAATTTATTATGATATTTATTTCAATGATAAAAAATGGTTTGGTGATTTAAAAGAAATTATTTTTGGGTTACATGATTCTTTAGATAGCACTTGTTTATTACCAAGATTTGCGGAAAAAAGAATTAGATGCGGCCGCAAATGTATGAAAGGTGGAACATGCCAAATGTGCAATATAATTGCTCAATTAGCTGCAACATTACAAGGAAAAAATTTAACATTAGAAAAAGAAGGAGAGGAAGAGAAAAATGGCGAGAGGTCAAATAGCGAAAGCAGAAGTAGCGAAGAAAATATTGAATAGTTTTGAAGGCGCATTTTCATATAATGATGGAAAAGAAATAAGAATACCTATAATGGAGAATGGAGAAGAGATCCAAATTAAAGTTGCTCTAACAGCTGCAAAAGAAAATGTTAATCCAGGAGATGATGAATTATTACCTGGAGAAAATACAACTAGAGTTAATGATAATGGTCAAATTGAATTTGTTCATAAAGTATCTGCCGCAGAAACTAAAGTAGTTGAACCAACTGCTGAAGAAAAACAAAATGTTCAAGATTTATTAAGAGCAATTGGATTATAATATATATGAATATAAAAGATTTATTTTTAAAGTATAGTTGAGTTTTGTATATATTTTTTGTAATTTTTGTTGGGGCCGTTGTATTACTTTCTCAACCAAAACAGATTAATATCGAGGATGAAAAAATAATATTACAAAACTACGAATATGATATATTGGAAGTCCATAAGAAAGAGATTGCTGAACAGGGGTATGAAAATGTTTATTTTGAACTAAATCCGGTAGTTCAACAGTTAGATAAGGTGGAGTTAAAATATAATTATAGAGTAGATTTACATGGCACTGTTGAAAAAGCAATTATAAACAAATATGTTTTTTATGCAAAATTCTATATAGTGAAAGTAGATAAAAAAGATTATATTTTTAAAAATAAACAACTTAGTGAAAATTTTATAAAAGAAATTAAAAAATACACAAAAGAAGATTATAAAATAAAAAATTCAGTTTTAATTGTAGGTAAAGAAAGTCCACAAAAACAAATTAATCTTATAATTAAACAAAAGAAAGAGGCTTATGAAAAAACATTGGCGGAAGCTGCGAGAAAAAAAGCTGAAGCTAATAAAAAGAAAACAAAAATAAAAACTACAACTGAAAAAGCTAAATCAGGAAATAAAAAAATATATCAAGATTATGCTCATGATTTAGTAATAAATAAATATGGTTGGACTGAATATGATTTTAATTGTCTCGTAAAATTATGGCAAAAAGAGTCTGGATGAAATCCGTATTCTAAAAATAAATATTCAGGAGCATATGGAATTCCGCAAGCTTTACCAGGTAGTAAGATGGCAAGTGCTGGATCAGATTGAAAAACTAATTATAAAACTCAAATTAAATGGGGATTAAAATATATTAAAAATAGATATGGTTCTCCAAGTAAAGCATGAGCGTTCTTTCAAAAGAAACATTGATATTAAATAAAAAATATAATATAATATTTTTGTAAATATGAAAATAAAAGATTTTTTAATCTTAAAGTAATATTTACAAGATTAATTAATCGGGCTAGGTTATCTTTGTAAGTTTGGTGTAAACCTGTCAAAGTCTTTTTAAGGAAACTTTCCAAAATATATACAATGGGTTGAATTGGCTAATGGTCTATCGGGACAATATTGCTAGAGGTATGAGTCGGAACTGCAGAGAGGACTCCTCCTGTAAAGGGAAAAATAAGTAAAGAGGTCGCTCCTACTAGAAAAATATTCCTCAATATGTAGTAAACCAATTTGTAAAGTGAAAATAGGAGGCTCCCTAGAGTATATATATTGCGAGGGCGCCGATTTGGGATACTTTGGATTTATCCTGAGGCTCTTGGGTCGGTGTTCTCGCTGTTCTTAAATATAGAGGATTAGCTCAGTTGGTCAGAGCGTCCGTCTGATACGCGGAAGGTCCAGAGTTCAAATCTCTGATCCTCTACCATATATGCTTTTATAGTTCAATGGATAGAATATGTGGCTACGAACCACATGATCTGGGTTCAAATCCTAGTAAAAGCGCCAATAAAAAGGGTATTTTTTGATTAATTTTATAAGGGGAATTTTAAAATATATTAAGATAAGTAAAATACTTATCTTACATATATATTTCTATATATGTGCCTTCTTTCTATGGGAGAGAGGGTATATTTACCCTTTCTCCAAACTAATTTTATTTACTTTATTTTTAATAAAAAATATTATAAAATATATATGTAAATAAAAAAGGAGTTGTTAATTATGAAATATTATATAACAGTAATTGAAACTTTGAAAAAAAGAGTTGAGGTTGAAGCAGATAGTGAAGAAGATGCTTTAGCTAGAGTAGAACAAGCATATAACAAATGTGATATTATTTTAGATGAAAATGATTTTACAGATGTAAAATTCAAAGTTAAAAAAGTAATTGATGAAGAAGAAAATATAGAAGAATAGTATATAAGACACGCACAGCAAACTTATAGGGAACTATAGATCGCAGGTTCGAATCCTGCTCCACGCGCCATTTTAGCGTAGATAGCTTAGAGGTTAAGCAATAGTAAAGTGTCTTGGTATAAAAATAATAATTGACTTAACAATAGACCCTGTTAATAGCGGTAGATGGGGTAGACGACCAAGTGCACAAGGCTGATTGAAGGTAAATGGCTGCCGCCGATAGTCAATTATAAAGATTTCTCTCTTGTAGAGATGATAACCTTAACATATATCGGGGTTTTAACGAATTAACATTCGGTTTCTAGTGTGACCCTGAAGAAGCCCACTAGTTAAGTAGTATAAGAGGCAGAAAAAAACTTAGCCGAGTAGAGAGTATGGCTCTACAACTCAATGTTATAACATGCGGGACCAGGGATGGAGAAGGCTGAATACCGCAATATAAATTAGGAAAGTTCTCCACTTTTATTTGCCTATTGACCAAATTGTCAAAAAGGCGGCGCGATCGCATTAAGGTTCTTACGGATTGTTCTCCTTATAAAGAAACAAACCACTCTATTGCCGTAGTAGCTCAATTGGCAGAGCAACTGACTTGTAATCAGTAGGTTGTGAGTTCGATTCTTACCTACGGCACCATTTGAATATAATAAGTTGAATACTGCAAATAGGTATAGGTGAGCAGTTAGTAAATGATTTATAGATATAATAGCTTCAGCCAAAAGGAGCCTATACTCAGTTGATGGCGAAGTCGGTGTAATTCCGACGGTCTGGACCTTCGACCGATATCAGTGGTCACCTTATGCAGGTGTAGTTTAATGGTAGAACTTCAGCCTTCCAAGCTGACCACGTGGGTTCGATTCCCATCACCTGCTCCATATAATATATTGCTCTATAGTTTAATGGTAAAACGTGCGACTCATATCCGCAGATTCTAAGTTCAATTCTTAGTAGAGCAACCATATAAATGGGGGATTAGCTCAGCTGGCTAGAGCATCTGCCCTGCACGCAGAGGGTCAAGGGTTCGAATCCCTTATCCTCCACCATTTTAAAAGAATATGGTATCATGTGAAAGCCTTCTCGTGGCGATACTGATTTAGACTAATTTCACAATAGTTGTGCAAAGAAAGTGAGACTTATGGAAAAACAAGAACTTTTAAAGCAAGAACAGGAGGCATACTCGAAATATTATCATTTAAATATTGAGGGTAAAAAACTTCGTGCTTCATATTGGTATAAAAGATTTAAAAAATTATCCAATATGAGAAAACTTGCCGCAGCTCTTACTAAAAGAGAGTTAAAAGCGAATGGGATTACAAGGTTAAACAGTATAGAAATTTAGCGGCAATAACGCGATTAGTATTTAGATTAACCGGCTGCCGCGCACAAATCTCATTAAGAATTGGCTGTTGTCAATTCTACCTATTGTCGGATGGTGAAATGGTAACACACTAGACTTTGACTCTAGCATTTTGTAGGTTCGAACCCTGCTCCGACAACCATATATGCGGGTCTAGCTCAGTTGGTTAGAGCACTTGCCTTACAAGCAAGGGGTCGGGAGTTCGAGTCTCTCTACCCGCACCATTTATTTAAGGAGTTGTTGATTATGGAAAGTAAAGGAAAAGGAGCATTAAAATCACCTTTTGATTTAAGAAATTATAAAATTTCAAAAAAAATATGTTCAAGTATCCAATTACCAAATATTTTTGAATTATGACATTCTCATATAAAAGACCAAGAACAAGTTTGTTCTTGTGTAGCTCATAGTTTATCTGAAATATTAGAAGCTTATGATTCAATAGATTATTCTACAGGATGAATTTATGGATATAGACCTTTATCTTATTATCAAGGAGAAGGGATGTATATAAGTGAAGCCTTAAAAACTTTAAGAAAAGTAGGATATTTAGAAACAAAAGACTTAAATAAAAATGTAGAAATGCAAGAAGCTAAACAAATAGTTGATGAAAATCTTGAAGAATATAAAAATAAAGCAGAAAAACATAAAATTACTGCTTATGCATATTTAAAAGGAATTCAACAAATCAAACAAGCTCTTTATTTAAATAAAACGCCTGTTATCATTTGTATAGATGTAAATGGTAATGGAGATATTGAATTAAATGAAGATTATGTTGCTTATATCCCTAAATTTGAATTTGGAGGAGGGCATGCGCTTGTATGTTATGGTTGAAATGAAACCGGTTTATTAATTCAAAATTCTTGAGGAGAAGATTGGGGGGACAAAGGAACATTTATATTACCTTATGAATACCCTATTACAGAAGCTTGGATGCTTCAATTTAATCAAACAGAAGAAGAAATTAATTTAATTAAAAAACCCGTTGCCTATATAATTAGAGATTTTATAATGTCTATTATTAATTTTATAGGAAATTTATTGCATAAATAATATATTTATAGAGATGTTTATTAACTAGACATCTCTATTTTTTATTGCTTGGTTGGGTGAGATGGCTTAAACCAGCAGTTTGCTAAACTGCCGATCGAGTTCTCGGTCCGCTAGTTCGAATCTAGTACCAAGCGCCATATGGTGAGATTGGTGTAATGGGAGCACGCTAGGTTGTGGCCCTGGAGGCAGGAGATCGAAACTCTTATTTCACCCCATGAGTAGGTAGCCAAGTTTGGTCAAGGCAGCGGACTGCAACTCCGCGATCGAGGGTTCAAATCCCCCTCTACTCTCCATTTGAATAATAATAAAAATTATTTTATAATATAAATATAAATAAAGGCTCACACAGCAAAAAATAGTTGCCCGTTTAGGGTGTCAGGCTAGGAAAAAGTAAATGATACTTTTTATAGAAGGAAAGAAGATTAAATTAGATAGAGCCTAGAAATATACATCTATTTAATATATTCGCCTTCTTTTTAAATAGGGACATCGTCTAAAGGCTAAGACCCTGGTCTCCAAAACCAGTTATCTGGGTTCGAGTCCTAGTGTCCCTGCCAAATAAAATAAAAGGAGCGGTTAAAATGAAATCTCAAAAATTAAATGATTATCAATATGAAGAATTACAAAAAGGTGTTTTACTTATTAATAAGTATGATTTAAGTTTAAAATATTTATATGAATTAAATGCTAATTGGAAAGAATTTTTCTTTGACTTAATGGATAAGCTTTCTGAGAAAAAAGGTTTCTTTGTAAAACCCGCAGAAGAAGGAGAATCTTTATTAGATTATTTTAAAAGGGATTATGAATATCTTATTAAAGAATATAATATTAAAATAGATTTTAGAGATTATATAGAACTTAATGATTATATGACATTCAAAGAGTGGATTGCTGAAGATGGTAATTTTATGGCTTTTAAGGATTGGGATTTATATTTGCTTAGCGATAAAACTGACTTGTTTGAATAGGGGTTTAGTGTAACGGTAGCACAGTGGTCTTCAAAACCATAGAGACGGGTCTCCAAAACCCGGGGTGTGGGTTCGAATCCTGCAACCCCTGCCAGACAATAACACAGCAGCAGCTGTTTTATATATATTGAATGCGGTCAAAGATTCTTATAATCGGCGGCCGCATATTTTTATTGATTTTTATAATAAATTATAATATAATATATATGTAAACAAGAAAGGAAGGTTGAATGTTATGGCAAGAAGAAAAGGAAAATCAGGTAGTGGTGAAGCTCAATATAGCATTACTCAACACAATTTAGATAAAAAAGGTAAAACTAATAAGAAATTAAAAAGAAATCCTATGGCTACTAAATATTTAACTCCTAGAGGAAAAGAATTAAAAGAAGCAGCAGCTGCTTTTGTTGCTGCACATCCTGCAGGTAGTGGTCGTAGACATAGAGCTAAATTATTAGAAGTAGAGAAAAGAGTAGCTGCAGCCTCATAATAGGAGGTGAGCTTATGGCTCTACATAAAGCTATTGCTTCAAGCAAAGAACATAGAGTTGAATACGGGACTAAGGGGCAACCATATTGTAAAGCAGTTGATAAAACTTGTAGAAATCATGGTACTTGTCCCTATTGTTTTCTAAATAGAACTTATAAAAATAGAAGCAAAGATAGATTAGCAAAGAAAGAAATAAAGGCGTACACAGCAAATAAATAAATGGTTAAATTTTTGTGCTTCAAATACAGAAAGATAAGGTTCGATTCCTTAATATAATGCGCCTTGATATGGGCTGGTAGCTCAGTTGGCAGAGCACGGGACTGAAAATCCCGGTGTCGATGGTTCGATCCCATCCCAGCCCACCATTATGGAGGTGTGGCGGAATAGGCAGACGCAAGGGACTTAAAATCCCTCGGGTGTAATAACCCGTGTGGGTTCGACTCCCACCACCTCCACCAAATAAGACAATAACAAAATAAGTCCGTACAACTTGTTTTGGGAAGATATATATTTAAATACTAGTATCAAAGGTTTGGTTCAGGCTCCTTTCCTTAATATAGAAATAATGGCGCCGATCCTATGCCCACTTACCCAAGCGGCTGAAGGGGGCGGTCTTGAAAACCGCAAGGTCGTGATGAGCGGCGCGGGGGTTCGAATCCTCCAGTGGGCGCCATAAGCGGGATTGGCGGAATGGTAGACGCACCAGTCTTAGAAACTGGTGGAGCAATCCGTGTAGGTTCAAGTCCTACATCCCGCACCAAATGTCCCTGTAGTTCAATGGATAGAACACGGACCTTCTAAGTCTGCGATCTAGGTTCGATTCCTAGTAGGGACACCATTAGATTATAATTGATTTTTTAAATAATTAATTATATAATATATATGTAAATTAAATATGGCGGGTTGGTGAAACGGTTAACACACACGCCTTTCACGCGTGCATTTACGGGTTCAAATCCCGTACCCGTCACCATATGCTCAATTAGCTCAGTCGGTAGAGCAACTGGCTGTTAACCAGTGGGTCGTAGGTCCGAGTCCTACATTGAGCGCCATCGGGGAGTAAATCAATTTGGTAGATGGCTTGGTTTGGGACCAAGAGGTTGCAGGTTCAAATCCTGTCTCCCCGACCATTTGGTGCGTTAGCGCAATTGGTTAGAGCACCTGCCTGTCACGCAGGAGGTTACGGGTTCAAGTCCCGTACGCACCGCCATTAATTATGGGCTTGTTTGGTTTCGACTAGAATGGTATAGTATCAGAATACAAGTAGTAGGCAGTTACTTAAAAGGCAATAAACAAAATAAACGGAAATATTTTTTCAAAAATTGCTAATAAGGTTAAATCTTTATTCACATTTAATTGTGTAGCATTCGCGTAGTGCTAAGCAACTTCTATATAAGTATCGGGAAGCGACCAGAAAAAGTATAGTCGTATTAACTAGCAAGGGTTGCCGTGTAGTTAATTCTTCTCTTATATGATTAGCTATTGTGAACTAACATTAATATAGGAGCCTTCTCTGAACGCAAGTGAACATAATGAGGTAAGGATCGAATCGTCACTTTGACCCATATATATGTATGGTAAAACTTGTAACGCAAGAGTGAGATTTCTGGTATAGTATTGTTTTAGGACACGGGTTCGAGTCCCGTCAGGTCCACCATGGTTCCGTAGCTCAGCAGGTAGAGCATTTGACTTTTAATCAAAGGGTCGAGAGTTCGAGCCTCTCCGGAGCCACCATTTTATTAGATATTTTATGGGTGCATAATCCGTTAAGGAGGCGGGCCCGACTGTAAATCGGGTGTCTTTAGACTCTAGTGGGTTCGATCCCCTCGGCACCCACCATAAATTTGAATATATATCTTTGATGGCACACTATTCTAGTTTTAATAGCAAATTATTGCTGAGGAAAACTCCTAGAGTGATACTTATTAGAATTAAAGTATGAACTAAGTGGCAATCAAGTCATATGGAGGGAGACCCCATGTCGTGATTTTAATGCGAAAGCGCAAGTCTGGTAACGGGCTGTAATCATTGGAGAAACTCTACTTGACCTAAGTCATAAAATTATTTAATAAGTAGCCATCTCATAATTTGCAAAAAATAAAAATTTTTGATATAATATATATGTAAATAAAAAAAGACAGAAACAGCAAAAATTAGCAATAGCAATGGGTGCTTTAATATCCTGTCTTGAAAAATTTTACAAACGATATATCATTTGTTCTTTAAGTAGAATTAAATGAAAAGGAATCCTTTCAATGGGGCTTTTGGAATAATTCCCCTGTATTAGAATTATTCCTGCATATGAGTTCGGTTTTATATCTACCTCCTCGTGGTGAACTCGGGTAATTCTAAAGATATAAACAAAAAATTGACGCTATGGCTGAAAGCACTACCAATGGTGTAAGGCACGGTATGAATAGGTTGAAAAACCTAAGAAAGTCGGTGGACATATAGAGAAATATCGGTACCAAGAAAAACTTAGCCGTGAATAGTATAGCAGAGCGTGACTAGCAAAGCAAACTCGCATCCAGATCTATGGCTGTGAGAATGTGCGGCGATTAGTGGTTGAAACAGTCGAGGCTCTGGCTCCAGCAATAAAAATCCACAGGGAGAAAGCGAATCGTTTTTGGTAAATTGCTAGAATTGGATTGCTGGTTGGAAGTATCTGGAATCTTCCCCTATTATGGTATATACAAGGTAACGAGGGCAAGCTAAGTTGAGGTATGTAAGTTGATTTTAATAAGTTAGAGTTCTTCAAAAACTCATTTTTCTTATATCCCTGTCGTTCAACAGTAGGACATGCGAAGCCGCCATGGCTTAAGGGCGTTGCCGCAAATGTTGGTGCAATTCCAACCGAGGGATACCTTAATATTTATAAGCGAAATTGTAATGCTTTAAATAATAACAATTTCATATTTTCATTTCTTCCAAAGAAAATATAGTGTAGAGATGCAGTCTGCATCTCTAAATCTTTGACAAAGGGGTTTGAGATGGAGACAATAGTATTAAAGAATAAAAAGAAGATAAATTGGAAAAAGATAATTATTATATCTTGTATATGTGCATTGATCGCGGTTATAGTAGGTTTATACGCCGGCTTCCGCATTACTTATGAATATTATCAAATTAATATAGATGGCACATATACTACAATAGGAACCGCAACACAAAATGATTTAATAGACAGAGCTATTGTTGAAAAAGTTAGAGAAGTAAAGCAAGATGGTTTTCAAATTGCAGACTATAATTTAGATACTCTTGTGAAGAAAAGATTAATAATTATTAAAAGAAAACAAAAAGATGATACTAGCACCTATGATGCTATAAAAGATAAAGTTTATGTAATAGTTGCCGCAAATAAATTAAATCTTGATGGGGAAACCTATTATTTTGAAAGACATTTGGGGTATATAACTTTATCTAAATTAAGAGAAATCAATAAAAACTTAAACACTATTTATTTAGAAGGGGTATATATTAATAGAAATTGGTTATTGTCTGAACAAGAAGCTGAAACCTTGATAGATACTTATTCTAAAAAAGTTAAAAAATAATTGATTTTTTTAAAAAATTATTATATAATATATATGTAAATAAAAAAAGAGAAGAAAAGAAATTTTGCAAAGCAAATCAATTAAAATTTTAATTGATTTTCTAAAAAAATTATTATATAATATTCTTGTAAAGAAAAAAGAAAAAATTTAATTTTTGGAGTTTGTGAAACCCACTGAATGAACAGGGTAATGCTTAAACAGAGGTTCTCCTTTATCAAAAACTACGGCAATAAGTCCATTCATTTGGTTGTTAGGATGAACGGTTATAGTTTTCCAAATAATTCTCCATAAAAGGAATTAATAATAAAAACTAAACTTTGATTTATTGGAGAGACTGCGGTGGTGATGTTCTAACTCCATAAAAAAAGCAACATGAAACCAGCCTTGGGTCGGGTGCAAAATAGACCTCTTAATATCGCGGAGTAGAGCAGTCTGGTAGCTCGTCAGGCTCATAACCTGAAGGTCGTTGGTTCAAATCCAACCTGCCGCAACCATTTGAGATTATTTGATAAAATGAAAATTTTATCTTATAATATATATAACAATTATTAATTTAATTGTAAATTATCACTCACTTACTTATTTTTGGAGGCGAGAAGATACTATATAGGACTTCTCCAGTACACTGTTTGCATGGTTCGGGTGTGCATCGTAAAACTAAAACTTCATATAAACAAACTTTACACAAAGCGATAAATATTACTGGTTAGTCAGGTGCCTACTAAAGTTTGTTTATAGGGGGTTTTAGGACTTCCTAATAAAAAGTCATATCTTTATAAGATATGGCATTGAGCAAATTATGTAAATCTCATTTCAGACATTGTCTATTTTGCGAGTATTAATTTGTTCAATGGCATACCTTATAACCAAACAGAGAGTAAATGGTGAAGCGTCTTTAAATAAAGAAACCAATGCTACTTAGTAGCCGACTCTCGTTAGGAAATATATGTCCCAGACGAATTACCTTTCATAATTATTAAACCGGGACCAGAGGGAAGAGGACAGTGTGCTTGCGACTACCATAGAGTAACAATACGCAGCTGAATGGACTGAACTGGCGGTATAGAAATAGAAATTGTATAAATCAGGATGATCGAGCCTTAGGGCTACTTGGTTCAATTTAATGGGTTTCCTCGAGTATGTACCAGAGTTAGGCATACATTAATTTTTATTAAAATCAGTTTATAACTGATTTTTATTTTGACATAAAGAAAAATTTTTCTTATAATATATATGTAAATGAGATATATAAGATTTTTAATCTTTGAGGAAATCTCCTCACCCTCATTTACAATTTCAATCCCTTTCCGTAGGGCGGCTTTCCGCCCTCTTTTTTATTTGTTGATTTTTCTATTAAATTATTATATAATATATATATAATGAAAAGAAAGGAGTAGTGATTACTATGGAAAATCGTTGGTTTGTAACAGGCGACTGTCACGGTAGTTTAATGAAAATATTACAATTTATTTGGCGATTTGATTTAGGTTCTGAAAGTAATATTGTAGTTTGTGGCGATATGGGTATTTATTGGGATAAAGACCAAAAAGATGCTCAAGCGAGTATTTTAAACTATGAAAGATATTGTAATGGGGTTAATTTATATTGGATCGATGGTAATCATGAAAATTTTGATATCATTGATACATTTAAAAAGCCTATGCATAAATGTTCTGAACATATTACTTATGTAAGTAGAGGAACTGATATGATTGTGGATATAAATGGAAAACCAGCACATATGCTATTTTTAGGCGGCGCTGATAGCATTGATAGAGCGTGGCGTGTAGAAGGTAAAAGCTGGTGGCCGCAGGAACAAATAACTGAAAAAAATATAGAAAATATAGTAGGTGAATATGATTATGTATTTACTCATTGTTGTCCATATAGTATTTTTAATTCTCATAGAGGGTTTTTATGCCAACATGGGGGCGAAATGAGAGATATAACTCACGTATCAGAACAAATGTTAGAAAAATTAAAAAATAAAATTACTTTTAAACATTGGTATTTTGGTCATTATCATATGAATATTAATTTAACAGACCAATTTACTTGTTTATATGAAGATTTTATTGAATTACAATAAAATATATAGTATAATATTTATATAAAAAGGAAAGGTGAAGAATTATGATAAATCCAAATACAAAACAAAGAGAATTAGCATATATAGTTAATATAGATGATATCCGCCCAATAACAGGTTCAGATAATTGTGAATGTGCTGTTGTTGGGGGATGGAATATTATGGTTAGAAAGAACACTTTCTTACCTGGATCTATTGCAGTTTATTTTGAAATAGATTCAAAACTACCTGAGTCTGCTGAATGGGCACAATTTCTAGCTCCAAAACATTATAAAGTAAAAACTCAAAAATATACATTTGGTGGTAAAGGAAATTTTGTATCTCAAGGTTTACTTATACCTTTTGCAGATTTAGGTTGGGAAATGGATGACCCTCATCAAGTAGGAGATTTTGTAACAACTGAATTAGGGGTTACATATGCAATTGGTGATGATAATAAAAGAAAAGCAACAGTAAATAAATATGCAAGAATGAAACAAAGAAATGCTAAATTATTTGCTAAATATAAATTATTAAGAACTTTATATAATAAAAATTGGGGCAAAAAAGTATTATTCTTATTTTTAGGAAATAGACACGATGCTAAAGCTTCATTCTGGCCTGAGTGGGTAGTAAAAACAGATGAAGAAAGAGTTCAAAACTTACCTCAATTATTTCCAGGAGACGATACAGAGTGGTTTGTAACAGAAAAGATAGATGGAACATCAACTACATTTACTATGAAAAAAGGTAGAAGAAATAAATATGAATTTTATGTATGCTCAAGAAATGTAGTATTTGATAAACCCGAAAAACAATGTTTTTATGAAACAAATGTTTATACTCAAATGGCTGAAAAATATAATATGGAATTTGTTCTTCATAATTTATTATATACATCAGGAAATGATATAACTTTTGTAACTATACAAGGGGAAACATATGGTAAAGGAATTCAACAAAGAGATTATCATATGGATGATGTAGATTTTAAAGCATTTAATTTAATATTCGGGCATAAAGACGGTAGGGTTGAAAGATTAAATCCAAGAGAAATGACAGATTGGTTAGATTTATATCAGATTCCATGTGTACCTATCTTAGACGAGCATTTCCGCCTACCTAATACAATAGAAGAAATGGTAGCATATGCAGATGGAGATTCTACTGTTGATGGAGATTATAGAGAAGGAGTAGTATTAAGAACTTATGATGGGGTTAATTCTTTTAAAGCAGTGTCTAACTTCTATCTAACTTCTAAATACGGAAATTAATATGAAAGCGGCTATTGAAAAAATAATATTAGAGTTTTTATATAAACAATTAGAAGGGTATATAAATATTGCACTAGGGCATGAATTATATACTAAAAATATTGATTTATATATTGAGAAATCAGATTGTTCTTTCACAGTATATGTAAAAGATCCAGATTTAAAAACAGAATTTGATGATTATGAAGATATATGTGAATTGTGGCATATACATTCAGATGATTTACTTTATGTATGTACTCATATGGATAAAGAAATATCTTTAATTGAAAAGAATTTATATCGTTATTTAAATTATAAAAATCAACATAAATAATTTTTGTTGATTTTTTTTATTATTTATATTATAATATATATGTAAATAAAAAATAAAGATAATAATTAGGAAAGGGAGATGATTATTATGTTAAAAACAAATACTTTAATAGACAAATTAGGGGAAGAATATGCACCTATGTTAAGAAAGGTAAATATTCCGGACTTTACTAAATGTATTGCTCAAGTATCAGGGCTAGATATGAACGAAGTATCTGATGTAGTTATTGAAGAATATTTAACTCATTGGGCTATTAATAAAAAAAGATTTTTTGATTTTATGGGGGATATAAAAATAGATATTCCATATAATTATGTTGATACTGATACAAAGTTTGGAGATAAATTAAAAGAAATAGGAAAGCAATATCCTGCATATTATTTTTGGTTCAAACTTTTTGATGGGGTAAGAAAGAATAAAATTGAAAAAGATTATTTAGCATATAGAGATGAAGAAAAAATAGCAGAGGCTTTAGGTGACTTAAATGTAGATGGAATGACTTTAACTCACTTCTTTAAAAGATATTTATCTGCTCCAGATGAAGTAACAACTGAAATAGGAAAAGTATTTGAAAATACATCAATTGCCGCAAACTTTACTATTTCTATTGACCCAGTTGATATGATGACAGCCAGTGAAAACCCATATGGTTGGACTTCTTGTTATAGATTAGAAAGAGATTTTTATGAGTGCCATGCTGATGGTTGTATCGCAGCTGTACTTGATAAAACTTCTATGATAACATATGTTTGGAATAATGAAGGAAAATTAAATCTTTATAATAATTTTGAATTAAAAAATGTTAGATATAAAAGAATGAGAATGTGGATCGCAGTATCTGAAGATATGAAAACAATTCATTTTAATACTATATATCCGGGCAAGAGCAATTATAGCGAAAGTTTTGAGAAAGAAATAAGGGGTGTAGTAGAAAAATATATCTGTGATAAATTAGGTATTAGAAATATGTGGAAAAGAGCTACATCTTATGTAAATTGGTATATAAATTATGGATATGGAGAATTTAGTGATTGTTATATGTGGACACAAAGCGATGCTGAAAGTCAAAAAATAGTTGTATATGATACTCCAATAAAATGTCCAGATGGATGTGGAGATAATTTAATTCCAACTAGTGGATATGAAGAAGATGAAGAGTTTAGATATAATGGAGAAGGACTTCGTAGAGAAAATTATGAAGAATGTGATTACCGCCATTATTGTGATTTAATAGATGATTATTGCGAAAGTGAAGATTGTGATGATTGTGTATATTGGAATAGAGATAATGCATTATGTCAAGAACAAATGGATAGAGGAACAAGAACATATTGTCCAAATGCTAGAGATGCTGAAGAAGAGGGCGAAGATGTATTTGACCCATATAATGATAATATGGTTCATTGTGGAGGTCAATGTGAAGGTTGCCGTTTCCATCAAATAGAACAACAATTAGAAAATCAAAGAGAGCTTGTTAATTCAATGGATAACACTTTAAGAGAAATGACAACTTGGTCTTGGAATACAGACTATAATACAGATGTTTGGAGAGGATATACAATAAACGCAGATAATAATTAATATAGATCCCGATCAATGTAGATTTGATCGGGGTTTCCGCATTTCATTTTATTTTTATTAAAAAATATTATATAATATTTATATAAAGAAAAAGGAGGGAATTGAAGTGCTTAACCAACTTGTAATAGTTGGGAGATTATGAGCAATTAAACCTGATAGGTTTATTCTAGCTGTACCCGCAACTTTTAAGAATAAAGAAGGGGTATATGATACATATAGAATAGAATTCTTTATGAAGGGTAATATCGCACAAAATGTTAAAGAATATTGTAAAAAAGGCGATATGGTTGGAGTAAAAGGTCATATTGAAACTCATAATAAAATATATGCTGAAAAGGTAAGCTTCCTATCATCTAGTCCTAGAAAGTAAACTTTATTTTTATAAAAAATTATTATATAATTGTTATATAAATAAAGGAGATGGTATTTTATGAAGAAAAAATTGATTAAGAGGCTACACGAAATCCAAATGGAGATTTTAAAAGCTGATGACAAGGAACTTGATAAGATAGGTATTGAGCTATTGGAAATTGAAAAGAAACTAATGGCATATGAAACTCCTAAAAAGAAAAGTTGCTAAAACTTTTCTTAGGGGCATTATTCCAGCAATAATATTCCTAAAAAGAGTTTTAGCACTCTTTATATATAATGTGTTCACTACTAGCGTAAGTGTGATATCCGTTGGTTACGGTTGAAAGACCTTGATAGGTCAAGTAAAGAATAACCTTTGATTTTTTAAATAAAATTATTATATAATATATATATAATAAGAAAGGAAAGTGATAATTATGAAAAATACAAAATGGACAGCAAATGAATTATTAGATAGTCTAAATAGAGAGTGTAATCAAGAGGAAATCAATGAACTATATAAGGCAATGATAGCATATAGTATTGGACTTACTGAAATAGATGAGGCTGTTGATGAAATATTAGACAATATAATTGAAGAAGATTACTTCGGTAATGATTATATTAGGGGTATTGTTAATGAAGATATTATGGAGGCAGCTGAAGATAAACTTGCTGACTATCTTGATTAATTATTGATTTTTATTAAAAAATATTATATAATTATAATGTAAATAAGAAAAGTAATTATATTTTCTTATAAATATGCTTAATAGATATGGAAGAATTCCTCACGAGAATTGAGGCAAAGGCTGACGAGCAGTGGTGTAATTTAGTAACACGCTTCCGAAAAACTATTAAACATATCTATAAGAAAATATGAAAAATATTTTACATAATAAAAAAAATATGATATAATAAATATGGAAATAAAGCAAAAATAAAACTGTGCGATGGTGTAAATCCAGTTTAATCAATCAATATCGTACGAAGGTTGAAAAGTCCTTGCTTTATATAGATTAAGTTTATAGGAGTTCTTCCAAACCTAAATATTTATGGAAAGGAATTGATTATAATGGAAAAGAAAATAACTAAAAGAGAAAACTTTGCATCTTTAAGAGAAATCGCTGAAAACTTAAATAGAACAGATTTAGTTGCTTTCATAGACCACGAAGTTGAATTACTAGATAAAAGAGCTAGTCATACATCTTTAACTAAAACTCAAAAAGAAAATCTTGAATTAGTTGAAACTGTATATAATGCATTAGCAGAAATCAGTAATCCAGTAACAGTTAGTGAATTCTTAACTGCTTCAAACTTAGAAATGTCTAATCAAAAAGCATCTGCTCTATTAAAGAAATTAGTAGACACAGAAAGAGTTGTAAAAGTAACTGAAAAAGGAAAATCATACTTCTCAGTAGCTAACTAATATATAGGGGGCTAGGAGTTCTACATAACAGGTTCTCTCCTTTATCAAAAGACTCTGTCTATATATAAATCTGGTTTCTATCAATCTTCCCGCAGTATTTCAAATATTGTCATACGGAATAAGATTGAACCTTACTTAGGCGATAACTGCACGCGTTAACTAATCCTTGCGTTATAGCGGGAATGTCAACCAAAAGTTATATATATAAACTGTCGGCTACAGGGACAGTATAAATGTGGGCGTAGTAGAGTGTTTAGAGGTTATAGCTTATCCCGCAGGGTACACGGCTTTAGGAGAACCTGATAAAAGCTAACTAAATTGATTTTTATTAAAAAATATTATATAATTTATATGTAAATAAGAAAGGAATATTTACAAAGTCATTAAAAAAATATAGAAAGAAAAGGAGAGTGGATTATAATGGAAAAAATGACTAAGAAACAATATTTTGAAAACTTAAAAGGATTTGTTAAAGGAGATGCTAATGAAGCTGATTATGTAGCTTTCTTAGATAGACAAATCGAGCTAGCTTCTAAGAAAAGAACTGCTAAGACTAAAACTCAAATCGCTAATGAAGGACTTGTAGAAGACATCTATGAATTCATCGTTGCTACAAACGGAGCTGTTACAGTTGCTGATATAATGGGTAACTTTGAAGGAATGTCAAATCAAAAAGTTTCAGCTTTAGTTAAGAAATTAGTAGATGCAGGAAGAGTAGAAAGAGCTAAAGATGGAAAGAAAACAATCTATACAATTGCTGACTAGTTTTGAGAAATAAACAAAAGGGTTTGCAAAAACCCTTTTTTAAACTATAAGGAGGATTGAAATGAATAATAATTGTGTCAATGGATTACAAGAATACTTAAAATCTATCGGGCAATATGAAATTTTCACGCCTGAAGAAGAAAAGGAGGCGTTCAAAAAGTTTAAAGACGGGGACGCCGCAATAAAAGATGAAATTATAAATAGAAACTTAAAATTGGTTGTTTCTGTTGCTAAAAAATATAGAACTAGTGGAATTAGCTTTATAGATTTAATACAAGAGGGTAATCTAGGATTAATCAATGCTATTGATAAATTTGATATAGAAAAAGGTTATAAATTCTCTACATATGCAACTTGGTGGATAAAACAAAGTATTTTAAAAGCTATCGTTGATAAAACTAGGGGGATCAGATTACCAGCTCATATATATGAGAAAGTAAAAAAGATAAAGGCTCTTCAAAGTAAACTTGCTCTTGAGAATGGTAGAGAACCTGAAGCAGCAGAAATCGCAAAAATAATGGGGCTAGATGAATTAGAAGTTAAATCTTTATTAGAGGTTAGTCAAAACTCTATATCATTAGATACTCCTGTTGGGGATGAAGATGATACTACTTTATTAGATTTTGTGGAGGATTTCCGCTTTGAATCTCCATCTAGCAATATAGATAACCTAGATCTAAGAGAACAACTATATAAGGTTATGGATAGTTTAGAACCTAGAGAAAAAGAAGTGTTAATAAAAAGATATGGTCTTGAAGAGGGATCAGATGCTATGACTCTTGATGAGGTAGGTAAAACTATGAATTTATCTAGGGAGCGTATAAGACAAATTGAAGAAAAAGCTTTAAGAAAGTTAAGAAATCCTATTAGAAGTGAGAAACTTAAACCATATATGGCGGATCTACTTAGTTAGACCGCCTTTTAAAATCCTTCACCGACCGCTTCCGCACGATTTTTATCAATTTTTATACCGAAACTATTGATTTTTTTAAAATTTTATGATATAATTAATATGTAAAATAAATAAAAAAGAAAAAAATTATGAAAGGGAAAGGTGATTAAAATGAGAAAGGACTACATTTTAATTGACAGAATTGGTAATAAAATTTACAAATATGAAAATTATGCAACTATGCAGTGGCAATTAAGTAACTTAGTTTATAGTTATGGAACTCACGGTTGGATTTTAGACAAAAATGTGTATAATAACGGTGATGTAATTGCATTAAGATATGCAGGAAGTCTATTTAATAATTAGGAAAGGGTAGGTGTTAAATATGTTAAGAAAATATGTTGTTATTGATAAGATGGAGCAAGAAGTATATTGGTATTCAGACCCAATAACTATGGGGTTTGCGTTAGAAGGTATAACTGACCGCCGCGACAGATTAGATATAGAATATCATATTAGAACTTATAATTTCGGGAATGTAATTGTAATATATTAAGAGAAAGGAAAAGGTGATTGAGATGTTTGATTATAAATTAGAAAACGGAAAAGTAATTAGAATAAGCGAGGCTACTATCCAAAATTTAATGGATAAATTAGAATTAGATAGAGAAGATGCTATATTAACATATCTTGAAGATGAAGGATATGAAATAAATGAAGAACAAGAAGAATTAACACAAAAAGCAAAGGATAATAAAATAACTGCTACTATCCACAAGGCTGAGAGAAAACAAAAAGAGAGAAAGAAAGTAGAAAGAAAACCAAATCCTGATAAGGAAAGTTTAATAGCGGGGTTAGCTGGATACTTAGCAGATATTGATTGCACTAATGTTAATATAGAGAATGTTGGTAAGATAATCACATTTGAATTTAATGGTAAAAAGTTCAAGTTAGACTTAATTGAAACTAGGGTAAAGAAAAACTAACCTAGTTTTTTCTTTGTAAAACCAGCGGTTTCCGCTATCCATATAAAGAATTTGCCAATTTTGCCAAATGGAAATTTATTGCCAAATGGCGGGTTTTTACGACAAAAACTACAAAAATTCCATTGGACTTTTTTGAAAAATTTTCATATAATATATATATAAGATAAAAGATTAGGGGGAAAGTATGACACAAAAAGAATTAGCAGAAAAATATGATTACAGTGAAACTAGTATATACAAGAACTTTCCTGCTGTCCAACAAGGGATATTAAAAAAGTATGGTATATTAATAGAAAAAATAGGGCGTGGTAAAAAAGCAATTTTTGTTGAAAAAGAAAAGCCTGAAGGACAACAAATGAAAGACCTAAAAGAATTCTTAGACAAGAACCCTGCAGTAAAAGAATATTTTGAAGGTATAGAGGGGTAGGTGCGGAGTATGGGAGATAAGAAGTTCGTGGTTATGGAATCTTGGATCGATGCCGCCGCAGATGTTTTAGAAGGACAAGAAGTATGGGAATTCTGTTATGGTTTAATGATATATGGTTTATACGGGGATATGATAGAAACAAGTAATAAAGCAGTAAAAATGGCACTTAATATGGTATATCCGCAAATAGATAAAATGGGGGCTGCATATGATAAAAAGGTTGCCGCATCTCAAATAGGGGCTGATGTTAGGGCTAAACTTGATTCGGGGCGCATTTGGGGGCTAGCTCATAATGAGGGGCTATCTGGTGCGAAAATCAAAGAGATTTTGGAAAATGAATTAGGTTTTGAAATTTCAAACTCTACATTATACCATAACAGAGGCTGGATAGAGAGAAAGAATGACAATCCAGATTTTTGCCAAAAGGAAATTTTGGAAAAAAATATTGCCAAAACTAATGAAAATTGCCAAAAGGAAATTTTGGCAGAAAGTGGAAATTTCCAAAATTGCCAAATGGAAAAAGAGGAAAAAAATATTGCCAAATGGCAATTCTAATTAAAATTTTGCAAAGATTGCCAAAATTTTTGCCAAAGTTTGCAGAAAAATTGCCAAAGTTGCCAAAAGGCATTTTTTGCAAACCCTAAAATAAAAGAAAGGAAATTTTGCAAAATTTTGCCTAACGGCAAAAGTATGCAAATCTAGCGCTGGGTTACTCAATAAAAATGAAAGGAAGGAATGATAAGATGTATAAGGTGTATGGAATAATAGATGAAGGAAGAGTAGTGTATATAGGTTATACTGATAATGATATAGATGATAAGGAATATTATTATAAAGTATATAGTGCTAAAAGAGATGATATACATAGTATAAAAGAATATAGTTATAAAGATTGTATAGTATTAAAAGATAATATAGAAGATTGGAAAGATGCTATAGAAATAAAGAATAAGTTGGTAGATATATTAAATCCTATATATAATAAGATAAATAATAATGGATTAAGTAATTATATAGTGTTGCCGCTTGTTAAAAAGGATGCAGCGGACGCCGCGCTTGGTGGAGAATATAACTATATGATGTTGCTATTGTTTTAGTTCTTTGACTATTGTCAAGAAATGCGGCAATGGGTGTGTGTAGATTTGGCTATTGTTAATGAGATTGTATGAAAATGGGATAGATGGTGTAGTTGCGGTGCGACCGACCGCGTCCTACCATATAGTTAATTTCAAATTACGAAAACGATATTTTACAAAAATTTTTACTTTGTCAAACGATAAATAAAAATAAGAAGTCTCAAAGACTTCTTTTTCTATTGTTTTTGCCTATTGTTTGCTTGTCATTTTGCTGTTGTGCTTCTCTGACGGATATTTTATCGTTGTTGTAAAAAATCTAAGCTCATTTTGCCAATTTTTATTGATTTTATTAAAAAAATATTATATAATATAATGGGAAGTGTTTTTTATATAAAAAAAATATCCCCTTTTTCTTTTTATTATAACATATTTTATTTATTTTGTCAATGCGGAAGCGCGGTTCCCGATCTAAGAAATTTAAGCGAAGCTAAATTTCTTTTTTTTGAACAGTATAACATAAAATTTTTATTTTGTCAATCAAACAAATGTTCGTTTGCTAGAATGTTAATTTTGGGATCATATAGGGATGAATCGCGGTCGCTAGAACGAGGAAAAAATTTGCATATAGGTGATTTGGGACGGGATTCGGAGTCGCTCCGTTCCTCCGCGATCCGCTCAATTATGGGAATGTAAAAAAATTGTAAAATATCGCGATTTTCGCTCAAAAAATCGTAAAAATAGTTGATTTTGCGCAAATTCGGCGCATTTTGACCATGGTCGCGCCGCTTTACAGATCCTTTACATGTAAATTGACGTCAATTTTACTGTAAATTGACGTAAAAACTTTGTAAACACGCAAAAAAGAGTGATTATTCACTCTTTTTAACTCTTTTTTCGGTTAAATCTATTTTAAAGTCCTTATTATCTACTTTAAATGTAATTATTTTACCGACATTTTCAATAACTACATTTTCAGCAATAGGTTGTAAAGCATTTGCAACTACTTGAATAATGTTTTCTTTGGTTGGATTAGGTTTTCTTTCCCTTACAACTTTTTTTCTTTCAGTAGTAGACTTTGCAACATTTTTTGGTTTATTGCTTTTTGCTTGTTTGTCAAGTTCTTCTAAATCTTCATTGATTAAGTAGTCATTATCTTCTAAAAACATAAGCAATACATCTTCAATATCAGTGTTTAGAGATTTCATTGTTTTATCTACCCACATTTTAGAGCATTTAACAACTTTTCCATTATCAAGTGTTATTTCAATAACCTTTCCATTTTCAACATAATTTTTCATTTTATCACTCTCCTTACATTTTAATTGTATCATAATAAGGTCTATTTGTCAATACTTTTTTGCGGGAACCGGTCAATTCTACTTTAACCGGTTCCACCGCTTAATTTTACATTATTGAGAAGAAAGCAATTTTCTTTTCAATAGTTTTAGCAACTTTACCGCTATCAACTAACTTTTTAAGTAAAGCACTTATTTTTTGATTTGATAGATTTGCAAGTGTTTCATTAGCACTTTGTAAATCAGTTATTCTAACTGGTTTTGCTAAATCAGTTAATGTTTCAACAATAGTTTCCATTATTGCAACATTTTCTTTTTGAGTTTTAGTTTCAGTCTTTTTGCTTGACTTATTTTCTAACAACTCGATTTCATGATTTGCAAAGTTTACTAAATCAGTCATGCCGTTTTCAGTAGCAAGTTCTACAACCTTTCTAAAATAATCTTTTTTTGTTAATTTTTTTTCAGTCATTTTTATCACTCTCCTTTTCTTTGACTGTGTAAATAAGTTCTTTTCTTATTTACATTATAATTATAACATTTTTTAATTAGAAAGTCAAGCATTTTTTTTATTTTTTTTAAATATTTTTTATTCGGTTTTTGCTTTCCTTTCTTCTTACATTATAATTATACCATAATTAGAAAATAAGTCAAGTATTTTTTTAAAAAAAATTAAAAAATTTTTTACAATACAACTCACCCACGCGTGTCGGATCCGGATCAGATCAAAGGGAATTTCAGGATTTACAAAAAAAAGTGTAAAATTTGCAAAAAAGTATTGACAAAACCCTGCGGCAGTGGTATAATAAAAATTTGGGCCGTCCCGTGGGTCAACGGCCCGCCACAACTCAACCAGGTGTGTCATTTGGTTTACCAAAAAAAAAGAGGGGTTTACACCCCATTGACATTAGTTAGCGTAAAAGTATGCTTTCTTTTTGTCAACTACTTTACAGATAACTTGACTATCTACAAGTTGTTTTAGTAAAGCACTCATTTTTTGATTTGATAACTCACTTAATTCAGTGTTAGCATTTTGAATATCAGTGATAGTCATTTGAGTGCCTTTGTTAGCATTAAGAACATTTAAGATAGTTTCTTTTATGCTTTCATTAGCAACTTGATTTTTAGTTTTTGTATCACTTGATTTTTTTCTATCAAGTAATTCAATCTCGTGATTACAAAAATCAACTAAGTCCTTTCTATTTAGATTTTCAGCAATTTTGATAATTTCATTAAAATTATCTCTCTTTGTAATTTTTCTTTCCATATCTAATCACTCTCCTTTACTTATGGATTTCTTATTACATATTTATTTTATCATAACTTGCTTAACTTGTCAATACTTTTTTATTAAGTTTTAACATTTTTTTAGTTAAGCAAGTTATGTTATTTCCTTTCTTATTACATTATTATTATAACATTTTTAATTTTAAAAGTCAAGCATTTTTTTTAAACTTTTAATAATTTTGCAAGGTTTTCACAAAAAGCGAAATTTTGTTTGTAAAACTCAATTCCCCACATTGTTGCTTGATACTCGGCAGGTATTTCAAAATAATTTTTGAAATATTCTTTTTCAGTAATAACATTATTTTCATACATAAATGTAAACATACTATCTAACATTTCTCTATTATCTTGCAATTCTTCAGTATTTGTCATAATGTGTCCTAACTCGTGAAGAATAGCAACTATGCAATAATTAGGTTCAAAATCAATTTTTTCACTTAACCACTCACAAAATAACTCATTTATTCTACTAAATCTTTTGCTACCTAAATAGATTTTTTCCTCATAAATATCACACTCAAAGCGACTACCCTTAAATACCTTAATATCGCTATCTATTTCATTGATAAAATCTTGAACAAGGCGAACATCTTGTTTGCTAAATGTTTTTCTTTTCATTTTTATCACTTCCTTTATTTCTTACATTATAATTATAACAAATTATTAAAAAATTGTCAATAGAAAAATGTAATTTTGTGAAAAAATTTTTTGTAATACAACGCGGCCAGGCGTGTCGCGATTTTTCCAAGTGTAAAGTAAATGTAAAATGCGGCGCCAGGCAGATGAAATGGCCGTCCGCGCGCCGCCGCGTAAACAAAATGTAAAGTGCTATTGTAAAGTAAAAGTAGAGTTTACATTTACTCTACTTTTGCTATTGCTTGAAAATCTTTCCAAGTTGGTGCTTGATTTAGATTTACAAAATTATTGTATTTAGCACTTGCTTTGAATATTTCATATTCTATTGAAATATCTTCAAGTCCTGTGTGTGCTTCTTGAAAATTAGGGTTTTTTGTTAAGTAAGAATAAATTGCTTGTGCAGTTGTTCTTACTCTACCACTTGCAGTTATGAAATCACTTTCAATTTTGCCATTTTTAACACTTGTTAAGTCAATATTTAATAAGCACCAATTTTCATAATCTATTGACTTTGTGATAGGTTTTGCAAGTTCCATTGTGTCTAAAACATTGATATTTTCAAATGGGTTTTGTGTTTCAAACTCATTGAAATATTGACATAACATTGAATAATCAAACTTGCCATTGTGTGCTACCATTGTGTCAATTTGGTATTTATCAATTAACTTTGTTAAGTCTTTTGATATTTCATTAGCACTATACAATTTATACCTTTTATCATTTTCAATTTTACTTTGATAAGTTGGGTATTTACTAGCACTAAAAGTGCAATTCATTATGTATTTATTATTGAAAAATCTTCTTACTAGATAACTTTTTTCAACAATAATTTTGTCTTGTTTAACATTTATAATTTTCATACCAATTTCAAATGGTAAACAACTTTCAATTACATTTAGAGTTCCAATAGTTTCAATATCAATAAACATTAAATATTCTAACTCTTTTACATTAACCATTTTTTTTCTAGTTGGATAACTAACTTTCATTAAAATCACCTTTCCTTAATTACATTATTATTATAACATAATCACTTTTTAAAGTCAATAGTTTTTTTACATTTTTTTTATTTTTTTTGTAGGGAAGAGAAATTATTTTCTCTTTCCCTTTTTAGTTGATTTCATAGGTTTAATTCCTAATCTATCATTTTTTCTTGCTTGAGCAAGTGCTTCATATTTTGCACGAGTTGCGTGTCTTTTTGCTGGTGTCATTGCCATTTTAATCACTCTCCTTTTCTTATTTACATTATTATTTTATCACATTAGATTAGATAAGTCAAGTCTTTTTAGTGAATTTTTTAAATTTCTTTCACTTTTTTTACTTGCTTTAGTGTAGAAAGAATAAGTTGCACTTTTACAAGTTGTTAATTGCACTCTAGTTTTTCTAGGTTTTATTGTAATAACATTACTTTCTTTTTTTGGAGTATTTACAACATACATTTTTTTCATTTCTATCACTTCCTTACATTTTAATTATACCACTTTTAGAAAAAAAGTCAAGCATTTTTTTTATTTTTTTTCATTATTTTTGGGATAACACAACTGAGCCTAGCGTATCACAAGCGGTTTACAAAAACTTTACAGATCAGTTTACATAAAATTTACGGCCCGCATCGACTGCCCGCGGGCCGCCAGCACAACGCATCCTGGCGTATCATCCACAATAAAAAAAGAAGTCAACCTTTTTAGGTTGACATTTCGACTAGCAAGCGAAGTATGCTTTTTTCTTGTCGATTTGTTTTTTAACAACTTCGCTATCAACTAATTGTTTTAGTAAAGCGCTTACTTTTTGATTAGATAATTCGCTTAATTCAGCATTTGCGCTTTGAATTTCGCTTATTGTTGCGAATTTACCTAATTCTTGAAGTGTATTAACTATAACTTCTTTAATACCTTCGTTAGCGATTTGATTTTTTGATTTTGTATCGCTAGATTTTTTCTTATCTAGTAATTCGATTTCGTGAGTAGCGAATTCTACTAAATCTTCCTTTCCTAGATTTTTTGCGATTTCTACTATTTCATTGTAGAAAACTCTTTTTGTTTTTTTAACTTCTGCCATTTTTATCACTTCCTTTCAATTTATTTAAGGGTGGCTCCCCTTACTTACATTTTAATTATACCATTTTAGGTTTTGTTTGTCAATAGTTTTTTTTATTTTTTTAGGTTTTACCCTTAGGCAATGTTGTATTTCATTGCCTTAGGGTTTGCATTGCGACCATGCAATTTTTTATTTGTCTTGCCCTTTCTTGCAAGATTTGCTGCAGTTCTCATAAATTGAGCAGCATTTTTGTCAACTATTGCCTTAGCAACTGATTTTTTTCTTTGTGCCATTTTCAACACTTCCTTTCTTATTTACATTATTATTATAGCATACTATTGATTTATTGTCAATAGTTTTTTTTAATTTTTTTTATTTATTTAAGAAGGCGTATTCCTTACTTAATTCAACGCCAATGTATAAATCACAAGAGTAAACGCCTAATCTTTCAGCAAGTTTATGATAATCACCAACTGCGTCTAAGTATCCTTCATAATAATATTTTTGATTATGTACTTTTGAATAGATGTAATATTTCATAGGGTATCCCCCACCTTTCCTTCTTACATTATAATTATAACATAATGTATTAGTAATGTCAATAGTTTTTTTAAAAAATTTTTTATTTTTTTTATTTTTATTTTTAGGAAAAAACTTATTCATTCGACTTTGATGTAAACCAAGTGTCAAGTCCTAAAGGCAACTTATTACACCCAATTCGGCTCGCGACAGCCCACCGCGAGCCGCTCACATTGTAAATAAAATGTAAAGTATTATTTCTAATACTTTACATTTGTATTATTTACATAACTCTTTTAAAGAATATTCTTTTGGATTTTTTCTAATGTCTTTTGTTATGTAATACATTGCAAATGTTAATGAATAATAAATCATTATTTCTTTTAAAATGTTTATTAGATTAAATCCATTTAATGTTATGTGATAAATAATACAATAAAGATTAAATAATGATAATGTTATTAATACAATTAATTCATATTTGAATTGTCTTTTATTTCCTTTCTTATTTGTTTTGTTTGTCATTGTAATCAACTACCTTTCTTTCTTTATCTTACATTATTATTATACCATTTCAAATTTAACTTTGCAATACATTTTGTAAAACTTTACACAAATAAAAACAACTTTATTATTCAAATAAAGTTGTTAATTGATTAAGATTTTTAATTGATAAACCTTTCCAAATCTTTCTTGAATTGTCTGCAAGTGATGTTAGTCTTTTAATTCCAATACCTTTGCAATTATTCCACTCAATTAAGTTTTTTGTGTAATCATCTAATAAATAACAATTATTATCAATGTCAATATTAAGTTTGTCTTTGATAACTTTTGCTTTGTTTTGTCCTAATCTACAAAAGCAAATATTTGTTTGAGATAGGTTAGGAAGATAGGTATTTAACCAAGCCATCTTGTCAATGTCTGCTTGTTCATTTGGACTTGCTGAAATAACATAGATTTCAATATTTCCCTTTTTTATCATTTCATTAATAACATTAATATTAACAAAAGGCTTTAAAGTTTGGAAGAAACCTTTTTCATTATCAAATCTTTTTAAAGCATTTCTTTTACTATTAAACATAGCAATTGTTCCGTCCATATCTAAGAATAATTTTTTCATAAGTTTATCAACTCTCTTTCCTTTTTACATTTTAATTATATCATAATAGTAATACATTGTCAATAGTTTTTTTAAAAATTTTTTATTTTTTTTATTTATTATCTTTATGTATTAATTATGTGAAAATGTAAATAAAATATAAAATTGAAATGTCAAATGAAAAGTTTTTCAAATGTAAAGTAAATGTAAAATTCGAGTCGTCTCGTGCCTCCACGACCCTACAAACCTGATGGTGTAGGAAATCCCATTGACCTTTCTACCGAACGTACCGCAAAGGTGAAAGGGTTAATGGGGGTAGATTTTCAGGAGAAAAAAAAGCTTCTCTTTTGTAAAAGTTTTGACCTCGACATAAAAATCTCCAACCTCATTTTTGACTCGAGATACGAAAAATTTTTTCTTTCTATCTTATCCTTACAAACTGTTTTACCTCTAACACTCCATTACTATAATATTCTTTACAAATTAATTTTCCACAATCTTTTTCACATTCGCTAGCTATTCCTTTATTACCTTGTAAATCAATATAAGAATAAGCAGGTTTTCTAAAAAATTTGCTTCCAATAATAATTAATGCGGAAATCAAAATTCCTGCCGTTAAAACAGCAATATATTTCAAATTAGGTTTTACCTTATTATACCAAAACAATCTTCCTTTTATAGATTTCATGCGGAAACCGCTCCTTTCATCTCCAGACGGGAATCGCTCCGCCCGCCTCTTTTCTTACTATTGTTATTATAATATATTTTACTTAAATAATCAACTACTATTGCTTTAAGCGAGATTGACAAATGAAAAATTTTAGATTACAATATAAGTATAAATAAGGTCAAAAGTGATTAAAGAAAGGAGTTTTTACTAATGGACATTAGAAAATTAGACTATAGTTTAAAAACAGCAGAAGAAAGAAAAAAATTAGTAGAACAAATTATTGCGGAAACTCCTCCTAGTCAATTAACTGACAATTACATTGAAATATTAAGTAATTATATTATATTTGCGATGGATAAAAACGAAAAAAAGAAAAAAGAAATTATAACTGATAATAGAATGATAACAATAAATAAAAGAGAAACTTCATATCAAGGATTGGTAAGTAAATTTGAAAATGGAGAAGATGGTTTATACAATATTACAATGGATAATGATAAAAATGTATTATTAACTCCTAAAATTTCAATTAGTCCTAAAGATATCGCGGAAATCCCTGCTTTAGCAGACCTTAAAGACGCGATAGAAGTCATGAAAGAACAAGAGAAAAGAGCAACAGGTAAAAGAAAATATAAATTAAAAAAATGGCTTATTGAAATGTATCAAGAACAATACACTATTAAAAATGACGTAAAACAAACAATTTATACATCTGGTGCGGCAAGAAGTTTTGCACATTCTGAATTTCCAGATGATATTTATATAGATGAAAGCGGGATGCCGGTTAATCGCGGATTGGTCTCATTCTTTGATCCTAAACACATCTCCGCACTTTTGTGCAACTATAGTGCACTAAAAGAAGAATCATGAGGTAAATTTGATGGTGATTGCTATTACATGATGGAAGATCTTGATGATTTAGTAGACGATACATTAAAGGAAAAATATCCTTTGTATTATGATTTACTAATTTATAAAATTGATGGTAAGAGTAATGCGGAAATCCAATTCTTATTAGAATTAGATTATGGAATTAAGCATTCTGTAGAATATATTAGTTCTCTTTGGCGCAATAAAATACCTAAACTTATTGCGGAGAACGAGGTTAAGAGATATTTGAACTGGTACTATACATATCAAGAGAAGGGTAAATGAAAGAAATGTTCTCGTTGTGGAGAAGTTAAATTAGCTCATAATATTTATTTTTCAAAAAATAAAACATCTAAAGATGGTTTTTATAGTATTTGTAAAGATTGTCGAAATAAAAAGAATAAAGAAGAAGAAGTAGGTGAATAAAATGGCGGCAACCGATATAAAAGAAAAATATTATTGCGAAAAATGTAATAAATGGATGAGTGAAGACAGTTTCTTTACCTATAAAGATGGTAGTAAAACTGAAATGTGCAAAGATTGTTTAACTATGCATATTGATAATTTTGATGAAAGTACCTATGTTTGATTATTAAAGAAAATGGATGTCCCTTATGTACCTGCGGAATGGAATACATTAAGAGATAGAATTTACGAAAAAGATCCAAGTAAATTAAAAAGTTCGTCTGTATTTGGTAGATACTTATCTAAAATGAAATTAAAACAATGGAAACAATATGGATGAGAAGATACAGAAGCTCTCCAAGAAGAATATAATAAAAAGGCGGAAGAGCATGCAAAAGAAGCTGAAGCTAGAGAGGCGGAGGCTAAAGAAAAATTTGAAAAAGGTGAAATTTCAGAAGCTGAATATAAAACTATGCTTACTGCGTCAACAAAATATGCGGAAGCAGCCGCTCAAAGCGCCATGAACCCAATCGGACAAACAGGGCAAGCGCCAACTCAAGCAATGAATGAAGATGATTTTATATCTGAAGATGAGCTTATTGATACAGGAGCAGAATTAACTCAAGATGATAAAGTTTATTTAGCTATGAAATGAGGTCGTTTATATAAACCAAATGAATGGGTTGAATTAGAAAGAATATATAATGAAATGACTGAATCATTTGATATTCAAGATGCGGATACTATTAATACTTTAATTTTAATATGCAAAACTAATTTAAAAATGAACCAAGCGCTTGATATTGGAGATTTAGATGGATACCAAAAATTATCAAGAGTATCAGATCAATTAAGAAAATCTGCGAAGTTTACAGCTGCTCAAAATAAAGAGCAAAAAAATAATTTTGTAGATTCGGTTGGGGAATTAGTTGCTATGTGTGAAAGAGAAGGATTTATTCCTAGATATGCAACAGATATTCCACAAGATAAAGTTGATGCAACTTTAAAAGATATGAATGATTATTTACATAAATTAGTTACTCAAGATTTAGGTTTTGGACAACAAATAGAAGATGCATTAAAGAAAATTCAAATTCAAAAGGAAATGAATGAGGCGGAGGCTACCGCTCAAGATGGAGTAATCGAGATGGAAGACGAAGATTACGCGGCTTTTCTTGAAGAAATGGAATCTCAAAAAGAGAGGGACGGGGATATTTTTAGTGAATCTGAAAGTGGTGATGAATAATGGCATTATCAGATTTAATGGAACTAAGTAAAAATAAGAGTTTAACAAGAAAAGTAGGATTATCTGAAGAAAGAATTAAAGAAGTTCTTCCTATAATTAGACAATATGTTGCTTTTTGAAGAGAATATCCTGATATTTTTGTTGAATTTTTATGTGGAAGCAACCCTGAAAATTTTAATTTATTCTTTTATCAAAGAGTATTTTTAAGAGCAGTAATGCGCCATAGATATGCTTATGCAACTTTCCCTCGTGCTTATTCTAAATCATTTTTATCAGTTTTAATTTTAATGTTAAGATGTACTTTATTTCCTGGCGCACATTTATTTGTTACAACAGGTGGTAAAGAACAGGCTGCGGGAATCGCAAGAGAAAAAGCAGAAGAGCTTTGTAAATTAATTCCTGGTTTAAAAAATGAAATAGATTGAACAAGAGGTCAAACAAAAGCTAGTAAAAATATGGTTGAATATAAATTTAAAAATGGCAGTAAATTAGATATTATTGCTGCACAACAAAGTTCCCGTGGTAAACGTGCCACAGGAGGTTTAATGGAAGAGTGTATTTTAATTGATCAAACTCTTCTAAATGAAGTTATTATTCCAACTATGAACGTTGATAGAAGACTTTCAGATGGTAGTAGAGTTGAAGAAGAAACTGTTAATAAATCTCAAATTTATGTAACAACCGCAGGATGGAAAAATAGTTTTGCTTATGAAAAATTAATTCAAATTCTTATTCAACAAATTATTGAACCTGCGGAAGCCGTCGTTTTAGGTGGGACATGGCGAGTTCCAGTAATGGAAAAACTACTTAAGAAATCTTTTATTGAAGAACTTAAATTAGACGGAACATATAATGATAATTCATTTGCTCGTGAATATGAGTCTGAATGGAGTGGAGATGCAGAAAATGCCTTCTTCTCTGCCGAAAAATTTGATAAACATAGAGTTTTATTACAACCTGAATATGAATTTAGTGGAAGAAGTAGCAAAAGTGCTTATTATGTGCTTGGTGTAGATGTTGGTCGTTTTAAATGTACTACCGAAGTTTGTGTATTTAAAGTAACTCCGCAAGTTCAAGGTGCTGCACTTAAGACTCTTGTTAATTTATTTTCTTATGAAGCAGAAGATTTTGAACAACAAGCAATTAATATTAAAAAATTATTTTATAAATATAAAGCTAAAATTGCGGTAATTGATGCCAATGGTTTAGGAGCAGGTTTAATTGATTTTATGACTAAATCTCAAATTGATCCTGAATCTGGAGATGAACTAATGCCTTTTGGTGTAGAAGGCGGTACTGCTGAAGATGCTGTTGAACCATATAAGAAAATAAAAGGCCCAGGAGTAGAAGAAAATGCTATTTTCTTAATGAAAGCAAATACTCCTATTAATACTGAAGCTCATAGTTATGTTCAAACTCAATTATTTAGTGGTAAAATTAAATTTTTAATAGATGAAGGACAAGCAAAAGTCAAATTAATGTCTACAAAAGTAGGACAAAATATGGATAATGATAAGAGGGCCGATTATTTAATGCCTTTTACATTAACAACTATATTGAGAGAACAAATGTTAAATTTAGTGGAAGAAAATGAAGGAGTTAATATAATCTTAAAACAGTCTAGTAGAGGAATTCCTAAAGATAAATTTTCTGCTTTTGAATATGGATTATATTATATTAAACAAGAAGAAGATAGAAAGAAAAAAAGAAAGAAAAGAAATATTGCGGATATGGTATTTTTTACTAATAAATAAAGAAGTATGGGCAATCTTAAATGATTGACCTTTACTCTTTTTTATAAAAAAGTAGAAATATGAAAAGTTTAATTTATCCAATATATATTTGTTTATATAGAGGAGGTAATAAGATGCGTGCAAGTCGTGGAGAAATCAAAATAGAAGACATTTTAAGAGCATCCGGACTTAATTTTGAAGAAGAATATTCTTTTCCAGATTTAGTAAGTCATAATGGTCGTCCTTTAAGATTTGATTTTGCTATTTTTGATGATGACCATGAGTTAATGTTCTTATTAGAATATCAAGGTATACAGCATTATGAAGCTAAAAGTAAATTTGGCGGAATTAGTGGTTTAAAAAAGCAACAATATAATGATATGCAAAAAAGAGAATATTGCCGCAAACATAATATTATTTTAATTGCAATTCCTTATACAGATGAAAGCGCAATTAGTTATGATTATATTATGAATGCTTATTACAATCTTGGAGGATTTTAAAAAGGAAGGTGTCTTTTATGGTAACAAATAAAATAAAAGAAATTAAAGCTAAAGGCTTTAAAATGGCGCCAGAAACAAGTCTAGATCCTTATTCAGAAAATTTTAATCCTATTGATTTTTCAAAAATTAAAGTGGGAATAAAAACATTAGAAGATGCAGTCTTAAATATTGGAGATTATAAAAGAATTGATCCTAGATTAGGAGATAAACATTTTATAATGAAGGCTATTGCTGATAATGATTTACGTACTATGAGAGAAGTTTCTAATTTCTTCTATAGAGTAAGCGGAATTTATCAAAGATTATGTAGATATTTAGCTTATATGTATAGATATGATTGGTTTGTAACTCCTTATATTAATAGTGATGATAAAAAAGTTAGTGAAAAAGCCTTAGATAATTTCTATAAAGTTTTAAATTATTTAGATAATTTTGAAGTGAAGAAATTTTTTGGAGATGTAGCATTAAAAGTTATTAAAAATGGATGTTATTATGGTTATTTAATTCCAGGAAATAATAGAATGCAAATCCAAGAACTTCCTATTAAATATTGTCGTTCTAGATTTAGCGTAGATGGAAGACCTGCTGTTGAATTTAATATGAGATATTTCGATGATGCTTTTAAAGATGCTAATCAAAAGGTTAAAGTATTAAATTTATTCCCAAAAGAATTTAAAAAAGGATATATCTTATATAAAGAAGGAAAATTACAACCTGATTTTCAAGGAGATACATCTGGATGGTATTTATTAGAATTAGAAAATACTATTAAATTCAATATTAATGGAGAAGATTTTCCTATTTTAATGGCGGTAATCCCTGCTATTATAGAATTAAATGAAGCACAAGAACTAGATAGAAAAAGAATGGCTCAAAGATTATTAAAAATAATTATTCAAAAGATGCCATTAGATAAAAATGGAGATCTTGTATTTGATGTTGATGAAGCTCAACAACTTCATAACAACGCTGTAAATATGTTAAGCAAAGCAATTGGAGTAGATGTATTAACTACTTTTGCAGATGTTGATGTTGCAGATATGTCTGATAGAAATACAACTACTACTATGGATGACTTAGCAAAAGTTGAAAGAACTGTTTATAATGAAGCTGGTATTTCTCAAATGCAATTTAATACTGATGGTAATATTGCTTTAGAGAAATCATTATTAAATGATGAAGCTTCTTTATATAATTTATTAACTCAATTTGAATCTTTCTTAAATGATTTGATTGCTAAATTCAATACTAGTCCAAAGAAAATTTATTTTAGAGTACAATTATTAACAACAACTATTTATAATTATAAAGAATTATCTAAAATGTATAAAGAGCAAATGCAAGTTGGATTTAGTAAGATGTTGCCTCAAATTGCTATGGGTCAATCTCAAAGTTCTATTTTAGCAACAGCATTCTTTGAAAATGATATTTTAGATTTAGTTAATGTATTTATCCCACCAATGATGTCTAGTACAATGAATTCCGATGTTTTAAATAGAGTTAATGCTCAAAATAAAGCAGGAAAAATTGATGCTGCGGACGGAGATGCGGAAGTGGGTAGACCTACAAACGAATCTAAAGGAGAAGAAGTTTCAGAGAAAACAATTCAAAATAAAGAATCTCAAAGTTAGGTCAATAAAAGAAAATTTTATTATTTAAAAAATAAAATAATAAAGTAAAGGAAAACCGGATAAGGAGGAATTATAATATGATGCATCAATCAATTGCAACTATTAAATCTCCTGAATTTATAAATCTTCAACCTTTAGAAATTAATCCTTTAATGTCTAAATGTGAAATAAAAGTTTTATATGTAGGAGAAAATAGAAATCATAGTTATATTACTAAAGAAGTTGCCGCAGATATGGCAAAAACTTTAAGGGGCGCTCCTATCGTAGGGTACTATAAAGAAGATAAAGAAGATTTTGCAGACCATGGTGAACAAGTTATTTTTGATGATGAAGGAATTAAATTTAATTGTTTAACTAAACCTTATGGTTTTGTAGCTCCTGATGCAAAGGTATGGTTTCAAGAGTTTGAAGATACTGATGACTTTGGAAATAAAATTACTAGAGAGTATTTAATGACTACTGGTTATTTATGGACTGGTCAATATGAAGAAGCTAAAAGAGTTATCGAAAAAGGTAATGGTCAATCTATGGAATTAGATGAAGACACTTTAAACGGACATTGGTCAACTGACAGTAAAAGTGGTATGGATTTTTTCATAATAAATGACGCAATATTTTCAAAATTATGTATCTTAGGAGAAGATGTTGAACCTTGTTTCGAAGGAGCTAGCGTAACTGCTCCACAAGTAAGTAGATCATTTACTAAAGTAGATGAAAATTTTAAACAAACATTGTTTACTATGATGCAAGATTTAAAATTTGCATTAGAAGGAGGAAAAGACATGGAATTAGAAGAAAAAGTAACTAATGAAGAAGAAATTACTGAAGCAGCTGAAGAAGTTGTAGAAGAAAATGAAGCTGAAAAAGTTATCGAAAATGAAGATTCTATCGAAACAGAGACTACTTCTATTGAAGAAGCTCCTGCTGCTGAATATGAAGCTGAAGAAACTACAGAACCTGAAGAAGAAGCAGAAGCTGAGGACGAAGGAGAAACTCCTTCTGAAGAAATAGATGAACCAGTTGAGGAAGAAGAAACTATTGATCCTGAAGAAGTTGAAGTTACAGGAGAAATAGTTAAAGAACCAGATCCTGAAACTGTATCTGTTGAAGAATATAGTGCTTTAAAAGCTAAATATGAAGAATTATTAACTTTTAAAAATGCTATTGAAAAAGAAAAGAAAGAAAATTTAATTAATTCTTTCTGGATGCTATCTGATGAAGATAAAAAAGATGTAAAAGAAAACATTGATAATTATAGTCTAGATGATATTGAAGCAAAATTATCTATAATTTGTGTTAGAAAAAAAGTCAATTTTGATTCAGAGGATTCAGCAGAAAATAAAAATAATACAGAAGAAGAAAATACAACAGTTACAACTTACAATCTTGAACAAGAAAGTAATGTACCTGCATGGATTTCTGCTTGTATAAATACTCAAAATAGCAAGAAATAATAGAGGAGGATTAAGTTATGAAAAGATTAGGTTATGGACAAGTTGAACCTAACCATTTATCTGCTCAAAGAACTGGTCAAATTTATGCTCAATTACCAGCTGCTAGTACTATTAAAGTATTAGAAAATGGTGAATTCGTTAAATATGACTATGAAAACGGTGAAGTTAATAAAACTGGTGACGGAGAATGGATGTTAGTATTCAACGAAGTTAAATTATACGATGGTTATAGAGAAACTTACAAAGATTTCGCACTTAAAGGTGATGAAATTTATCCAAGAGTTTTCAAAACTAATGTTGGTGATATCTATACAACTAATATGGTAGAAAAAGCTTCTACATTACCAGAAACATCTTTAACTGATTTAGAAGTTGGAGACGATATGGGAATTAGTGATAATGGATATCTAACTAAAGACGCAAATAGCGATATTCAATTTAAAGTAGTAAAGGTTTATACTTTAGCAGACGGACAAGCTGCTGTTAAAGTACAAAGAATAGCATAAGGAGGATAGAGAATTATGGCATTAGCAAAAAATGATTTAATCAAATTAGCAAAAACTGTAGCTAACGCAAATCCTGCTTCACAAGTAGCTTATTCTTATGAAGGAACTAACTTAAGTTATTCTGACTTAAATGATACTTTAAGAAAAGAATTAAACGAATTAGCTAGTACTTATGCGTTATACAGAGAAAATAAAAATACAATCTTCAGCATCATGGAAGAAACTATCAATGATGTTTTACCAAGAAGAGTATTAGAACAATATGGAAAATTTGCTGAAGTTAAAACTTTCGCAAATGGAGACAAACCAAGATTTGTTAATAAAATTACTGCATCTGCTAGAAGAAGAGCAAAACAATTTATTACTAGAGTTGGTTTAGCTGGTGTTTATGAAGTATTCAAATTAGATGGACAATACATCGATGTTGAAACAGTAGCATATGGTGGAGCTGCTCAAATCGGATTTGAAGAATTCTTAGATGGTAGAGTAGATTTTGCAGAATTAATCGACATTGTAATGGAAGGATTAGATGAAGCTGTTTATAAAGAAATCGCAAAAGCTTTAGTTGCTTCAATCGAAAGCTTACCAACTGCAAATGTTAAAACTGAAACTGAATTTGTAGAAAGTTCAATGGATGAATTAATCCAAGTAGCTGATTCTTATGGAAAATCAACTATTTACTGTACTTATGAATTCGCAGCAACTATGGTTCCTGCTGAAGGATGGGTATCAGACAATATGAGAGACCAAAAATGGAATGTTGGTTACTTAGCTAACTACAAAGGACACAATGTAATTGTATTAGATCAATCATTCGAAGATGAAAACAATGAAAAGAAAGTTATTGATCCATCATATGCATGGATTATCCCAGCTGGAGACAATAGTAAACCAGTTAAAATCGCTTTCGAAGGACCTACTGCTATTAAAGAAGTAGAAAATGAAGATTGGTCTAGAGAATTAAGAGCTTACAAAAAATTCGGTGTTGCTACATTAATTACTAACAACATTTGTGTTTATAGAAACTCTAAATTAATACAATCTATCTAATTATAATAGATAAAAAATAAATAATTGAGGAAGAAAGAGTATTATAATTATTTATAAGATTAATTATAATAATTAATCTTCCTCTCTTTTTTATTACTATAGTTTGATAAAAAAGAAAAATTATTGTATAATTAAATTATAAAGGAGATAGAAGGAGGCACAGATTATGGTTGAAAAAGATAGAATAATCAATCTTATTAATAGAGATCGTGGTTCTGTAGGTTATAAAATTCCTGATTTAAATATTCATAGAACTTTTTCACCTGGAGAGGTTAAAAAGGTTACATTCGATGAAATAGAAAAATTATCTTGGGTAGATGGCGGACTTGCTTTATTAAAACATTATTTAATTATAGATGATCCTGAAGCCGCAGAAGAAATTTTAGGTCATGTTGAACCTGAATATTTCTATACAGATGAAGATATTAGAACTTTATTAACAGAAGGAACTTTAGACCAATTAAAAGATGCTTTACAATTTGGTCCTAGAGGTGTTATTGAATTAATCAAGAAAGATGCTGTTGATTTAAGATTAAACAATGTAAAAATGAGAGAAGAAATTCTTAAGGCTACAAAATTTAATGTTGATAATGCAATTAAAATTGATGAATTATCAAATGTAAATAATGAAGATGAGGAAGCTACAAGTGAAAGAAGAAGTGAACCTATAGCCGCTAGAGGTCAAAATTCAAATAGTGGCAGAAGATCAGAGCCAATAAAAAGTAAATATAAAGTAGTGGGATAATAAAAATGGAGGTGTAATATGGAAGAAACAAGTACTACACCTTTTTCTGACGTATATGAAAGTTTCTTATCAAAAGTAACTGATGATATGTATATGGAATTAACAAAAAAACAAACTTATGATATGCTAGAAGATTTATTAATATCTAGTATTCCTAAATTTGAATTTCCAAGAAAGAACCTTTTCGATTATGAAAAAGGTTTTTCTTTACCTGAAGATGAGGAGGAAGAAGAAGAGGATAAAGAGGAAGGATATGTGTTTACAGGATACTTCAACTGCGCCTTAACTTCTGAAGAAATTAACATTCTTGCAACTTATATGATTGTTGAATGGATAGGTCAACAATTAGCTAGTGTTGAAAATACTAGAATGAAATATAGCGGAACTGATTTCAAATTTACTTCTCAAGCTAATCATATGCAAAAGTTGCTTGTAATGAAAAAAGATTATGAAAGAGAAGGGTTTCATTTACAAAGATTATACAAAAGAAGAACCATTGGAAAAGATGGCGTTCCTAAAACTACTTTAGATATCATTGTTGCCCCTATAGAAAGAGGTAATTAATATGATAACTAAATATAATACAGAAATAGATAATAAATTAATTCTTGAAGATATAAAAAAAATTATTAATCAAACATATAAGTTATTACCAAGTAGAGAAGAAGGTCTTGATTGAAAGACCCCTTTATTTACTATCACAGAAGAAGTTGCGGGAATGAATATCTTATTCGATAGTGCTTTTGGACTAGAGTCTTTGATGTTCTTAAATAAAATGGAAGGATTAGTAAGTTTAGAAGAAAAAGATTTCTTTAATTTTAGAAGAACAATCTTTGAATGTTTAAACTTATTAAATAGAATTAAGGATTATGTCGAGTCTAGATAATTTAAAGGCAAGACTAAAATTTAATGGTGGCGCAAGTCAAGAAGATAGAATGGATCTTGATAAATTAAGAAGTCTTAAAAAAGCGCTACTATATAGTTATCAAGCACAAACCGCAATATTAAATGATAATAGAGAATTTAAATGTTTGATTAATCATGATAAATTAAAAGAAGATTATGATGATAAAATAATTTCAATTCCTTATGAAGATATTTGCTTAAACGCTGCAAAAGGCGAAAAGAAAATGCAAGAAATAGGAATGAAAGTTGGAGATATATTTACTTGGAAAGAAACTGAAACTAAATGAATTGTTATTCAAGAAATATTAGAAGAAAATGCTTATTTCAGGGGAACAATTCGTAGAGCAGAAGATGAAGTTACTATCAATGGAAAGCCTTATTATGCTTACTTAAGAAGACCTTCTTATCATACATTATGGCATACTAAAGGTCTTAACTCTTGAAGTGAGATGGGGTATGAAGTTGTTTTATATATAACTGCAGATGATGATACTAAAGATTATTTCCATAGATTCACAAAAGTAGAAATTAATGGTAGATTATGGGAAGTACAAATGGTTGATAATATCACATCTGATACAATGCTAATTGTTTACTTAAAAGAAACATTTAGAAATGAATTTGAAACAGTTGAAAACATCGGCGGAAATAATGCGGCAGCCGGTGAAGAAGAACCAACTGAGGATGAACCAGGACAAGACATGGTTCCCGCAATACAAGGAAACGATAGTTTGTATCCATTTGATACAGCAATTTATACAATTGAGAATGCAGAAAATGGAGTTTGGTTTGTAAGTAATAATAAAGCCGCTATTAAACATCAAACAATGAGTGAAGCTGAAGTTACTATTGTATCAGGTAAGAGTGGATCTTTTGATTTGATATATTCAAGAGAAAATGAAGATGATATTGTAAAAACAATTGCAATTAAATCTTTATAATGGGATAAAAGGAGCTGGATAGAAGATGAAAAAAGATGTTATTGAATTACCTAATCTAAAATCATCTTTCTTATCTATTGAAAAAGATACAGAAAGGATATTAACAAAGTTGTTTTTTGAAAATCAAATTGAAAATAGACAATTATTAAGATTATTAGTAATTCCTACTAAAGATTGTTTATCGGATATGACTAATCCTGAATATAAGGAAAAAATTGCAAATACAACTTTAGCAACTTTATTTAGAGATGGCTATATAAAATTAGCCCCAAAAATTGCAATGCCTGAACAAGAAATTATAAAATCTTATATTATAATTTCTTTTGATAATTTTAGTACTAATACAGAAAATCCTCAATATAGAGATTGTACTATTCATTTTGATATAATTTGTCATACTGATTATTGAACTATGGATAATTATCAAATTAGACCTTTAAAAATAGCTGGTTATATTGATGGAATTTTAAATAATGCAAAATTAACAGGTATTGGAACTTTAAATTTTATAGGTTGTAATGAATTGGTTTTAGATGAGGTTTTATCAGGATATACTTTATCCTATAGAGCAGTCCATGGAAATGATGACCGCATTCCAGATGAAGAAGAATAATGATTAATGATTTATTATTATTATCTGGTAACGATATCCCAATAGAAGAGATTCATTTATTATTACATCCACCTACAATAAAAGAGATAGCTTATATAGGAGAAGAGGCTTTCTTTAGTGGATGTGAGTTTTTAAAATTTAATAAGAATAAGTTAAACACTGAGGACAGAAATCGTTTAGAAAATATAAGTAATTTTGAAATATTAATGTCAATAATGAGAGAAAAAAATCCAAGTGTGCAAAAAACTAAAAATTTTGCAACAATGGTACTAGCTCTATTATTTCCTACTTATGAAATTCAAATAAATGAAAAAGAAATGTTAATTATATTTAAACAAGAAAATGAAATATTTTATTTGAATAAAAATAACTATGACATTTTTGTAAAATATTTGAATGAAATATTATGTCTAGGCGGAGGCGCAACTGATTCTGACTATAATCCGTCTGGAGATTTAGCAAGTCAAATTGCCGATAAATTAAGAGATCGTCATAATAAATTGGCGGCAAAACAAGGAAAAGATAGTCAGAAAATTGCTATTTTGAGTAGATATATTTCAATACTTGCAGTAGGAGAAAATAAAGATATGAATTCTTTGCTTAATTATACAATTTATCAATTATTTGATGAATTTAAAAGATTCCAGCTAAAGCTAGCTTGAGATATTCATATCAAAGCGCAATTAGCTGGTGCAAAGGATTTAGAAGAAGTCGAAGACTGGATGGACGATATTCACTCGAATGTTGAAAGAAACCAGAGTTCTTAAAACTCTAATAAATGAATTGTATAGAGTTGCTTAATGGATTAAGCAATATTTATTAAGTGATACAAGGAAAAGTTAATAATTTATAAAGGAGGAAAACTTATGAAATTTGGTGTAAGAGAAATATGTAATGTAGTTTTCAAAGCTAAAGCAGCTACTAAAATTGGAAACACTACATTCAGAGCTGGACAACCAGTATTATATATTGATACAGCTAAAACATCTACTCTTGAAGGTGCATCTACAACAGTTTATGCTCAAGGTGGTAGAGGAAATACTCGTTTAATCGCATGGGAAGGTGAAAAAACTTTAACTTTCACTGTTGAAGACGCTTTATTATCTCCAATCGGATTTTCAGTATTATCAGGAGCTGGATTATTTAGTCAAGGAACAAGTAATGTTCATGTACATGTAACTTCTGCAGCAGTTGTTTCTAATACAGGAGAAATTGATTTAACTGATGCATTAGGAACTAATGAAACAATTGATAGCACTGCTCCAATCTTTGTTGCAATTACTGAAGCAGATGGATCTATCGAAGGAACTTTAATTGAAGGATTAACAGTTGGAGAAAAGAAATTATCAGGAGCTACTTCTAGTTATTATAATAAAACTGTTTTAGTTGATTTCTATGTTGTTAAAGATGGATCTAAAGTTTCTGAATTACAAATTGATGCAGGAAACTTCGCAGGATATTATTATGTTGAAGCTTCTACATTATTTAGAGATGAAAATACAGGAAAAGATATGCCTGCTGAAATTACATTACCAAATGTAAAAATTCAATCTAACTTTACATTTAGTATGGCTTCTACAGGAGATCCTTCTACATTTACATTTACTATGGATGCATTCCCAGGATATACTTATTTTGATAATACTAAAAAAGTATTATGTGTTATTCAAGTAGTAGATGAAAGATTAGATGACACAACTCAATTAAAATCTGTAATGCCTCATAGTAATACTGAAGATTATTCATTTTAATTAAATTAAATAAATATTTTAAAAGGGATATAATGGAGGAGAGTTATCTCCTCCTTTTTTATTTTACATAAAGGAGTTGATTATTATGGCAAGTGCGATTGGTAGAAAATATTCTTATAATCCTCAGGCTTATAGCGCTCTTTTACAAAAGGTTCATAACAAAGTTCAAAATAATTTAATAAGAGATAGTTTAATGGCAGAAGCTTTAGAAATTCAAAATATTTTACAAGAAATTAAATATGTTGCTAAAAAAATGGAACAACCTCCTATTGATTCTGTTGAGCAAGAATTAGTAGATGAATATAAAGATTTTATTAATGAAATTATTGCTATTGAAAATGCGGCTAGGGCAGATTCAGGAAAAGCGAGGTCTTTAAAAAGTTCTGCTTTATTTAGAAGAAGTAATAATACTAAAACTATTAATGGAGTAGATAATATTTTTGAAGAAGAATTTGCAGCTTTAGAAGCAGCTTTAGATAAGCGATTTGGAGGATCTGGAAGAATTTATGATTTTTTAGTGGGTTCTCAAAGTGCTGATGTTGCAGCTATGCAAGATTTAACAGAAGATCTTAAAAGAACTATTGTAGATAGTGTTCAAGAGACTGCAGATAAGTTAGGAGCAAAATATCAAGCTAAAGATTTATTAAAAGGTCGTTCTCAAAAAATTGATAACCAAGGATTAACTATAGATTTTGAAGTTGGTTTTGATATAGATGCTAATAAATTAAATAAATTAGCTTATTATTTAAAAGATGCTACTTTTACAGATAAACAATATACTAGATGGGGGCATGAAGGTTTAAGAAATTTAACTGGATTACAATTACATTTAGGTAATACTATGCTTTATAAAGCAGTCACAGGTGTTCTTAGTCAAGTTTATAATAGTACTAATACTCAAAGAGAAATCTTTTTTAGAGGTTTATCTATTTTGAATGCTAATGATAAAAATCATTCAGCAACTCCTGAAGAAGTTAATATCCATTTTGCTCATATGAGATTTAATTATGAATTAAGAGGGACGGGTCTTTTAGATCCAAATGGGAATTCAATGATTGCAAAATATATTATTTATAATGATCCTGATGGAGATACTGTATATGTTAGAGATACGGCAAGTTTAATTGCAGAAGAAATGAATAAAAATAGATTATCTAATTTATTTGGAAATGTTGTTTTATCTGCTTCTAGAACACGATCTCGATAATATTATTAAATTTTTGACAATAATGAAAAATAATTGTAAAATATAATTAAGAGAAAAAAGGAGTGAATTTATTTATGAATAAAATTTCTTATACAAATTTAAAATTAAAAGTAAATATTGAAGTTAACACTTTTGATTTTAATGGAAATCAAATTGAAGTATTAAAATATTTACCTTTAGAAGACAAATATGATTTAATTAACTTAGCTTTACAAAGTGCAAAAGAAGAAACTATTTATAATCCTATTAAGTTAGAAGCATATTTTCATTTATATATTTTAATGATGTATACAAATATTAATTTTACTGAAAAACAAAAAGAAGATAAAGTAAAATTATATGATACATTAAAAAGTAACGGTTTAATTGACCAAGTTTTAATAAATATGGAAGAAGATGAGTATAACTTTTTATGTGAAAGTTTAAATCAACAAGAAGAAGATATATTAAAATATCAAAATACTGTTGCAGGGATTATTAATAATATAATTGAAAATTTACCTATTCGTGCAGAAGAAATGCAACAAATAGTAGACAATTTTGACCCTTCTAAATTTGAAAATGTTTTAAATTTTGCTAAAGCAGTAAATAATGGAAAAGTAATGTAATTTTAGCAAGGCCAAAATATAACAATTTATCTTTTCTTTTTATCATAATTAGATAAGAAGGAAAGATTTTTTATTTTGGAAGAAATTAAAAAAGGAGGAACAAGGATATGGCAGGTTCAATACATAAGAGTCAATTTGCTGCGAATATAAAATTTGAAGTTGATCAAACGTCTTTAGCATCTTTAAAAAATGCATTACAAGAAGTTACTTCTGCAGCTTCAAAAGCCAAATTTCAAGGAGAACTAACTCAAGAATTAAATGATGCTGCAAAAGCCGCAGAGCATTTATCTACTATATTAACTCAATCTTGAAATAGTAAATTGAATCAGTTAGATTTGACAAAGTTAAATAACAGTATCAAAGAAAGCTATGGAAGTGTAGATGCTTTAAGACTTAAAATGGATGCCGGAGGAGTTTCTGGGGCAAATGCTTTTAATAAAGTAGCCCAAGCAGTCCTTTCAACTAATATACAATTAAAACAATCTAATGCTTGATTAGATAAAATGGCTATTACCATGTCTAATACTATTAGATTCGGTATTTCTTCTAGTATTATGAACAGTTTTACTGGATCTATCCAAAAAGCTTATAACTATGTACAAAAATTAGATAAATCATTAAATGATATTCGTATTGTATCAGATGCATCTGCTGCAGATATGGAACGCTTTGCTAAATATGCAAATAATGCTGCGCAAAGTTTAGGTTCTAGTACTTTAGATTATACTCAAGCCGCATTGATTTATTATCAACAAGGTTTAGTAGAAGATCAAGTAAAAGAAAGAACCGATGTTACTGTAAAAATGGCCCATGTAACTGAGTCGACTGCGCAAGAAGTTTCTGATCAATTAACAGCCATTTGAAATAACTTTTATGATGGTTCTCAATCTTTAGAATATTATGCAGATGTATTAGCTAAGTTAGGAGCAGAAACAGCCTCTAGTTCAGAAGAAATTTCTCAAGGTTTAGAGAAATTCGCAGCAGTTAGTAAAACTGTAGGATTAAGCTATGAATATGCGGCAGCCGCCTTAACAACTGTTACAGCGACAACTCGTCAAAGTGCAGATGTCGTAGGTACTGCATTTAAAACATTATTTGCTCGTATTCAAGATTTAGAACTTGGAAAAACATTAGAAGATGGAACTACTTTAGGAAAATATGCTGAAGCTTTACAAGCAGTAGGCGTTAGTATAAAAGATGATTTTGGTCAATTAAAAGATATGGATGTTATCTTAGAAGAGATGGGGTCTAAATGGAAAACATTAAATGATGACCAAAAAGTTGCATTAGCACAAAATGTTGCTGGAGTTAGACAATATACTCAATTAATGGCTTTAATGGAAAATTGGGATTTCTTTAGAAAAAATGTAGACAGTGCAAGAAATGCAACAGGAGCTTTACAAAAACAACAAGATATTTATTTAGATAGTATTGCCGCTCATATGGAAAAATTGTCTGCTCAAGCAGAAAAATTATATTCAAGTCTTTTAGATAGTAAAGCAATTAAAACTTTTACAGATGTATTAACAGGAGCATTAAAAACTATTAATACATATATGACTGGTTTAGGGGGAGGTTTTAGTAGTTTTCTTACTCTTGGAGGAAATGCTGCAGCATTATTTAGTAAACAAATTGGTGGAGCTTTTGCTAAAAAATCTATTAATAAAGAAATTTCAAAACAAAATGCTGCTAATGTAATTGCTCAACAAGATTGAGTAGGTAAAACTGCTGGTAGCGATGCAACAAGTCGAGCTACTCGAGAAGGATTAGAATTAGAAACTCAATATTATGAAAAAATATTGGGAATTCGTGAACAATTAAATGAACAAGAATTAGCTGAAGCTAATAATAATTTAAGAGCTATAGGAGAGTTGAAAGAACGTATTTCTTTTGCTGAAAATTGGAAAGAAATTGCTACTGAAGCAGCAGGGAAAACAATTGAAAGTGAAGATGATATTAATAATGCTTTAAAAGCTCAAAAAGAGAGAAGAGCAGAAATTAATTCAGATTTAAAAGAAGCTACTGAAATTATTCAAAAATATAATGAATATGCAAAAGAAGATCAAGGCGGAAGTCACGATTCTCAAGAGAGATATAAAGCTGAAAGACAAGCGATGGAACAAATTTTAGCTTATAGAAAAGAAATTAATGAAGCTAAAAAGAATGGAACTAAAATTGATAAAGAACAATATGCTTTATATGAAAAAGAAACTAAACAACTTGAAGGTATTTTAGATAAAATAAAAAATAGAGAGCCTTTAACTCCTGAAGAAGAGGCTTTAGCTTTAAAAGGAATTAATCAAGATTTAGCAGATGCTAATGATAAAATCCATGCTTTAGAAGGCGCTCAAAGAGGAGTAAAAGAGTCTACAGATGGAACTATTGTAGCTTTAAAAGCAGAAGAAGAACAAAGAGAAAATAATATTAATCAACTTGAGCATGAAAAACAATTAGCTCAAGAATATAGTGATATTACTAAAACAGTTAGTTTATTAATGTCTACAATTTCTGCTGTTAGCGGAGTTTCAAAAACATTAAAAGATAAAGATTTAAGTTCTTGAGAAAAATTTAAATCTATTTTAGCAGTAGTTGCTACTCAAGGATTAATGATTGGTAAAAATTGGAAAAGTATCTCAGGAGCATTTAATACTGTAGGAACTAAATTTTTACCTAAATTAGCTACAAGTTTAGGAATGACTACAACTGCGGAAATCGCAGCAACAGAAGGGGCTACAGCAATGTGAGGAGCAATGCTTGGTCCTATATCTTTAATTATCGCTGGAATTGCAGCATTGGTAGCTATTATTTGAGTTTTAGTAGAAAATGCTCGAAAAGCTCAAGCTCAAGTAGATAATTTAAGAGAAGCTGCAAAAAAATTAGATGAAGAAAGCCAAAATTTACAACAATCTTTAGATGATGTTTTATCTTCTTTTGAAAATTATAATAAATTAGTTGCCACTTTAGAAAGTTGTACAGAAGGAACTAAACAATGGGAAAGTGCGTTAAATGATGTAAACATGGCTGCTTTAGATATTTTAAATAAATATCCAGAATTAGCTAAAGTAGAAGGATTATTTTATAGAAATGCTTCTGGTGCGCTAATGGTAGATCAAGATAAACTAGATGATTATATAGATACATATAAACAACAAATTGCTCTTGTGAAAGCTTCAAGTTTAACAGCTTCTTTAGCTGCGGATCAAGGTCAAATTGAAATTGATAAAGACAAATTAAGTTCAAAAATTAATTCAAATTTATATTATGATACAAATCTTCAAAGAGATGGGGTTCCAAATAATTATCAACAAAATAGAAAAGTTGTTGATACATTTATGGAAAATATTGATGATTTAAGTAATCTTACAAAATTTGAATATTTGGCTAAATTAGAATCATTAGGTATTGAAGCTGAATATGCAGAGTCTTTACAAAAATATCAAGAAGAAGTAGATGGTATTGCAGAACAATCTGATAATGTAAAAAAACAATTAAAAAATACTGCTCAGGCAATTGCTGCAATTATAGTTGGTGACGGTGGGGATAAAACTAATACAAGAACTATTGTTGCAGGAAATGAATTAGAAGATAAAATTACTGCAAAAACAAAAGAATTAGCAGATAAATATACTGGTTCTGGTATTAATAAAGCTAGCGGAAATGATAATGAAATTTATAAAGAGATGTTAAAAGATCTTCAAGGAGTAGCAGGTTTTGAAAATTATAAAGCGGCTGCTAATGGAAATGGAGTTCGAGGAACAGATAATAATAGATCTTTTGCTTTTCAAGTTAATGGAGAAGAAAAGGTTTATTCCGCAGAAGAAATTGCAAGTATTATTGCAACATCGCAATCAAAAAATGAAGTTGAAAATGGAGATTTTGAACAAAAAGCAGATGCAATTGTAGAAAAAATTAGTAAAAAAACAGGAGAGCAAAATAATACTTTTGCAGATGCTTTAGTTAATGCTATTGTAAATAAAGATTATAGCGCTTTATCAGAAGCTCAAATTCAACAATTAAAAGAATATAATGAAAAAGGTCTTTTAAAAGGATTAATTTCAAAAGAAGATGCTGAAACTTTAGGATTAGAAAGTGAACAAGAATTTGAAAAAGGAATAGAGACAGCAATTAATAATTGAGACCCTGAAGAGTCAGCAAAAAAACTAAAAGCAAGATTAGATAATATGTATCAGTCAATGGGAGAAGCTATTAATGAAGATCCTGAAACAATAAAAATTATGGTTGCGGATATGAAAAAATTACATAAATATATCAATGCAACAGAAGAAGAATTGGCTGAATTAGCAAAAATTACTTTAGTTTTTAATCAAAATGCAAAAAAATTATCAGAAACGATTTCAAAAAATGAAAAATTATTAAAAGAATGAGCAAAATCAACTAAAAAAGCAACTGAATTTGGAACAGACACTTCAAGAGCGGTTGGTGCTTTAAAGAAAAGTTTTGATAAATTATTTAATAGTGATGTTAGTGAAAATTTCTTAAAAGATAATTTTAAAGACATTCAAAAAATGTTAGATGGAGATACAAAAGCTTTAGATCGATTAGAATATAAACTTGCAAAACAACATGTTTTAGATTTAAAAGTTAATATGTCAGATTTTAAGGCGGCAGAAAATGCTTTCCAAAAATTAAATAATACGGATTTAACTATTGGAGCAATATTTAAAGATGAACAAGCCTTAAATGATATTCAAAACTTTTTTCAAAAAGCAAAGCTATCTGAAGCAGATGCTCAAGCTGTATTAAATGAATTTGGATGAAAAGGAGATTTGGAGGCAGTTCCAGTACCAGATAAAGTTGAGACACAAACAAATCCTGTGACAACGGTAACTTGGAAAAAACATACTTCTCCAACTGCTACTAATACTTTTTATAATTCAAATAATGGGAAAGCAATTGCACAGCAATCATCAAGTACTATATACACTCCAGAATATCAAACTAGTTATGTTTCTACTCAAGTTAATGTTCCACAAGAACCTTATTATGTTTTAAAATCTCAAAAAGACAAAGGAAAATCTACTTTAGTAGGTTCAGTTAAATCTTTAGGAACAGGCGCAGTAAGAAAAAATGCTATAAAAGGTGGCACAGGAGGCTCTTCTGGCGGAAGTGGAAGCGGAGGCGGAGGAGGCAGCACTCCTCAAAAAGCAGAGGCTTTTAAGCCTGAAAAAGATATTTATCATAAAGTAAATACTCAAATTTCTAAAATAGATAGCACACTTAAAAAACTACAAAAGGATGAAGAGCGTTTTTTAGGCGGAAAATTATTTAAAAATTATCTTGAACAATGGAAAAAATTAAATACTCAAATAGGTAATTATAAAGAAAAATTAAAAATTGCTCAAGGAGAACAAGATAAATTAAAGAAAAAATTAGAAAAACAAGGAGCTGTTTTTGGAGAGGACAACACTGTTACTAATTATCAAGCAATATTAGATAAAAAAGAAGCTCAAATTAAGAGTAAAATTGATAAATATAATAAAGAAAGAAAAAAGAAGAGCGATAAAACAAATAAAGCTCGTTTAGAAGAAATAGAAACACTTAAACAAGAATATGAAGAACTTGTTAATGATTTAAATAGAGCAGATGAATTAGCTTCAGATTTTATTCCTGAAATTGAAGAAAATATTAGAGCTGCGCTAGACAACCAAATTGAAATTAATATAAAAGCCTTTGAAATAAAAATTAAATATTCTGCTGATATTAAAGATTTAACTACTGAAGTTAATGATTTTATTGAAAAATCTATTAATGGTTTATCAGAAGATAATAGATATGGTAATTTTAAATTAAATCAAAAAAATATGGCAGCATCTTTAACAAAAGATGATAATGGAAATCTAGTAGGTCATTTAGCAGATCAAACAGAACAACTTATTAGAATACAAGCTCAATATGATCAATTAAGAGCTCAAGGAGCTTCTATTTTTGGGGATAATGATGCAGAAGGTTGGGAAAAACATAAAGAACAACTTGAAGCATTTATGGAAGAATATACTGGATATGTAGAAGCACAAAAAGAACAACTTTCATTAATTAGAGAGCAAAAAGAAGCAATTGATGAATTAATGGATTCTCAATTAGAGGATTATGGAAAAATTAATGATCAATTAGAACATAATAAGAAATTAATACAATTAATATATGGAGAATCTGCTGCATCAAAAATAGAAAAAATTTCTAAAGCACAAATTGATAATGCAGAAGCCCAATTAAATTATGCTCATCAAATAAATGAAGAAAGTGCTAATTATTTAGCAACTCAAGAATTAGCTTTACAAAATGCTAAAGATCAAGTTGCACAACTTGCTGAAGCAGGAGATACAGAAAGTAGCTTATATCAACAAGCTTATAATGCTATGCTAGAAGCAGAAAAAAATAGAGATGAAGCTGCTCAACAAAGTTTAGAGAGGGCGGCCGCAGAACAGGAAGCATTAGACAATTATGTTGATACAATTAATAATGATTTAGTTAATGCTATTGAAATAGCACTTGAAACTTTAAATAATGGATTAACAGAAAGTGGAAAAGGATTAGATTATGCAAGAGAACAATGAGATTTAATTGGCAAAGAGGCTGATATTTATTTAGATACAATTAATAATTTACAAGGTCAAAAAGATTTAGAATCTAAATATTTAGAATCAATCGAAAAAGTTACAAATCCAAATGTTCAAAAGAAATTAAAAGCCGCAATGAATGAAGAGTTAGAAGCCTTAAAGAAAAAAGGAGAACTAACTAAATATGATTTAGATAGAGCAAATAAAAAATATGAAATTACATTAGCGCAAATTGCTCTTGAAGAGGCTCAACAAAATAAAAATAAAATGAGACTTAGAAGAGATAGTCAAGGTAATTATAGATATCAATATGTTGCTGATGAAGAAAATATTAGAAAAGCTCAAGAAAAATTAACTAGTTTATATACAGATTTATATAATTTTGATAAAGAAAGATTTTTAGAAGTAAATAATACTATTCTAGGAATTGAAGCAGATACTCAAAATAAAATTAGAGAAATTTATGCAGATACTACTAAATCTAAAGAAGAAAAAGAACAAGAGGCTGCATTAGTAATTCAAAGTTATAATGATCAAATTAAAAAATGGCAAGATGAAAGAGCTGAAGCAGAGAAAAACGTAAATGAGTCTGCTTTTGATGATTTAAAAATGCTTTATGGAGAAGATTCAGACGCGTATGCGCAAGCTTGTGCAGATAAACAAAAAACTATGGAAGAGCTTATTCCTCAATTTAAATCTGAAGGAAATGCTATTGCTGCAAATACTGAATTAGTAAATAAAAATAAAGAAGCTTGAGAAGCCGCAGAAGCAGCTGCAAATAATGCTGCAGATAAAATTGAAAATAAAATTACTGCATTAGAAGGGCCTTTGGATCAATTAGAACAAGGTGTTAATAAAAATATTGATGCAATTAATAAAATTATTGAACAAGGAGCTAGTAAAATTGCAGAGTATAAAACTCAATTGGCGGAAATGAATACAACATTAGCTAATAATCAAGAGTTATTAAAGCAATTAAATGAAGAAAAAGGTGTAGTTGATTTAGTAACACAATCTTGGAAAGATTTAAAAGATGTTAAAGAAGAAGCAATTAAAGAAGTAGAAGAAGAAGAAGAAAATAATGGAATTCTTACTACTGATTATAATGCAGAAAATACTAATACAGATACAACAACCGGAGAAACTCCTCAATCTTCAAAAGCTTCTGGAAATCAAGGAACAAAAGTATCTAATGCAACAATCACAGATAAATTTGCTCAACCAGCGACATGGACTGAAATTAAAAATAGTAAAGCTAAAACAAAAGCATTACAAGAATTCTTAATGTCTATAGGTTTTGCACTCCCTAAATATGGAGCCGATAGTCAGTATGGAGATGAAACTAAAACTGCAGTTGCAAAATTCCAATCACAAAAATTAGGGTTATCTGGTAAAGCTGTTGATGGATTATTTGGACCAGATACATGAGCAAGAGCTAAGGACAAAGGATTTGATACTGGTGGATATACAGGTACTTGGGGTAATGGAGGTAGATTAGCTTTCTTACATCAAAAAGAACTTGTGTTAAATGCTCAAGATACTGAAAATATATTAAATACAGTTGCTATTATGAGAAATTTAATGATGTCATTAAATAATAATGTGCTTTCAAGACTTGCTGGAGTTACAGCAGGCTCAGTTGGTGGAGTTGGTGGAAATGATTTATTAGAACAAAATGTTCATATAGAAGCTAATTTCCCTAATGTAACTAATTCAAATGAAATAGAAGAAGCAATTAAAAATCTTGTTAATGTTGCTTCTCAAAGAGTAACCAAATAAAAAGAGACTAATAAGGTCTCTTTTTTTATTTGGGTAGATATAATTAAGAACAACTAAGTATTTTTGATAATAATATAAGATGAGAGAAAAAAGGAGGAATAAGAATGAATAGTGGAACAATTACAAATCAATTATTAGATGCTGTTCAAGTTCTTGTTAATGATGCAGTTAAAAATGCAACTTTTGATAGAACTGTTCAAGCTGTTATTGTAAAATGTGCGTCTGCTACTCAAGGAAAATATTCTGTAAAATATCAAGGCGGATATTTTTACGCATATGCTCAAGATCCTGATACAACATATACTCCAGATACACAAGTATATGTTTTAATTCCTGGAAATGACATGAATAAAACAAAAACTATCCTTGGGACAGTAGATAAACTAGGAGAAAATTTTGTTAGCGTTGAAGAAGCTTCAGTTTTTAAATATATTGGAAATAATATTTGTTCAGATGATGAAGAAACATTGTATGGACTTCATTCTTATCGAGTTACAGATAATATAGTTTTATATGAATATGGTGAAACACCTAGTTATTCTTTTGATATAAATGCGGATGCCGCAAATTTGTATTTAAAAAATTCAGATTATTTAATTATTGCCGCAAAATTTAGAACAAATTTACCTCCAGCGAATAGAGTTAAAGGTAACTATGGATTAAAATATACCCTTACTTTTGATGATCCTTTAACTGGAACAGAGGTTGATAGACCTTATGTTTTAGATATTAATAATATGTTAGGAATGCCTTATAATCAACCTGTTGCTATGAGACAAAGTGCAAAATTCCGTATTGATAAAGAAAATTTTAAAAAAATTAAAAAAATTGAATTATTTTCAGAGGGGTTTGTAACAACTGGAGATGATAGTAAACCTGCAGATATTTTTGTTTCAGATATTGAAATGATGGGAGCAGTTTTACTTCCTGCAGATACTGCATCTGGTTATGTTTTAAATCTTATTACTAAACAAGGAATTTATTTTGATGAAAATGATTCATCTACTGCTACAAGATTAATTGAAGCAGAAATTTATAAAAATAGAAAATTTCAACAAATAACAGCGGAAGATGTTGCTTATTATTGGTTTAAAGCTAATGATACTATCTATATGGGAGATGAAAGATATTCTTCTTATGGCGGAAATCAATGAGAACTTATTAATGATTATACAATAGAAGAAGGAACAGGGAAAAGAATTTATAAGACAAATAAATCTAGTATTGAAATTTCTAAACAGTCTATTACTACTCCATCAAGTGATTATAAATGTGTAGTAGTTTATAAAAATAGTTCTTTAACTTTAGCAAGAGAAATTACTTTATATAATAAATCTTCTAATTATACAGTAAGTTTAGCTTGTTCTGAACCAGCTTTAACAACTGCGGCGGCTGCCACTTTAACATGTACAGTATCTGGAGTTACCGCAGGACATACTTTAAATTATTATTGGTCTCAAAAATTAGATGATGATACTTATTATAGCGAATTAGCAACTACAACAACAAATACTTATAATGTTAATTTAAAACAACCTCTTCAAATGGTTTCTTATAAATGTTTTGTAAAAGATGTGACTGATAATAAAGATATTGGTTCAGCAACAATTTTTATTACAAGAGGGGAAGAAGAATCTTTTAATTCTTATTATATTACTATTGATAATGAGATGCAAGTTTTTAAATATGACACAGATGGAAATTCTCCTGCTAGTCAAACTTTATTGAATCCTCAAGTTATTATGCCTTTATCTTTTACATTATATGATCCAGAAGGAGAAGAAATCTCTGCTTCTGAGATTGGGGCAAGTAATATTAATTGGATTTATCCAACTGAAAATACTATGCTTACAAATATACAAACAACAGGGGTTTATGGTGAACAATTAAATTTTGAAATAAAAAATAAATATGACCCAACTGCAGTTGATAATACAATTAAATTAGAAATTAGTTATGATGATAAAACTATTAGAGCAAAAGCTAATTTAATTTTCTTAAAAGAAGGAGAGAATGGTTCTAATGGTACTGCTTATTATTTAAAAGTAGAACCTAATTTATCTCCTAATACAACAATTAAAGGAAAAGCTTATTATTATTATAAAGATAGTTCTCACAAAGGTTTTAATTTTACTCATCCTAGTGGGCAGTTTCCATTTAAAACCTTATTTTATAGAGATGGAAATTTAATTTATGATAGTACTGGAAGTAATAATGAAATTACTCCAACCGTATCTTATGATTTTGTAAAAAGAACTTATACAAAAGTTAATAATAATTTAATTCAAGATAATTGTAATTTTGTTATAAGCGGGAATGATATTACTTGTGTTAGTAATCCTGTTATAGGAACTAGCGCAGGAAATTATGATGCAGATATTTTAAGATGTACTTTCCAATATAATGGATTAACTTGATATTATATGTATCCAATTATTTTTATTAAATATAATGCAAATAATTCTGGAAGTTATGAGATTGTTATTCCTCAAGAATCTGGTTTTGATGAAGTCATTTTTACAGAAGATGGCCGCAATCCTATTTATAGAGGAAACAATGATTTTGTAATAGAAGTGGCAAAATCAGGAGAAAAAATTACTGCTTCTGAAGATTGGTCTATTCAAGGACAAATTTATACTTCTAGTTGGCAAGAAACGCCAAATTTACTTATAAAAACAGAAAGTTCTGGAAAGAAATTTTATTCAAAAGAAAGTTATGATGGAAATAGTGTCACTAACGCTTACTATTGTGTGCTTTCTGAGGGTGTTGATGAAATTGCAAAAATTCATTTCCCTATTGCAATGTATTTAAATACATATGGAAATGCTTATATAAATGAATGAAATGGAAATGCGATTGAATTAAATGAAGAAGGCGGAATTATTTTAACTCCACAAATTGCCGCCGGTCAAAAAGAAAATGATAATACTTTTACAGGAGTTGTTGCTGGTAAAGCAAAAGAATCTACCTCAAGTACTTTTGATGAAGGTATTTTTGGATATAATCATGGAGAAAGAACTTTTGAATTAAATGCAGAAGATGGCTCTGCTAGATTTGGGAAAACAGGAGCAGGACAAATAGTTATTTCACCAGATGAAACAACAGCTCATTCTGTAATTGAGTCAGGTAATTATGTTGCTCCAGTTCTTGATGCTGGCGGAAATATTGTTACTCCGGGACAAGGATTACAAATAGATTTAACGGAACCAAGTATAACTTTTGGTTCTGGTAAATTCAGAGTAGACAGTGATGGAAGTGTTCATGCAATTGAATATGCAACAACTGCAAGTTTAGCGGATGGAAGTGCAGTAGTCGCACCGGCTTCTGTTACAGGTTTAACAGATACAATGAGTACTGTTACAGATTTAGATAATACAATTACAAAATTCCAAGTAGAATTAGATACAACAAGTATAAATGTTCCTTGTGATTCGGCTCAAAAAACAACAAATGGAAATCAATATAGTTTTTCAGCAACCTTATCTTATAAAGGAACCTTAGTTACAAGTTATAACACAAGTAATTTAACAATAACTTATCCATCTGGAGTTACTTCTTCAGATATAACTTGTAGTAAATCTTTTAGTAATGGAATTCTTACAATTACTTTTGAAACAAAAGGAACTACATTATCTAATTTAGTAATCCCATTCCAATGTGCTTTTTACTACCCAACTTCACAAGAAACTGTTAATAAAAGACTTATTTTAACACTTGCACCAAAAGGGCAAAATGGAACAGATGGAAAAAGTATTGTAGTAGATACGATAACATATTCTTATTGTAATTCTCAAGATGGACAAAATCCTCCTGCGGACACTGCAAACTGGCAAGCTAATCCTAATCCTGTAGAAGGATATTTTACATGAGCAAGAATTATTACAAATTATAAATTGCAAGGTACTTCTACTTCTGCGGGAAGCACAAAAACTTATACAGTGTCTTACACTGGAGAAGATGGCGATCAAGGTGTCAGTGTAGTATCAATTACTCCTTTAAATTATTTAACAATTAATCTAGCGAGTCCTAGCGCACCTAGTATAGATCATGATAACGAAAGTACTTATCCAGATCCAGATACTGATGTTTGGACTAAATTCATGCCTAATTTTTATGATTGTCAATTTTATAATTTAGAACAATACGCTTCTCAAAGTGAATTCCCTGAAACAGGAGAAGAAGATACTGTATATCAAGATACTAGTGGAACTGATTTATATTATATATGGGTAGAACATCAAGAAGACCCTAGTTTAACTGGATATGAAGCAATTGAAACATTTTATTATTCTGAATATGATACGATAGCAGAAGAAATAAAATATTATTATAAAGAAGAAGGGGAAAGTGCAGTTGAAATTAATAAAAGATATAGATATTTTACTTGTACTGAAATAAAATATAGTGATAATAGTCATACATGGACTACAGTATTAGAAAATAAAGAATTAAATGGAGCTTTAGAAAGAACTGATGCTGTTGCTAGCAACTTAAATAATATCGAAGGTAGGGTTGATACAACAGAAACAAATATTGGAGAATTACAAAAAGCAGGAGCTCAACAAAGCGAAACAAATACTCAATTTAGAAAAGATATAGATTCAAATTTTGGAAAAACTATTATTAAAACTTATCCTATTTATCAAAAAGTACAATATCATTATGAACCAGTAGAGGCTGGATCAAGTTATAATTCAAATTTTATTTATTATAGTTCAACAGATGAAGACCATTTTAATAAAGTAGGAGCTACTGATTTTAATACTTTTTGGGAAAGTAGTGGAGGAGATGGATCTAGTAAAGTTTTAAAAACTGAAATGTCTTTATGAACAAAAACAATTTCTAGTACTCCAGCAGTGCCTACAGTAGAAACAGAAGCAAGTGAATGAGAATCTGTTAAACCTCAATGAGAAGATGGTTATGCAATTTATGTTGTAAATGTTACTCAATATGGAGATAATTCAAAATTTTATGCAAATCCTTATTTATTGACAGACTATCAAACAATTGAAGATTCAAGGTATCAAGAAGCTGTAGATGTTTATAATGCTATGAGAGGTTATAATAAATGTTTCTATAATTCAAATGGTTTCTTTGTTTATGACCAAGAAACAGAAGATACTTCTAGCAAAAGAATTGTTATAAATCAAAATGGAATTAATTTTGCTACTAGATTACGTTTTATAGTAGCAAATAATCCAGATATTTCAAATAACCCAGATGATTATTATATAAAAGAGAAAGAATTAAATATATATTATTCTATTGCAAATGTAGGAATAGATAATTATAATAACCCTGAAAAATATGAAACTAATCAAAATGATGAAGTCATTATTTATCAAAGAGATACTGGAAGTACAGGAACAATGGGATGAGATACAACATCTGCTTGAGGAATTCAAGGAAATTTAAACTTAAATAAAATTGAAGTTATTAATTTACAAGCAGATAAAATTACAGATGGGGTTTTAACATTAGGGACTACTAAAGCAGATGGTAAATTAATTATTCAAAATGATTTATCTCATAAGAATTTTGAAATTAGTACTCAACATTTTGTTTGTCCTATCTATAATAATAGTGCAGACCCAGTTGGTTATGTATATATTGGACAAGACATAGGACTTCAAGTTGTAGGCTCAGATGGAAAATCTTGATATGGTAATGAATTAACATGAACTGCGGTTTCTTCAGGAACATATCAAAATAATGTAAATTATTATACAACACAAGGAAATATAACAAGTTTAATAGATAGTAGTCATGAAGGTGAAGCTATCAGCGGAACTGTTTATACTTGTTCTTGTGGAACAATATTTAATTTAGTAAATCAAAAAGTAACAGGAGATATAACTTTTGTTAATAATAATATAAATATTATAAAAACAATGACTTTCAATTTTACAGATAATAATGTTTTACATCAAGGTCTTGGATTTATAAAAGGATAAAAAAGGAGGAATTAATATGGCATTAGCGAATGCTCCCGTATCATCAGGAAGTAAAAGTTATAGTGGGATTACAATGAAATACACTATGACAATTAATTCAGTTACCAATAGTAGTGGGACAATTAGTGTAAATTATACTTTAAAATCACAAAGAACAGCTGGATCTGAGCACCCTTATGCTAGTATTCAATCTTATATAAACGGATCAAAAAAGAGAGATTCTGGATATAATAGTTACAGTGCTTGGCCAGGAGCAGAAGGTAGTAAAAGTTATACTGATACTGCAGGGACATGAGGAAATAATTTTACTTATCAAGTAAAAGGAAGCATTGGTGGTAATGCTTTATCAGGTAGTACAGAAACTTTAAAATATAATACACTTACTTATACTTCTGCACAAGGAACTGTTCCTGCTTCTGCTGGGCAATATACTGGAAATAGTGTAACAGTTGGTAGTTTGAGTGGTTTACCAAATGCTTATCGTTTTGATTATTGGTATGATGCGAATGGTAAACAATACGCTCCAGGAGCTACAATAACTTTTAATCAAGCTAATGTAGCTCTTACAGCACATTTAACTTTATTACAACCAACTTTAACAGGATATTCTCTTACAGGAAGAACAGAAACAACCATTAATTATGGGCCTTTGACAGCAGATATTGCTGGATGTACATTTAAATATAAAGTTGGAAGCAGTGGAAATTGACAAGATGCAACTAGTAGCGGAGGACAGATTACTGGATTAACACCTAATACAGGTTATACAATTTATTTTAAAGCAATTTATTCAGGGAATGAATCAGAAGAAAAAAATGCATCAATGACTACTTATGATTGCCCTTATATAACTTCTATTAGCCCAGGAAATTTAAATGCAGGAGCTAACCAAACTGTTTATTTATACAATCCCCTAGGAAGAAGTGTAACTGTTACAACCTCTGTTAATGATAACACGGTAAGAACTTCTAGTACAACAGGAACAAGTATAGCAATAAGTGTTTCTAATGCAGAGGCTGGAAGTAGAATTGCCGCTAATACTAAAACAGGAACTGTTAAATACGCAACTTCTTATACTGCAGGGAGCACAACTAAAACTTCTAATAAAACTGCAACAATTACTATAACAGAAGGAAATCCTACTGTAGATCAAACTAAAATAGCTAATTTTATTACTTTATCAAAAACAGATGCGGCAGCTTGTCCAAATGGAACTGCGGATACTAGCCATTTTATTCAAGGAAAAACAGTAGTAACAGCTAGTATTAATCCAACTTATAATCCTTTTACTGCAATAAACAGCGCAAACTTAAATACTACTGCATATACAATAAAAGTTAATGAAGGAACTCCAACCACATTTACTTTATCAAGTTCGACAGTTAGTATAAATTTAGGGACAGTGCCTTCCGCCTCTACTTATAAAGTAACGATCACCGCAACAGATACGAGAGGTTTCTCAAGCTCTTGTAGTACAACTACATATTCAACAGTAGCTTATTCAAAGCCTTCTATTTTTTTACAAAGCGTAGATAGAGTTAGTGGTTTTGGTACTTCAGTTACATTTACTTCAATAGGAAACTGATGTCCTAATATTGATAATATAAATGGAAATGGAGCAAGTTTTACATTATATTATACAGGAGGAAATCAATCTTTAGATAAAGCAAATTTAAATAAAACAAATCAATCTGTTACAGGAACTTTTAGTTCAAGTTCTTCATATAGTTTTTATTTAATTGCTATTGATAAATATGATCAATCAACAACATCTAATACAGTTTCTATTGCCAGAGGAGAACCTATTTTTTACATAGATGCTAATCTTAGTAATGTTGGAGTAAACTGTTTTGCAAATAAAGATTATGATTTAGATGTAAAAGGTAATTTAAGAGTTACAAATACAATTAATAATACATTTTATGCTAGAAATGGAAATCAAAATAATTATCCTTATCATAGAATTGCTTATACTCCAACGAGAACAGACAGTTGGATAGATAATTCAATAGTTTTTTTAATAACGTGCGGATATAATGGAGGATCTTTTGGAATAATAAAATGTGATTTACGTACTAATAATGTTTCACAAAGTGCTGAGGGGTCTGCTTCTGCAACATGATTAGTAAGAAAAGGTTTTGCTGTTGATCAAATTGTTTTAGGGCTTACTAAAACTTCAGGAGAGACTTTTGTAGATGTATTTTTAAAAATGACAGGGACTTATCAATCTGCTATAATTACTCCTTTATTCGTAGGAAAAAGGGGATATTTTGATTATACAGCCTTTTCTTTTTGTGATTCGGTAGAAGTAAATGATACAAGTTCATCAGATCCTAAATCTTCATATCAATGTTGGGCATCAACATCTACAGCTATTAGAACTTATACTGATATTATAAATGCAACAGATGCAGGAACTGTTAATTATGCTAATTCTGCAGGATCGGCAACTAGTGCAACAAATGCTACTAATGCAACGAATGCGACTAAAGCTGATTATTTAACTGGTTTTTCTAGTAAGGCAGGATCTCAAACTTGAGGAACTCAAACAGGAACTTTTATTACTGGTTTAAATGATGATTCAAGCGGAGCTTTAGCTTTTAGAAAAAATTGTCCTACTTCAGGACAAATGTCAATGATAATAGATGGTAGATTTTATCAAAATGAAGGCAATTATATGTGTTTAGATACAAATAATTGATCTAGTTATTGTCCTCAAGTTCATACAGGAACTGGAGATCCCTCTTCTAGCACGGGGAAAAATGGAGATATATATGTAAAAACGGCATAGAAAGAAGGTTTATAAAATGGAAGATTTTAAAGAGATATTAATATCTTTAATTAATAGTAAAATGGCAGAATTATCTTTTGAACAAGTTTTCTATACAGTTAAAGATGTTTATAGAGATTTATATGAAAATTATCAAAAATATTTATTAGATTTGCAAAGAAATAAAATCAATAATATTATTACAGAAGAAGAAAAACCAATTGAAGAAAATAAAGAAGAAGAAAAATAAAAATTTTTGGGACACTTTTGATAATTTATTCGCGATAAAAATCACATATATATGTAGAAGAAAAAAATATTCTTCTATAATGAATTTAAAAAGGAAATGGATTGAAAAATTAAAAAGAATTATATTATTAAGCATGACTATTTTTAGCCAGGTAATAAGGTGAATTCATTTCCTTATTACCTGGCTTTTTTCTTGTTTAAGGAAAGGGGAATTTTTTATGCCATATGGTTACAATGGGGCTAATATGATAAATCAACTATATAGACAAAAAGATAATATTGAAAATATGATAGCTCAATATTCACAACAACCACCCGTACAAAATATTATAAATGCGGCTGGTGGTTCAGATATTGATGTAAAATTTTTAAATCAAAATGAAGATATTGCAAATATTATTATATCTAAAAAAACTTTATTTATAGATGAAAAAAATAATAAAATATCTATAAAAGAAGTTGATGGGTCTATATCTAAAAGTTATGATATTATAGTTCCAAAAGATGAGAAAGATTTAAAAATAGAAGAACTAGAAAATAAATTAAAAGAATTGGAGGAGAGGGTAAATGTTCAATCTACAAAATCTAATGTCTCAAGTAATGATGTCAAATCAACCAGCCCAAGCATTATTGGGGTTACTAAACCCACAGCAAAAACAAATTTTTAATCAATTTCAGGGGAAACCAAGTAATGAACAGGCGGAAATGATAGCAAAAATTTGCAATGAAAAAGGTATTACAAAAGACCAATTAGTTCAAATTGTTAATTATTTTAATGGTAATAAAAGTTAATTTATTTAACTTTTTATTATATATAATATTATTATTTTTATAGGAAAGGGGAGAAGAAAATGAGCGATAGTACTGGAATGTCTGCAGCAGATGTTTTAGCATTAACAAGAGGAAATAATGATATCTTTGGAGGATCAATGGGAATCTTCTCATTAATTATTATCTTCATCTTATTATTTGGCGGAAATGGCGGATTCTGGGGAAATGGAGCTGGAACTGCTTTAGGAATGGCTGATTTACAAAATAGTTTATATTTCCAAAGTCAAGACGCTACTTTAAGAGGATTAGCCGCTGGTCAAGCATCAGTAAATGATACTGTTTTAACTACTAATTACAATAATTTAGTAGCAATGAAAGATATTCAACAACAAATTTCTAATAGTATTGCCGCAATCGGAAACTTAGTATCTACTGAAAACGCAGCTACTAGACAATTAATCCAAAACAATTATATTAGAGAATTAAGTGATAAACTTCAAACTACTAGAGATGCATTATCTAATGCTAATCAAACTGCTACACTTACTGCCGCAATCCAAAATTCAACAGATAGCATTTTAAATTCTCAAGGTAGATATGTATTAAATCCACCTTGCTATACTGGATGTGGATGCGGAAGTTTATACTAATAATTAATCCTTGCTTTTGCAAGTCGACATGCGGGAGCCGGGTAACCGACTCCTCTTTTTAAATTTTAAGAAAGGAGATTGAAATGAATAATACAATGTATTGCTCTTCTGTTGTCACAACTGATACAGAAATAATTTTAGTGCCAAACAGAGATGTTAAAAATCTTACGAATGCGGGAAGTTATGGTCTCGTTATATGCAACGGAACCGCTGCCGCCGCAAATTTGCCAGTGTTCATTAGAACAACTATAGCTGATATTCCTGTTTTATGCAAAGCTGGAAATACTATGTATGCAAATCAATTAAATACTAGGGTTAGATATCCAATTATGTATGGAAATCAAAATGATAATTATACTAATGGGCAATTTGTTATTACAAGTTGTGTAAATCCTAGAGGTGCGGTAGCCGCAGAAGGAGGAAGTATTTAATGAAAACTAAAGAATATATTAGCAAAATTTTAGCATCAGATGAAAACAAGAAAAATGAAATTGTAGATTTAATTTGTGAAATGATGGATGATTTAAAAGAAAAAGAAATTAAAGAATATGAAAGAAAAATATATGAAATATCTGAAGGCCGCGAATTAAATGAAGACAAAGCAAGATGCTTAATCGAAAAAATGAAACCTTATGGAAAGAAATGGGAATTAAATGAGACTGAAGATGTGAGAAATGCTTATGGATATGGAGATCTTAAAGCTATTGATTTTTGAATTGTAATGAATTCCGCATTTAATGACTATAATGATTTATTTAAAGATAATGTAGAATGATATGCTAAATTTGCAAGAGATTTTATTAAAGATGAAGATGCTGTTGATGATAAAGTTTATTATTATTTTACAATGATACCAAAAGAGTAATATTTAATTACTCTTTTTTTTATTTGGACCAATATAAATAATTTTTTTGTGTAAAATTTGATATTATAGTAGAAAAAGAACAAATGGAGGTATGAAATATGGAAGACAAAGACAAAGGGCCTAAGTCAGTATGAACAGATATCTCAAAAACATGGGGAAGAATTGCCGCAGTTATCGCCTCAGTAGGCGTATCTGCTACTTTTGTAACTAAAGTATTTAATACTTCCGCAGAATTGACTTATAGTGTTTTTGCTGCATTAGGAGTAATGCTTTTAATAATTTCTTTTTATGTTGATAAAACAGCTAATTATTTACATAATGAAATTATTGCTTATGAACAACAAGCTCGTAAAGATTTTATAAAAGCAATACATGAGGATAGGGATCAAATGACAAAAATAAAAGAAAATACGAATGAACAAATTCAAGATTTGACTGAGAATATTAATAAAATTTTAGCAGTAACAAATGAAACAAGAAAGGATACTGTTAGAATTCAACTTTTGATGGTATTATCTCAACAACCAGATAATGTAGATACAATTTTTAAATTGGCAGAAGCTTATTTTGTTGGTTTACAAGGCGATTGATATATGACAAATGAATTTGTAAAATGGGCTAAAAACCATAATATAGTAATACCACCAAATATTTTTAAATCAATGGATATTAGTAATATTTCACAAATAAATAATAGCGGTAATTAATTCCCGCGAAGAGAGAAAAGGAGGAATTGATATGGCAGTTTTTACAACTAATAATTTGTATCCTGGGACTATTGATACTGCTATGCCTGGTTTTGATATCGATGATGGGGAAGTTAAAGTTTATTTTGATTTTTCTCCTTATAATGATCCTACCGCGGATCCAGCAACAATAAAACAAGATTATATTCAAGTTACTTTAAGATACCAAGATACAAATTTAAATGCCCTAGCTGATTCTAGTGAAATTGTATTAAAAAGCTGAGAAAATGATGATGATGGTAAAGGATATTATTTCACATTAGAAGATGATGATTTAGAAGAAGGAGCTTTTAATCCTTATCAATATTATAAATTACAATTTAGATTAACTGATGCTGCAGCAACTAATAAAAGTTCTAGTCAAACAATAGATCAATGGTTAAACGATATTAACTCTCAAACTGGAAAGTCTAATTTAGATGAATCTTCAGAATGGTCTACGGTTTGTTTGATTCGTGGTATCACAGATTTAGAATTAGGAATTGTATGGCCTTCTGGAACAACTTCTTCAGGAAGTACAAAAATTGTCCCAAGTAGTTTTTCTGAATTAATTGGACAAGTAGATTTTGTAATGGCTGAAAATGGAGCTATTTGCACTGAATTTTTAAAATCAATTAGAGTTCAATTATATGATAGTAATAATACTTTACTTCGTGATAGCGGAGATATTTATTCAAATTATTATGAAAATATAAATCAATTTAAATATGAATTTAAATATAATTTTTTAACAGGGAGTTCTAATGTTTATCATGTTAAAGTTACTTGTACAACGAATACTCTATATGTAGAAGATTTTACATATTATTTTTATTTAAATACAGAAAGCCCTCAAATTTCTTTTACGCCTACTAGTTTTACAGCAGCCGCGAATGAAGAAGAAGGGTTTATAAAAATTAATTTAGTTTATAATGATTTTCCAAATACTGCAAATGCAATTGCATTATACCGAGCATCTGCACAAGATAATTATACTACTATTGAAAAAATATATCAAACAAATATTTCTAATAGCTCTGGAAATAAAAATTTTTATGATATAAGTATTGAAAGTGGTATTTTATATAAATATTATGTAAATGCTTTAAATACTAACAATGGAAAACAAAGTGCAAGAACTGTACTTACTTCTCCTGTAGGAATAACTTTAAATCATATGTTTTTAAATCAAAATGATAAACAATTAAAAATAAAATTTAATCCAAGTGTAAGTTCAATGAAAACTATTTATTCAGAAAATAAAACTGAAACGCTTGGTTCAAGATATCCTTTCATAAAAAGAAATGGAGCAACTCAATATAGGACTTTTCCTATTGCAGGACTTATTTCATATTTTATGGATGATGAACATTTATTTACTTCTAGACCAATAGAATATGGAAGTACAAATATTGATGATTACAATACCTTTAATCAAAATTATGAAATTTCTTCTACTAAAGATTATACTTATGAAAGACTATTTAGAGAAAGAGTAAGAGAATTTTTAGAAAAAGGAGATGTAATATTATTTAGATCTCCTACAGAAGGTAATATATTAGTTAGATTAATGGAGATTAGTTTTTCTCCTAATACAAATAACGGTCGTATGATTTGGAGTTTTAGTGCTACTGCTTATGAAATGGATAGCGCAAATGTAGATAATTTTAATAAATATGGAATTAAAATAGTTTATACAGATGATGATTTTACTGGATCAAATCAATATAATGATGTGATTAGCATAGATACTGTTATGCCTGCTGAAGGAGGAAGTATTTAATTATGATAATGACTGAATACCCATATTTAAAAAATTTAAATTTTTTATCTACAATAGATACATTAAAAATTAAAAAACAATATGCAAAGATTACTCTGTTAGATTGAGATGAAAAGCCAATCCAAGAAATTCAAGGATTAATTACAAGCGGGAGTCTTAATTTAACAGGGGATTCCGCCATCAGAAGAACAGGAAACTTATCTGTTTATTTACAAGATGAGTCTTATGCAAGAATTTCAGATAGCGGAAATCTTTTTTCTATAAATAAAAAAATGTTTTTAGAAATAGGATATGAAAATCCTACTACTGAGTATCAAGATTTTCCAATTTTATGGTATCCTCAAGGAGTATTTGTAGTTGGGAATGCTTCTATTTCCCATTCATCTAGTGGTTCCACTTTAAGTTTATCTTTTAAAGATAAAATGTGTTTATTAAATGGAGATTGTGGAGGAACTATCACATCTTCTGTTGAATTTGACAGATATGATACTGTTGATGAAAATGGAGAATGAGTTACTGTTAGACCTACAATTTATCAAATTATTTTAGAATTAGTAAATCATTTTGGAGAAGAAGATATGAGTAGAATACTTATAGATGACGTAGATACAAGAGTAAAACAATGTATGAAATGAATAGGCTCAGACCCATTATATATTATTGGGGCTAGTGAATCTAGAACAGCATCTACTAACTATGAAGATACAGCAGGTAAAACTTATGATACTTATACCTATGGTGATGATGTAGGGTTTATTTATACAGATTTCACTTATCCTGGAGAACTAGTCGCAAAACCAGGAGATACAGTAGTAAGTATTTTAGATAAAATAAAAAATACATTAGGTAATTTTGAATATTTTTATGATGTATCTGGTAATTTTCATTTTAGAGAAATAAAAAATTATTTAAATACTACTCAAACTTATAATATATTAGAAACTTTAAATAATCAAAGTTATTATGTATTTGATTTATCAAAAGGAAAAGCAGAATATGATTTTACTAATAGCCCTTTGATTATTAGTTATTCAAATTCTCCTCAATATAATAAAGTTAAAAATGATTATGTAATTTGAGGAACTCGTAAAGATCCTAATGGATTGAGTATTCCTATTAGATATCATCTTGCTATAGATAAAAAACCTAAAATTGGAAATACTTATGATATATATATTTATACAGATGAAGAAGATGGATTACAAAAAGCTAAAAAACCTTTAGATTTTGAAAGTACAGATAACTTCCCTACTACAGGAGCGGAAGGAATTTTTTATAGAGATTTATCTACTGAAGAAGTATATAAATGAGTAGGACCAGATTATAATATGCCAACAGAAGGGGTCGAGACAGAAGGTCCGAGAGGATATAAAAATATCACTGAAGAAGTTGATTTTGAGTCAATTACTACAAATGATTGAAGAACTGAACTATATCTTCAAGGAATTGTTACTGAACCATATGGTTTAAAATCTAATTATTATTTTGCAGAATTAGAAGCAGAGTGGCCTAAAATATTTGATTTAAGAAATAATACTTTTTATAATATAGATGAAGATACAGGAGTTTTAAAACATCCTGAAGATTTAGATTATTGGTTAGATTTTATAGATTCAGATTTAGAAATCTCTAAAATCAGTGTAGGAACAATTGGTCGCCGCCCAGAATCTAAAGAAATGAGTGAAATTAATTGTGTTTTTGAACCAGAAGTTCCTGATTTAGTATTCGTAGAAACAGATCAACCAGATACTAATACTAGAAGGGCAGAATGTGAAGCAAGACATCAAAAATACACTCAAGTTGATTCAGAATTATACTCTAACTTAGCAATAGGAGGAGTAAGTAATAGTGCATATAATGAAATAAGAAATATGCTTTATCAAGGATCAAGCTATAATGAATCTATTCAAATGTCTATTATTCCAATTTATTATTTAGAACCAAATATTAGAATTACTGCTTTTGATGTAGATAGTGATATACATGGAGATTATATTATAAAAAGTATTTCATTACCTCTTGATATAAATGGAACTTCAAGTATTTCTGCAACAAGAGCATTAAATCAATTTTAATATAAATAAAAAGAACTCACTTAATTGTGAGTTCTTTTTTTATTCTCAATTTATTTCTGTTTCGACATCATGGCTATTTGCATATCCAATACATATAGCATCTGCGATATCATCATTAACATCTAAATTGTAATTTTCTTTTACAAATTGCATATCTTTTTCTTTTAGTGATGTTCTTTTAATTCCGCGGCCGGTCTTGATCCCTATAGATGCCCTCCATGAACTAGGATAAATTAATTCTAGTTCAATTTTTTTATTGAAATTATATATTTCAAGTGCGGCAACTCCTTGAAGCCACATTAATGCACGGTGAGTTTTTATATTTTGAAGTCCATTTTCAGGTCTAACTTCTTCCGCATATACTTTTTCTATATCACTATGTTTTTTTAAAATTTCTTTTAATCCGTCTAACATTATGTTAATTCTTTTTAGTAAATCAGTTGATGTAGATGAAATACATCCATAGTCAATTAGTAAACCATCTTTAAAAATAGCTCAACCGCTGCTCTTAGTAGATAAATCTAAAGATAATATTTTCATACTAAACATCTCCTTCTTCTATCTACATTATACTAAAAATTTTAAAAACGCGCAATAAAAAACAATCAATTAATTACATTGATTGTTGTCTTGCTTCTTTTTCTTTTTGTGTATACGAATCAACCACTTTTGCAAATTGAGCATGATATCTATTATTTCCAATAAGAGCATACATTCTATTATAATCTGTTTCTCATCTTTCTCCTTTGACAGGTACTCTTCCAAGTTCAGCATCTAATAATCCTCTTTCTTGATATGTATTAGTAGCTTCCATTAAATATATAGTTGATTGTTCTTTATCATAGGTAGTAGGCTCTAATAATAAATGATTTTCTCAATCATCTTTTAAAACTTCATAATGGAAGTCTTTAGGAATATGATTATAAATATCATTAATAGGGATATTTTCCATATCAAAATCTAATAAATAACAATTTTCTCCATTTTTTAAACCCAATTCATCAAATACTGGACAATGAGTAACTATAACTGGAACTCCTTGAGTTAAAGCCTCAACCACAGAATAACAATATCCTTCATTATCAGATAGTTGAACTAAATAATCTGCATTAGCAATAAAATTTGTTATATCTAAACGAGGTTTCATATAAATTATATTAGGATTATTTATTTCTTTAGTATCATTAGTAAATACAGTTCATATATAAGGGATTCCCGCCTTATCTAAAGCATCTCCTAATTGAATCATTCTATCTTTGCCTTTTTCTTTTGTTAATCTAGTAGCGCTAATTAAATTTAGAACTTTTCTAGGGGCTTCAGGAGTAAAAGGATTATAACATAATTCACAATCTTTTCCTGTTACTGCTTTGAATCCTGCGCAGGCTCTTTTGCTAACTCCAATATATCTATTAATTTTTGGATGTACTTGAGGTTTGAAATCTGGGATTTTTTTCATTAAAGCTTCATAATCTGCATGAATAACTAAATTGTATTCATCTGCATGAACATGATTAATAATATCTATTCCATAGTTAAAGAAAGCTTTTTTACAATATATTTCTTGTCCTTCATATTTAATACATCTAACATATTGTCTTAAACGAGCCACCTGTTCTGGATTAGCTTTTGTATATATAACTGTTAAATCATAATCTTTAAATTTTTTTGCAAGTTGGTATAAAAATGTTTCAGTTCCACCAACTACATTAAGATAATAAAAATAATATATGTTTGAATAAACTTGTGTCATTTTTATTCCTCCTCATTATATATTTCTAATTTGAAATTAGGGTCTTGTTGAGCTTCTGTTTTAGTCCATAAATCTGCGTGTTCTCTATGATATATTCAATTTTTTTTGTCTCCTGCTCAATGATAAATTTTAAAATTCTTTGCGGTTTCTGTAAACATAGAAGAATTATATTTATTATCTAAAAATAATATATGATTTTTAAATATGGCATTAATAGCATCTTGGTCTGGATAATATAATTTATTCTCATTCACAAATTTATCTAATTCTTGTTCTTTATTATCTTCTCTTATTTTCTTTAAATTAAATAATACAACTCCGCTGTTTATATAATTAAATCTGTCTACAGGAATATTAGGTGTCATTAAATTTGTTTTTGCTCCTTGATCAATAACTCCTGCGGCATAATAATTATCTATATCTATATCTCATAATTCATCTATATTATCAATTACAATTAAATCTGTATCTAAATATAAAATTTTATCTTCAGTTGTTAAAGAGGCTAAATATAATCTTATCATTGAGGCTTTTGAATAGCCTGTATTATAATTTAATCCTTCAGGATTTAAACAATTTAATTTATTTATATTTATATATTCTAAATTTATAAAAGGTAAATTTAATTCATCATCTTCTATAAATAAATATATTTTACGATAATAATTATTTCTAGTATAAGCAAATAATCAAGTATATAAATATTGATAATAATTTCTAGTACAAGATAACGCTAATACTTGTTTTTTATTTGACCATCAACCATAAGCAATATCAGATAAACTATTTTCTCTAGGGAAGTTATAAAAATATGGTGCAAAATCTATTTTACCTAATTTTGGGTTGCGGTTATCTCACATTTCTGCACAAAAATCATTATCTTCTCCAACTTGTCTATCATTAAAGCGGTAATCACCAATTAATCTTTTAGAGAACATTGCTTGCCATACAGTCCCGCCACCAAATTCTCCTAGCGGATTTGCATTACTTCTAATTTTAAATTGAATAATATCCATATCATCTGTGACCATACAATCTAAAACTATATCAATAGCATCATCAACTGCAAGCCAATCATCTCCGTCTATAAACCATATATAATCAGCTGTTGATTTTTCTAACCCTTTATTGCGGGCGCCGCCGGCTGAACCTTCGTGAGCCTCGATAATTTCATAGTCCCATCCGCTATTATTCATTTCTTTTTTAATAATTGTTTCAGTATTATCAGTACAATTATCACAGATAAAATATATTTTTCTTTTTGCTTCAGTTTCATTTTTTTGAATCTTTAAAGACCTTAAACAATTTTTAATATATTTCTCTAAATCATGGCAAGGAATAATAATATCTAAAGTAGGATGAAGAGTTTTTTCATGGAATTTTTGTTCTTCAGATGATAATTCACTATTTTTTTTGATATAATATCCATAAACTCTATTTCCATATAATAATTCTAAATCAGGATATCTTGTTTGCATATTTTGTCTAGTCAAATCAGGTTGTTTATGAATTTCAAAATCATTTCCATTAACAGCTTCTTGTTCTAATAAATATGGAATAGCAACAATAACTTGTCTACAACGAGGAATAATATATTTTAAAACTTTTTGAGCTTGTTCAACTGTTAAATGTTCTAGAATGTCTCCCATTATAACTAAATCATAATATTCAAATTCAAAGTCTTGAATATCTACATTATAAATATTTGTATATTTTGTTTTTAATTTATGGTCTTTGATATTTGGAGAGTAAGCTTCTACAGCATCAATATGATAAAAATATCCCTCTAATAAATCTGAATAAGTTCCACTTCCAGCTCCTACATCTAAAACTGTATCGGTAGGTTGGAAATGATTAAGAATATATTTTTTAATTTCTTGTTTATATATTGTATAACTTGTTGCATTATCCATTTTTATTCCTCCTATTTATCGTCTTTCCCTGCGACAAGGCAAGCCATTAATGCTACCCCAAATAGCCCTCCTAATATAAATGTTCCAATATATCCTCACATATTACTTACCTGTAGATCCGAATCCTCCAGATCCTCTTTCTGTATCACTTAATTCTTCTACTTCTTCAAATACCATAGGAATATATGGCAATAAAATCATTTGAGCAATTCTATCACCTGCGGCAATAGTTTGTTCAATATCTGTATCATTGTGAATTGCAACTATATATTCACCACGGTAATCGCTATCACAAACTCCAACGCAGTTGGCAGGTCTTAAACCTTGTTTAGTAGCTAAACCGCTTCTAGCAAAGATTGCTGCGAACGTATTTTGAGGTAACTCAAATGCTAGTCCAGTCCCAACTTTAACAGTTGTATGAGGCGCTATAATTATATCATTATCAATTGCTGCATATAAATCATATCCTGCAGCCGCGTTACTTCCACGAGTTGGTTCTTTTGCTAATTCATTTAATTTAATATAATTAATTATATGTTCTAACATTAAAAAGCACTCCCATCTCCATAATTAACCTCAACTGAAGTTATAGGTTCTTTTTCATCATTAAAAGATTTTACTAAAGTAACTTTATACCAGGCATCTACTACTTCGCCTTTTTGTTTTCTTTCTTTATATTGAGAACTATATTTTTTTAATAAATAAGCATTTCCACTTTTTGCATTTTCAATTAATTCTTTTGCTTCTGCTTCTTTATCTACTCTGTATACTTCTGTTGTTTCTAATAAATATTTCATATTAAAATCCTCCTTATATAAATATTATACTTTTTATTTTTATTTTTTTCAACAAAAAAAGAGAGATAGTTATTAAATATATTCTATCTCTAAATCATTTTTTTCATATTTTGCTAAATAGCAATCTTTAATTTTATTTTCTAAACCTTTAGCATAAGTTTTATAACCTGCTATTTTTACATTTTTACAATTATATTTATTGGCTACTTCACAAAGATTTTCAGCAAAATCTTTCATAGAAGTTGTTATAGTTGCCTCAATAGCTCCTTCATCATTTAACACTAATATTTTTTGAGCAAATGTAAAAGGTTTAATACTTCCTAAAATCATCATAGTAATAACCTCCTAACATTCAATAAGAGCTGCATCATAAGGGAAGAAATAATAACAATAACTTTCTCCATCTATTGAAATCCATATTTCAACAGCATCTTTATTTTCAGTTAATTCTATAGATTTTGTGCGGCCGCGGTTAGGAAGGCATTCATCGATTAAAATCTTTTCTAATGTATCTTCTATTGTGCCGGCATTATCTAAGAATTGTTCTATTGTGCCATCCCATCTTCTATGGAAGATAGTATAGTCTTTTTTTTCATTACATAATAGCATATAATATGCATTATTTGAATTATTTACAAAATCTATAATTAAATTCTTTTTATCTTGTAATTGTTGTTCATCAAGAGCTTCAACATTTTGTTCAATTAAACTTTTATTTACATCATATAAAGTTCCTAATTCAACATTATGAGTTTTTTTATTTTTTGGTAGTTTTGTCTTGTTTAAAAATTTCATAATCATCATCCTCCTCGTCATCTATATCATCGATATCAATATCAAATATAAGCCCAAATAAGAATCCCATTATGAAATATACAACCATATAGCCATACATTTCCCATGCCTTCTTTCTTTTAAATTATTTTACTGATAATTGATGAACAATATCCATCATAAACTCTTTTTGAGCCTTAGGTAATGAATGAATTGCTTTGCTCATATTATATACAGTTTCTTTTTTAGCAATCCAATCAAGAATATTTTCTAAACAAGCTAATTTAGTTTCTTTATCTAATTGGTCTTCATCATAATGCATACGAAATTGCCATTTATAATCATTTTCTTGCATACGATTAAATTCAGCAATAGCATAATAAGGAAGATTAAATATCTTTTCTTCTAAATCAACAGGATAAAAATGTTTTCTATAAATTTCAAAATATGGTTTATAACATAAATCGTCATCATGGTCTAATACTCTATACCAAAGTGGCAACAACATTTGCTCTTTATAAAGCATTTTTTGGAAGTCTATATTTCTAACCATTATAAGTTTATAAAAAACTTCCATTAATGTTGTTTTTTGGTCATCTAAATATTTTAAGAATTGTTTCTTCTTTTTTCTTTTTAAAAAATATCTTTTTATCTTATTCATTTTTACCCATTCTCTTTACTGCTTCTTCATAAGCTTCAAATAAAGTACATTTACCTTCAAAGTGATCTAATTCATGAAGAGCAATATAACTACCATTTCCGCCTTCAGCATATTCATATTCTTCTCCATTTTCATTTAAGGCTGTAATCCATACCTTTTGTGGTCTAGTTGTCTCTACATAAAGACCAGGTACTGATAAACATCCTTCTCTCATAGTATGAGTTCCACGACTACGAGTTACTTTTGGGTTCACTAAAACATAGATACCGCCCCAATTTATAACACATATTTTATATGGTTTACCAATTTGAATTGCGGAAATGCCAGCTCCGCCCATAAACTTAACTGTATCTATTAAATCTTGAATTGTTTCTTTTACATCATTTGTAAATTCAGTTACTTCTTCACTTTTTTGAGTTAATATATCTTTATCTTTTGGATAGGTTAAAACTGTTTTTACCATATTTACACTCCCTTTCATTTTATATAAATATTATAATATATTTTTTTTATTTTTTCAAAACAAGTTGTTGAGTTTGTTGTTTTTCATAATATTTTGCTTCTAATCCAATATAAATTTCATAATAAGGAATTAATAATTGTTCCAATTCATTTATATCTTCAATTTCTGTTTCTATTATACCTTGTGTAGTTGTTATTCTTATCTTGTACATTATCCTACTTCTTTCTTAATGTTAATTTCTTTTCTCCAAATGTTTCTAATTCAGGAGTTATTTTATGTATATTTCCTTTGTCATCAAATTCTACATCTACCCACCAACAAGATTTATCATTTGCTAACCCCATGCCTCTGCAGTATGGTGTTTGGTCTTCTAAACAACTAGTTTGAAAACAATGAGTTTTATCTTGTTTCATATAGAAGCTTTGATGAATATGTCCTGTTTGTAATATATCTGGTCTCTCTTCAAGAGGGATTGTATCTAAATATTTTTGTAATTTATATGATTTAGCATACGCGCCACCGCCTTGACCATGGAATAATCTAATTTTTAATTTTCCAATTTTTAAGTCTGCGACATCTGGACCTAAGTATACTATATCATCTCTTTGTTTAGCTATTGCTTTTACTATTTCGCTTCCTGTTGATTTATACCACCAATCATCATGATTACCTTGGATAGCATAGGTTTTCCCACTAAATTGAGGATATTTATTTACGCAATAGTCAACTTGTCCTTCATAAGAAGGTTCTCTTAATTCATATATATGCTCAGGTCTAGTAGATTTACCGTCAGTAAAATCTCCAGAGTGTAGAACATGTTGTACACCTTCATCTTCAGCTTTTGCATATAAATATCTTAAAATATCTAATCTATCATATTTAGAACATAAATGAGTATCACTTATTAATAATAATCTTAAATGTTCTAAATTGTAAGGAATTTCATAAATATCTTGATTTTGTTTTGGAACTTTTCTAATAACAATTTCTCCATCAACAAAATCAATGTTATATCCTTCTTCTGCCATTAAAGTTACTAAACCAATAACTTCATAATCTTGTAATTCTAAATCTTTACATATTTCTAAAAAAGATTTTTTCTTTTTAGCCATATAGTAAATTTTATCACATATTGCTTTTCTGTCCATAAGTAGTTCCCCCTAATAAAAAAGAGGAGATTAAGTTACTATTCAGTGTATAACTTAACCTCCTTATCTAGTAGTGTTTGTTTCATATCTATTATTCTTTGATTGCGGCTACCGCGCCATTTCAAAGTTATATCGCGTTCTTCCAATATGAAAGGCCCTTCAATTAAATAATCTATATTTTGAAAAATATAATTTAATTTTGGATTATTTTTTAAATCTTCATATTGATAACCTGTTCAAATAATAATTTTTGTTTGTGGATATAAATTTTTAACCATATTGATTAATCATTCAATAAAGTTTATTTTTTTATCAGTATCTAAAGGTTCTCCGCCTAAGATACTTAAATTACGATGAATATCATTTGCGCCTAATGCATTTAATATTTTTAACATTAAATGTTGTTCATCCCATTCTTCTCCTCCATCTGGATTCCAAGTTTCTGGATTATGACAACCTTTACAATGTAAAGGGCAACCTTGAAGGAATAAACTTACGCTTACTCCTTCACCATTTACAACATCATTTTCATTTATTCCCGCAACTCTAATCATTTCAATTCTCCAATTTTTTACTATGTTTGAATCTTTGTTCAGTTTCTTGTTGCTTACCCTTATTAAATGCTGTTTTGTAGTCCCCTGTTAAATACCCTGTAACACGTCTAAGTTGTTGGATATGAGTACTTCCACACATAGGGCATTTGTCATTAAATTCATCTGTGTATCCACAGTCTAAGCAAGTATCATTTGGTACATTTATTGCGAAATATGGAATATCCTTATCCATAGCATAATTTACTATTTGTTCAAGAGCTTCAAGGTTATGTTTAACGCCACCTTCTAATTCAACATAAGTAATACATCCGGCATTACTATATCCAGTTAATTGACTTTCAATATCAATTTTTTCAAATGGACTCATTTCTTTCCATACTGGAACATGTATACTATTAGTGAAATAATCTCTATCGCTTACATTAGGAATAATTCCATATGCTTTTTTGAATTTTTTCATTGAAGTATAACACATATTTTCAGCAGGTGTATAATATACTCCAATATTTAAGTGTAAATCTTTTTTGAATTGCGCACATCTATCTTTAAATAATTGCTCAATTCTTTTAGCAAGTTCCATACCTTCAGGTGTTGTATGGTCTTTACCAATTAATATTTGTAGTGTTTCCGCTAACCCAATTTGTCCTATAACAAGAGTTCCATGTTTCATAGCGGATTCAACAGTTTTTCCATCATAACCTAACATAATATTGTTTTCATACATAAATTTAGCAGATTCAGGTGATTGACTAATAATCCAATTATATCTTTCAACTAACATATCTCTAGCTTCATAAATTTTCTTATCAAGTAATTCCATGAAGGCTTCAACATCGCCATTTGCTTTCATAGCTAAAGTAGGCATTACAATAGTAACAGGACAAATGTTTCCGCGGCCATCCTTTGTTTGAGGATTAGTTCCAGGGTCAGCATTTATATCGCTACCATTATATGTTCTACATCCCATAGTTGATACATATGTTTTAGGATCGTTTATATCATATCCCGCATTAACTGACCAATCTACATTAACATAATTAGGATATAATCTTTGAGCTGTTGATTTTAAAGCTAATTGGAATAAATCATAGTTTGGATCTCCTGGTTTGCGGTTAACTCCTTTCATACATTGGAATATTCCACATGGGAAGATTGGAGTTTTTCTTACTTTACCAACACCTTTAATTGAACCTTCTAATAATGCTTTTGTAACCATTCTACCTTCAGGTAAAGTACAAGTTCCATAGTTTATAGAAGTAAAAGGTAATTGATTCCCGCTTCTAGATTGTAATGTATTTAAATTATGATACATTCCTTCTACAGCTTGTTTTAATTCTCTTTCTGTCATATCCATTGCATATTTATATGCGCCGGCATAATAAGTATAATATTGAGAGTCTATTGATGTTTCTTCTGGAACAAATTCTTCTGTTACGAAGTATTCATCATTATGAAGATATTTAATTCCATCTTTAAAATGTTTATAAAAACTTAATCTTACATATGGAACCATAGTTCAATCTAAATGACTAGCACTAACGCCCCCAAATTGTTGTAAACTTTGTAATTGGAATAATACCGCTACTAGTTGAAAAGCTGTATTGATTGAACGAGCAGGACGAACATCTGTTTGTCTTGTGTTAAATCCTTCCGCCAATAGTTTATCAAATGGAACTGTTAGGCAGTTATGCATACCAACAGCATAAGCATCTAAATCATGGATATAAATTTCATTATTTAAATGATTTTCTCTTGCCATATCTGAAACTAGATAATTTAAAGCGTAATCTTTCATCAATTCGCTTCTAGCTTCTCCCATACGACCACCGAAAGAACGTTCATCAATATTTGCATTTTGATTTTGAACATCTGAAGCTTCAATTTTTTCTTTAATGTTTTTCATTAAATTAGAGTTTGCATTTCTAATTTTTGTTCTATTTTCTCTATAAAGAATATAATTTTTAGCTACATCCTTTCTTTTAGTTGCCATTAAACCTTTTTCAACTAAATCTTGAATATCTTCAATTCCAGGTGTTTCATCTACATCTAGATAATACCCTTCAATATAACTTGCTATATTAGCAGCTTTTTCTTTTGCATAATCAGTAATTTCACCATCTACATCTTCAAAAGCCGCAAGAATAGCTCTTTCAATTTTTGTCGCATCAAAATCTACAATACGACCGTCTCTTTTAATGACTTTCATAAGTCTACCTCCTTAGTATATAAATTATTTCAAGGATTTAAACCTCTCTAGTATTATCAAATTTATTCTATATAAATTAATCATTTTTGCTTAAGATTCCGCGATTGCGAAGGAAGGCAAGAAAAGTATCTAGCGAGATCCCATCTCCATTATAGTAGGTAATGGATTCAAAAGACTGTTCTTTACTAAACATTTCTTCATCTTGTAAAATTCTGCGACAAATCTTTGCACAATCTGGATGTTCTTCTCTGTTAATCATTCTTAATAATCTTGTTTTTTCTTCAACAGCAATATATATAGGAATGATGTCTAGGCGAGAATCCTCGCTTAATATTTCTATACCCTCGGTATTCAAAATTTGAATATTAACTTTATCTGGATCTAATGCAGAAATCCCCGTTCCATAAAATTCTCCATCTCAAGTTGAAGCTTCTAAAATTTCTCCATTTAGAACTTTTTCTCCAAACTCTGCTTTATCTATAAAATAATAATCTTCTCCTTCTTTTTCATAATCTCTTTTAGTTCTAGTTGTATAACTAACTACTTTATGAAGTTCAGGTAAATTATTAACTGCATAATTTAATAAAGTATCTTTTCCGCAGCCGCCACCTCCTCAAAGAGCTACTAATTTAATCTTTTTTGTAAGTTGTGTCATGTTTATCTCCTGTTTTATAGTATGTTATTGTTGTTCTTTGAGTACTGTCAGATGGATAACTTATAGTCCAATTAAGAATTTGGAATTTCTTTCCGCAGTCTGGACATATAATATCATATCTAGGAGTTGTATAAGAATAATCTCCATATCCATAATAAGTCCAAGTTACATACGGATATCCAGTTTGTGTACTTATAATTACATCGTCCCATTCATATGAGAACTCACAACCGCATATAGGGCAGGTAGTTCTCATATCTTTTCTATATCCATGTTTAATTATTCGTTTCATCTTGGTTTCCCCTTTCATGAGTTAATTTCATATCACCATTATTTACTTCTTCTATTTTATATAATTGATGAGTTTGTGTTCTTGTATAAGTTTTTGCAACAAATGTGTCATCTCTTCTAAATCCTGTTACCATTACTTTTGTTCCTCTAGTGAACCAACCTTTTTCAACTACATGTTTAGTTCCATCTTCTTGAACTTCACTTAATTGTCTATTAAACATTGCAAAATATTCTTTTGTAAACTTAACAGGGACAACTCCACTTGTTGTTAATATTGTTATACTATTTTTATTATCATTTTTACTAATAACAGTTCCTATAATTTTATATGTTTTAAATATTGGAATATCTTTACCATTTCTTTTAAACATTGTTTCAACTTCTGGCTCAACAGGAAGTTCAAAGAAATCATCTATTCCATATTTTATTGTATTAATATGTGCTAATTCATGTTCATGATAATAGAAACATAATGCTTCCATTTCCCATGCAGATACATTTCCTTGAGCATATTTATCCCAACATTCTTTAAATAACATTGTATTAAATTCTTTTAACATTTTTTCTTGATTATTTTGTAACCAAGTTCTTGCATCCGCCATTATACTTTGATAAATATTATCCCATCTTGCCTGCAATATACAAGTTACACCATTAATTATTTCTAACTGGTCTATATCAAAAAATTGATTATAAAATTCTTCACATGAACTATTAAATACATAATATTTTCCAACTTTTTGATTTGCTTTTAAATATTTATTAAATATAAATGTTCTTTTTTGAAGATTTAATTCTTCAGGAATTAAATTATGTTGTAACAATCCATTAAAGTTTTGTAAAGTCAATCTTTTTTTTGCTTCACATACTTTACTTAAATAATATGCCATTGTCCACATTCTAGTTTCTACACCTGCGGCCGCCGCATTCTCTTTATCTAATTTATCAAATGCACCTGCCTTAATTAAACTAATCATTGCACTTTTATTTAATGGACATTTTGCCATAAAATCAGCAATTCCTACATATGGACGACTTGCTTTTATTTGTTCTATTGTTGCTCCACTAATATTACTTAATGCTTTCATACCAAATAATATTTCATTATTATCTACATCTGGTTCAAAACTATAATCAGACTTATTTATATCTACTAAACTTACTTTAATTCCTCTATTAATTATATCTCCTAATGCTTTTGCAATTTTACTATAATCAGTAGATTTTTCTTTTTTCTCTACTACAAATCCATCTTCATCCTCTTCAAAATCACTTTCTTCTTCAAGACTTCCGCTATTAACAACTAAACAAGCTGTATTCCAATATATCGGATTCCATCTTGTCGCTATATACATAGTTTGAAAACCTATAAATGAATATGCTAATGCGTGAATGATACTAAATGAATAACCCATTTGAGGACCGACACCACATGTCCATACATAATTACCCATACATGGACTAGATGCTTGATCCAATACTTGTTTTCTTAATCCTGGGATTTTACTCATTTGTTTCTTTCCTACTATTTTTCTTGCTGCATTTGCTTCTGCTAATGTAAAATGACATATCTTTTCATCCATTAACATTCTCATTAATTGTTCTTGACTAGGAGGAACACCATGTGAACTTCTAAAATATGGCTCTAATACTTTTTGTTCTTCTTTTGTTAGACCATATTTATCCATTTCTTTATACCATAAATCTATATTATTTTTAAATCTAATATATTTATCCATTGGAGATTCTTGACCTTTTTCTGCTGTCATTAATCTCATTAATCCATTTGCATCTGCCATTTCCATAATGTTTGTTGGTTTAATCTTTTTAGCTGCTTGACCTCCAACATCACTATCAAATTGAAAGATATTTAATACACTATTGTCTTGCAATACTTTCCAATATCTATCATCTTCAATAGGCAATACATTTGGATGAAAATATTTATCATAAACTTCTCTTAAAGTTAAATCACTTTCTATTTCACCATAATCTTGTAACATTCTAATTGCTTCTGCTAATTTATCTTGAACTTCTGTTACTAAGAAATCATATTTTGTCATACCACATGCTTCACACATATGTAAATCATAAGCTGTGATTACTTCTCCTTTTGGAGTTCTCATAAATGAACCAAATTCATATGGATCTTCATCAAATAAGATAACTCCTGAAGCATGACTACTTCTTTTATTAACTAATCCTTCAATTCCGCTCATAATATCTAATAATCCTGGGAATTGATTAACTTCATTAATAAATGTTTTAATTGGCTTTCTACCCTTATCTTCATTTCCATTCATTACATCTTCTAGAGGCCATAAGAAACCACGCTCACTAGGAATAAGTGAACTTAAATATTGTGCTGTATCTACATCTATTCCATCTGGAAAATCTTCACTTCTATAACCACGACATGCAGTTAATATAGTTGATCTTGTTCCTTCTGTTCCAAAAGTTGCAATTAATGTACATCCTAAATTCTTTCTACTTAAATCATCTATATCTTTATTAAAGTTTTGTCCTCTTTCTTTTTTTATTTCATTTAAAATCTTTGGTCTTTTACTTGGACATAAATCTAAATCAATATCTCCTAATTCAACTCTTTCTTTATTTAAATATCTCCAGAATGGAAGATTCCATTGAATAGGATCTAATTGAGTTATACCTAATAAATAATGATTTAATCCTGAACAACTTGAACCACGCCCTGCACCTACTATACTTCCACAATCCCAAAACAAATCAACATAATGTTGTAAAGTTACAGGATATGCAAACATATTTGTGCCTAACTTTTCACTAATTGTTCTTTTTATATCAGCTTCTTCTTCTAATCTATTTAAATACTCTTCATTATATATATCTAATTTATTTAATCTATTTACACATTGATTAACCCAATATCTTTCTATCTTATCATCTGATTCAAACATATCACTTAATATTGGATATTTTTCTTTATCAAATTCTTTTTTATCATAATCTTTTACTTCTACATGTGGAATTGTTTGTGCATGTGCTAAACTATAATTTTCAATTTTATTATAAATATTTATACTATTATCATACATTTCATTAATAAAATCTATATTAAAATCAGAAGCACTTAAATTTCTAACAATATCATCATCATCTTGAAGATAAGCAAATTCATAAAATTCGTCTACTTCTCTTTCACCAAACTTACTATTTAAATATGCTTTATGAACATATCTATCTTCTTTTTTAAGATAGTGAGCATCTGAACCGATAACCATTTTTAAACCAAATGCCTTTGCAATAGAAGGAAATCTTTTATTAACCATTACTTGTTCTTTACTTGCACCTGGCGCACATTCTATATAAAAATTATCTTCACCGAATACTTCTTTAGCCCATAACAAAAAGTTTACAATATTATTATGAGCGATTGCCGCACCATTTATATCTCCTATTGTTTCACATCTAATTAACTCTAATGTATTAACAGATAATTCTCCACCTAAACAAGCTGTTGTTCCTATAACACTGTTTGGATACTTTTTTAATATTTCTTCTAAATCACTTTTTAAAGTTGGAACTCTTTCAAGACCTCTATCCCAATAACTATTCATCCAAGCTCTTGAAGATAATTCTCTTAATGCTCTATGTCCTTCTTTATTTTTAGCAATCAAAATAAAGTGGTAATATCTTTGACCACTATCTCTAGTATCTGTTAAATAAATTTCATTACCAAGCGCTATCTTAAAATCAGGATGTTCTTTTTGCACTTCTGATTGATAAAAATTTATCTCAGGATGAGAACTAATACACTCATGATCTGTAATTGCTATACCTGATAAACCTAGTTCTATTGCTCTATCAATTAAATCTTTCGGTCTATTGATACAGTCTAATAGTCTTAAATTACTATAATGTGTATGAGAGTGTACTTCAAATCTTTTATTCATTTTTCATCATCCTTTCTTTCTAATTATATTATATAATAATTTTATTAAAATTTCAAGTCAGGTTTCTGAATCGGGTATTCTAATTCTTTACAGTCGACTCCGTGTCTCTGGAAATAATCAATCAAGGCCCCGCGTTCACTGCATGGGTTATTAGGAGCTTCATAGACAATTAATACTGCAATAGGCTCTTCCTTGAGATTTTCTTGCTTTGCATACATTTCACAAAAGTCAGATATACCTTTCATCATTTTATCAAAATCTATTTGTTCTAAATGTTCTTGATATGATTTAGCAAGCGGACAGCGGGTCCAGTCCCTATGTTCGCATGGACAGCTGACGCCGCCATTATGTTCTTGTACTATAATTGGGCGCAAGCGTAAACCATTTAAAATCCCGCGGCGGTCGATGAAAGTGTGATCATTCCCCTGCCAATCATGGTACCAATCGGGATCAGACATAGCTGTAGACATCGGTATCATATTCTTTTTAAAGTTTCTAATTTGATAAAAATAACTAATTCTTACTTGCATAATCCCTCCATACAAAAAGAACCGCGATTAAGCTTTCTTTAAACCACGGTTGCCGCCTTCATTTTTAGTACCCATGTAAACTTTTCTCTTGTAGAAATTATGAATACAATTCATAATGATGCTTGTATCAGAACCCTCTTGAGTTTGATTTTCTCTTGGTTTATATCTAAAAGCATATCTATAAGTTCTTGTTTTAGCATATAAATCAAATATCTTATAAACTCCTATTCTACTGCCTCTTTTAGGTAATTCTTTATACCAAATACTCCATCTGTCATTAAATACTTTGTCAAATTTATATTTCATTTTATCCTCTCCTTATTATCACTAGCTTTTTAGCTGCCCTAGTGCACGCAGTATATAACCATTTTATATGTTCTTCTTTATCAAAAGGGAAACCTTCTTCAATAACAAGCACATTATCCCACTCGCTACCTTGAGATTTATGACAAGTAATTGCATATCCATAAGTAAAACTTAATGGAATACTACTTGCATAATTTTTATTTTTACTTAATTTATAACTTTCTTTAAAATTCAATGTAGGCTCGCCTTCTAAAATCATTCTTTTATCCATACTTAAATTACTAAAATTAGTTATTCCATCATCAGATTTAAAATTAGAAATTACTGTATTGATTTGATTAAGTCTTCCGCTTGTAATATAATAAGGTATTTTTATAAAAGAATTAAAACTTTCACTTAAAGTACCTATTGTGCCATTAACTAGCGGAGATCCGTCCTCACTGAACACATCCCAATAATTTCTTAAACAAATAACTTTATCTCCATCTTCTGGATTATCGCCGCGTCCTAATAAATCTCTCATTTGTTTATTAAGTGCAACTCTTGTCGCATTAGTTGAACAAATTATTTGGTCTGCCCATTGAAGCATTCCTGTTGTTAATTCTTCTTTATCTAATATTTGAACTTCTTTCCCAACAAAATGATTTAATGGTTTACCAGCTCTAATATCCATTGTTAATTTAATAATTTCACTTTGTTCTTCTTGTCTCATTATTTCATCTAAGAAAATATCTGGATTATCTAATAAATGATTATCTTCATCCTTATTAACAGGAGGAAGTTGTCCTGGGTCACCTAAACAAATTACATAAACTCTATATTTCAAAAGTTGTTTTAATAATTCTTTAGGTACCATACTACATTCATCGACTACTACAATTTTAAATGGAATGAAAGTAACAGGTCTACGAAAGAATGTTCCATCTGGTCTTGGGAAATGTTCATATAGTAATCTATGCAAAGTACTAACATTTTTATTCCCTTTCTTTTGTAAGACCTGAGTTGCTTTTCCAGTGAACGAAGTATATACTACATCTTTCTCTGGATCTATTCCATCTTTTTCAAGAGCGGCAATAATAAATTTAACTAGAGTAGATTTTCCAGTTCCAGCATAACCGGCTATAATTGTAGTCTTACAACCTGCTCTAAATCTGGCTACTGCTAAATCTAATCCCTGAAGTTGTTTGTCATTAAGCTCGATCATACTATGCCTCTCTTTCTATATATTTATATTTTATTATATTTTTTACTATTTATCAATTAAAAATTATACTTACTTTGTCCTATTATTTCATAATCTTCTATTAAGATTTGAGGAGTAATTCTTCCCATCCATTCATTAGCATTGCATCTACCTATAATATTTAATTCTACATAACCTTCACTTAAAAGTTTTTCATATTCTTCTTGTGAACTCCCAAATTTAATAAAACTTATTTTATTTGGTAAAGTTATTTTTAAAGTAGGTTTTTTATCAGGAGACATTAATGTAAGCATTTCTTTAGCAACTTTTAAATTTTCTACACAAATTAAACTTTCATCAATATCTTGCCCCCATAAATCTGATAAGTTAGCAATATCTAATATTGTTTCAGGTTTAACATCTACACCTTTAAAAATATAATCAACATAATATAAAGGTTCAGATTCCATATCTTTTAGGGCTTCATCTGTTAATTTTATAAATCTATCAATATTTTCAGGTTTGATTCCAAGCCCAAATGCATTTTGATGTCCTTCAGCATATTCTACTAATCCAGTATCTTGACATATATCTTTAAAATTTTCAATTCCTGATTTAGAATATCCACGCGCTGATCCTTGATACATACCATCTCTAGCGGTTAACATTAATACAGGTCTTTGATATTTAGCCATTATTTTATTGGCTATTAATCCTGCAATATTTGGATCTATTTGACCAGGCTGAAGTAAGAATATAAGAACTTTATGTTTCATCATATCTTTTTCTTCTATTTGGTTTTCTACTAATTCCATTCCCGCGTCTTGCGCTCTAGTTTGTCTATTTTTTACATTAGTAGCAGTTCTTAAGGCTTGGTCAACAAGTTTTTCCATCTCGCCTAATTTATGTCCACGCTTATTAGATAATATTTCTTTAAAAGCTTCAGATTTTAACATTGATTTGAATAATAATTCTTTTTCTTCTAAAGTTCCACTTCTAACCATACTATTTACAAAAGGAACAATATAAAATGCTGCTCCAATTGGGGTTATTTTATTTCCTAATGTATAAGAGTTCTTTTCAGCCATATTATATATAAATGGATTTTTAATATTCTCGTTGCGGAAACCCTTGGTTATGATATGTTTAGTCTCAATTGATTTAAGACTCATCATGTCTCCGCAATTTCCTAGCGCCGCTAAATCTATATACTCATCCGCATTATGACTACCACGAAGTTTATCTAAATATCTACAAAATTGCCATACAACTCCAGCACCAGATAATTGTTTATTTGGATAATCAGATAATTGATTATTAATTGTTATAGCGTTTTCTGAAACATATGGCGCTTCATGGTGGTCTAAGATGATAATCTTTCTACCCTCTTCATTTAATTTTTTATGGTATTCATAATCATTACTTGCAGCGTCTGGTATAATAATTAATTTAAAATCATTTTTTTCTATATAATCTATACAATCACTTAATCCATGTGTTTTATCTTCATGTAAATAATATTTTAAATGATTATCTACAAAAGATGGAAATAAGTCATATAAATAATTTATAAGTATTGCCGCAGATGTATAACCATCGCAATCGCAATCTACTAAGATTAATGTATTTCAGTTATTATTAATTGCAGTAACTAATGCGGTAACCGCAGCCTTAATCCTGTCTTCACCGAACATTTCCGCATTACTAATATCATCATCTGTTGTGTTTAAATAATGATGAATATCACTTAACTTTATACCACGATTAAAGAGAACTTGTTGAATTGCGCTTAACTGTGGGTCTACATCTTTTATTAATTTATATCTCATTTTAAATCATTCTCCTTATTATATTTTACTCTAAACTAAATCTTTTGTCAAATAACTTTAAAAATTTCTCTTTCCCTTCATCAATAGGGCTAGATTTATAACCTAATATACCCCATTTATCAAACATATAAGAAATTCTTACATATTTACTATATTTTTTGTTTATATCTTTTAATTTCTTAACCCAGCCTATATGTTCTTTATCTCCAAGTTCTTGAAATTGTTTATCGAAAGCAATTATCATTTCTTCTATACCTAGATCTAATAATAATTGAACTTGGTATGATGATAACGAGCTACCGCATACCGCAACTGTTATATCATTTTCTTGTCCAAAATATGATGCATATAGAAGCGGAGACTTTTCTCCTTCAAATATAATTGCTTTTTTTGTTCTTTTTATATTTTCTTTACTAAAGTTTAAATTATATAAGTTAAAGCCTAAAGGGTGATTATACATTTGTTTATTTAGATACATTGGTCTATATTTACCATATATTTCATTTTCTTTAATTAATGTTCTTTCTCTAATACCAACTAGCTCTCCATCTATATTATAATGGGGAATAACTATTGCTTGAGAGGAAGGGTTATAACAAATATTATGATACTTAATTACATCCTTACTTATACCCTCGTCTTCCCATGGAAGTATACGAGGATGTGGTAAATAAGTTAATATCTTATCATCATAAATTTTCATTTCTATTGTTCTTTTGTTATTTTCATTATTTAAAATTTTATCATATCTATTAAAAATTTGCCAATCAATAAGCTCATCATCATTTTTTTGAAAATTTTTATTTTCTATGCTTAAATTGAAAAAATTAATAACATAGTTAATAGCTTGCGGTAATGAATAATTGCGGCCGCCGCTTGATTCTACTTTAACCACGAGTTGAAAAATGTCAAATGTGTCGCTACATTCTGTATAACATCTGAATAGATGTGTGTTTTCATAATAATATAATTTATGACTATCTCCGCCATGACATATTGTTCGGCAAATGATTAAATCATCCTTTAGGACGGGATCTGCGCCATAAGACAAAAGTAAATCAAACACTTGTTCTATAGTTAAACTATTTTTTATTTCTTCTAATCTTTCTTTATTTTCATCCATTGCCGCATCCCCCTTTCCTAAAACGCACTGGCGCTTATATTTGGATTTATTTTAATTTTTAAGTCAGGTAAATCAACTATTTCATATTTATAATCAGTAGCAAACATAGGTTCGATTCTACAGATTCCTCTATCAGCTTTACACCAAAGTAGAATATCTTTATATTGCCCACGTCTATTTTTATATACTGACATTTTTATTTCTGGTACAGGTAAGTTTTGTTGCGCTAATATAGGTTTTAACGCGTCCTTATCTTCTTGAGATGTTTGTAACATAATTGCACCATAGTCAATTTTATCTGCTATAGATTTTGCTCCACGCAATAAGTTTTGGTCATATTGTTGAGCTGTTGTGTATTCAGCATTTAACTGTGTTGCTGTCATAATGAATACTCCATATTCATTACATATATCTTTAAGTCTTATTGCTATCATAAATAAGACATTATCTTCTCTTAATCCTTTAATTCCCGCTTTAGATGAAACTTCACTAAGAATTTTTAAAGAAGTATGTAAGTAATCGAAGAATACATATCTAACTCCCCATTCATGGATACCAAACTTAATTGCATTTTCAATATCTTGTAAACTAAAGTCTGGTAATCTTTTTATATGAAGCGGAGATGATTTTATTAATTTCGCCGCTTGAACTACACGCTCTAACTCTCCTTCTTCATAATGGTTATAAATAATATGTGCTTCATTTACTCCACTTAAGAATGCTAACATCATTGTTTGGATTTCATCTACTTCTTGCTCAGTTGTGATAAATAATGTAGGTTCTTTAGTTCCATTTAATTCCCATTGATGAGTTTCTAAATTATAGATTTGATCACAAGCTATATTGCACGCATCAGCGATCATTGCCCTAGTCTTTCCTACACCGGTTGCCGCAGACCTTAAATATAATTTCTTTAATCTTGCTCCACGGGTTACTGTGTTTACAAGTGGCCCATATAATGGATACCCTATTTCTGGATTCTTTTGTAATCTATCTATAAGTTCATCAATATTATCTCCAGCTTGAACATATTCTTCATCTGTTCCATCTACGTATTTTAATTTTATTTCTTCTATTTTTCTATTGATTGTATCAGCGATACTTTCTAAACTTGTATTATCTAACCAATCTTCTTGTGCTTGTTTCTTTTTGTTATCTAAAATATTATCTGGATCATATATCCACTTTAAGTCCATTCCTATTTTATCATATTCTCTTAATAAAGTCATTTTCTTCATTCTATAATAATAATAATCAAAAGTAGAAAGTTGAACCTCACTTGTTAATTTTTGTAGATATTCTGAACCTTTATTTGATTGATATACTCCATAAGAAGTTGGTCTATTATATAAATAATCTTCAATAGCATTTAATGTTATCTCTTTAGCTCCCATAGCGTGAAGATTAAAAATTGTTCCAAAAATAATTTTATGAAATTCATTAGGGAAGTCTTCTTCTAGGAAACTATATTTTTCATTATCTAATAAATCAGGATTATTATATATGTTTCCAATTACTTGAATTGTTGATGGTATATCTATATATTTACTCATTTTCTTCCTCCCCTATATTGAATAATCTTGGTGGCGCCACATAAATACGCGGTGGCGCGATTTCAATTTCTTCAACCTTATTTTGAATAGTTTTATTTTGGTTAGCCATTTGCGCTAAATATAATCCATAATAATATGTTTTTGCATCATTATAAATATACGGCAAGATACCTATTCCACCATTTGCCGCATCAATTGAGTTCTTTTTAACCTCGAACCACCATACTAATGCTTTTAACATTCCGCTATAAGTAAAAGAGTATTGTCTTTTATAGTCTGTGATTTGTCTTGTAATTTTTGCGGGAACTACTGAATATTTAAAAACCTGTTTAACATAATTTACTAATGCTTCATAATCTTTTTCATCTTGTGATTTCCCCGCTTGCACTTTCTCATGACATTCTTTATGCGCGTATCTTCTGGAATTCACTAAGACAAATTCTTCAGCATTTCTGTCAAACATTTGATTACAGTAGAAACATTTTACCATAGCTTTTGCCATCGCCGCGCACCTCCAAACTATTTTTCTTCTTACTAATATTATAATATTTATTTAATAAAAAGTCAAAAAAACACCTTTAAAAAGGCGTTTTTTATTATAAACTTAATTTTTCTAAGTCTTTTAATTCATCTACTATTAAAGATAAAACTTCAACTTGATCTCTTGAACATTGACTAACTTTATTTCCTCTACCAAGATATTTCTCAGTAATTTGAGTTATACGAGGGGTATATACAGATTCAAAGTCATCTCCGGCTTTTTTGATTAATCTATTTATAATATCTTGGAATTCTAACATTAGTTGATCGAAATCTAATTCATTTTCTTTTGGTAGATATAAATTACTTCTTTCCTCAGTAAAATATTCTCCGCCTTCTTCTTTGCTTTGTGCATCAATTGCATCAGCAATAGCATTTGTTAAATTTTGATAAGAAAATTCTATATAATCTGGAGTATATTTAAATCTACTTCCAGCCATATATCTGTTAGTCCCTCTCATAAATAACATTGTTTTATCTCCTTCATCAGTAGATACTACTCTTGAGTATCCAATGATATCAGCCATACGAGATACAATGTTTGTTCCTCTTTTATCTAAAGTTGGAACTATTTGATTATATTCTTCTCCACTTTCATTTTTAAAAGTTTTATCAGTAGCATGACTAATTAATACTAGACCATAATCCATTTGAACAATACTTCTAAGGCTATCATCAAATTCTTGACTTACCATTCCATAACCTTTTCCATATCCGATGTCGCTAATTGAGTCCACTCCAAAGCTGCCATCAGGTCTTTTAGCATTGTCGCAGATATATTTAGTACAATAGTCATATGCAATATCAACTGTATCAATTATGATAGTTGAAAACTTATCTTTTACTTCTTGTTTCTTTAACTCTCTTAAAGTTTGTTTAAACTCACTCCATGAGTTTATAGGTTGAGCCATAATTCCAGGAATAGCATTATATCCTTTTTCAAAAGCTAAAAGTAAAGCTTCTGGGAAATGTGCGGCAGTTGTTGTCTTACCACTTTTTGGTTCTCCATAAAAGAATACTGAATACCCACGTAAATCACGGCTAACTTTATGAGGTTGTAAACTCATTAAATCAATTGCCATAATTCCTCCTTATAATATTTGAAGAAAGCTGATTAGAAATTGAAATCAGCTTTTTTAGTAGCAGTTGCTGCTGGTGCGCTTGTTGTAGTTGTTCCTGCAGCTTTATTCATTTTGTATTCGTCTGCTCTTTTCTTAACATCTGCAAGATATACTTGTCTATTTTGACTAGCTTTCATTAATTCATCTGCTGTTAAGATATTTTCATCACCAAAATCATAAGGTACTTTTGCAGTTCCTGTGATAACCCATTCTTTATTTGTGTTTCTATAAGTTCTTACAGCTGGTTCTCCGAATGCACTTTCAACTTCTTGAGTTGTTGTACTAGTTTCAGATATAATATTTCCCCAAACTTTTGTGTAAACAGGTTCAGCATTTGATGCACCTAAATTTTCAAAATATTCAATACCTTTGTCATTTTTAACTTTAAATTCCATAGGTAATAAATCATTTCTAAAATTGAAGATTGCTCCTTTTACGCTTGCATATGGAGTTATATCATTACCATTTGCATCCTTATCTACAACTGTAACTCCTGTAATAACCATATCAACTGAGAATCTATTTCTTTCAGCTGGATCATTTAATTCATTAACAATTGTTACAAATCCACCTTCGTTAGTTTTAGCAGATACTAATTCATCATTTTGATTATAAAAATCATTTAATGCTAAAGCAGTATCGATTCTAACTTTAGTAGCTCCGTCTTTTCCTACAGAAGTCCAAGTTTTATTTTCATCTATAATTTTCTTTAATGTAGCATAAGTTGCATTCTTTGCTCCATTTTTATTAGTTTCAGTTACATATGTGAAGTGAACTTTGATAACATTTAATCCTTCATCATCAGTTGCTACTTCTAAATTTCCACTAATAAAATCTTTTCCAAAATTATCAGATGCTTGATTTTGAACTTGTCTTACTGTTAAATCATGTTGATAAATTCTTCCTTCAATTCTTTCACTATTTTGTGGTTTTCTCATTTTAATTTTCCTCCTATAAATATTTTTCTTTTCTTTTAAAATAACTCAATTCACATTTATCTTATGATTTAATTATTTCTTCTAATATTATACTAAAAAATTCTCTTTCTGTCAAGTCTTCCTGTATCTATACTGAAATAATTTATTGATTTATTTTACAATTATATTATAAACAAAAAATAAGTAATTATCAAATTACTTACTTATTCCCGCGTTAGAGTTGTACCCATACTTATCGGACTGGTATAAATTTATATAAAACTTTTCTTTTTCATTAAGGTCAGTGCGGCTGCACTCTTCTAAGACCTCGAATGAGAATGATTCAAGCCCATCCTCCGCCATAGCTTTATATAGTTTATTATTTGCGGGAGTGTCGATTCCTAGACCGGCTTTCGCGTGATTTTTCCAACGAGTCGCGATATCAACAGCTTGACCTATATAGACTAAATCTGTTTTTTGATTTGTTATTTTATAGATACCGCACTTTTCTGCGGTTGCCGCACCTAATACATTGGCACAAACTTGATTCATTGGCTTTTGATAAAAAGTTGTTCAGATTAACATACGAAGTACTCTAGGATTATTTAATTTATATTCTATATCTCGAAGTGTTCTAGCATCTTTTAAATCTGCCTCAGGAACTTGAGGACAATAGAAAGATTGTTTATTTTTTATTTCTTGTTCTTTTAATTGAGCTTCTAATGCGGCAGCACGAGTTGCGGAGATTTTATCAAGATCTTTTTGAGCCATTTCAAGTTTTAGTTTTAATATATCCTGAAGATTATCATAAGCAATTCTTAATCCATCGATTGCATCATCATGTTCTCTTTCTATATTAGCATACTCTTGGTCTAATGCATCACAGTACTGGCTAAAAGCATCATGAGCGGCCGCATTTACATTACTAGTTATTTTTTCTATTTCTCTTAAATCATTATTTTTTTCTTGTTTCTTTTCATTTAAAAATTTTATTTCATTTATAATAGTTTCTTTATCTTTTAATAATTTTTCATTTTCTTGTTCAATTTCTTTATTTATTTTATTAGTTTTTTCTTTTTTTGTATAAGCAGTAATAAAAAATATCACACTAGCAATAAATAATAATATCATTATAAATTCCGGCATAATATCAATTCCTTTATCAAAAAAGAGTTGGTAACCCAACTCTTCCGACCTTCTTCTATATTAATTTATATAATTATTCAGCATCTTCAGCTTCTGGATCGAATGCTTCACCTTCAGCAGTTAAAGTGATGAATTTAACTTTTTTATGAGATCCATCTTCTAATTCTACTTCTGCTTCAGTTCTTTCCATTAAGCCTTTTCTTTGGAATGCAGATGTAACGATTCCGTTAACGCTTCTTACTGGAAGTCCAGTTCCTTCAGCGATATCTGCAGCTGTAATATTGTTAGCTCCGTTTGCTTTTACATAATCATAAACTAATTTACTATTTGGTTTTAACATAATTCTCTTCTCCTTTTTTCTTATTATTTTATTTTTGATAAATATATTATAGTTAAAATTTTTTAATTATTCAACTTTTTACTACACATGATATATTCATCAATTTCCAATAGTTCTTCTAATGAAAGATTTTTTGTTAGTTCTGTCATTTTTTGAAGATATATATTTAAGTTATCTTTATCCTCTTGGCATTTTAGTTCTAACTCAATAATTTCTTGTGCAATTTTTTCTTTTTCTTTATCTTTCATACCTATATTATATTAAAAATTTTTAGACATATCAATGTATTAAAACATTGATTGCAATTCTTCTTCAGTAATAATTGGGATATTTGCTTGTTTAGCAGCTAGGTTTTTAGAACTTGTAGATGTTATATCATTATTTACTAAATAATTTACTTTACTACTCATAGAGCTAACTACTTTTCCGCCCTTGCTTTCTATATCTGCTTTTAATTCATCTCTATTTTTATAAATATGAACTTTACCTGTTACGCAAAATGTTAATCCTTCTAATTTATTATTACTTTCTTCTACCTTTTTACTCTGTATATCAAGAGCATAATCAACTACATCATCAATTTCTTTGTAGTCAAAATCGTATAATGCGGCGGCCATTGTTTCACCGAATCCATCATATTGTGTAAAGTCAAAACCTGATTCAATTTTATACCTAAAATCTTCATAAGTATCTATATATTTTACTAATTCTTTTGCAACAGTTCTACCAATTAATGGAATGCCTGCTGCCGCAATAACTGCGTCTAATGATGGATGCTTGCTATCCTCAATGGCTTTCAAGATCCTCTCCACAGATTTTTCACCAAAACCTGGTTTTGTTTTCCATTTGTTTGACTTGGTTTCTAATTTATATATATCTATATAATTAGAAATCCAGCCCCAGTTTATCAGCTTTTCGAGAGTTGCCTTTGAAAGCCCTTTAATATCAAGTCCCTTATTACCACAAAAATGGTCTAGGCGGTTTATCAATTTACCTTCACATTGCGGATTGCCGCATATTAAGGTAACTACTCCATCATTATCATTAAGACGAGTAGCTCCGCCGCATATAGGACAAACCTCACATCTAAAATCTGAAATAGTTAGAGGTTTTTTCTCACCCCAAGAAACTTGAGGTATAATCATATTTGCTTTAAAAACTTTTATCTTTTGTCCTTTATATGGCTGACCTAATACTTCAGTCATAACACTGACATTATGTAAACTTGCTCTTGAAACTTCAGAACCATCAATATCAATTGTATCAAAAATAGCAACTGGAGTTAAAACTCCTGTTCTACCCATAGTCCATTCTATATTTTGAAGAGTAGTTTCATATTCTTCATCATAGAATTTATAAGCCATTCCGCCTTTAAAGTGATGGTCTGTTCTTCCCGCAGCATTATATTCATCGCATTGATTCAACTTAAAGACCACTCCATCAATAGGATAACTTAATGCTTTTGATTTTAATTGAATTTGTTCTATAACATTTTGTATATCTGATGAACCAAAATACATAGGAACTACTGTAAAACCTAATTCAGCAATAGTTTCTAATTTTCCTATTAAAGTATCTTGCTCATTTTCTAAACCTTTAATAACATCCCACGCTACAAAACTTAATCTTCTCATAGCGCTTTCTTTACTATCTAATAATCTTATACTACCAGAAGCGAAATTTCTAGGATTTTTATATTCAGCTTCAAAAGGTTCAAAATCATCATAAGTACAAATTATTTCTCCATCTATAATTAATTCATTTTTAAAACTAATTTTATTAGGAATATTTTTAACTTGTAAAGCATTATGTAAAATATCTTCTCCTATTATTCCATTTCCGCGAGTTTCCGCAGATACAAGTTTACCGTTTAAATAACGAAGGGAGCAAGTTAATCCATCCATTTTAGCCATAGCAACATAATCGCGGCCACCAATAAATGATTGAATTGTATCTATTTCTTTTGTTTTGTCAAGAGAAAGCATAGGGTGATTATGTTCTACTTTATTAAGTTTATTAACAACTTGATAATCTATTTTTTGAGTAGGACTATCTTCACAATAAGTATGATATTTGTTTTCTAAATTCTGTAACGCAAAATACATATCATCCCATTCTTGGTCTGATATTTCAGGTTTACCTTCATCATATTTCTTTGTATAATAATTTAACTTATCAATTAAATTTCTTATCTCAGTTAATTCTTTATCTATCATACCTTTGCTCCTTTCTTTATTTACATTTATATTATATCATATTTTTTAATAAAAAGCAAAAAAGTGTTATTAGATTCTAACAACACTTTTAACTTCGTTTTGAATTAATTTATTTCCGATTGTAGTTCTATCTTGAACTGGGAGTTCTGTTGCGGAAATGCATATACTATTAGGTTTACCTATTAATAATAAATTATCTTCATCTGTTATTAACGCAGCACCTGCTAGTTCTTCTCCGCATCCCTTAACTCCTTTACCGCCTCTACCTTGAGAAGTTAACTTAGATACTGCAAACTTTTTACCTGTTCCTGATTTATTTATCAATGCAAGGTCTTGATGTTCTGGATCTTTAATCATTAATCCAGTTAATATTTCATCTCCCTCATTTAATTTAATTCCTTTAACTCCAGAGGTTACTCTTCCTATAGGAGCGATATCTGTTGTATTAAATCTAATCATCATACCTTCTTTAGTAATTAAAATTAAATCTTCTTCTTTCATAAATAGAACATTAGCAATACTGTCATCTTCTTTAAGTTTTATAGCTTGAGTTCCTGTAGATTTTTTAATTGAAGTATATTCTTCCATTAATGATTTTTTAACTAAACCTTGTTTTGTGATGAATACTACATAATCCGCGTCATTATCTCTATCAAGTGATGCCGCCGCCATTATTTTTTCATCAGGTTCTATTGATATTAATGAAGCTATATTTTGTCCTTTTGAAGCATTTGTTCCAATAGGTAGTTTATCTACTAATATTTTATACATTTTTCCTTTATTAGTAAAAACTAATAAATTATCAATAGTATTTGTTTTAATAGTAGTTAATATAGCATCGTCTTCTGACTTAACACCTTTTCCATTTCTTCTTTGAGTTCTAAAACTTGATTTAGGAATACGCTTTACATCTCCTGTTTGAGATACCATTACTACGACATCTTCAGGGATTACTGCGGCAACCTCTTTATCTTCTTTAGGAACATCAATTTGTGCTAATTCAGTTCTCCTTTTATCTCCATATTTTTTAACTAAATCACTTAATCTAACTCTAACAGCAGAAAGTTGAGCATCTTTATTATTTAATAAATATTTATATCCATCAATATCATGTTCTAATTTAGCTTTTTCTTCATTTAACTCAACTTTTTCTAATTTTGCAAGAGAACCTAATCTCATAGCAACGATAGATTTAGCTTGTGCTTCAGTAAATTTATATTCTTTAATTAAACCATCTTTTGCGGCAGCACTTGATTCAGACTTTTTAATGAAGGTAATTATATTATCAATATCTTCTAATGCTCTCAATAAACCTTCAACTACTTCTAAACGAGCTTCCGCAGCCTTTAAATCAAATTCAGTTTCTTTAATTAAACAGTTTACATTATGGTCTAAATATATTTTTATACAATCTTTTAGATTAACTTCAGTAGGAGTTTTATTAATTAAAGCAACTTGATTGTAAGAGAAACTACTTTGTAAATCAGTTTTTAAGAATAATTTATTTGCTATTGCATCTGTATTAACATTTTTTGCACATTCAACAACAATTCTTAAACCTTTTTTATTGCTTTCATTTCTAATATTTACAATCTCTGGAATATCGGCCTCTGCAACTTCACCGATTTCCGCAATTAAGCTTTCAGTAGAAGTTCCATAAGGGATTTCATAAAACACAATATTTTGTCCTTCTGTTTTATATTTTGCTCTAATTTTTACACTTCCGTGTCCTGTTTTCATAATATTTGGAATATCATTTTTATTAATAATAATTCCGCCTGTTGGGAAATCAGGACCTGGTAGCATAGGTTCTTTACCATCCATATATTCATATATAGCAGTAGCTACTTCACATAAATTATGTGGAGCAAAATTACAAGCCATAGCTACTCCAATACCTGTGTTTGGATTACACAATAGGTTAGGGAATATAGCAGGTAATGTAACTGGTTCTTTTGCGTCTTCAGAGTAGTTAGGAATAAAATCTACATTTTCTTTCTTAATTCCTCTTAGCATACCATCTTCAGCAATTTTTGATAATCTTGCTTCAGTATAACGCATATGCGCAGGGCCATCGCCATCAATATTTCCATTAGATCCATGCCAATCTATAAGCGGATATCTCATAACCCAAGGTTGAGATAATCTAACAAGAGCTCCATATATTGAAGAATCTCCGTGTGGGTGATAAGTTCCCATTACATCTCCGACAATTTTAGCTGATTTTACATGAGGCTTTGAGAAAGTATAACCTTTTTCATAAGCTCCCCATAATATTCTTCTGGCTACAGGTTTTAAACCGCAAGTTGAATCTGGAATAGCACGATCAGTATTAACTGCAACAGCATATTCAATAAAGTTTGTGCTTAATTCATTTAAAATATCATTATTCTGCATTATATGTAGCCTCCTTACTATGTTCTTTTATAAAATCTTTTCTAGCAACAATTGCAGTACCCATTAAATCATTAAATAATTTATCTGCGGCCGCCGCGTCTTCAACTGTTATTTGTTTAATAATTCTATTATTAGGATCGGTTAAAGTTTCTTCAGTTTCGTCTACTGACATTTCACCTAAACCTTTCATACGATTAACAGTTATTTTTTTGTCGCCTATTGTCTTTTTAAATTCTTCTAATTCTTCATCATTTTTAATATATTTATATTCTTTTCCTATTGTGACTTTATATAATGGTGGAACTCCTGCATAAATATATCCATCTTCAATTAATTGAGGACAGAAGTTCCATATAAATGTATAGAATAAGTTTTTAATATGAGCGCCATCAACATCTGCATCTGACTCAATAATTATCTTACCATATCTTAAACTATTTTTATCATAAGTAACTTGCATTGTTTTTGTATCAATATATAATCCAAAAGCATCTATCATTGTCATAATTTCCGCATTTTTTTGGATTTTATCTAAACTAGCCTTTTGTGTATTTAATATCTTACCACGAACAGGCATTACTGCTTGAAATTCATTATTACGAGCGGACTTTAAGTTTCCACTGGCTGAATCTCCCTCTGTGATATAGATTTCACATTTACTTCTATCTTTTGAATAACAATCAGCAAGTTTACTATCAAATTTCAATGCTTTTTCTTTTTTCTTATTGTTTTCTCTAACTCTTTCACGAGCACTTTTAGCTGCCTCTCTAGCTTTTCTAGCGGCTGCCGCCTTATCAAATATTACTTTTACCTCTTTTTCATTATTAGTTAGCCAATATTGTAAGTTAGTAGCAATAACATTTGAGAAGTTGCTCATATCAAGTTTAGTTACTGTTGATTTAACTTGAGCATCATATGCAACATTAGGAGCTGTCATATTAAACACAATATACATTCCTTCTTGAATATCATCTCCAGTTAAATTTTCTTCTTTATCTTTTAACCATTTTTTATCTCTAAAGAATTTATTAAATTCTCTTGTTATAATAGTTTTAACTTGAGTTATATGAGGCCCTTTTTCAGTTAAACCTGTATTTACATATGGGACAAGGATAAGTGAATAATTAGATGTATATGTTAATACCATATCTAACTTTTCTTTACCTTCAGCATATTTCATATTAAATCTATTAACAATAATTTCTTTACCTTTAACAGCTTCATCTACTAAATCATTAAGTCCATGTTCAGAGTAGTAAGTAGTTTCTACGCCATCAAGTTTTAAAACTATTGTTAATCCAGGACATAAACAACTGATTGTATTTAATAAAGATTTAATTTTACTTTCTTCAATAGTTGTATGAGTAAAGAATTGTTCACTAGGTTGCCATCTTACTAAAGTTCCGCTTTGTCCAGCTTGAATTCCAGTTTTTCTATTTTCAAAGACCCCCTCTTTAAAATCTACTTGTTCATATTTTCCATCTCTATATGTTATAACTTGTAGCCAATGAGATAAGAAAGTTGTGATTTTTGAACCGATACCAAAAGAACCTAATGAAGTTCCTTCATAAGTCCCGTCTTCACGATATTTACCTGAAGTATTTAAGACACTAAATGCAGCTTCAAGAACAGATTTTCCATCATCACGCATTTCATTTACCAAGAATCCTTGACCAAAATCTCTAACTTCAATAGTAGTATCTTTTTCTTTATTATCTATTGTAATATCTATTTTATTTCCGTGACCTAGTCTAAATTCATCAACAGCATTAGAAATTATCTCAACTAAAAGCTGTGTCGAATAAGTAGTATCTCCGGCATAAACTCCTGGTTTTAGACGAGTAAATTCAAGAGGAGATAAAGATTCTATACTATCCTTTGTATATAATTTTTTATCTTCTTTCATAGTTTTCTCCTTTCTAAAATTTATCTATAATAATTATAACAAAATTTTCCTTTAAAATCAAAAAAATTACTCTATGGCAAGAGTAATATTATTTTCCTTTAAAATTTTGGCTAATTTTGTAGCATTTCCGCTTCGTTCTGCAACTGCGTAAGCGTCAGCTAATTCATTTCCTATCTCATTATTATGCCCTATAATTTTATATACACCATAATTTGGGAACTCCTTATTAGCATAAACATAAAGTTGTTTTATTAAATCTAAATTTTTTACTTGTTCTTTAGAACTATTTATCCAATCATTGCGAGCCCAATTAAAGATCCATTCGTTGAAGGCATTAACTACATATGAGCTATCACAATAGATAATAACATCACAATCTTTATATTTGGTTGCCGCCAATTCAAGAGCTTGAAGTAATCCTTTTATTTCCATGCGGTTATTGGTAGTTTCTTCTTCTTTCCCCATAAAAGCATCCCAGATTGTATTATTTTCTGCATCATAGTTTACACAACTCCATGCTCCAGGACCAGGGTTTCCCGCACAAGCTCCATCTGTATATAATTTTATTCGTTTTCTCATATATATCAACTCCTTAGAAAAAATCAGCCCTATTCAGACTTTTCTTCTTGGGCTGATTTATTTTTTGTTTTTTCTAATGCTTTTTTATAACTTTCATATAAAGTTCTATAACTTTTCATTCTATCATAAAGATATTCTTCTGTTTCTGCAATTTTGTTTTTATAATCATTATAATCTTTTTGAACCATATAAAATTGTTTTCTAATAAATCTTGCTTCTTTTGAGTCTTTATTATAACCATTCATTCTTTCTAAATTAATAATCATATTTTTTAAATTATTATATATAGCTTTCTTTTGTTTTAATACTGCTTTATGATATTTAATAATAGCTCTACCTTCCGCATATTTACATCCTTCATAAGCAGAAAGAATATCTCTATCTTCATCATGTAAACGAGCTTTACCTTCAAAAACTCCTAATTCTGTTTGAATAATAGCAGTAGATATTCCTGTATCACTATTAAAAGTTGCATCTAAAAATTTATATTTTGACATTTTTATCCTCCCTATTATAATTATATTATATATAAAAAATTATTCTTTATCAAGTTGTATCTTTTTCTCTCTAATATCATTAATAATTTCATTAATTTCAATAGGAAAATTATTATGAGAATCTA
>Ga0310690_10000253_pt1 | contig 124776 bp, 114 predicted proteins | sample AusTroGonzalo_MG_2_FD_207661 | JGI IMG/M metagenome (GOLD analysis project Ga0310690, IMG submission 207661) | Bovine rumen microbial communities from tropical cattle in Woodstock, Queensland, Australia - Gonzalo_04 (v2) (version 2) | ecosystem: Host-associated > Mammals > Digestive system >...
GAGACTGGTCTGACGCCATCTGCTTTCCGAAAGAATATGCAAGGATAATCCTAATTCCTTCCCATCCCAGCCTAAAATATCCCGACTCTTATACCGAACTTTGCAGGGTGAAAAGCTCGGTATGAACAGGAACTGCCTCTATTATATTGCTGCTGCCCTCTGGGGTATTCCCGGTGTTATCATTACAATCAAGGGAATAAGTGCATATCTGACGATGCCATCGCGGAAGCTATGGTGGCTACTGCTCATCACAATCTTCGTCATGGTGAGTTTCTTCCTGATGTTCCGGAAGATTGTGGACAGGTATTCGACACGCATCGCGACCCAGCCGCAAAAAACGACCTTTTGGCAGGCTTTCCCGCTCCGGGGTTGGATTCTGATTGTATGCATGTCGTGCCTCGGCATTGCCCTCAAATTCATTGATGGCATTCCGGCCGAATTCACCGCTTCTTTCTATTCCGGTCTCGGTCCGATGCTCGTGTTCGCGGCCTGCCGTTTCATCTCAAACCGAAAACAAATATGAATTTCAACGGAATCATCATAGGCGCCGCCGTATTCCTGAGCATCGGCATCTGCCACCCACTTGTCATCAAGATGGAATATCACTGGGGCAAGCAGAGCTGGTGGATCTGGCTGGTGGCCGGCCTGGCATTCTGCGTGCTGTCTCTCTTCGTTAAGAATGATATATTGTCAATCATCATCGGCGGTTTCGCTTTCTGCTGCCTATGGGGTATCGGTGAAATGTTCCTCCAGGAAAAACGAGTACTGCGTGGCTGGTTTCCGGAGAATCCCAATAGGCACGAATATTACCAAACGCGCCGCAAAGAAATGGAGGGTAAGTTATGAAACGATTGATCTTAACGGCAATCTGCCTGCTGGTATTCCTCTCCGCTTCCGCCCAGGAGAAGAAAGTCCTGCGCGGTTTTGACGGCGGCATGATGGTACACACCGGCTATCTGACCGGGAATCTGAATGCCATTGACTACACCGCAAAAGGTGCTCCGATGGGCATCGGGGGCGTCATCCGGCTACACCTTGGAGATCATTTCAGAATCGGCAGCGAAGGCTATGTCTCGACGCTCAGTCAGCGCGGCAACGGTAGCTATCTCAAATACGGCTGGGGAGGCCTTCTGGCAGATTACTACACGGTTATAGGTAGGTTCCAGCCCTATGCCGGCCTCACATTGGGTGGCGGTGCAATGACGACCCTCCTGATGATGGAAGAACCGGCTTCACCTTGGGCTCCTATTGACGGCACAAATTATCATAAGCAAGGATTCATGGCCATCGACCCGTTTGTGGGCTGCGATTTCATCGTTTCCGGACCTATGCACCTAACCCTGAAGGTCGATTACCTCTGCGCTCTGAGTGAATCAAAATTCCTACCTCACGGCCCAAGAATTTACTTCGGTTTCCTGTTCTATCATTGAAAGCAGTCAAAGCCAGTTCGCTACGCTAAAGCTCCGCTCACTCGCTTTGGTTCCGTCCTCCGGGGCACTGCCTCGCCCCTCCGAACTTTTAGATTTGCACCGTGATTCCAATATGGGATTGCGGTGTTCTTTTTATATTTGTTCTTGAAGTGATGCGAGTCGGTCAGAATGAACTATCCTCCGAACTAGTTCCCGTGTCCAAAAGTATTCTAAGATTGTGGTTTCGTGCTGATCCCGGTGTAAATAAGAAAATTAACGCATAGTATTCGTTCAGAAAAATGTGTTAATTTGATTGATTTTCGTTCGGAAAAACGGGAACTGCTGATTACACGGGCAAGAGTTTACATCGATAAATACGAATTTAGCGCACCAAGAAATACCCTAATGCTACCAGGGCAATACCGGCGACTAAGCTGATGGCCACATACCCGGCGAATCCCCAGATATTGCCACCTTGTAGCATCATCAGTGCCTCCTTTGAGAAGGTAGAGAAGGTAGTAAAACCACCACAGAGGCCTACGGTTAGGAACAAAGCCCAGTTGCTCCCTTCGGTTCCATTCTTACTGAATGCGCCCCACAGAAGGCCAATCAGGAAGCATCCCACGAGGTTCACCACAAGCGTTGCCCAGGGAAATTCCTTACTAAGGCCTTTCATGGCCAACGAAACCAGATACCTGGCTGCTCCTCCCAGGAAGCTTCCGGCACCCACGGCAAGAATACTCTTGATAATGTCTGAAACCATTGAATTACGATTTATCAGACTTTCGGCGTCGTTGAGTTTTATGACTTCCTTCTTTGAATCATATTATAGCTTGCCGACGAGAGCAATCACTTTCTGCTTTGTCTCCTCCGTCTTCTGTTCGTCAATCTTGGCAGAGACAAAGCCCATATCCTCAACCTTCCAGTAATTGCAAATATCGCGGAACTCGGCTACGGCTCCGTCATATACTCCCGGTGAATATGACGACATTAGTAGGGCCATCTTCTTTACGTTGGACGGTTTATTCACGCAGTACATACGTTGGATGGGGGACTGGATTTGTGCGCAAAGCGTGAAATAGTAGATAGGCGCAGCCAACACCAGCACCTCGGCTTCGTTCATCTGCGGATAGAGTTCCTGCATATCATCCTTCTGGATGCAAGACCCAGACCCCTTACTGTGACAGTACTCACAGGCCAGACAGCCCGCAATCTTCTTTTTGGCGACATTGACAAGTGTCACCTTATGACCTGCTGCCTCGGCAGCTTTCTTGTACTCTTCCGCCATCCAAGCGGAGCTCCCGTTTGCTCGCGGAGAGCCCTGTAAAATCAAAACTATACTCATAATGGAATTCTCTTAATTCTTGGCAACCAATTCTTCGATAATCATCGGAAGGAGGATTTCGTCGGCGGGAAGCCAATCAACAGTATAAATATCCTCTTTCTTTAACCAGCGTGCGGCTTCATGCTCATTGAGATGCATCGCCTCGCTCAGCAGCGAGCAAATGTAACAATGCATCGTGAGATGGAAATTGGGATAATCATAATCGACGGTATAGAGAAACTTATCGATGCGGATGTCCGTTGAAAGCTCCTCCCTAATCTCACGTACCAGTGCATCCTCAGGAGTCTCTCCATCCTCCATCTTCCCGCCCGGGAATTCCCACCAGTCTTTAAAATCACCATATCCCCGCTGGGTGGCAAATATCTTATCTTCTTTTCTGATTATGGCGGCGACGACCTCTATGGTTTTCATAATCTCTTACGATTTCGAGCTCCAGTATGCAAAATTAACAAAAAGCAGAGAATTTTTATTAATCGGTATTTTTGCAATAATTCCCTGGAAATCGTATATTTGTCGGCGAAAATTCTCAGGTTTTCCGTCCTCGATCAAACGGAGCAACATAACGTGTTATGCGGACAAAGTACCCAATCCACCCAGTGGTGCGGGCCCTTGGACCTGAGATTATCCGTTGCTCCAACCCCGTACCCTCATATCCGTTTTTCTCTCCCTCGCAGGTGTTTTTCCTGTGGGACGAAGGGGCGCATAAGGATAATCGCCCCCTTCTCAACCCTGTATTCCCGGGTATAGGACTCGATAGCATCACGCAGTGTCCATCCGACCGAGGCCCTTAAGGCTCCGGCCGCCCCATTGTATACTGTAAAGGCAATGTGATGTGTGCCGTCGAAATCGAATGATGGCACTGTAATGACACTTAATCGTTCCACACTTCAAATATACATCATTATGACAAAACTTACAATCAGGGACAACAAAAATGTCCAATCCAAAGGAGAAATCATCCTCTATCAAACCGCCGACGGCAAGACTAGCATTAAGGTTAAGCTTGAGAATGAGACCGTATGGCTCACCAAAGAGCAGATGGCCATTCTATTTGATAGGGACAGAACGGTAATTTCAAGGCACATTCGAAGCATTTTCGAGGAAGGAGAACTTGATAAGGAAGTGGTATGTGCAAAAATTGCACATACCAATCCACATGGTGCTCAACCGGGAAAAACACAAACAAATATCATAGAGATATACAACCTCGACGTCATCATCTCCGTTGGCTACCGCGTCAAATCTCAGCGAGGTACTCAATTCCGCATTTGGGCTAACTCCGTCCTCAAGGACTACCTCATCAAAGGATATGCCGTCAAGAGCGACCTGGTACAGCAGAAATACGATGATCTCAAAGCCCTTGTGGAAGTAATGGGACGCACTTCATAATCCGGAACTAATCATTATTTTTACAAAGTCTTCCTGTACTCCCTGGGCGTGACGCCTTTCATCCGGAAGAAGAAGCGGCCGAAGGTGGTGGAATCGGCATAGTTGATTCTTTCGGCAATTTCGTCGATGCATAATGTCGTACTTTCAAGCAGCCAAATCGCTTCCATCAGCAGCAGGCGGTTGATGTATTCCACGACGGTCCTTCCTGAAACCTGTCGTACCACCCTGGAGAGATAAGTAGGCGTAACGCTGAGCGCGTCAGCGTAGAATTCAATGCCGTGCTCGCGGACAAAATGCTGCGGAAGCAAGTTCATGAAATCCATAAACAAATCCTCCGCCCTCTTCCCTAACTTGCCGTGCTGTGTGCGTTTGGAAAGGACGGACGAGAGGTCCATCAGAAAAAGGGCATAAAGGTTCCCCAGCATCTCCTCCCGCATAGGATTCTCAGAGACGAGATATTCCCCGGCCATGCGAATCAAAGTGCTTAGCCGCACGCATTCTTCCGGGGAAATGCCCACGACGGGCTGCCGCATTTCAAAGATGGGAAGCAGGGCAGAACGGACGGCATTTCGGATGGAGGGGGTTTCCACAGTGAAGGATTCGTCGGCAACAAGACAAAGGCTGTCATAGTCTTCGGACACTTCTTTCACGCGGATAGGAAAACCGGGCATATAGATAAAAAGGTGGTTTCTTTCTATCGTTATCTCGCGACCACTGTAGAGAATGGTGGAACTGCCTCTCAGGACTATGATAAAACCATATGCGGCTACCGTCCCAGGCAGCGTATTCGTGCGCATATACGTCTCCTTGTCCGCTTCAAAACTTAAGAACCTGCCGTCCCAGTCTCTATAGTGAGACTTTCCATGGTGCCACATCCAAGTGTCTGGAATCGTATACATAGCCTCATTTTTTGCAAACGCTTGGCAAAGTTACAGAAAAAATACCGGAATTGTTTCGTATCTATCGGTTATTGTTTCGTCTTGCTCGCGTGTTTTTCCGTGGAAAAACCTAACTTTGCATTCAATGATTATTCACTTTAAACCTATATTATCATGACAAAAGAAGAAGCATTGAAACAGTTCGCCTATCTTGGCGCTGTATGGTTTGGCAACAGCAAACAGCATTTCGCTTTCTCGGCCTACGACCGTCTGCAGGGCTGGAACAAGCTGGCCGACAAGTGGAAGGAAGAAGCCGAAGAGGAATGGGACGAAGCTGAGGAAGTTCTGAACCGCCTGGTTGAACTCGGCTGCAAGCCCGCCGAGCTGCAGGAGCTTATGAAGACCATCGAATTCCCCTTCTACGACGATCCGAAGCAGCAGATTGAATCGGACTACGAGCCTGAAGCCGTAAAGATGCTGAGTGAGCTGGCCGCGGCCTTCGCCGACGACTATCCCACACAGAAGCTTATCCAGAAGTGGATTGACGGCGAGAAAGACCACATGGCCTGGGAGGCACAGTATCTCTATCTCATTGAGAAACTCGGTTACGAGAACTTCTTAATCGCAATGATGTAAGCCATGAAAGAACAAGTACTCAAAGCCATGCGCGAATTCGGTGCACCCGTGAACGCCGGCAAAATTGCAGAAATCACCGGTCTGGACCGCAAGGACGTAGACAAAGTCTTCGCCGAACTCAAGAAGGAAGGCGCCATCGTCTCTCCCGTCCGCTGCAAGTGGGAGCCCGCCCAGAAGTAAGACAAGCCGGTTTTTATAGCGAACTCAAATCCGAATCCACCCGTTCCTTGCAAAAAGCGAGGAACGGGGGATTTTCATTGGGATGGAAGAAGTATGTGCGCACGACATCCAGTGCGGCATAGGTGCGCAGTTCCTGATCCAAGGCCGAAATATCTTCCCGTCCCGTATAGGCCTTGGCAAATGCCTGCCAGAAGGTCATCATCTGCACCCGGCTCATATGGGTCAGATCCTGTACGACGGGGATGACGCTGTCTTCCATCATCATCTTGTACAGATGGGCCAGATCCATTACCGGGTCTCCCACGCATAGCCAGCCCAGGTCTATCCAGTACGGTTTCTTGCGGGACAGAATCAGGTTACCCGGCTGAAAATCACCGTGCACGACGGTGCCCGTATCCGCCATTCCGTCTACCAGCGCGGCCAGACGACTTCTCTGGGCCGGCGTCAAAAACGGAGCAAAGTCCACTGCCTCCCGCAGAACCGCCTTGAGGGACGGGACATAGCGGTTCACGGGAATCGGCAACGCGTGAAGCTCGTGACCATATCGGGCCATCAGGGCAGCATATTCTGGAATCCGCTCCGGAGCATCGGCGCAGAGGCGGGAAAAGGATTTTTTGCCGTCTATCCTTTCCGAAAGATAGCCGTGGTCCCGGCCGTCCCGGACGATTTCATACACCCGAGGCGTGGGGATACCGGCTGCAAGCGCCTCCCGCGAGGCATAGAATTCTTGTTCTACCTTCTCCGCCGATGCCAGGGTGCCGCGCACCAGTTTGAGCAGTTTCCCGGGATAGGCCTCCGAAATGAAAGCCTGCCCGTTATATCCTTCTCCCACTTTAACCCAAGCCGAAAGGTCTATTTGACGATAAGCCAGCATATGATTCGAATACAAATTTAACTTTAATTATCTTTGTAGTCAAGATGGAAAGGGTTTATTTAATATGCTTGTTATGCGTACTCATGGCTGTGGGCTTGCACGGAAGGAGGCGGGGCTGCTGCAATCTATGCAGCAACCGGGGCTAGTAAACAGTTGAATATCACGCACGTTGCGATACTCGAACTAGACGAAGACGGCATCCGGGTCATCGGCGCGACTCCGGAATGGGGAGTTGCACGCCGGCTGAGCACAATCGCCAAATTATAACATCTCCTGGATATCTTTCTCAAATGATGCAGGCTCAGCTGTAGGAGCGAAGCGTTTGACTGTGGTGCCGTCACGGCTGATCAGGAATTTGGTGAAGTTCCAGAGGATATCGCCGTCCTTCTTGGCACTTTTGCTCAGCCCTTTCAGCATCGCATGGGCCGCTTTGGCCTTCAGGCCCTTGTATTCCTCGGACGGAGCCACAGATTTCAGGTAGGTATAGACCGGATGCTCATCAGGGCCGTTCACGTCAATCTTGCTCATCAGCGGGAAGGTGACGCCATGGTTGATGCGGCAGAATTCGGCAATCTCCTCGTTGGAACCGGGCTCCTGATGGGCGAACTGATCACAGGGGAAGCCCACGACGGCCAGCCCCCGGTCCTTATACTTTTGATATAGTGCCTCCAGGCCGTCGTACTGTGGAGTGAACCCGCATTTGGAAGCCGTGTTTACGATGAGAAGCACTTTGCCCTCGAACTGTGAAAAATCAAATTCAAGCCCCTTGTTGCTGAGCGCCTTGAAGTCATAAATCTTTGTCATATCGTTATAGTTTACTATCCAAATGTAATATGAATTTTTTGTATTTCCCAAAATCACTATATTTGTTTTTTGAAATCCACAATTTATGGCCTTGTTTTCTTTATTCTCCAGTCGTCCTTCCTTCGAGGTCTTTGGCCCTCATGGTGGGATTTCCACTACGCTTACTCTCCCAAAATCCTTCAATCAATCAACGGACAAGTGCCCCTTGGCCATATTGATGCATGGTTTTATTTCAAAAAAGGAGATGTATCCGATTCCTGCTATTGCGACCGCTCTTGCAAAAGTCGGGATAGCATCCATACGCTTTGATTTTGATGCTCACGGAAAGAGTGAAGGAGATTTTATAAATATGACAATCTCAAGTGAGATTGCAGATGCCAAGGCCGTTCTGGATTTTGCCCGGAGATTACCCTTTGTTACCGATATTGCCTTTATTGGTCATTCCCAAGGCGGTGTTGTAGCAGGAATGCTCGCTGGCGAATTGGAAAACGAACCTGACAGGCCCAAGTGTGTCATCCAATTGGCACCGGCAGCAGTGCTTAAAGACGATGCTATTGCCGGAAGATGTATGTTTGCAAAATACGACGCATCGAATCCGCCGAAGTATGTCAATGTATTTTTTCACAAGTTAGGACGCGAATTTATTCTAGAGGCCCAGAAGCTGCCTATTTATGAGATATCAGCCCAATATTCAGGGCCGGTCTGCCTCATTCATGGGAATGGGGACAAGATCGTGCCCGTCAAATATAGCGAGCTATACCATCAATCCTATAAATCCAGTGAATTACATATTCTAAAGGGCGACGGGCATATGCTTAATGGCAATAAAGCGCGTCTTGTTGAAATAATAACAACCTTCCTGAAGAATAATCTATAATCTACAAAGTCTCAAAAAGTATTTTAGGAGTCCTTATAGGATTTTCTATCCTTCTTCCCATTATAAGTATACTTGATTGCATCTGCAACATCGTACATCGTTGGCACTTTGTAAGCCTCTAACTTCGATTTGATAAACATAGCCAAAGCATGCTTATCGAAAGTGACGTCCGGATCCAATACGACTATAAGTTTTAAGACACGACCGATCACCGGGTGTTTAGCCGCGACACAAATGCAGTCTCGTATTCCGGGAAAAGATGATGCAATACCCTCCACTTCGACGGGATTGATTTTATAGCCCCCCATATTAATCACTCCCCCGACACGCCCTGTGAGATGAATCATTCCTTCTTCATCAAAGTAACCCAAGTCGGATGTGCGGATTTTACCATCTACAAGAACATTATTTGTTCCTTCTTCATCATTTAGGTATCCGCTCATCACACCCGTACCAGATACGACAATTCTTCCTTCAGGGTCAATCTCGATGATTGCGTTTTTGAAAGGTTTTCCGATGCACCCCTCAATGTATTTTCCATCATTGAAGTCATACGATGCAGCACTACCAAACTCCGTAGCACCGTAACCGTTATATAGCCTGCTGTTTGGCAGCGCCTTGCTAAGAAGTTCCATATCGGCCTTGGTAATAGGGGCGGCTCCTGTTTCTATGAAGGAAATCTTCGATGAGAGGGAGCATAACTTCTCATAAGAGTACTGCATAATTATCCGGATACTTGCTGGAACAAGGAAAGTAGCAAATTGTTTAAAAGGCAGATCAAATGCCTTGAAAAAGGCATTCATATCCTTGAGACCATCAATGATACAGACAGTTCCTCCCGCACACAGCGTAGGAATGATTTTGTGAAGAGTTGCGATATGATTTAACGGACCGCTTACAATAAAGCACAAATCCTCACTGAATGGAAATCGATCTAGGAAATTCTCTGAACTGGACGTCAGGCTAGTGTGTGACAGCATAGCCCCCTTGGACTTACCCGTAGTGCCAGTCGTGAAAAGGATGTCCGCGATATCATCCTGAAAAGCATATGGTTCGACTTCCTGTTTTATAGCCTCAAACTCTTCATCCGTAGCGGTATGTCCCACGGGGACGGCGACAGCTTGGATATAGTGAACAGCACAATAGGTGACAATGAAATCAATATCCTGATTCGTGCGATAAACATAGGCTCGATGAGGTTGTAAACCACCATCTCTCAAAGCAGATGCTTTTTTGACAATGGCCTCCCAAAGTTGCGAATACGTAATAGTGTTATCACCACATACTACGGCGATTTTATCCGGCGTGGCAACTGAAAATTGACGAATCTTGCTCTCTAACGACATTTTTGAGCGAACCATTTTAGTAATTGCATCAACACTCCTAAAATTCTTAGGTGTAACATCCTCTGCATCAAGATGCACTTTATAATTCCCGGCCAGGGCATATAAAATGGTTGCGATTCCCAAAGAATCAAGTTCGGCAAAAAGGAAGTCCGATTCAAAATTGACAGCAGGAAGGATATCCTTCAACAAGGCTTTGATTTCTTCTGTTTTCATATGATTCTAATCTTTAAATTCAATATTATCGACTAATCCCATGGCGGCAACCATTGCTATCTGTTTCCGGTCATCATCCTTGATATGAGATATAACCCTAACTTCAGGATGAGTCCTGGCAAACAATATGGATAATTCTCCATAACCATCATCATAATATTCCCATACATCCCGGTCGCTTGACTGACTATTAATTATATCTTGTCCCCTCGCTTTTAAATTGCGCCTGACGATTCTTTCAATCCCTTTACCTTTATAGATGTATCGTCCTTCGACAATCGCAGCAGCGTTATGGGGCTTACCGAACAACAATGACTTAATAGTATAAGGATATAGTAATGTTGAGTTATTTTTTGTCGTCATCCACTTAAATAGTAATGGAGGTATTAAATAAGCCATCAAAACTACAGAGAACATTCCGATAATTGTCACTTCAGCCAGAGATCTCATCGCAGGATGCCTTGCGACAATCAATGTCCCGATACCAACAAACATAATGGCGGCTGATTGTATAATGCTACATTTGTAAGATTTTAGTATGGGGCGCCTCCTCGAAAACTCGTACTGGCATCCTTCGGTCATAAAGATTGTATAGTCATCTCCCTGGCCGAATATGAAGGTCGCAAGAATAATGTTAACGATATTGAATCTAATACCCAACAAGGCCATTAATCCAAGAATCCAAACCCAGCTTATGGCCATTGGCAAAAATGAAATTATCGCTAACTCAATTCGTCCGAAAGAGAACCAAAGGAAGAAAAAAACAATTAATGAGCAAGCCCATCCGATATAATTAAAATTGTCTGACAGACTACTTGTCATGGCTCTATTAATCTCCGCTATCTCAAAACAATTATCTCCAAATACCTGCTTAACATCGCCAATACTTGAAGATTCAACATTTACGGGACATACGACATAAGCCACCCTTCCGTCTTCTGACATTGTTAAGTTTTGCTTGAAAACCGTATTGGTTAAAGGCTTGAAATAATCAACATCATATTCAGAAAGAGAGGGTTGTCTGGTCAGTAATGTAGTAAAATGAGAAAAGGCTTCAGCAGAGAATCCTGCTTTAGCGGCTTCATCTTTCAGAGAGGTTGCAATGTAACTATAATTGCGCTCAATAAAACTGGTCCATTGGTCTAATCGTCGAGCCAATTCGTTCTTTGATACCAGGAAAGATAATACCTCATTTTGCTGTTTAATCGTTCCAAGCGAGGATAACGTTTCAACCGGTCCGACTATTCTTTCAACATCATTTAAAGCATCCGCATATGTATCTCCTTTCCCTAAGACGAAAAGGGTTTGAGCAGAATGTGATTCATCTTTTGTCAGCAAATCCTCAAAATACTGCATATCGCGGGTCTGGCGATCTGTCATATAGTTGATATGCGACATATTTGAATCAAACTCCGTATGAAAACTGAAAATTAGGAGAATCGTTGTAATGATTATCGTACAAAGTATAACCCAACGCTTGTTTTCCGGAGAGAATTCAGCGATGCGATTTAAAAGATAAGTGTCCCGCTTTTTATCTTCCTGTATCAAAACATAGTGTGGCAGATATAACAGGACAAAGATAATAGTTCCTATCAGCAGCAGGGACGCAAACAAGCCTAAATCCCGCAAAGCAGGTGACTTGAGCGGAATCAAAGCCAGAAACGCTCCAACCGTTGTAATGTTTCCGATGACCAGTGGCGATACAATATCGTTAAGTGCTTTTCTTCTGTTTGGCTGATGCGCGGTATGTGAAACCAAGTGTAATGGATAGTTGATGGCAATACCCAGAATAACACTTGAAATACCAATTACGATGATTGAGACATTGTCTCTAAATATAGCCATACCTCCAAGTGCGAATATCAATCCCCAACCGACCGTCAGAAAAATAAGGATGATATTCTTTAAGGAGTTGAATGAATAAACAAGGAGTAAAACAATTAGTACTACAGAAAGAGATATGGCAACAATACTATCCTTTTTGATCCTGGAAGAATTACCGACAGCAATAGCCGGTCCCCCAATGATATCCATTGACACGTCGGGGTATTCGCTTAGTGTTTCATGATAAGCAGCTTCCAGGAATCTTATTAACTTGGAATTTTTGTCTGTTTCACTGCTCCCGTAAGGCGAGTCCAATATAACAACAGCACGGCTCATATCGGGCGTGAAAATATAATTTTCATACATTTCAAACCCCAGCTGGCTATATGAGGAAAGTAAACGATCCATAACTGGGCTGAAAAGCCCAAGAGGATCATAAGAAATACGTCTTGAAACAAGAGATGTTGACGGAAACATCAGCGCTTGTTTATCTTTCTCAAGAGTAGTTCTTATGTAACCGGGAACAGATAACAGGCTATCCATCCTCTCATAATCCTTATCTTTCAAGAAAAGGGGAATATTCTCATACACAAAATCGGAGACACTTGTAATAGAGTCAATATCTACCTGGCCGGTCAGACTTTCGCACAAATGATCTGAATCATGCTCCTTGATATACTCGATATATGACTCTATTGCCTCAACTGTGTAATCCGCATCGCCGGGGTTGGAGAAAAGAAGATATAGCTTATTTGCCCCGGAAACGTTCTGATAGATAGACATCTGGTCCCTTTCCTTAGTACCCAAAGGTAAAAAGTCACTGATGTCCTCACTGAAACGTAACGTGAGAAGAAGACCAATAAAAATAATAGAAAGCGCAATTAGTGAGCCTCCTCTTATTTTCCTATGGGCAGAAAAAAAGTCAAATATGCCAGGTTTCAATGCCTTCAAATCGATTAATCTTATTAAGAATAGCGTTTCTTCCAAGAATCGCTTCGCATGTATTAATAGCGGTAAGTGCCACGCCACAGAAACCATGCAAGTTACAATTCTGTCCGGTCAGGAATAGGTTTGGGACCTTTGTTACAACAGGGACCTGCGACAATAAGGGATTGTTACAGTCTTTCGAGAACCCATACATTGAGCCATCTTTCACACCATAATAGTCACGTATGGTGAGTGGTGAAGCAGAATTAATGGCATCAATGCAATCACGGAAGCGAGGGAACACTTCTTCCATGCAATCAAGGAGTTTCTCGCTGCATTCATTTTTCCATTTTTCGTATTCTTCACCTCTATTTCCCGGTGTGGAATCGCTCCACTTGGATGTAGCGTCCCACGACATAGGAGCAGTAATGATAACCTTGCTTGCATATTCGCCCTGGTTTATTTCAGGAGGGGTAACGCATAGAAATCCATAAGGCCATTTTTCAAGCTCCCCTACATTCCAGATTTCATCATATCTGGCCATATAAAACTGGGTGAAATTGAAAAACTTGAATGTATTCTGCCTGAGTTTGATATTTAGGGTAAACGCGGAATATGAGTTTGGTAAAGCATTAAGTCTTTCTCTATATGGTCTAGGAAGGATACTTTCGTCATCAAGCAAAGTAAGGAACGTACACGGATGGATGGCTGAAACATAATAATCAGCATAGAATGACTTCCCGCTTATGGTTGTTACTCCTGAAATTTCTTTACCCACATTATGGACGGCTCCAACAGCATCCCCTATAATTATCCTGCCACCATTACTGATTATAAAATCGCGCAAGGTCTCTGCAAATAAAATACTTCCCCCGGCAAAGCGGCTGGATCCATCGATGTATAGTACAGAAATCAAAGCATGGATATATGCGGGAGTAACACCCTCACGGCCGCCATACAGTGGATTGAGATATGCTAAAACGCTTTGAAGATGTTTATCACTTATATATTTCTTTATAAAGGAATCGGCAGACATTTGAAAATCTTCCGAATGCACCTGCATGTAATCGGGGGACGGGCGAAGATAGAATAAATCGACTTCCCCTGCAATCTTATATATAGCATCGATATAAGCATGGAGATTCTCCCGTTGATCGGGGAAATCCATACTTAGGGACTTGACAAAACGAGTCCTGCCTCTAGGTATGTGATATGTCCTTTTATCCTCCGCGAAATAAATACAATCAGATTTTTCGGGATCAGTATCTTTCACATGCACCTTATCCCATATGCCGAGATACTCACATATTCTTCTAATATTGCCATCCTTCTGCATCCCCCCAATGAGATGCATCCCCGTATCGAATACCACTCCGAATCGTTTAAAGCTCTGAAGCCCTCCGCCAATAATAGTATTCTTTTCAATAATCGTTACAGATAATCCTTCCTTTGACAGAATTGCACCTGTAAAAAGGCCTCCCAATCCACCGCCGATTATGATAACACTTTTATTCATACCAATGATTTTTCGACTTGATCGGATATCTCTCCATAACGTTTTACATAGTATTTCCGAAGAGCAGATGCCTGCGATTTAAGGCTGTCCCCGTATGTCTGCAGCTCTTGCTGTGAAACCCGCTTCTCAACAACCAAACGAATCGGCCATCGACGTAATATCCGCCCATGTTTTGGGAGAGCCTTACCGGTTCCATATAAAACAAGCGGCAAGACATCCAGGTGTAATCTTTCAGCCAGATAAAAAGCACCTTTATGGAAACGCCCGATACTGCAGTCTAGGGAACGTGTACTCTCCGGATAAACTGCAATGCTATAACCTTTGTCAACCATGTCCTGGAGACGTGGGGCGATGTAATCAAGACCTTTTGATACAGGCAAGAAATCGGCCTTCCGTATAATAAAACCATAGAGCGGATTATTCCATACCCAGTCAGCAGTTAGTATTACGAGCTTTGGTGTTAATGAAAGCATCGGTAATAAATCAAGCTGAGATTGGTGATTACATATAATTATTGACGGACGGTTAAAGTCTTCCTTAACAGGATTATCTAAGGTATACTTGTTCCCGCAGACACCAAAAAGAGCAGTCCCAAATCTTGCAGACCAACAAATAAGTCTGTGAAGATTATCCTCTTTTCGCTCGGTGTACCTTCCGACTTTCAGATATAAAAAAACAGCGGGGGTCACAAGGATTGTCATCGAGAAAACATAGACTGCAAACAGGATGTAAGAAATAATCGCCCTAAAAGAAAACCGCAGGATCGTTCTGGGTAAACCATAAATTAAAGCAAGAATACACAGGACAACATTTAAAACAGATATTCTGAAAAAATCAATTATCGGGCGGAAATGAGTGACCCTCTCTTCTCTGGAAGGATAGAAAACTCGAACATCCTGGCTGACAATCCTGGTACCACGCCAAGCCGAGAATACCAGTAATTCAAGTTCAGCTTCATAGCGGGATGTCAATATAGAAAGAGAAGGGAGGCGTTTAAGTGGATAAAGCCGATAACCTGTTTGTGTATCTCTCAGGGGAATAAGAGTCTGCAAAAAGAACCAGAAGTTACTAAAAGAATTTGCAAATTTACTGGATTTGCTTCGTTCTGCGCTTTTAAGTCCAATTCTTCGGCCAACAATAATCGCATCCGGATATCGACGATTCGCTGCCAGAAAAGAGGGTATGTCTTCCGGATAATGCTGTCCATCGGCATCCAATGTAATCGCATATGAAAAGCCATCCTCAATAGCACGCTTGAAACCTAATCTGAGAGCATGACCTTTTCCCAAATTATCGTTTATCTCAATTATGGACGGTTTATCATTCAACCGCTCAAGTTTGATAAGGGTATCGTCGGTGCAGCCGTCCAGAACAACATATACATCTGAACAGTACTCTTTGGCCCTGGTCACGACGTCAATAATCGTCCCGGCATTATTAAATGTCGGGATAATGACACAAACGCCTCGGTTACGAAGCGCTAATTTGCAGTCTTCAGACATATTAGTGACATCTTCGCTATAATGGTGTCAATACTTTTAAATACAATCTGGGCATTGACAGTCAATCCGTCAACTACAAGTCGGTGAATTTCCACACGAAGAGGTTGGATATCAGGATGAAGAATACTCAAAAACTTTACATTCTTAACGCAGTTTATTTCCACGGGAGTCCCGACCGCATCAGCGAGAAGCTCGACTCCAATCTGTAATATGCATACCCCGGGGGTAATAGGTTCTCCGGGAAAATGAGCTTTATAGATAATATGCTCCGGGTTAAGGTGGAATGTGTAAACAACACAATCACCATTACGTTCAATGTTGTCTATAAAATATAGATTATTCCGAAACCCCATTTATGATATTTGAAAAAGTAATATAAGTCATATCTCCCGACGTCTCATACATTTCGAACCGGGTTGCATTTTTATTGGCCTGGTCGTAATATAACAACAGTTTAGACCAAATTTTTTTATAATCGCTCTTTTGTGGAATAAGCGTGGCTATTACCAGACCGTCCGCAAGATTGAATTCTGCTTTGAACATCTTATCATTAGTCAGGATACTGCCATCCAGATTACTAATTATCATTCTGGTCAATTCCCGGAACATTTTACTCTGATTTCCATTAAGTACTTCTATCACGCCAGCCCTACCTATTGTAACTTTATCACCATCTGCAATAATCGCAATGTAGCTGGGGTCTATGTATGTCCATTCAAGATATCCCGGCTTCCTGAATGTCATATGACCTCTGGAAACCATTGCATCTGACAACAGAGAAGATACTTTGGTTTGCACGAAATCACATTCAATTGAAGATACCCTTGAATAGAAATCAATTATTTCCGTTTTGAATACATTCGATGACATGCTCTGGGCATTCACCGGAATAGATGAAAGCAAAACAAAGAATATAATGGCCGCAATCATGCCGAAAATATTACTCAGGGATACCAAATAAAACTAGATTGTGTATATTCTGCTTTCGGCCTGGAAAACATTTGTTCTCCCATCCAGCAACTCCTCATCAAAGGCGCAGACGAGAACATTTGTTGCAAGGCCATTCCTCAGAAGATGTTCAGCATCACGGAGAGCCCATGAATAGGAATCCTCTCCCTGTGAATATGTAATGTTATAACCATGACACTGAGTTCGTATTGCGATTGCCGATGCAACAGTATTGTGAGTGCTTTGCATAAACAGGGTGGGCTTAAGGTGTTCCTCGTGATTGTCAGCAATCTCCTCCAGAAACATTGTACTCAATTCCAGCATTCCTTTTGACGTGGCAGCAATTATTGCATCGGGACGCTGCAGACCAGTCTCTTTCAAAACAGCAAAGGCCGATAAAAGACTTGCCTTCATTATCGTCCCCATCCTTCTGGTGTCCATCGGGGACAAATAATCCTTTAGCTCTTGAAGCTCATCTTTTGTACTGACCACCCTTTGAGCTGCAACTCTGATACATGATTCCTCCGGCAACAAGTTATCCTTAAGCTCCGGCCTATTCTTGCAAAGAATCAGAGAAGAATCATTGCCTCCAAAGCCGAATGAATTACACATCACATAATCCAGATTGACATTATTCCGACCCATCGAAGGAATGACACCTCCGGGAATAGGCTTTTCCCAACCGAGCGATGCAGGGATAAAATTGTTTTGCATGGCAAGCACGCATATCACAGTCTCGACCGCACCTGCAGCTGACGTTGTGTGCCCGGTATATGACTTTGTACTTGTCATGTCGGGAAGGTCATCTCCAAACACACGTTTGAAAGCTGCGCTTTCAGAGGCGTCGTTATCCGGGGTTCCCGTACCATGAGCATTAATGTATTTTATGTCTTTCGGGGTTAGCCCGGCCATTCTTAAAGCGTCGGTCATTGCAAGAAATGCACCATCTCCGTTTTCAGAGGTCGCGGTCTGATGGAACGCATCACACCTGTTGGCATATCCGCCAATATAAGCCAAAGATTTTGCGGAATCTTTCTCCAGAACAACATAAGCTGCTCCCTCGCCGAGATTAAGGCCTGCCCTAGTCTCGTCAAACGGCCTGCATCTTTCCCGATCAAGAATCATAAGGGAATTGAAACCATTAAGATGATATCGGCTCAATGGCTCCGAACCTCCGGCAATAACCAGATCGGCTTCATCGTTCTGAAGCATCTCCACACCAACCATAATAGCATTCAGTGCAGAAGAACACGCTGTACATATCGTACAGCACCTTGCAGACGGGATACCGGCAAATAACGCTATTTCTTCCGTACTTCGGCCACATTCATTGCTATGAGGCAAATATTGCAATTCCGGCTCAGTTTTCATCCTCTCGAAAAACTGTTCAGTGACATCCATAACACCTACAGTTGTTCCAGAGATAAGAACTACTCTTTTATTGGAAATATTGTCGACTCCAGCCTGTTCTAAAGCCTCACGCACTGCAATCGCTCCGATAATCGAGGTCCGGCTCACAGGCCGCAGGCTGTCAATACCCAGCATAAGTTTCATCTCATCGGTAGACAACTTTATCTCACCGACCGGGATATCTGTATGGATAGTCTGAAGATATCTGACCGGCCCAATTCCTGATTCCTTGTTCAGTAAAGAATCAAGAACGGATTTAGTATTGTCCCCGATAGCACAGATTATACCCATGCCGGTTATTGATATTGCCCTACCCATTACTTTGTCCTGTTCTTTTGAACGTAATCAGCAATACAGTTTACACTCTTGAATACTTCTTTTCCTTCAGCCGGACTCTTTAGCTTAATACCGTAACACTTATCGAGGATAACGATAAGTTCAAGGGCATCAATAGAGTCCAATCCCAGCCCTTCTCCAAAAAGAGGGGCATCATTGTCAATCTGATCCGGAGTCATTTCTTCAAGATTCAGCGCATCGATAATTTGCTGTTTGATGGTGTTGATCAATTCTTCCATTTTGGCATTATTTTATTCTTAACATTTTCAGGTCGGCATCGAAAGAATCTTCGGCATCACAATCAACCCAACCGTAAATAACAAGGCTGGGCCGTGAATCAGATACTGAAGCCTTTACGACCATATCGATGATTGAGTCATCCCTGTATGGCAATATGATTAAAGTAGTTTCTCCTTTTATTCTATTCTTGACAGCTATCTCGCCCAGGACAACATTCGGAAGGGTATTAATCATGATTGCGGGACTTGGATAATACTCTTCGGGCGTACAGAATGTTGAAAGGTGCTTCCGATCGGCCAGTATAGAGCCATTTTGTGTAAAGACAAAAAGGGAGATGTCTTCCGGAGAGCAATCTCCTATTGCATCCTTGCAAAGAAGTCCAGTCGCGACATATGCCAATCTACTATATAGATCCATCTTATAGAACCGGGAGCCATCAGATAAAAAAGATTTGTATAACTCCGTAATCAAATCAGGTCCGGAGGATTTGACTGATAACGATTTATGATTAAACATCACCTTGTCTGGCGTTATCCTTATTTCATTTAATGTCTTGTAATCAAGTAAAACCGGTGTTTTTATAGGACCATGATTTTTCGAGTAAATGACAGAGCCATTACAGCCTCCAAAACCAGATTGTATCTTGATAAAAGCGCTTTTGTCTGTACTTTCAATAGAGTTACATATCTTTATTCGCCCGCTAACCCCTATTTCATCAAAACCGCGTACCGGCAGGATTATACCCTCATCGAGCGAGCACATTGTAATAATAGGCTCGACGATCCCGGAGGCCCCGAATGTGTGGCCGAAATGGGACTTGTACGCAGTCGTATATATATCTCCAAGCCCCGCATTTTCGATAGCCTTGGATTCCATCTGGTCATTAAACATGGTTGCCGTCCCGTGCGCTGTAACACAAGCAAGGGACTCTTTCAACTCCGGTGTCAAAATATTAGTAATCGTCCGATAAACGCCATCCCCGCTGGGAATCGGAGCACTAACATGATAAGCATCGTTGTTAAGACAGCCGTCAATGATGAACCAGTCACCTTTATTATTATCGTCGTTTTTTGTCAGGACAACTGTAGCCGCACATTCGCCAATATTAAGCCCCATCCGCTCGATATCGAATGGCTTGCATTCTGTGGGAGACATTGCCTTAAATGCATTAAAACCTGCAAGGACAAAGGCAGACAAGACATCCGCCCCACATACTACAGCAACATCATAAAGACCGGAAGATATGAGCCGGTCTGCAAGTAATTGTGCTGTCCCTCCGGAAATACACGCATTACTGACAGTGATAGGAACAGTGACAATACCCAGACGGTCAGCGACTTTCTTCGCAGCGAGACCAGGGGATCGGAAATCTCCATCTTTCTCAGGGACATCTCCAAGTTCATCAATACCGGCAGTCGACGTCCCCAGGATAAATATAGTTCTTGGGGAGGCATAATCTACCGCTGTGTGGCTAAGCGCCTCTTTTACCGAGTGAATTACCAAAGATTCGTACCAACTGTAACCATCCAATTTTAGTGCACGCCTTTGCTCATCGGGAAAAATACCGACGCAAACGCAACCGGGCACTCCAAGGCATCCCTCAACACTCTTCAAGCAAGTCTCACCGCGTTTGACGGCGGCATAGTTCTCTTCTGTAGTTAATCCAAGAGGTGATGTTATGTTCGTGGCGACAATCTTAGTCATAAAAGTCCCATTAGTCGTTTCCAGTCATTATAGAATGCCGGTGATTCCCATAGAAGATTGTAATATCTATCCATAAAAACCTGAACTGAGGTCGCTTTGAGATAAACCTCTCCATCATCAGGATTGATTATCTCATAATCAAAGATGATTTTTGCAGCGTCGGAAGGGCGGTATGTTATACGGACAAAGGGGCGCATACCGTATTTGAGCGGTCTCCTAAAGCTAATATTTAACTCGACTATCGGCGCAAATATGTATTCTGCTATATACCTTGTATAGGACAAACCATACTTTGCACCAAATGCCTCTCTGGCATCCTCCAAATACGTGGCATACGATCCGTGCCAAACGACCCCCATCATATCCACTTCACTGAATCTGATTTCAATCTGCTTATCGACCGTCAATATTATATTTTCATTCTTCATCCTTCAACATTATTTACCGCCAATTTTACTTGAGCTGTAGCGATAACCCTACCATCACATCTGACGGTAGCCGTAGCGAGGGTCATACCAAAGACTTCTTCCAATACATCGACAGTCGTTGTGAGAAGGGAACCGACCTCTGCCTTCCCAAAAATCTCATAATCACGGATTGCTCCGATATATCCAATCTGTACTTCCTTGAGTAAAATGTACTTATTATAAAACCCTATTCGGGACGCACAAGTCTGGGCAATATTCTCCATTATACCACAGGGAGAAAAATAACCATTATCAACAAATAGATTATCCTCGTTAACAGTGGTCTCTGTAGTAGATGAAGTCATCTCAAAATGTACAAGTTTCCCGACCATAACAAAGGGTTCTTGCTGAGGAAGAACCGTATGAATATCTATTGACTTCAAGAAGTCGTCAGTAACATCAGCAATATCCATTATGCCCAAAAATCATAAAAATTAAACCACTGTGTCGGATACTTGCCAATCATATGCTCAAGTTCATCGACATATTTCCTGCACAACTCTTGAATTTGTACCTTTCTAGGTTCGTTCGTGTCGTACGATAGCGGGGTAAGGTAGATAATGTATTTCTTTAAACCCGCTTTCATGACATTCACAGCCAGGACCTCAACACCATGCATCGCTGCTACGCTAAATGGTCCCTGAGGGAACTTGGCGTCTTCTCCAAGAAAGGGAACTGTAACGCATCGCGTCCCCTCGACATGGCGGTCTGCAGGGAAACTAATGACGTCTCCCCGGCTTAGGGCCTCATCGATCTCAAACAAATGGCTCATGTCTTCTTTCAAGGCAATCATGCTGACATTAGTCCTATTGAACATACTATTACGATTGTTCATAACGGATTCTTTCTCTGAAGGATAGACAATCGCATGAATCCCTTTTTTTGTCGAATTCAACGAATAACCGGCAATTTCATAATTGCCGATATGAGAACTCAACTGTATAAAACCATCATCGAGGGCCTCCAGTCGTTTAAAATGATCGGTGCCGCTGATTGTGACATCAAAACCTTTTCCGGCATACATCGCGAATTTGTCGATAACTACCTGTGAGAAAAGACAATGATTACGGTATGTCAGCCAACAAGACTTTAATAGATTGTTATGAAGCCGATGGCGATAAAAAGAAAAAGCTATCTTACCACTATGATTAAACAAGACGCAGAACGGGACAATAAAAATGTCAGAAAAAACATAAAAAAACCTGACATCAATAAAACGAAGAACACGGATGAGCACCCTGTGCATCCATCCGTTCCCGAAAGTTGTCCCTATCCACTGGCGATCAGCCATAAACTATTTAACCTTGGTTTCTATATAATCACAGAATTTTGAAAATGTATCTACCCCTATCATCTCTTCCTGTTTGATTTTAAAACCAAACTTATTGTTGACAAGAACAACTATATCCACAAAATCCAAGCTATCTATACCGAGATCGTCTTTGAGTTTAGCGTCGGGGAAAATTTTATCCTCGTCGACCTCAATGTCTTCAATAAGAAATGCCTTTACTTTCTCTTCGATTTCTTTTCTTTCCATAATAGAGTTAGTTACATTTTTTAATTATCAAGGCGCTATTTGTCCCTCCGAAACCAAATGAGTTACTGAGGACGACATTGACTGCCGTATCAATAGTTGTGGTTGCAATATTTAGTTTTGATGAGAAGTCATCTCCATTCTCAAAATTGATATTTGGGGCAATAAAATCATTCTGCATCATAATAAGTGAATACACGATTTCGCTGGCTCCCGCCATCCAGCACTCATGGCCGGTCATACTCTTTGTGCTGCTGATAAAGGCACGCTCACCGGCAAAAATACTCGAAATCGCTTCTGCTTCACGTATGTCACCCTGACGTGTCCCGGTAGCATGGGCGTTGATATAATCAATATCAGCGGGCTTCATTCCGGCGTCCTGCAATGCCCGCATCATGGCACGTATACAGCCATCGGTACTAGGCTGACTAATAACTACAGTTCCATTAGAGGAGAATCCGTACCCAACTATTTCCCCCAATATTTCAGCTCCGCGCGCTTTGGCATGTTCGTAGTCTTCCAATAACAACGCGGCCGCGCCACCGCTTGGGACCAGTCCATCCCTATCCCGGTCAAAAGGACGAGAAGATCTGGCCGGCTCATCGGCTTTCCTGGAAAAGGCGCCCAGCGCATCAAAAGAAGCCATTGAGTAATAGTTTGTCTCCTGTGCACCTCCGCACAGGATCATATCCTGAAGACCATTCTTTATGAATAAATAAGCTAAACCTATCGAATGGCTTCCACTTGCGCAGGCGGCACTCACGGTAAAATTGATTCCTTTCAAGCGGAATATAGTGCTAATATTCATATTAACCGTCGAATTCATCGCTTGAAATATGAAGGACTGCCCCAGAAGTTCGGTATCGCGCTTTTCCTGCATAATACGTTCAGCCTCAATTACGGGTTTTGCCGATGAATCGTTCCCGAAAATGCAGCCGATTTCATGCCCGTCAAGATATTCATCGCCGATACCGGCCATATCCAGGGCCTGAGCGCTGGCCATGTAGGCATATTCCGCCTCTTCCGACAGCCCCCGGCGGAGATGGCGGTCAATAACGCCTTTGAGCTGAGGCTTGGGGACAATACCCGTCAGCGGGGACTGAAATCCATATTCAAGTCGCTCAGGTTCCAACCCTATACCGGACTTGCCGCTGTACAAGGAAGCCTTTACTTCCTGAATACTGGTCCCTATGCAGGACCATATACCCATTCCCGTGATAACGACACGTCTCATATCAAAACAGCCCTCCGTTAATACTAATGACCTCTCCGGTAATATAAGCAGCCTTGTCGGAACAGAGGAAACCGACAAGTTCAGCAACTTCCTCCGGCTTCCCAAACCTCTTCATGGGTATCAGTTTCTTTAATTCATCCTCATTGAGATCTTTTGTCATATCCGTGGTAATAAAACCAGGTGCGACGGCATTGACTGTTACATTACGTGTCGCTGTTTCCTGGGCTAGTGCACGGGTAGCTCCTATAACTGCTGCTTTGGCAGCACAATAGTTGGTTTGGCCCGCCAGGCCTTTGAGTCCCGATAGAGAAGCCATATTTACAATGCGTCCCCCATGGCCCCTTGCCATCATCTTTGGAAGCAAATACCGAGTGACATAAAACAGACCATTGACAGATGTATTCATAACATCATTCCAATCGTCGTCTGTCATCATAAACATCAAATTATCATGAGAAACTCCCGCATTGTTCACCAAAAAAGCGATGTAGTCATCTGGATGGGATTGCTCCCACATACCCAATGCGGATTCAACTTCTTCCTTATCGCTTACATTGAACCTTAAAACAGAGGCATTACCGCCGGATTGGAGGATTCTATCACACACCTCCTGAGCAGCCATCCGGTTTGAATGATACCCAATAATAACAGGAAGCCCCATTTCAGCTAATTTCAGGCAAATCGCTTTACCTATCCCCCTGGAGCCACCAGTAACCAATGCATATTTATTACTCATACAGCATACCTTACGATAATAACCTTCAAAGTTATGATTTTTTTGCTAATTTTCAATGAAAATTAATCTCAGGGGAGTATTCCAAAAGCCGCCATTCTGGTGGTGGCGCCCGAATTGATGTTGCTTTCTCAAATATTTATTATCTTTGTGCATCCACACACTAAGCACTGAAACTACTATGAAACACAGCCTCCTTTTTGCGGCCCTGCTGGCCCTGATTTCCTGCAATGACCCGGCACCCGTCGTTCCGCCCGCCCCCGATCCGGACCCGGAACCCGAAGTCGGCTACATCCTTTGTACGGATTCGCCCGTGCCGATTCCCGTCGCCAGCATCGCAGCGTTGGGAAGCAGCGGCCTGATCCAGATTTTCCGGAAAGGAAGCAACGAAGAGGTGGACTATATCAACCTCGCCGACCTTGAGAAGGTAACGCGGCGCGCCAGTGACGGGGCGATGATTCCCGCGGAGCAGATCAATGCGGCAACGCTGTTCCATACCTTTATGGACGCGCTTCCCTCCGGCGGACGCTGGCGTCCCGTGCACTATACGCCCCTCAGGGAGAAGGATGGCACCGTGGAAGTAAAGCTGCACAGCGGTGTCCTGACCGCCGGCGTCGAATATGTGCTAAAGACCCCCGGGGGCGATGAAATCGAATTCAAAGCCAAACTCGCCAATCCGAAGGGCGTCATTACGGTACGCCAGGACGGCAGCGGCGATTTCTGCACGGTCCAGGCGGCTCTCACCTACGCGGGCAAACTCGGGCAAAGTACGGAAGTGACCGTCGATATCGGCGAAGGCGTTTACCGGGAACTGCTTTACCTGCGCAACAAGAACCACATCACGATAAAGGGAGCGGGGCGCGACAAGACCGTCATCATCTACCCCAACAACGAGAGCTACAGCACCGGCAGCGGCGCGGGCAGCGACAAGAAGCCCGAAGTGGGCAAAGCGGTCGGCGTGCTTGGCGGACGGGGGCTATTTCTCGTGGAGAACTGCAATGACCTTAACATTGAGGACCTGACCATCGAGAACAGTTTCGGCGAGCTCAAGGGCCAGGCGGAATGCATCTATTTCAATTCCGGCAACAATACACACCGCCTGAACGTGGAACGCTGCAATTTCATTTCGTACCAGGACACCTTCCTCTGCAAGGGGATGGTCTATGTCCACAACAGCCTGATTGCCGGCCACTGCGACTTTGTCTGGGGCTATCCCTCCGCCTGTCTCTTCGAGGACTGTGAAATCCGTTCTCGCGCGCAGGGTTACATCGTCCAGGCACGCATCAAAAACGCCGCGGACAAGGGCTTCGTCTTCCTGAACTGCAAGCTGACCGCTGAGGAGGGTGTGGCAAACGGCAGTATGTCCCTGGCCCGCTCCGGCGGCAATTCCTCCGAATACGACAATGTCACCTTCGTAAACTGTACGATGGGACCGGTCATTTCAGCAAAGGGCTGGCACGAGAATCCCACACCCAATCCCGCCAAGGGCACGGCTACGTCCGGCTGGAAGGAATACGGGAATGTCAATGCGGGCGGCTCCCCCGTCGTCCACACCAGCAGCTGCTTCCGCACCCTCAGTGACGCCGAAGCCACCGCCTTCTCCTCCCGCCAGGCCGTCCTCGGGGACTAAGCCTACGGCATCAGGGGGGCGAGGATGGCTGTCAGCTGGTCGTGCTCGATGAGGAAGCCGTCGTGGCCGTAAATCGAGGAAATCTCGTAGTAGCTGGCCCATTTGAGGGCGGCGACGGTCTCTTTGCCGTGTTTTGGGGGGAAGAGTACGTCCGAATCGATGCTGATGACGGCGCAGCGCGCCTTGATGCGCGAGAGGGCCGCTTCCACGCCGCCGCGCCCGCGGCCCACATTCTGGGAATCCAGCGAACGGGACAGGTACCAGTAGCTGTATGCATCGAAGCGGCGCACCAGTTTAAGCCCCTGGTAACGCTGATAGGAACCCGCGCGGTCCGCGAACAGCGTATCCGGATCTTCCTCCCACTGCGTGGCGTTGTAGCCGTCATAGGTCCGGTAGGAAATCAGGGCGATGGACCGCGCGCAGGCCAGGCCGTCGCGTCCGCCTTCGAGCGACTCGGCCGCTTTGAAGGTCGGATCGGCAAGCAGTGCCATCCGCTGCGATTCGTTGAAGGCCGTCAGGTACGGCGATACGCGGGTGGCCGTCGCAAGGAAAATAGCCGAATCAATGATATCCGGCTCCATAATACACCACTCCAGTGTCTGGAAGCCGCCGATCGAGGGCCCCAGCATCATATCGATATGTTCGATGCCGAGATGCTTGCGGACGAGGATGTTCGCCCGCACAATGTCCCGCACCGTCGTTTCCGGAAAATCCAGGAACCAGGGCTTCCCGGTGGCGGGATTGATGCTCGACGGGCCGGAAGAGCCATAGGGAGAACAAAGCATCCCGGCGCAGACGACATAGTACTTCGCCGGGTCGATCAGACAGCCCTTCCCCACCATCTGCGGCCACCAGTCCTCCGGGTCGGAATTGCCGGTCAGGGCGTGACAAATCCAGATCACCTTCTCTCCCGGGGTGTAGGCCCGGTCGGAAGTGTGATAGACGAGCGTCAGCGAATCCAGACGGCCGCCGGCTTCAAAGGCAAAAGGCTCGCCGGTAATGAGGGTGTGCTTTTTCATCAGGATTTCAGGGCTTGGCGGAGGTCCGCAATCAGGTCTTCCGCATCCTCCAGGCCGATGCTCAGGCGCATCAGGTCCGGGCGCACACCGGCTTCACGCAGTTGTTCGTCACTGAGCTGCCGGTGCGTATGCGAGGCGGGATGCAGGATGCAGGAATGGCAGTCCGCCACGTGGGTTTCGATAGTAACGAGTTTGAGCGCGTCCATAAAGCGCTCGGCACGGGCACGGTCGCCCTTGAGGCCGAAGGCCATCACTCCGCAGCTGCCGCCTGGCATATACTTAAGCATCCGGGAGTGCATCGGGTCGCTCTCCAGGCCGGGATAATCGATCCAGGCCACCTCGGGACAGGATTCCAGAAACTTCGCCACTGCCAGGGCATTCGCGCAGTGCTGCTGCATACGAATGTGGAGCGTCTGCAGGCCCAGCCCAAGATAGAACGCATTCTGCGGAGCCTGGATACTGCCCAGGTCACGCATCAGGTGCGTCACCAGTTTGGTGATATAGGCCGCCGCGCCGAACTTCTCCGCATAGACCAGTCCGTGGTAGGAGGCATCGGGGGTGCAGAGCCCCGGGAATTTATCGGCGTGCGCCATCCAGTCGAACTTGCCGCTGTCCACGACCACGCCGCCCACGGCCACGCCCTGTCCGTCCATATATTTGGTCGTCGAGTGCGTGACAATATCGGCACCGAACTCGAAGGGACGGCAGTTGACCGGCGTCGGGAAGGTGTTGTCCACGATGAGGGGCACACCGTGCGCGTGCGCCGCCCTGGCGAAGCGCTCGATGTCCAGGATGCGTACGCCGGGGTTGGTGAGCGTCTCGCCGAAGACCAGCTTCGTATTGGGCTTGAAAGCCGCTTCGAGCGTCGCATCGTCGGCCTCCATATCGATGAAGGTCACGTCGATGCCCATCTTGCGGAGGGTCCAGCCGAAGAGGTTGTAGGTCCCTCCGTAGATGTTGGACGTGGTGATCATATGGTCCCCCGCCTCGCAGATATTGAAGCAGGCGAAGAAGTTGGCCGCCTGGCCGCTGGAGGTCAGGCAGCCCCCCACGCCGCCTTCAAGCGCCGCAATGCGTGCGGCCACCAGGTCGTTGGTCGGGTTCTGGAGACGCGTGTAGAAATAGCCGCTGGCTTCCAGGTCGAAGAGTTTGGCCATCGCGTCCGAGGAGTCGTACTTGAAGGTCGTGCTCTGGTAGACGGGCATCTGGCGGGGTTCGCCGTTGCGGGGCTTATACCCCGCGTGAACGCATTCTGTACCTTTTTTCATTCTCTCAAGTTTCGCAATTAATATTTTTTGCACTATTCGAATGTTCGGAGAACTTGCGAAACTTTTTTCCACCGCACATTCTTTTTTACTTCGTTACCCCTACCCTAAATCCCTTCCCTCGGGGAAGGGACTTACTATCGCCCTATCGGGCTCCAAGATAAGGTCGTTTCACAAATGCGAAACAAAATCAATTAATTTCCTTTAATGAAAATTCATTGATGATCTGACGGGCGCGGGTGCGGTCGTCGGTGCGGAAAGCCAGCGCCTGCCGTCCTTCATAGTGGAAGGAGTACAGGTAGGCGATGCTGAGGCCGCCCTTCGCAAAAACGCCAATGAGTTTGGCGGCAGACCCGGGCACATCTTCCATTTCCAGCACGATAATCTCGGTCAGCGATGCCGCAAAACCCTCCTGCTCCAACACCTTGAACGCTTCCTGCGGGTTGTCGCAGATGATGCGGAAGATGCCGTAATCGGAAGTATCGGCCACACTGATGGCGTGCAGTTGGACGTGATGCTCGGCGAGCTTGTCCAGCACGCGCATCAGGCTGCCGGACGTATTTTCCATAAATACAGATAATTGTTGCATGGCTTTGGTTTTATTGTAATTTTCTGCGGTCTTCGACAAAAACGGTCTTGCCCTCGCTGCGGGCGATGGTGCCCGGCGACTTGATCTGCACGCGCGCGGAAATGCTCAGCACACCGCGGAGTTTCGACGCCACCTTCTTCTCCAGTTCCGTCACCGGCGCGAGGGTATCGAAGCCCTGCGCGAAGTATTCCTGGCGCATCTCCACCTGTACGGTCAGCGCGTCGAGGTTGCCGGTGCGTTCCACGATCAGCTTGAAGCGCGGCGCGCATTCGGGGATACCCAGCAGTACGCTCTCCACCTGCGAAGGGAACACGTTGATTCCGCGGATGATAAGCATATCGTCGCTGCGGCCGATGATTCGGCCCATCCGCACTTCCGTCCGCCCGCAGGCGCATTCGCCTTCGAGCAGGGAGCAGAGGTCGCGGGTGCGGTAGCGAAGCAGGGGCATGCCTTCCTTGGTGAGCGTCGTGAACACCAGTTCGCCCTCCTTTCCGCGCGGAAGCGGCTGCAGGGTGGCGGGATCGACGATTTCGGGGAAGAAATGGTCCTCGCAGATATGGGAGCCGTTCTGGCATTCGCATTCGTAGCTCACGCAGGGGCCCATAATTTCGCTCAGGCCGTAAAGGTTATAGCCCTTGAGGCCCAGGCGCTCCTGGATTTCCTGCCGCATATTCTCCGTCCAGGGTTCCGCACCGAAGGCGCCCACCCGCAGACTCAGGTCTTCCTTGCGTACGCCGAGCGCCTCCATCGTTTCCGCAAGGTGCAGGGCATAGGACGGGGTACAGGCAATGCCCGTGACGCCGAGGTCCCGGATCAGGCCGATGTGCTTCTCCGTATTGCCCGTCGATGCGGGGATGACCGACGCGCCCATATTCTCCACGCCGTAATGCACGCCCAGGCCGCCGGTAAAGAGGCCATAGCCGTACGCAACGCTGAAGAGGTCGTCGCGGGTGACGCCGTAAGCGGTCAGGCAACGCGCCATACACTCGCTCCAGATCTCAATGTCCTTGCGGGTATAGCCGACGATGGTCGCCTTACCCGTGGTGCCGCTGGAGGCGTGGATGCGGATGATTTCGCTCTTGGGGGCCGCCTGCAGGCCGAATGGATAATTGTCCCGGATGTCCTGCTTGGTGGTAAAGGGCAGTTTCACGATGTCCTCGATGGTCCGGATATCGTCCGGATTAAGGTCCATCGCCTGCATCTTGGCCCTGTAGAAGGGCACATTGTGATAGACATAGGAAACGACCTTGTGCAGGCGCTTCCCCTGGAGGGCGCTCATCTCGTCCCTCGACATACATTCTTTATGCTGATTCCAGATCATAGCATTTGAGGTTCAGGTCAACAATGGTCTCGCCTTTAGGGGCGAATACGCGTTTTACAGCCTCGCGGAGGGCATTTTTATCCAGGATGCCGATATGGGGGGCCGCCAGCCCGAGCAGGGCGATATTCGCGCCGCGGGGGTTGCCGGCGGAAGCCGCCATCGCGTCGATGTCTTCGCAGACCAATTGCGGCAACTTGGCCAGTTCCGCACGCAGGGCCGTCTCATCGGGATAATCAGGTATGTTCACCAGCGGCTTGGACGCAGTCACCACCGTTCCGTCCGAACGCAGCCATGGCAGGTAACGCAGGGCTTCCATCGGCTCCATCGAAAGGATCAGGTCCGCTCCGCCGAGGGGAATCAAATCGCTGAAAATCGGCTCGGTGGAAAGGCGCAGATGGCTTTGCACATCCCCGCCCCGCTGGCTCATTCCGTGCACTTCCGCCTGCTTGAGGTACAGGCCTGCGGCCGTTGCGGCCTCGCCGATGACGGTGGCGATGGACAGGATGCCCTGTCCGCCCACGCCGCAAAGGATTATATCTTTTTTCATTGTCTATTTCTTTTTGGCGTGCCGGCGCGCGGTCTGGATGCACTCGCGGCGCGGGATAATCACGGAAAGGCCCTTGTAGGCAATCTCTTCGCGCAGCAGGCGCTCGATTTCGGGGATGTTCGCGGGCAGGGGCACGACGGTCCGCACGTGCGCGGGATCCACGCCCAGCGCCACACAGATGCCTTCGTACTTGCTCGTTCCGGCCGAATCCTGGCCGCCCGTCATCGCCGTGGTGAGGTTGTCGGAAATAATCACCGTAATGGGCGTATTCTCATTGGCCGCATCAAGCAGGCCGGTCATTCCGGAATGGGTAAAGGTGGAATCGCCGATCACTGCCACCGCAGGGAACAACCCGGCGTCGGACGCGCCCTTAGCCATCGTAATGGAGGCGCCCATATCCACGCAGGAGGCTATCGCCTTGTAGGGCGGAAGCGCGCCGAGGGTATAGCAGCCGATATCGCCGAACACGCGGCCGTCGGGGAAATCCGCCATGACGCGGCCCAGCGCGGCATACACGTCGCGATGACCGCAACCCTGGCAGAACTGCGGAGGCCGTCCCGCCACCAGCGCGGGCGTGGAAAGCAGCGTCCCCGTCTCCACGCCGAGCGCGGCCGCCACATTGTCCGGCGTCAGTTCGCCCGTCCGGGGCAGGCGGCCGTCCAGCCGTCCGTGCACGGGATAACCCGCACCGAGCAGCGCCTTCACGCCCTGCTCCACCACCGGCTGCCCGTCTTCTACAACGAGGATTTGAGGGCACGCAGCGGCAAGCGAGGCAATCTGCGCCTCCGGCAGCGGATACTGCGAAATCTTGAGCACCTGCGCCTTGCGGCCGCTGGAAGCGAGCGCTTCGCACACATAATTATAGGCAATGCCGCAGGCAATCACACCAAGCTCCCCTTCTCCGGAAAGCCCGTTGTACGGCGATGCGACGGAACTCTCCTGCATCGTCTTCTGCTTCTCGATGAGTTTCAGATACTGCCGCCGGGCAATCCCGGGCAGCAGCACCCAACCGCGGTCCGCGGAAGGCGACAGCGGATTGGCAGCGCAGCGCTCCCCTACCGTCACCGACGCGCGGGAATGCGCGAGGCGCGTGACCATGCGGAGTACCACCGGAAGGCCCAGGCGCTCAGACAGTTCAAAACCGTAAGCCGCCATATCATAGGCCTCCTGCTGGCTCGAAGGCTCCAGCACCGGCACCATCGCAAAGCCGGCATAAAAGCGGGAATCCTGCTCATTCTGTGAAGAATGCATCGACGGGTCGTCCGCCGCAAGCACCAGCAGGCCGCCCTTCACGCCGGTAACGGCGGAATTAACAAAGGCGTCGGCGCAGACATTCATGCCCACGTGCTTCATACAGACGAGGGCGCGCTTGCCGGCATACGACATCCCCAGCGCGGCCTCCATCGCCGTTTTCTCATTGGTGCACCAGCGGCTGTGGACGCCAGCGGCACGCGCCGCGGCATCCGCCTGGATAAACTCCGTCACTTCCGTGGACGGCGTCCCGGGATAGGCATACACCCCGGACAGGCCCGCATCCAGCGCCCCCAGCGCCACCGCCTCGTCACCTAGTAGTAATTTTCTCATTGAATTATCTTAATGATTCGATAAGTACTTGCAGCATAAGGGCGGTAATGCGGATGCGGGTTGTGCTCTGCGAACATTTTCCCGGATAGGGTCGCGAAGCGACTGAGAGCAGAGCACAATTTGCAGACGCAAGCCCGTTGTTGCAAGTACTGTTCATTTTTCACTAAAGATACAAGCACCAACCATGTGTATCCTCTTCCAGACCATCCTGGATGCCGCGAAGCCGCTTATAGAGCTTCTCGCTGACGGCGCCGCACTTGTCCGGAGAGCCGAAACGCCAGGTCTTCACGACCTCGCTGTCCTCCAGCCGCGCCTTGTCATCCACGGAGCAGATAGGCGTAATCACCACCGCGGTACCGCAGGCATTTACCTCGTCGAACTCGGCCAGCTCTTCAACCGGCACGCGCCGCTTCTCCACCTTCAGGCCAAAGTCCTCGGCCACCGCCTGCAGGCTCTTGTTGGTAATGGAAGGCAGCACGCTGTCCGAGAGCGGCGTCACATAGGAATTCCCCTTGATGGCCAGGAAATTCGAAGAGCCGAACTCGTCGATATGGGTCTTGGTGGCCGGATCCAGGAACAGCAGCTCGCGATAGCCCTGCCGGTGCGCCATATTGTACGGGTGCAGCGATGTGGCATAATTCGCGCTCAGCTTGAAGGCACCGGTCCCGTTGGGGGCCGCACGGTCATAATTGCGGGCAATCACCGCCGTGCCCGGACTGAGGCTCGCCGCGCCGGAATAACTGCCCACGGGCGCGCACATCACGGCAAACAGCACCTCCGTCGAGGAAGCGATGCCCAGCTGCGGGTTGCAGCCGATAAGCACGGGGCGCAGGTACATCGACGCATTATAGCCGTAGGGCGGCAGATACTCGATATTCTCACGCACGCACTGCAGGCACATCTCGATGAACATCTCCTCCGAAGGAACCGCCATATCCAGGTGGGAACCGCTGCGCTGCAGGCGCTTCGCGTTCTCGTCCGGACGGAACAGGCGCACCTTGCCGTCCACGCCCCGGAAGGCTTTCAGGCCCTCGAAACAGGAATTCGCATAATGGAACACGCCAGCAAAGGCGCTGAAATCCAGATTAAAGTCAGCGCTTGCCACGGGCGCAGACCACTGCCCGTCCTTGAAATAACTGCTGACAATCACATTGGTCTTCCTGTACTTGAAGCCCAACGAACCAAAATCCAATTGCTCTGCCATAATTGTCTATACCTTATTATATTGTTTCAATCAACTGTGCAACACGGTCACCGACGGCGGAAGTGCCGTAGACTGGCGCGCCGGGAGCGGCCAGGTCCTCGGTAACATAGCCTTCATCGATGGACGCTGCCACCGCCTTGCGGATCAGCGCACCTTCCGCCTTGAGGCAGAAGGCATATTCGAAGAGCATCGCCGCGGAAAGGATCGTCGCCAGCGGATTGGCAATGTCCTTGCCCGCCGCCTGCGGATAGGAGCCGTGAATGGGCTCGAAGACCCCCGTATGTTCGCCGATGGACGCGGAGGCCAGCAGCCCCATCGAACCGGTAATGCAGCTCGCTTCGTCCGTCAGTATATCGCCGAAGGTATTCTCGGTAACGATGACGTCGAAGTACTTCGGGCAGCGGATCAGCTGCATCGCAGCATTATCCACATACATATAATCGACGGTAATCTCCGGATACTGCGGCGCCATTTCCTGCGCAATCTGCCGCCAGAGGCGCGAGGACTCCAGCACATTCGCCTTATCCACGACCGTCAGGTGCTTCCTGCGGCGGCCGGCATACTCGAAGCCGAGTTTCAAGATGCGCTCGATTTCGTAGCGATGATAAATATTGGTATCGAAGGCGGTGTCGCCGCCGTCGAGCCGGCCTTTCTCGCCGAAGTACATGCCTCCGGTAAGTTCCCGGATGCAGAGGAAATCCGCACCGTCCACCAGCTCGCTCTTCAGCGGGCTCTTGTCCACGAGCGCCGGGAAGGTCTCGATGGGGCGCAGGTTCGCGTACAGGCCCAGTTGCTTGCGCATGGCCAGCAGGCCCTGCTCCGGCCGCACCTTCGCGGTGGGATCGTTGTCATATTTGGGATCGCCCACGGCACCGAAGAGCACCGCATCGCTTTCCATACACACCTTGAAGGTGGATTCGGGGAAGGCGTCGCCGAACTCGTCGATCGCGCAGGCACCGGCCTTCGCAAAGGTATAACTCACCTCGTGGCCAAAGCGTTTGGCAACGGCGTCGATGGCCTTCTTGGCCTGATTCACCACTTCGGGACCGATACCGTCCCCGGGCAATTCTGCTATCCTGAGTTTCATTTCAGTGTACTGATATCCAGATTTTCAATGATATTCAACATTTTCACGGTCGCCTTGATGGCCGCGGCGGCCTGGTCGGAGTCGATGCCCCGGGTCTTGAAGGAGTGGCCGTCCATGTCCCAGACGATGGTGGTGGCCACGAGGGCGTCGGTCTTGCCTCCCGGCGGGATGCTCACCTGATAATCGGCCAGGACGGGGTGTTTCTTCCCCAGCCTGTCGTAAATCTTCCAAAGCGCGCGCATGAACGCGTGGTACTGGCCGTCGCCGTTGGAGGAGGTTTCGTATTCCTGCCCGTCGATGGAAACCTTCAGCATCGCCGCAGGCTTCATATCCTTGGTAATCTGAAGGGAATAGTTGACGATGTGGATATTGTCGCTCCCCTGCCCGCTCTTCAGGACGTCCGCCACGATGAATGGCAGGTCCTCGGCGGTGAGCATTTCCTTCTTGTCGCCGAGCTCCACGACCCGTTCGGTGACGAGCTTCACCTGCTCGGGCGTCAGGCTGATGCCCAGTTTGTCCAGGTTCTCGATGACATTGGCCTTTCCGCTCATCTTGCCCAGCGCATACTGCCGCTCGCGCCCGAAGCGGGAAGGCATCAGGCGGTTTTCGTAGAGGCCGCCCTTGCGGTCCCCGTCGGCGTGTACGCCGCTGGTCTGGGTAAAGACATTCTCCCCCACCACAGGCTCGTTGTCCGGGATACGGATACCGGAAATGCTTTCCACATAACGGCTTACGTGCGTAAGGGCGCTCTCGTCGAGGGCCAGTTCCGCCCCCGCCATATCCTTGAGTGCCGCGGCCACGGCCGCCACCGAGGCGTTTCCGCTGCGTTCGCCCAGGCCGTTCACCGTCGCGTGGACACCCTGCACGCCCGCCTGCACGGCGGCAAGGGTATTGGCCACCGCAAGGCCGTAGTCGTTGTGCGCGTGGAAGTCGAAGTGCAGCGCCGGGAAGCGTTCGCGCATCAGGGTACAATACTTCGCACAACTCCAGGGATTGAGCACGCCCAGCGTATCTGGCAGCATATAGCGGCGAATGGGCAGGTCGCACAGCGCGTCAATCAGTCCGAATACATACTCGGGCGCATCCGCAATGCCGCGGGACCAGTCTTCCAGATAGAGATTGACTTCCAGCCCTTTGGAGACGGCATATTCCACCTGTGCACGGATATCGGCGGCGTGCTGCGCCGGGGTCTTGCGGAGTTGAGTCTCCAGGTGCTTGAGGGAGCCCTTGGCAAGCAGGTTCACCACCTTTCCCCCGCAGGAGCCAATCCAGTCCACGGATTTACCGTCGTCGATAAATCCCAGCACCTCTACCCGGTCCAGGATGCCCTTGGAGAGTGCCCAGTCGCAGACTTTGGCCAGGGATTCGGATTCGCCGCCGGACACGCGCGCGGAGGCCACTTCAACACGGTCCACCCTCAGCTCCTCCAGAAGGAGCTGGGCAATCGCCAGTTTCTCGCTCGCATTGAACGATACGCCTGCTGTCTGTTCGCCGTCACGCAGCGTGGTGTCCAGGATTTCTATCATCTTCCCTGTTCGTATTTTTCAATTTTGTCCTTTTGCTCCAGCAGATAGTCGATATCGTCCAGAGCGTTCATCAGGCAATATTTCTTGTACGCGTTCAGCTCAAAATGTTCGCTTTCTCCGCTCTTGAGGTTGGTAACGGTCTGCGCCGGCACGTCTACCCGCACCTTCAGGCCCGGGTCCGCGGCGATGCCCTCGAAGAGCCGCGCCAGGAAGCCTTCGGAGACCACCACAGGCAGCACGAAGTTATTGAGTTCGTTGTTTTTGTGGATGTCCGCAAAGAAACTGGAAATCACCACCCGGAAGCCGTAACCCGCAATCGCCCAGGCGGCGTGCTCGCGGCTGGAGCCGGAACCGAAGTTCTTGCCGGCCACCAGGATGCAGCCGCTGTAACGGGGATCGTTCAGGACAAAGTTGTTGATGGGGTTGCCCTGTGCGTCGTAGCGCCAGTCCCGGAAAAGATTGTCGCCGAAGAACTTCTCGTCCCGGGTGGTCACTTTCATAAAACGGGCCGGGATGATCTGGTCCGTGTCCACATTTTCCAGCGGCAACGGCACGCAGGTGCTTTCGATTATATCAAATTTTTGCTTCACGCTTCAAAAATTTTTGGTCAAACGAACTGCAATGTTAGGGCACATTTACCCGGACAGGGTTGCGAAGCAACAAGTGCCCGATATTGCAGTTCGTTTTTTCCATTTCAAAAATTTTTCATTAAGGTCCGAGGATCCGTAACGACGCCGGTCACGGCGGCGGCAGCGGCGGTCAGCGGGCTGGCGAGGAAGGTGCGGGAGCCGGGTCCCTGACGGCCTTCGAAGTTGCGGTTGCTCGTGGAAACCGAATATTTCCCGGCGGGAATCTTGTCGTCGTTCATCGCCAGGCAGGCCGAACAGCCCGGCTGACGAATCTCAAATCCGGATTCCGCCAGCAACTTATCTAGTCCCTCCTCCTCGATCTGCGCCTTGACGGCCCAGGAGCCTGGAACGAGCCAGGCGGTGACGCCGGGGGCCTTTTTACGGCCTTTGACGAGGGAGGCGAAGGCCCGGAAATCCTCGATGCGGCCGTTGGTGCAGGCGCCCAGGAAGACGTAATCCACCGGGTGGCCGAGCAGCGATTGCCCCGCTTCCAGCCCCATATAGGCCAGAGCCTTGGGGCTGGCATCGGCGGGAATCGTTCCGTCGATGGGCATACCCATGCCGGGGTTGGTGCCGTAGGTAATCATCGGCTGCACCTCCGCGGCATCGAAGACGAGTTCGCGGTCGAAGACGGCATCTTCGCCGCTCTTGAGTTCCTTCCACTTTTCGACAGCCGCATCCCAGTCGGCCCCCTTCGGCGCGTATTCGCGGCCCTTGAGCCAGGCGAAAGTCTTTTCATCCGGGGCGATGAAGCCGCCGCGCGCGCCCATCTCTATGGACAGGTTGCAGAGCGTCAGGCGGCTCTCCATCGAGAGCGCCCGCACAGCGCTGCCGCGGTACTCAACGAAGTAGCCCGTCGCGCCGCTGGTGCTGATCTTCATCATCAGGAAGAGAGCCAGGTCCTTGGCGGTAACGCCTTTGCCCAGTTCGCCTTCCACGCGGATGCTCATCGATTTGGGCTTCTGCTGCAGGATGCACTGGGAGGCGAGCACCATCTCCACTTCCGAGGTGCCGATACCGAAGGCCACGGCCCCCACCGCCCCGTGGGTCGAGGTGTGGGAATCGCCGCAGACGATGGTCATTCCCGGCAGGGAGATGCCCTTTTCCGGGCCTACGACGTGGATGATGCCGTTGTCGCGGCTGTTCATCGGAAAATGGTTGACCCCGAACTGCGCGGCATTGCGCGCCAGCGTATCCACCTGCGCCTTGGAGACCGGGTCCGCGATGGGCTTGTCCTGGTCGTGCGTAGGCGTATTGTGGTCCGGCATACAGAAGACCTGCTTCGGCCGCAGACAGCCGATGCCCCGCTCACGCAGGCCCTCAAAGGCCTGGGGCGAGGTCACCTCGTGACAGTAGAGCCGGTCGATGTAGAGTTGCTGCGGACCGTCCTCGATGAGGGACACGATGTGCGCATCCCAGATTTTATCGAAAAGGGTGTTCATCAATTATTTCTTGTTGTTCTCGGGACGAAGGGCGCGCACCGTAACGGCCGTACGCCACATCTCGCTCTCGCGCAGGGCTTTGAGTTCCTTCTCCAGGCCCTCGCGATAGTCGGGCTTGGAATTGGCGTCGATGGAAATCTGCGCCTCGTTGCCGCACTTCACGCTCGCATAGAGCTTCTGCACCACGGGCTTGATGGCATCGTGGAACGGGCCCATCCAGTCCAGGGCACCGCGCTGCGCGGTGGTGGAGCAGTTGGCATACATCCAGTCCATTCCCTTGGCGGCGAACAGCGGCATCAGCGACTGCGTCAGTTCCTCGACGGTCTCATTGAATGCCTCGGAAGGGGTATGGCCGTTCTCGCGAAGCACCTCGTACTGGGCGCTGAGCAGGCCCTGGATGGCACCCATCAGGGATCCGCGCTCGCCGGTCAGGTCGGAAGTGGCCTCACGCTGGAAAGTGGTCTCGAAGAGATAGCCGGAACCGATGCCGATACCGATGGCAATCGTATTTTTGAGCGCCTGTCCGCTCACGTCCTGATAGACGGCATAGGAAGAATTGATGCCGCGGCCCTCCAGATAGAGGGAACGCACGGTAGCGCCGGAGCCCTTGGGGGCCACCATAATCACGTCGATATCCTTGGGAGGGACGCAGCCGGTGCGGTCGCTCCAGGTAATGGCGAATCCGTGGGAGAAATACAGGCTCTTGCCGGGGGTGAGGTACTTCTTGATCGTCGGCCAGACGGACATCACGGCCGCGTCGGAGAGCAGACACATGATGACGTCGCCCTTGGCGCAGGCTTCCTCGATACCGAAAAGCGTCTCGCCGGGCACCCAACCGTCGGCAATCGCCTTCTCGAAGGTCTTGCCGGGACGCTGGCCCACGATCACGCGGAAACCGTTGTCCCTCAGGTTTAGCGACTGCCCAGGGCCCTGCACACCATAACCAATCACTGCCAAAGTCTTGTCCTTCAAGGTCTCACGGGCCATTTCCAGGGTAAACTCATCGCGGGTGACGACATTCTCTTCCACTCCGCCAAAATTCATTTTTGCCATAATATTACCTTTATTATAATTTATATATTGTCTGTCTGATTATCTTGCTGCGCTGCTTTTAACCGTGTCAGGAATGCCCTCTGCTCCCTGTTGCTTCGCAACCCTATCCGGGGAATCAACGGACGAAGTGAGCGATATGGAACCTGTTCCTATATCCGAACTGAGGACCGTTGAAAACGATAGTTAAATGGTCGCAGAGGCCACACCTGGCACAACTGCAGCGCAGCATCATTATTAATTACTTCTTTCCCGATGTGCAAGAAATTCTTCCACCGCCAATTTTTCGTTATGGGACCGCTCACTGTCGACCTCCCAGAACGCCTTCACCACATCCACCTTCTTCTCCATCTGCGCCACCACAGCCTTCACCCTCCGTTCATCCGTCCGCGTCAGAATCTTGAACTTATGGATGCCCTCGATGCGCGACGGGTACACCAGCAGCTTCTCGATATTGAGGCTGCGACGGGTAAAAATCCCCGCCACGGCACTCAGCAGACCCACCTGATTCTCGGTATAGGCGGTTATCTCGTACAATTTCTCATTTTCCATAGTCATACCAGTCCTTGGTATTCAACATAATCTGGTCCAGTTCCTTTCCCGGAGGGATCATCGGAAAGACCATACTCTCCTCACGCACGTGCACGTTCAGGATGCAGGGAGCGTCGTCCGCCAGCATCCGGGCAATCGCGGGCGCAAGTTCCTCGCGCGATTCCACATTCTCGCAACGGATACCGTAGGCGGAAGCGAGCACCGCAAAATCGGGATTGAGCAGGCGCGTGCAGGAATAGCGGGAGCCGAAGAAAAGTTCCTGCCACATCCGGACGTTGCCCAGCCAGTTGTTATTGAGCAACACGATTTTTACGCCGACTTTCTCCTGCATGATCGTTCCCAGCTCCTGCACCGTCATCTGGATGCCGCCGTCGCCAACGAAAAGGCAGACAGTCCGCTCTGGATCGGCAATCTTCGCGCCGATGGCGGCGGGAAGGCCGAAGCCCATCGTCCCGAGTCCGCCGGAGGAAATGAAGCTGCGCGTACGGTCAAAGCGCGAGTAGCGAGCCGCAAGCATCTGGTTCTGGCCCACGTCGGTGACAATGACGGCATCGCCGTGCGTCGCCTTCGCCACCGCGGCAATCACTTCGCCGGGGTTAACCGGGCCTTCGGCGGGAGCTATTTCAGGTTCGCAGACGCACTTGCGCTCCACCGCGTCACAGGGCTCGTTGCGATGTTCCCACGCACTGCGCTCACGCTTCGCGATCAGCGGGGTCAGCCGCGCAAGGACCTTCTTCGCATCGCCGAGGATGCCCAGATCGACGGGAATGTTCTTGCCGATTTCGGAAGCGTCGATATCGATATGGATGATCTTCGCCTGTGCGGCGTATTTTTCGAGTTTGCCGGTCACGCGGTCGTCGAAGCGCATCCCCACCGCAATGAGCAGGTCGCATTCGCAGGTCATTATGTTCGAGGCGATGCTGCCGTGCATGCCCAGCATGCCCTTGAAATGCGGGTTGTCAGAAGACAGTGCGCTAAGGCCGAGCAGGGTGGCGCCCGCAGGGATATCGCCCTTGTCCAGGAATTCTCCGAGCTCTTTTTCCGCCCCGGAGAGCAGGATGCCCTGACCGTAGACGACGAAGGGGCGCTCGGCGGCATTGATCATCGCCGCGGCCTTTTCAATATCCGCCTGCGGGACCTCCGGATCGGGCACGTAACTGCGGATAAAGTCGCAATGGCAGGGTTCGAACTCGGCAAGACCGATCTGCGCATCGCGAGTAAAATCCAGCACCACGGGGCCCGGACGGCCGCTGGCAGCGATGTAGAAGGCACGCGATACGGCCCAGGCTACATCTTCCGCCCGGCGGATCTGGTAGCTCCACTTGGTGACAGGCGTAGTCATGCCGATGAGATCCGTCTCCTGGAAGGCGTCGGTACCCAGCAGGCCAGAGGTCACCTGGCCCGCGACCACCACTACCGGAGTGGAATCGATCATCGCATCCGCGACGCCGGTAATCACGTTCGTAGCGCCGGGACCGGAGGTTACCATAACAAAGCCGGGAACGCCCTTGACGCGGGCATAGCCCTGGGCGGCGTGGATGGCGCCCTGCTCGTGCCGTACCAGCACGTGATGCAGGCGGTCCAGATAGCCATACAACTTATCGTAAACGGGCATGATGGCGCCGCCCGGATAGCCGAAGACGGTATCCACGCCCTGCACGAGCAATTGTTCGAGGAGTATTTCCCCGCCGCTGATTTTCTTTCCTATCTTGTCTTCCATAACTTAATCTTCCGGAACGATGCGACGTGCGCCCTTGTCGGCGCTGCTGACCATCGAGGCATAGGCCCTGAGGCTCGCGGAAACGCTGCGCTGCCGCTTAGGTGCGGTAAACGCCTTGCCGCCGCGGGCGAGTTCTTCGCTCCGGCGCTGCGCGAGCTGTTCGTCGCTGAGTTTTACGCTGATGCTGCGCGAAGGGATATCGATGGTGATGATATCCCCGTCGCGTACCAGGCCGATATTGCCGCCAGCCGCCGCCTCCGGTGATATGTGTCCGATGCTCAGGCCGGAGGTACCGCCGCTGAAGCGACCGTCGGTAATCAGCGCGCAGGCTTTTCCCAGGTGCATCGACTTGATGTACGAGGTAGGATAGAGCATTTCCTGCATACCGGGGCCACCTTTAGGTCCTTCGTGTGTGATCACCACGCAGTCGCCTGCCTTCACAGCTCCGCCGAGGATGCCGTCGCAGGCCGCTTCCTGGGAATCGAAGACTTTGGCGGGACCTTCAAAATGCCAGAGCGACTCGTCCACACCGGCCGTCTTGATCACGCAGCCGTCAAGGGCGATATTGCCGAAGAGCACGCCGAGTCCGCCGTCGCGGGTGTAAGCGTGCGCGAGGTCGCGGATGCAGCCTTCTGCGCGGTCGGTATCGAGGGTATCCCAGTATTTTTCCTGCGATGCCATCTCTGTGGTCCGAACGCCGCCGGGAGCGCTGCTGTAAAGGCGGAGGGCTTCTTCGCTGACTGCAGAGCCTGTAATGTCGTATTGCGCAATGGCTTCGGCAAGGGACATCCCGTCTACGCGGGGAGCGTTGCCGTCCACCAGGCCGCCTTTCAGGAGTTCATTCATGATACCCATCACACCGCCGGCGCGACCTACGTCCTGGATATGGTATTTCTGCGTATTCGGAGCAACCTTGCAGATGCAGGGCACCTTGCGCGAAAGGGCGTCGATATCTGCCATCTTGAAATCGGCCCCGGCCTCCCCCGCGACAGCGAGCAGATGCAGCACGGTGTTGGTAGAGCCGCCCATCGCAATATCGAGGGTCATCGCGTTCAGGAAGGCCTGGCGCGTGGCGATGGAACGCGGAAGCAACGAAGCATCGTCCTGTTCGTAGTATTTCTTCGCGTTTTCGACGATTTGCCGCGCGGCTTTCAGCAGCAGTTCCTTGCGCAAAACGTGAGTAGCGAGTACAGTGCCGTTGCCGGGCAGCGCGAGGCCGATCGCTTCGGTCAGGCAGTTCATCGAATTGGCGGTGAACATGCCTGAACAGCTGCCGCAGGTGGGGCAGGCGCAGGCTTCGATGGCCGCTACCTTGTCGTCCCCCACTGTAGGATCGGCGGACTGCACCATAGCGTCGATAAGGTCGAGCCGCGCTGAACCCATTTCTCCGGCCTCCATGGGACCGCCCGAAACGAAAATCGTCGGGATATTCAGCCGCATCGCAGCCAGGAGCATACCCGGGGTAATCTTGTCGCAGTTGCTGATGCAGACCAGTGCATCGGCCTTGTGGGCGTTAACCATGTATTCTACGCTGTCGGCGATAATGTCGCGCGACGGCAGCGAATAGAGCATCCCGTCGTGGCCCATCGCTATTCCGTCATCGACGGCGATGGTGTCGAATTCAGCCGCAAAGCAGCCCAGGCGCTCGATCTCCGCCTTGACAATCTGCGCAGCATCGTGCAGGTGCACGTGCCCCGGAACGAACTGGGTAAAGGAATTGGCGATGGCGATGACGGGCTTTCCGAACTGCGAACGCTTCATTCCGTTCGCGAGCCAGAGCGCACGCGCGCCCGCCATACGGCGACCTTCGAAGGTAACACTACTCCGTAACTTCATACCAATATACTAACAATCAAACTCCAAATTTGGTAAAATTTCACGAAATCTCAAAATAGCGCAGGGACGCGAGCATGTCGAAAATCATATCCACATAATCGCTGCCTGTCTCGTTCCAGCGGAAGCCGAGGCGATGCAGCACCTGCATCGTATAGGCGGTCGAGACCCAGTTCTGCACGACCTGCGGCCCGTCGGGACTGGAAGCGTAGGCAATGATGCTGGAGAGCACCTGCGCCTTTTCCGGGTCGTTCTTGGCCGCTTCCATCCGCGCGGCGAATTCCGGGAACTCGATATAGGCGAGCGGGGAACCGTCGTCAGCACGGAGGCGTGACAGGATATCGTCCATGGGCAGGAGATGGTCGTTGGATACGTGGAACACGCAGTTCGCGTCCGGCGTGCAGGAAAGCAGCACGATGGCGCGGGCGGTCTCGTCGATGGGAGAGAATTCCATCTTCGCATCCAGCAACGCGTACGGGCAGGCGCCAAGCATACGGTACGCCTTGAGCCGTCCCATGGAGGTATTGGCATTGAAGTTTGCCTGGAACTCTCCGTCCTCCGCACGGGGCGAAAGGTTACCCGCACGCATGATTTTCGCTTTCAGCGTACCTGCCGCGATGTGTTCAAGTATGAGCCTTTCGGCCAGGAACTTCGAATGGACGTACTGGTTTTCGGTATTCTGCCCGAACCAGAGCTGCTGTTCCGTAAATATCTTCGGGGTGGGTCCGTCGCTCATTCCGCCCACACTCTCGGTGGACACCTGGATGAAGCGGGCCCCTTCCTTTTCGCAGAACGCTACGAGGTTCTTTACGCCGCCGTAGTTGATTTCCTCGATATCATTGCCCTTGGAGAAATGCTTGACGTTGGCGGCACAGTTGACCACGAGGTCAAAGGTCTCACCGGAGGACAGGAGGTTTTCGAAGGAATCGGCGCGGGTGATATCTCCTTCCACTACGCGTATGCGGCTGCCGATCATATCCCGGTAGCGCTTGTCGAAGTAGTAGATGAGCATCTGGGAAAGGCGCCGTTCCGCCGTGAGGGAGGCGCCTTTTCCTCGGAGCAGGCACCATACGACCGTATCATCGCCCGTACGGTCGATGAGCTCGCGAAGCACGTGCACTCCGAGGAAGCCCGTCGCTCCGGTCAGCAGGATATGCTTGCCCAGCGGCAGCAGCTCCGCTCCCGCGAGGGATTCGAGGCTGTTGCGGGCGAGCAGAGCGTCGATGGCCGTATAATCATAGCGGGCGACATCGGCCTCCGCATCCGCAGGAGCGGCGCCGGGAGCGCTTTCGCCGGTCAGGTGCGCAGCCAGGGCACGCGGGCTGGGATAGGCGAAGACATCGCCGTAACTGAACTTCAGACCGCGTTTCTCTGCTTCCACCATGACGTTCGTCACCATAAGCGACGTTCCTCCCATATCGAAGAAGTTATCCAGCGCACCGATACGTTCAGCATCGAGCACGGCCGCAAAGACCTCGCAGAGCGTACGCTCGGTATCAGTGGCGGGTTCTACATACTCTTCCGTCGAGGAAAGCACAGGGGAAGGCAGCGCCTTGCGGTCCACTTTCTGATTGATATTCAGCGGAATGACATCAATACGGTTCATGGATGCAGGGACCATGTAAGGCGGCTTGCGCTCACGGATGAAGTCCCCGAGAGCCTTGCTGTCCAGCTCCCCGTCGCATACGATATAGGCGGCGATGAACTTTCCTCCGGAAGGAGCGTCGAAGGCCTGGACGGTGACGTCCTTCACGCCGGGATATTCCCGGATGACGGCTTCCACCTCCTTGGTCTCCACCCGGAAACCACGTATCTTTACCTGGCCGTCATTGCGGCCCACGAACTCAATATTGCCGTCGCAGCGCCAGCGCACGATATCGCCGGTACGGTACACGCGGTCATAGGGCGCCGCATCCCCGAAGGGATTGGAGATAAAGGTCTCGGCGGTCTTCTCAGGACGGTTAAGGTAACCGCGCCCGACCTGCGGACCGCTGATCCAAAGCTCTCCGGCAGCGCCTTCCGGCAGCCTTCGTCCGCAGGTATCCACTACATAGAGCCGCAGATTGTCGAGCGGATGGCCGATGGGGATATTGTCCTCCTTCTCGCGCACTTCGAAGATGGTTGAGAAAATGGTACACTCAGTGGGCCCGTAGCCGTTGTGCAGGGCATAGGAAGGCGGATCTATCGACACCAGCTTCTCTCCACCCACCGAAAGGTGGCGCAGGGACGGATTGTCGGGGAAGTTGCGGGCGAACATCACGCCAACCTGGGTCGTCATGAAGCTATGGGTAATACCGCGCTCCGTGACAAAATCATTCAGGCGGGACATATCGTGACGGGTTTCCTCGTCGATGATATCCACGCAGGCTCCGCAGGTGAGCGCCGAATACATATCCATCATGCAGGCGTCGAAACCGAAGCTGGCATACGCAGCTACCCGACCCGTAGGTTTCAGGTCATAATACTTGTGGTACCAGGCACAGAAATTCACCAGATTACGGTGCTCGAGCATACAACCCTTGGGCACTCCAGTAGAACCGGAGGTATAAAGAAGGATATAGAGATCCTGCGGCCTGGGCCCGGCAGGCACCTTTCCTGCGGGCAACGAATCGATTTCGCGCGTCAGCAGCACAGGGCCCTTGTAATCGGTAATGAGCGGCATCAGGTTCTCCTGCGCAATGAGCAGCTTCGCCGATGCGTCTCCGATCATGAAGTTCAGGCGCTCGGGCGGGTAGGAAGGATCCAGCGGCTGGTAGGCGCAGCCGGCTTTCAGTACGCCGATCGCCGTTACCGCCATCAGCTCGCTGCGGCCGATAAGGATGGAGACCACGTCTTCAGCTCCGAGTCCCTGTGAGGAGATATGCGCTGCAATCCGGTCCGTAACGGCATCCAGTTCGCCGTATGAAAGAGTCTTGTCGCCGAACGCGACGGCAGGAGCATCGGGCCGGCAGGCGGCCTGTGCGCGGAACAGGGACACGACGGTCTGGGTCGTATCTACATTCTGCGTGTAGTTATTGAAGCTATCGAGCTTACCGAGCCTCTCCCCGTCCACGAACGCGACTTCATCGAGGGCTTTGTCGGAAAGCATCTGCCGTACCACCGTCTCCATGGAGTCGGCGAAACTGCGCATCAGGCCGTCGCTGTAAAGGGAATCGTCGTACTCAAGGGCGATGTATTCATCTCCCTCCTTGCCGTCGATAAAGATGCTGATGGGGAACTTCGGAGTCCCGATTTCGAGGTTTTCACTCTCCAGATCAACACCGTCCACCTGATACTTTGTAAGGACTCCCACCTGATAGGCCAGCATGACCTGCGGCTGGAAATCGAAATCGCCGGCCACCTGCGCGAAGGGATAATTCTCGTGCCGCAGGGTCTCTGAGAAGAGTCGGTCTGTTTCCTTAAGGTAGGCATCCACACTGTCGTGGCCGATATCTGACGAAAGCGCGAGCGTATTGACGAACATGCCGAAGGTATCGGCGGTGCGCATATCGCTGCGGCCGTTGCTGATGGTACACATATATACCTTACGGCTGCCGCAGAAGGCACCCAGCGTCAGGAATGCCGCGCCCAGGTAGTAGCTTGCGGGCGAAATGCCCAGGTCAAGGCATCGCTGTGCGATGTCCGCACCAACCTTCTTTGTCAGCAGGACTTCCTTGCCGGGCACATTGCCGGGACGACGGTCGGGCAGCACGGCGCTGGCACCCTCGCAGCCCTCCATGCGGTGGAGGAAAAAGTCGCGCGCTTCGGCAAAGGCATCGCTTTCCTTCGAGGAAAGCTGGTCGGCCGCATAGTCGAAGTAGCTGTATTGCTCCGCCACGGGAGCCTTTCCTCCGAGCGCTTCGGTCAGTTCGGTGATGAAAATATCATACGAGCGACCGTCGAAGACAAGGTGATGGAAATCGGTAAAGAGCGACAGCGTGTCACCGCTGCGGACGACTGAAACCCTGTAAAGCGGGCCTTCGGACAGGTTGAAGGGCTGCATGAACCCATTCTTGAACGCGTCGAAGTCCTCCGGCGCGACCGTCAGCACAGCCACGGACGGCTCCGCTTCGACGGGGATGAGCATAACCTGCCCTTCGCGGGATTCAAAGCGGGAATTGAGCACGGGATGGCAACGCAGCACCTGCTCCACCGCCTCCCGGACTTTCTGCTCGTCAAGGGACGCAGGCAGGGTCCAGCGCATCGGGATATTATAGAGGGTGGAGAGCGGGGTCTTCATGCAGTCGAAGTACACGCCGGCCTGCTGGAAAGTCAGCGGCTGGGGCGTGTCGGGACGCTGCATGGACTCCTGAGCCGCACTGCCGCGGCCTTCGATCAGGGCCTTGAGGACCTCATTCTCGATTGTCTGCAGGGACGCCGTCTTTACAAAGGTATCCATGTTCATCTGGACACCATATTTCTTATAGAGTTCCGTAGCGAGCCGCAGGGCGGACAGGGAACTCAGGCCGTAGTAAATAAGCGGTTCCGTGAGGGAGAAGCCCTCGATATGCACGGTATCCTTGATAAGGGCGGCAATCTCTTCCTCCAGTATATTGAAAGGTGCATCGGCGGTCTTGTGCGCCCCGGCCTGCTGCGGCTGCGGCTTGGGCAGCGCCTTGCGGTCAACTTTCTGGTTTACGTTGAGAGGAATCTTATCCAGCTGCATGGTAACGGCAGGCACCATATAGGGCGGCTTGCGCTCCAGGATGAAGGCATTGAGCGCGGCGATATCGACGGTTTCCTGCGATACTACGTATGCTGCCAGGAACTTGCCTGCGCCGGTCCCCTCCTCATCAAAAGCCTGGACGGTAGCGTCGGTAATGCCGGGATACTCGAGTATAACGGTTTCAACCTCCTTGAGCTCAATGCGGAAACCGCGTATCTTGACCTGCGAGTCTTTGCGGCCGACGAACTCGATATCGCCGTCTTCGCGCCATCGCACGACATCACCTGTACGGTAGACGGCACCGTCCCCGTCGGGAATGAATGCTTCCGCAGTCTTGTCCGGACGGTTCAGGTATCCAAGGCCCACCTGGGGCCCGCCGATCAGCAGTTCTCCCGCAGCGCCGGGAGGCAATATCTGTCCCGCCTTGGTAGCCACCGATGCACGCACGCCGGGAAGCGGGGTACCGATGGGAATGTTGGTCTCCTGCCGGTCCACCAGCTTGCTGAGCACATAGCAGGAACACTCCGTAGGACCGTAGCAGTTGAAGAGTTTGTATGCGGGCGGTGTCAGCGAGGCCATCTTCTCTCCGCCGGTCGTAAGGACTTTCAGTCCCTTGCAGCGGGGGAAGTTGATGACGAACTGCGTAGCCACCTGCGTAGTCATGAACGCATGGGTAATCCCGTTGGCCTCATAGAAGGCGTTGAGCGCGACGAGGTCCAGGCGGATTTCCTCGGGAATAATATAGAGGGTTGCTCCCGCGCAAAGGGTGTTCCACAGGTCCGCCATAAAGGCATCGAAGCCGAAGCTGGCATAGGCGGTCATGCGCGAGCGGGAATCCATACCCGTACGCTTGTTGGCATTGCGGCAGAAGGTGGAGATGTTGGCAAGGGACAGCATGCATCCCTTTGGTGTGCCAGTAGTTCCACTGGTATAGAGGAGGATGAACAAATCCTCCGGCGATGGCTTGCCCTTCGGCTTTCCTGCGGGCAAGGCCGTAATCTGGTCCGTCAACAGCACGGGACCAGCGTAGTCCGGAATGCACTGTTCAAGCCCAGGGTCGGCGATGAGCAGGCCTGCGGCCGCGTCACTGACCATGAAGCTCAGGCGCTCTGCGGGATAACTGGGGTCGAGCGGCTGGTAGGCGCAGCCCGCCTTGACGGCGGCAATCGGCGTAATCATCATCCACTCGTCGCGTCCCAGGATAATGGAAACCACTCCGCCAGGCTTTACTTTCCCCTGGATATATGCGGCCAGGTTGTCCGAAAGACGGTCCACCTCGGCGTAGGTCAGGCGGGCGCTGTCGCTCACCACCGCTACCTGTTCAGGGGCCTTTTCCACATGGCTGCGGAAAATATCGATGACGGTGATGTTCCGGTCAAAATCAGGCTCGGGACTCTGGAAGTCCTGCAGCTTCGCCGTCTGCTTATCGGTAATATACTGCACGTCGGCGAGTGTCTGCGCCGTCTCCAGTGAAGACAGGCAGGCGGAGAAACTGTCGGCGAAATGCCGCAGTACCGCCTCCGAATACTGGTCAGGGCGGTACCAGAAACGCAGATGCGGGGTTCCGTCGGCAAGCAGGAACATCTCAAGGGAGAGTCCTATTCCCGGAGGATTGGTCCGAAGGTCCTCTGCAGGAATGGCAGCGCCGTCAAGCACCAGCGGCAGGGTTTCAGATACGAACTGCCCCTGATAGCCGAAGTTGACGGGAGGATTGAAATCCATGTCGCGCACACAGTCCGCAAAGGAGTAGAATGCACGAGCACGGGACCCTGAAATCTGCTGCTTCAATGCATCGAAGACGGCCTCCGGCGTCTGGGAAGGCGCCGCATCCACGAAGACGGGCATAGTATGCACGCTCATCGTCAGCGCCTGCATAGCCGCACCCTTGCGCCCGTTCCAGATTGTGGAGAAGGCGGCGCGGGTCTCGGCGCTCCATGCCGCAAGCGTCATACCGAAGGCAGCAGTGAAGAGCACGCTGTCCGCGCAGCGATAACGGGCGAGCAGGGCTTTGACCGTCTCTGCCCCGCAGGGCAGGGCCAGCGAAAGCTCCCGGTAGGGCCGGGGCTCCGCGTCGTAGACATCGGGCAGGATCCGGGAATCCAGCGCCGCGCCCTCGCCGAACTGGGTTGCATACCATGCTGAGGCTTCGGCGTAGGGCTCCCCTTCCCGCTGCTGTTCCTCCTTGACGGCGATATCGAAGCCGTTAAGTTTCTCTTCAGGCAACTCTTCTCCCGCGTAGGCAGCCGCAATATGCTTTGTCAGCAGCACTGCGCTGGCCCCGTCGAAAATGATATGGTGAAAATCGACATAGGCGAAATTCCCCTTCGGGGTGCGGTAAATTTCCATCCGGAAGAGAGGATCCTTCAGCAGGTCCATCGTCCGGCAGAAAGTCGGCCGCACGAGAGCAATATCTTCAATGTCTTTTACCGTAGCATGCCATTCATCGGCGCTGTGGTCTTCCACGCGGGGCATTCCGCCCTCGAGCACGATGCGCGAAAGGGCGTAAGGATGCGCACGTATGACCGCTTCGAAGGCACGGGCCAGGCGCTCCGGATCTACCGAATCGGGCAGGGCATACAACGATGCCTGCTGATAATTACCACCATTTTCATCAAGTCCCTGGCAAGAGAGATAAATACTGAGCTGTGATTGTGAAAGAGGATATGTCATTGCAAAAGTATATTTCCTACAAATTTAGGATTTTTCTGCAATTATTGCTAATTTCGGCGCTGAAATTCGTTTGGACCGATTATGAATACTATTATCACCAAAACAGACGGCAAGGTCTGCGTTGCCTTGCAGGGAGAACTGGACACTCAGGCATGCGCTCGTTTTCAGGAAGATATAGCCGACCTGCTTGCCGCTCCGCCAGCAGAAGTGGAACTCGATCTTTCCGAGCTTGAATACATCGCTTCCATGGGGATCCGCATCTTTATTTCGCTGCTGAAGGCCGTCCATGCGGCAGGCGGCAGCCTGAAGGCTACCAATCCCTCCCCCGCCATCCGAGAAATCTTCGACGTTACGGGCTTGAGCGGCAGCTTCTTTAAAGATTAATTCTAAGCAGCTTTAATGACTCCCAGACGGGCCTCGGCGACATTCAGAATGTAATCGCCCGTCTTTTCGCATTCCCCTATCAGATCGGAGAACACGGTACCGATATCGTAACCGTAAAGATGGTTGTCCAGGCTGACGATGTTGTATTGTTTGAGTGTGTTGCGGCAGCCGTTGATGCGCAGTTCCACCTCCTGGGACAGGGAAATGTCGTAGTCTTCCTTGCGGCCTGAGAGCATTGCGTTCATACGCGTCAGGGCCTCGTCCACCAGCGCGAACATTTCCTGCTTGCCCTTCTCCAGTTCCTCCGTAAAGACAATCTTGTTTTCAAGCTTGCGCTTCAGTATTCTGGCAAGGTTGAAACAGCTGTCTCCCACTGACTCCAACTCGCTGATCTGGCGGAGCATGGAACGGATTTTCTGCTTGGTGTCGTCGGAGAGATGGGCGTCCCCCACATCCCCCAGGTAGCGGCCGATCTCATGCTCCATGCGGTCGCTCATGTCCTCGCCCTTCTTGATGCGTTCAAAGAGCTTGTTGAAAGCCTGTTCGTCACGGGTTTCATAAAGTTCTCCCACCAGACCGAACAGCCATTGCATCTTAAGCCCGAAAGCCACGATTTCCTTCTGGGCCTGGAAGACGGAAAGTTCCGGAGTCTTCATAAGACCGCCCCTGATATATTGCAGGCGGAATTCCTCCTCGTCTTCGGCATTTCGGGGCTTGATTAGCGCGCAAACCACCTTTTCAATCTGGGGAATAAACCAGATGAGCACCGCGGTATTTATTACATTGAAGCAGCTGTGGAAGGTGGCCAGCGCAAAGGAAAGCTGGGTGGGGCTCTGCTCCCCCGCTTCCGGGTCAAGCCCGACCAGGCCGCATACCATGCGGACGAACGGGAAGAAGAAAATGAGCACCCAGATTACGCCGAACACATTGAAGAGCATATGTGCCATAGCCGTCCGCCTCGCCTGCGTATTGGCGCTCATCGCAGCCAGGTTTGCAGTGACGGTGGTACCGATATTTTCGCCCATGACAAGCGCGATACCCTGATATATCGTAATCGCCCCGGTAGCACAGAGCACCATCGTAATAGCCATCAGCGCGGCTGAACTCTGCACAAGCGCGGTAAGGACGGTGCCGATGAGCAGGAACAGCAGGATAGTGCCGTAATTCGTGGGGAAGCTCGCAAAGAAAGCGACTACGGCGGGCTTGCTCGCCAGATCCATCTCTATGCCCGCCTGCTTGAGCATTCCCAGCGCAAAGAGCAGGAAGCTGAGGCCGAAGAGAAAATCGCCTATGTATCGATGCTTTCCCGTCTGAATCAGCACAATGCCGATAAAGAACGCCGGCCAGACTACACTTATTATATTGAAGGAGAAACCGGCCGACATTATCCAGGCGCTGAGCGTCGTTCCGATGTTTGCGCCCATGATTACCGATATGGCCTGGCTAAGCGTAAGGAGGGCCGCATTTACGAATGACACCGTCATGACGGTGGTTGCGGCGGACGATTGTACGGCGACGGTCACCAGGGCTCCGGTAGCGACACCGGAAAAACGATTGGTAGTCATGGCGCCAAGAAGGTGGCGCAACTGGGGGCCTGCCATTTTCTGCAGGGCTTCGCTCATTACCTTCATGCCGTATATCAGCAGGGCAATCGAGCCAAGGAGCTTCAGAACAATCAACATATTTTGTGCAAAAATCGGCACAAATTTAAAATAATTCTGCGAAAAATTTGCTAATTTTGCGTATTAGGAAAATCTTAAATTTCACTATATGACAAATCCTTTTTCCCTTGAAGGCAAGAATGCCTGGATTACAGGCGCCTCGTACGGCATCGGGTTCAACATCGCCAAGGCGTTTGTAGCCGCCGGAATCAAGAACATTATCTTCAATGACATTAATGAAGCGGCCCTGGAACGCGGTCTGGCCAACTACAAGGAAGCCGGAATTTCCAATGTTCACGGATATGTGTGTGACGTGACGGACGAAGCAGCAGTAAAGGCCCTCGTGGAGAAGATTCACGCCGAAGTCGGGCAGATCGATATCCTTGTGAACAATGCCGGTATCATCAAGCGCATTCCCATGCACGAAATGGAGCGCAGGGAGTTCCAGCAGGTGATTGACGTAGACCTGGTGGCCCCGTTCATCGTTTCCAGTGCCGTCCTTCCCGAGATGATGGAGCGCCGCGAGGGCAAGATTATCAATATCTGCTCGATGATGTCGGAGCTCGGTCGCGAGACCGTTTCCGCGTACGCCGCTGCAAAGGGTGGTCTCAAGATGCTCACCCGCAATATTTGCTCTGAGTATGGCGAGTACAATATCCAGTGCAACGGTATCGGCCCCGGCTATATCGCTACGCCGCAAACCGCTCCCCTGCGCGAGAAGCAGCCGGACGGCAGCCGCCATCCCTTTGATTCCTTCATCTGTGCGAAGACCCCGGCGGGCCGTTGGCTCGAGCCGGAAGAACTCGGCGGGCCTGCCGTATTTCTTGCCTCACACGCTTCGGATGCTGTGAACGGGCACATCCTGTATGTTGACGGCGGTATCCTCGCCTATATCGGAAAACAGCCGAAATAAAACGAAAACGAGTTGCAACAACGGGCGCTTGTTGCTTCGCAACCCTATCCGGGTAAATGCGCCCTAACGCTGCAACTCGTTTTCAAAAATCTGATTAGATATGACAAAAATCAATTGCCAGGTGCGTCAAGCTTCCAGCAATGTTGACGCAAAACATTATGACACCGCGCGTCTGCGCAGCGAATACCTCGTCGAGAACGTGATGGTTCCCGATGAAATCAATATGGTCTATTCTATGTTCGACCGCATAATCGCGGGCGGCGCCGTTCCCGTGAAGGAAGAGCTCGTGCTCAGCGCCCCGGACATCCTGCGGGCCGAATTCTTCACCGAGCGCCGCGAGCTGGGTATTATCAATGTAGGCGGCACGGGCATCGTAAAAGTCGGCAATGACGAATATACCATACCCTTCAAGGAGGCGCTCTATGTGGGCCGCGGCAAGCGCGACATCTCTTTCCGGAGCGTCGATCCCGCGAACCCGGCAAAGTTCTATTTCAATTCAGCCACCGCTCACCGCGAAACGGGCGTGAAACAGGTTTCAAAGAAGGATGCAGTGGTTATGCATCTCGGCAGTCTCGAAGAGAGCAACGAGCGAACCATCAACCGCTTGCTGGTCAAGGAGGTGGTTCCCTGCTGCCAGTTGCAGATGGGAATGACGGAACTGGCTCCCGGCAGCACCTGGAACACGATGCCCGCCCACACGCACGACCGCCGCATGGAGGTGTATTTCTACTTCGACGTACCCGAGGGCGCCGCTGTCTGCCACTTTATGGGCGAGCCGCAGGAAACCCGCCATATCTGGATGCACAATGAGCAGGCGGTGATTTCCCCGCAGTGGAGCATCCACGCCGCATCGGCCACCCGCAACTACACCTTCATCTGGGGCATGTGCGGGGAGAACGATGACTACGGCGATATGGACGTCTGCAAGACGGAAGACCTGAAGTAGATTCTTAGACAACAGGAGATGAACAGATTAATTCTTTCCCTTTTCTGCATTATTGGTTTTGTCGCCTGCAAATCGGCGGAACAGAAGACGATCGAAGAGGCCGCCAGGCTCGGCAATCTTAATGTAATGATGTTCGGTGCCAAAGGCGATGGAGTAACGGATGACACGGAAGCCATCCAGCGCGCCATCGATTATCTGGACAGCCGGGGCGGAGGCAAGTTGTATTTCCCCTATACAAAAAACGGGTACCTCTTGTCATCGCCGGCAAAGGAATTTGCGCCGGACGGGAGGATAGTACGCGCGCAGCTGATACTGCCTCCGGGGGATTCCAATATAGAGTTCGAAGGGGAGATGCCCTGCAAACTCCTGTACACCTATCAGGTCCGCCCGCCGGAGAGCATTGCACAGAACTTCGAGCCCACAAAATTCGGAACGATGGGCATGCCGAACGTATGCCTGCATTCCACCTGGGACGCGCCCGAAGTTACCGATTCGCTTGAACGCCCCTGGGCAGTACTCGCCGCTCCTGAAGGCGACAGTTGCACCGGCCGTTTCTCCAGAAACAATTTCTCGATGAAGAATATCGAGGTACGTGCTCATTTGGACACGGCCAGGATGTACCCAACCACATCGGCTGCCTTCCTGAAGAACGTATCCCGGCTCATCGTCGAGAATTCCCAGTTCTGCCTGGACGAGCAGGTGGGAGACACGGAACTGGGGAAATCCCTGCAGCACAATCCCTGCCACACCGTGGGCCTGCACACCTCCGGAGACCAGAACGACGACCAGATACTCCGCAATGTCGCGGTACAGGGATTCAGGTACGGATTCGTCATGGGCGAGCACATCTGCGCAGACTACCTTTATGTCCACAATTGCGAGGAGGCTATCGTTTTCCACGATGCGACCCATCTTTCTACAATAGGTCATATTGTGGCCCAGCACAACCGCATCATACTTTCCACTACCAGGGGATACATGTTCGGCAACAAGCCCGCGAAAGTCAACCTGACCGTCGACTTCCTGAACTTCGAGGGAGGACAGACGGTGCCATCTCCGCCGGAAATATCCAAGCTGGTGTATGGAGTATATGACCCGGACAACCGCCTACGCGGTTCAATCAGGTGGCATGAGCCCTGGGGCATGGGCGTCTTCCCCCTCTTCGGCGCGGAAAGATTCCGTGTCAGCAAATACGAATAGTTCCTCAGGCGTCAGCGAAGGTTTTGCCGTCGTCCAGGACCACCCGGAGTTTTGTATACTCGCAATGGAAGTCGTGCCTTAAACGCTCCAGATAGCGGGCGCTTTCCCATTTGCACATAGGCAGGTCATGCAGCAGGCAGTTGCCGCAGGTCTGGGGCGTGGTAGCAGGGACTTCATCCTGGCCGAGTATCCACTCCAGGCACTCGATGGTGAGCCGCCGCATATCTTCCACAGAGTAGGCGCCGGTCATAATGATATACATCCCCGTAAGGCAGCCCATAGGGCCGACATAGACCACATCGTCCTTCACCGCGGAGTTGCGGAACCAGGTAGCCATCAGGTGCTCCATACTGTGCATTGCGGCCGGGGCCACCGCAGGCTCCTTGTTGGGTTCCGTGATGCGCAGGTCAAAGGTGGTAAAGCCCTTATCCTCACGGGACACATAGATGCCCGGCTTCAACCGCGTATGGTCAATCGTGAAACTCTGTATTACTTCCATCGCCCAAACTTAATCATTTTGCGGCGAACACGCAAAAATTCCAACGAAAATACCCTATATTTGCGTAATAGACTATGCAAAAGATCATCGACAAAGAATTTGGCGGCGAGCGGCCGCTGTACTGTGCCAGGGACCTTGCCCTTGAGCGCGTCACCATCCACGCGGGCGAAAGCGCCCTGAAGGAAACGGCCAATATCAGCGCAAGCCATTGCACCTTCGAAGGCAAATATCCTTTTTGGATCTGCGACGGATTCCGCATCAGCGACTGCACTTTTACCCCGGGCGCACGCGCCGCGCTTTGGTATTCCAGAAACGCCGATATGCAGGACTGCAGGGTGGATGCGCCCAAAATGTTCCGGGAAATGGACGGCATCCGGATCCGGAGGGTACAGTTCTCCAATGCGGCGGAAACGCTCTGGAGTTGCCGGAATATTGAAATCGAGGAGGTGTCGGCCGTTCACGGAGACTATATCCTGATGCATTGCGAAAACGTCACCGTCCGGAACCTCAGGCTGGACGGCAACTATTCCTTCCAATGGTCACGGAACGTGGAGATTCACGACAGCCTGCTGAACACCAAGGACGCTTTCTGGGAAACGGACAACGTTACGGTCTATGACTCGGAAATCAACGGAGAATATCTGGGCTGGCATTCCCGTAACCTGAAACTGGTGCGTTGCCATATCACCGGCACACAGCCGCTTTGCTATGTTGACGGGCTTACCCTGGAGGACTGCACCTTCGGGGAAGATGCCGACCTGGCTTTCGAATACTCCGCCGTTCAGGCCACCATCAAGGGCCGTATCTCCTCTGTAAAGAACCCGCGCACCGGGCGCATCCTTGCCGATGGATATGGCGAGATCATCATTGACGACAATATCAAGGCTCCAGCCGATTGTAAAATCCTGACGAGATGAAATACGATTTTGACAGCCTTACCGAGCGAAGGGGCTCCTGCAGCGTGAAATGGGATGCGCCGAACGACGCCGGCGTACCGTCCTCCGAGGTCATCCCTATGTGGATAGCCGATATGGACTTCCCTGCCGCTCCCTGCATTATGGACGCCCTCAGGAAGCGGGTCGAGCACGGCATCTTCGGCTACACGCAGGTGCCGGACAGTTATTATGAAGCCATCATCCGCTGGTTTGAGCGCCGCCGCGGATGGAAAATCGAAAAAGACTGGATCCTGTATACCACCGCCGTGGTCCCCGCACTGTCCGTGTGCCTCAAGGCCTTTACGGAGCCAGGCGACAAAGTGGTTCTCCTGACCCCCGCCTACAACTGCTTCTTCTCGTCCATCCGCAATGCGGGCTGCGTCGGGGCGGAAAGCCGCTTGCGCTACGAACGCAACGGAAGCACGCTGAGCGTATCCGTCGATTGGGACGAGCTCGAGCGCCGCTGCGCCGATCCTGCCGCCAAAGTACTTCTGCTCTGCAATCCGCACAATCCGGTGGGACGCATCTGGACCGCCGACGAACTGGCGCGTTTCGGCGATATCGCGCGCCGCTGCGGTCTTATCGTCCTTTCCGACGAAATCCATTGCGAACTGGAAATGCCCGGACAGCACTTTACGCCCTTTGCGGCGGTATCGGCGGGAAACCAGGCCTGCAGCGTCACGATGGATTCCCCGAGCAAATCCTTCAATACCGCCGGCCTGCAAATCGCCAATATCATCTGCAGCCGCCCTGAATGGCGGGAAAAAATCGACCGCGTCATCAACATCTACGAAGTGTGCGACGTGGGGCCCTTCGGCGTAGCCGGGCTGCTGGCGGCATACAATGAAGGCGAAGAGTGGCTGCAGCAACTCAACGAATACCTTTGGGGCAACTACTGCCTGTTGAAGGACCTTTTTGCCCGGGAACTGCCGGAATGCCCGGTAACGGAACTGCTGGCCACTTACCTGGCGTGGGTAGACGTATCCTCGCTGGGGATGGGCTCTGAAGAAATCGTCAAAAGTCTGATCAGGCACGAACACGTGCATCCGGGGCCGGGCGCAATCTACGGCGACGACCGTTTCCTGCGCATTAACCTGGCCTGTCCCCGCAGCCTCTGCGAAGAAGGGATCCGCCGCATCATCCACGGCCTGCAGCGCCTGAAAGAAACTTTATAGTATGCAACCCCATCCGATTCCCGAGTCCGGGCTTCAAGAATTTTCCTTCCTGGGGGAAGTGAAGGCCGGCTTTCCCTCCCCGGCAGAAGACGTGCGCGAGCGCCTGGACCTGGTCAAACTCCTGGTCCGGCATTCGGCTTCCACCTTTTTCTTCCGCGTAGACGGCGTTTCGATGGTAGACGCCGATATGGACGAAGGCGACATCATCATCGTGGACCGCGCGCTGGATCCTTACAACGGCTGCAAGGCCGTCTGCTTCATCGACGGGGAATATACCGTCAAACGCGTGGAAATCGGCGCGGACGGTGCCGTCCTGCTGCCCTGCAATGCGAAGAACAAGCGCTACAAGCCCATTCCCGTGGGGCCGGATAACCAGTTCCTGATCTGGGGCGTCGTCACCTGGGTGATCAAGAAAGCGTAAATGTACGCCCTGGCCGACTGCAACAACTTTTTCGCGTCCTGCGAACGGGTTTTCCGTCCGGAACTGAACGGGAAACCGGTCATCGTGCTGTCCAACAACGACGGCTGCGCGGTGGCCCGTTCCAACGAAGCAAAAGCCCTCGGCATCAAAATGGGCGACCCCTACTTCAAAATCCGCGACATCGTGGAACGCAACGGCGTCGCGGTATTCTCCGGCAATTTTCCCCTGTACGGCGATATGTCCCGCCGCGTGCAGGAAGTACTGCGCAGCTTCGCGCCGAGCGTAGAGCAGTATTCCATCGACGAAGCCTTCCTCGACCTGAGCGGAATGGACAACATCGACTTCGACACCTACGCCAAGCGCATTTCCGCCACCTGCCTGAAATGGACCGCCATTCCCGTATCCGTAGGCATCGCGCCGACGAAGACGCTCGCGAAAATTGCTTCGAAACTCTGCAAGCAGTACCCGCGGCTGCAGGGCGGCTGCTATCTGCACCGTCCCCGGGACATCGAAAAAGTGCTGCGCAAGTTCCCCGTCGGCGATGTCTGGGGCATCGGCCGCCGGTCCCTGAAAAAACTGGAGCAGATGGGCGTGCGCAGCGCCTGGGACTATGTACAACTAAGCGAAACGACCGTACGGAAACTCTTTTTCCAGCCCGGTTTCCACACTTGGAAGGAGCTGCAGGGCATCCCCTGTATCGAGTTCGAAGACCTCGTGGAGCCGAAGCAGAGCATCTGCGTATCACGCTCCTTCGCGCACGAAATCGAAGCGATGCCCGAACTCTGCGAACAGGTGGCCAATTTTGCCGAAAGCGCGGTGCAGAAACTGCGGAGGCAACAGTCCCTGGCCCTGGAAATGGTGGTATTCGCATCGACCAACCGCTTCAAGGAGAGCACCCCGCAGACTTCCGCCGGGCTTTGTGTCCCGTTCATCGATGCTACGGCGGACCACCGTACGCTGGTCCTTGCCGCCGTCGACGCCTGCCGGAAACTATGGCGGCCGGGCTTCGGCTACAAACGGGCCGGCGTCATCATCACCAAAATCGTTCAGGAAGCCGATTTCGTCCGCTCGCTTTGGGAAGACGACGGGGCGGCGCAGCGGGAATCGCGCCTCTCGCAGTCCATCGACAACATCACCAAGGCCTTCGGACCGGGGGCCATCCGCTTCGGCGCCCAGGGCGACGGCATCGTCAAAGCCGCCCGCGACCACCAGTCCCCCCACTACACCACCCGCTGGGAAGACCTCCCGAAAGTAACAGGAAAATAAAGTTTACAGACTCAAGCTGCCCCATTCGTCTGTTTTGGCGTCGAGGTCGCGCTTGCATTCGAGGTATTCGCGGGTGAGGTCCATGATGTCGTCCTCGGGGCCGGGGGCGGAAAGGATCGCCTCGATGGCTTTCATCCGCGTTTCGAGTTTTTCAATCTCGCATTCAAGCCAGGAGATGCGGTTGCGCGTCTTGCGGTCCTGTTTGGGCGGGGCCGGGGCTGCCGGCTTAACAGGTTTGACAGGCTTTTCGGGCGCAACCACAGAAGCGCTGCGCTCAAGTTCCCGCAGGGATTCCAGCCGGCGTTTCTCCAGGTATTCCTGCACCGTGCCGAGGAACTCCCGCACGCGGCCGTCGCGGAACTCATAAAGCTTGTCCACCAGGCCGTCCAGGAAATCGCGGTCGTGGGAGACGATAATCAGCGTCCCGTTATAGGATTGGAGGGCCTGTTTGAGAATATCCTTGGACTTGATGTCCATATGGTTGGTCGGCTCGTCCAGGCAGAGCAGGTTGTAGCGCTGGAGCATCAACTTCGCCATGCCCAGCCGGGCGCGTTCGCCGCCGCTGAGCACGCTCACGCGCTTGTCGATATCCTCGCCGCGGAAGAGGAACTGCGCCAGGATATCGCGCAGTTTCGTGCGGACATCCCCCACGGCGATGCGGTCCAGAGTCCCGAACACGGTATCCTTCCCGTCCAGCACGTCTTCCTGGTTCTGGGCGAAATAGCCCAAATCCACATTGTAGCCATGAAAAACCTCCCCGGCCAGCGGCGACAGTTCTCCGGTAATGACGCGCATCAGGGTCGTCTTGCCCTCGCCGTTCCTACCGATGAAGGCCACCTTGTCGCCACGGCGGATTTCCACATCGGCGCCGGTAAAGACGGTTTTCTGCGGGTAGCCGGCGCTCAGGCCCGTCGCCTTGAACACCACGTCCCCGCAGCGCGGCGCGGGCGGAAACTTGACCGTCAGCGTCACATTGTCCGTCTCGTCCACCTGCACGCGCTCCAGTTTTTCCAGCGCCTTGATGCGGCTCTGCACCTGGTTGCTCTTGGTGGGCTTGTAGCGGAAGGCCTGGATGAATTCCTCGGTCTTCTCGATCATCCGCTGCTGGTTCTCGTAGGCCGCCACCTGCTGCTTCATCCGCTCGGCGCGCAGTTCCACATAGCGCGAATAGGGCACCTTGTAATCGTGGATATGCCCCAGCAGGATTTCCACCGTGCGGTTGGTCACATTGTCCAGGAACTTGCGGTCGTGCGAGACCAGCAACAACGCTCCCCTGCGGGCCTTCAGGTAACCTTCCAGCCATTCGATCGACTCGATGTCCAGATGGTTCGTGGGCTCGTCCAGCATCAGCAGGTCCGGGTCGCGCAGCAGGATTTTCGCCAGTTCGATGCGCATGTTCCAGCCCTGGGAAAGGGTTTCCGTAGGCCGGGAAAACTCTTCTTCCTTGAAGCCCAGCCCGAGCAGGGTCTTGCGCGCCTGCACTTCCGGCGGCTCCCCGTGGGAAACCGACAGGCGGTCGTTGAGTTCGGAAAGCAACTCGATGAGCGCCAGATACTCCGGTGATTCGTAGTCCGTGCGCTCGGAGAGTTCCTGCGTCACGGCGGAAATGCGCGCCTCCAGGTCGGCGGTCTCGGAGAAGACGGTCATCGTCTCGTCCAGCACGCTGCGGCCGCGGTTGTGCGCCATGATCTGGGGCAGGTAACCGACGGTCACCCCGGGAGGAATGTCAATCTGTCCGGAAGTAGGGCTCTGCAGGCCGCAGAGCAGTTTCATCAGCGTCGATTTGCCGGCGCCGTTCTTCCCTACCAGGCCTATCTTGTCTTTCTCGCTGATATGGAACGAAACACCGTCCAACAGCGTAAAGCCGCCATAGGCAACGGTCAGGGAGTCAATCGAAATCATGCGAGCTGCGCAAGCGACGCCTCCAGCGCGGCGATACGCGCCAGGGCATCGGCTTCCTTCTTGCGTTCGTTCTCCACCACGGCGGCGGGAGCGCCGGAAACAAACTTCTCGTTGGAGAGTTTCGCGCGCACGCCGGCGAGGAATTTGCGCTGATGCTCCAGGTCCGCTTCCAGTTTCTTCCGTTCTTCGCCGGCATCCACCAGACCTTCCAGTTTCACGGAGGCCTTGAGCGTACCGACGATGAAGGACACCGCTGGACCCTCCGCCGCGCCGAATTCGACCGACGAGAGGTTCGCCGCCTTCATCAGCACCGGCAGCAGTTCTTCGCGGAAACTGCCTTCGAGGCTGAGGGCAAGTTCTTCCTTGGGCGGCAGGTTCTTCTGCGCCCGCACGCCGCGCACGTTCACGACCAGCGCGCGAAGGTCATCGAAGGCATCGAGATAGGCTTCATCGACGGGCCCCGCCACCGGCGTACGCTCGAACATAATGGATTCGCCCTCGCGCCGCTCTTCCATCCCCTGCCAGAGTTCTTCGGTGATGAAGGGCATCACCGGATGGATCAGTTTCAGCAGTTTGGCAAAGAAATCGGCCGTCGCATCGAAGGTGGCACGGTCCATCGCGGCCCCGTGCGCGGGCTTGACCAGTTCGAGGTACCAGGAGCAGAAATCGTCCCAGAAGAGTTTGTAAATGGTCATCAGCGCATCGGAGATGCGGAATTTCGCATAATGGTCGGCAACGACGGTGATGCTGCGGCTCAGGAGGTTGTCGAACCATTTGACAGCCGCGCGGGCCACTTCGCCCTGCTCCGCCTTTTCATCGACGTTCCAGCCGCTGATAAGGCGCCAGGCGTTCCAGATCTTGCCGCAGAAATTGCGGCCCTGCTCGATCTGCGCCTCATCGTAAAGAATATCGTTGCCGGCGCTGGAACAGAGCAGCATACCGATTCGTACCGCATCGGCGCCGTATTTTTCAATCAGATCCAGCGGGTTGGGGCTGTTGCCCAGCGTCTTGCTCATCTTGCGGCCGATCTTGTCGCGCACGATGCCGGTGAAGTAGACATTGCGGAACGGCACGTCGTGCATGAACTCGTCGCCCGCCATGATCATACGCGCCACCCAGAAGAAGATGATGTCCGGGCCGGTCACCAGGTCGCTGGTGGGATAGTAATAGGAAAGGTCGGCGTTGGCCTTGTGCTCCGGATGGCCGGGCTGCTGCGGATCAAAGACCGAAATGGGCCAGAGCCAGCTGGAGAACCAGGTATCCAGCACATCATCGTCCTGGTGCAGGTCTTCCGCCTTCAGGGCAGGATTCAGTTTCTGCGCTTCGAGCAGCGCCTCTTCGGCGGTCTCGGCCACGACGACCTGCCCGTCCGGCAGATACCACGCGGGAATGCGCTGTCCCCACCAAAGTTGCCGGGAAATGCACCAGTCGCGCACATTCTCCATCCAATGGCGATATACATTGCGGTACTTGTCCGGAATGAAATGGATGCGGCCCGATTCCACCGCATCCAGCGCACAGGCAGCCAGGTCGTCCATCTTGAGGAACCACTGCGCGGAAAGCTTCGGCTCGATGACCGCATCGGTGCGCTCGGAATACCCTACCGGCGATGTATATTCCTCTACCTTAAGCAGATTGCCGGATTCTTCGAGCAGTTTCGCGATTTTCTTGCGCGCGACGAAACGGTCCTCGCCCACGAGGATCTGCGCATCGGCGTTCAGGCGGCCATGATCATCGATAATGTCGAGGATCGGCAGGTTGTGCCGCAGGCCGATTTCATAGTCGTGGGCATCGTGAGCCGGCGTCACCTTGAGGCAGCCGGTTCCGAAGTCCATCTCCACGTAATCGTCCTCGATGACGGGGATTTCGCGGTTGATCAGCGGGATCAGCACCTTCTTGCCGCGCAGCCAGTGGTGGCGTTCGTCGGCGGGATTCACGCAGATGGCGGCATCGGCCATAATGGTCTCGGGACGCGTGGTGGCAATCACGAGATACTGGTCTGTGGGGTTGCCCTTGCCGTCGGAGACATAATATTTAAGGTGATAGAAATGGCTTTGGGTATCGCGGTGGATGACCTCGTCGTCGCTGATGGCGGTCAGGGCCACAGGGTCCCAGTTGACCATCCGGACGCCGCGGTAGATCCAGCCCTTGCGGTAAAAATGACAGAAGGTGGCAATCACGGCCTTGGACAGTTCCGGCTCCATCGTGAAGCGGGTGCGGTCCCAGTCGCAGGAAGCGCCGAGCTTCCGGAGCTGCTCCAGGATAATGCCGCCGTGCTCCTCCTTCCAGGCCCAGGCGTGCTTGAGGAACTCTTCGCGAGTGAGGTCTTCTTTCTTGATCCCCTGCGCGGCGAGTTTGGCCACCACCTTGTTCTCGGTGGCAATGCTGGCGTGGTCCGTTCCCGGCACCCAGCAGGCGTTCTTGCCTTCCATCCGCGCCTTGCGGATGAGCACGTCGTTGAGCGTGTTGTTGAGCACGTGGCCCATATGCAGGATGCCCGTCACGTTGGGCGGCGGAATGACGATGGTATAGGGTTCCCGTTTATCGGGTTCGGAATGAAAACACCTGTTCTTCAGCCAATAGGCGTACCACTTGTTCTCAACCTCGGAAGGGTTATATTTTGCTGTCTGTTCCATATCTTGCAAATATACTCAGAATTTTTCAGTTGTGAAAAAATTACCTGCAACGTTAGGGCGCATTTGCCTATCGGCTTTGAGCTTTCGCACCTCGGATGTTGGAACGAGTTCCACATCGCTCGGTTTGGCGCTCAATTCCCCGGATAGGGTTGCGCAGCAACAAGCGCCCGTTGTTGCAGGTAATTTTTGTTTAGATTTTGAAAAATTCAAAACTAACAGTAACTTAGCAGAAATCTATAAGACTATGGAAAACAAAGAGAATAAACAAATCAACATTGAGCTCAAGCCCGAGGTGGCAAAGGGCTGCTATTCGAACCTGGCCATCATCAGCCACTCCCACAGCGAATTCATCCTGGACTTTGCGACGGTCCTCCCCGGCCTTCCCAAGCCGGAGGTCGGCAGCCGCATCCTGATGACCCCTGAGCACACCAAACGGCTCCTGAACGCCCTGGCGGAGAATATCGGCAAATACGAAGCCCAGTTCGGCCCCATCGTCACGGAAAGCCCCCGCGCCACCTTCAACCTCACCGACCTGAACCCCAATGGCCCCAAGTCTTGACAGGATCCGGGCGATAGCCCTGGATATCGACGGCGTAATGACCGACGGCAGCGTAATTCCCCTTGCGGACGGAGACCTGCTGCGGATCCTGAACGCTAAAGATGCACTGGCAATCCGGGTGGCCGTCATGAAAGGCTATATAGTCGCGATTATGTCCGGCGGTGATACCCCGGCACTGCGCAAGCGCATGACGGATATGAGCATTCGTCCGGAGAACATCTTTCTGGGCTGTCGCGGCAAGTTGGCCATTTTCGAGCGTTTCTGCGCGCAGAACGGCCTGTCGCCCGAAGAAGTGATGTATATCGGCGATGACCTGCCCGACGTTCCGGTGCTTCGTGCGGCCGGTCTGGGCATTGCACCCGCCGATGCCGCGCAGGACGCGAAGGACGCTGCAGACCGCATATCGCCCTGCGGTGGCGGGAATGGCTGCGTCCGGACGGAAATCGAGCGCCTGATGCGCTATCAGGGCCAGTGGGAATTCGATTATGCCAAAACCTTTTGACCTGCCCTGGCGCCTGATTCTGGGCAGCAATTCTCCCCGCCGCCGCGAACTGCTCGCTGCGATGGGCTTGCCTTTCACCGTCGATACGGACACATCCTTCGTGGAGTGCATCCCTCCCGGCACACCCCCACATGAAGTGCCGGTGCTGATGGCCCGAGGCAAATCGCTGGGCTTCCATCGCCCGCTGGAAGCCGACGAACTGCTCATCACCGCCGACACGGTGGTCATCCTGTCCTCCGGGGCCGGGGAGGTCGGGGGACAGGGTTCGGGAACCGTGTCCACCCTCGGACACGTTAGAGGGGGGACCGCAAGCGTAGCGCAGCGGTGGGATGAAGCCGAAGGCGGAAGTTCTCCGAACCCTTGTCCCCCGCCGCTAACAGAGGCCCCGGTGGCCGGAGAGATTTTCGGAAAGCCGAAGGACAGGGAAGATGCGCTGCGGATGCTCAGGGATCTGTCGGGCTGCACGCACGAAGTAGTTACAGCCGTGTGCCTTAGAAGCTCTGAATTAGAGCATTGCTTTACCGACAGCACACACGTACATTTCGCTGCTATGACTGAAGACGAGATAACATATTACGCCGATACATGCCGTCCCTTCGACAAAGCCGGCGCCTACGGCATCCAGGAATGGATCGGACACATCGCCATAGAAGGCATCGACGGCTCCTATAACAACGTCGTCGGCTTCCCCACCCAAAAACTCTGGCAAGCGCTCCATTCGATTCACCAGTGAAAAGGCACACCACATCCCTTCTTTTCATCGCGATGAGCGTGGTCGTGCTCTGCGCGGCGCTTTTTGGCGTGCCCCGCGTACATATAAACACGGACATGACCCGTTACCTGCCTGAAAGCTATCAGGTAAAACAGGGATTGAACATAATGGAAGCGCAACTGCCGGACATAGGTCCGCTCTTTGCCGACGGAAACGAGCTGATGCCCACCGGACTGCCCAGGACACTGGCCATCGGCGTAGGGCTGCTATTCGCCGTCCTTCTGGTAATGTGCTCGTCGGTGATGGAAGTCCTCCTGTTTCTTGTCACCACGCTTTTCGCAGTCATCCTGAACGTAGGCAGCAATGCCCTGCTCCCCAGTGTTTCCATGATGACGAATACCCTGTCGTCGGTCCTTCAGATGGTGCTTTCGATGGATTACTGCATCATCCTGATGAACCGGTTCCGTGAAGAGAAGGCCGGTGGAAAACCCAAGGCAGAAGCTATGCAAAGCGCGCTGCGGGCATCAGCGTCCTCAATCTTGAGCAGCGCCTCAACGACCATCGTCAGTCTTCTGATGCTCTGCTTCATCCATCTCAAAATCGGAGCAGACCTGGGAATAGTACTGGCCAAAGGCGTCACGTGGTCGCTCCTTTGTACGTTTACCGTGCTTCCTGCGCTAATTCTCTGGGGAGACCGGGCCGTGGAAGCCACCCGAAAGAAAGTTCCGCGTTTTCCGGCCGCCGGGATGGCGCGCTTCGAAGTCCGGCTACGCTATCCACTGACGCTAATCTTCCTGCTGATTTTCACAGGTTTCGCCTTTCTTAAAAACCAGACGCCCATCACATATTCCCCCAGCTGGAAAAACAGCGCCAACGAAAACGCTGGCGACAACACCATGTTGTTGCTATACCCTACCGCTGAATCCGATGCCATTCCAGCGCTACTGGAGCGTATAAGCGCCGATACCTGCGTCCTTCAGACCGTGAGTTACCCCTCGCTGATGCAGGTTCCCCGCACGACGCGGGAACTGATGGCGCTTTCCTCAGGAACGGCTCTCCCCTTCCCGCCGGAATTACTGGACCTTGTTTACTACGCACACTCGCACCCTGAGCGAACGGAAAAATTCAGTTTCAAGCAGTTACAAGATGGCCTCCAGGCGCTTTCCGCACAAGGGCTCATTCCCGCCGGAATGCCCCTGCCAACGCTTGGCTCGAAGATATCGCCGGCAGCCATGCCTATAGCAGAATTCTCCGCTGCGGAAACGGCTATAGAAACGGAGCCGGAACCGACGGTGCTTCGTGAGCCGGAGCCATCGGTGCCTACTGTAACGGAGGCTTCAGATACCCTTTGTGCGCCACGCGATACGCTTCCGCCATCGCGCTTCGCCTATGCACAAGTCAATACTCCACTGACAGCAGCAGAAATGGCCGCTTTGCTTGGCATGAACCCAAAACAGGTCTCGATGGCCTACCGGCTGGCCGGAAAGCCTAAGGGTACGATGACCGCACTGGAACTCCTGACATTCGTGCGGGAGAAGATTCTTCCGGACAAGCGCTATGCCGCCTTCATACCGAAGGGAATGGCCGAGGAAACGGCGCGTGCAGAGGCGGAGCTGAGAGCTATACGAAGACCGGATACAACGCTTGTTGCAGCTGCTGAAGTTCCTCTGGATACGATTCACACAGCTGCCGACAGCGCACTTTTCGCTGAAATTCCGGCGGATAAAGCAGTGGTTTTGGCGGAAGTACCCGCGATTTGGGAGGAGGTAGCGCCGGATCCGCTGGATGAGCTGCTGGATATGGCTCTTTCATCGCGCCGATACAGCGCCGGACAAGTCTATCGCGCCCTGAGGAAGGCCGGTATCGCCGTAGAACGGGAGCAGTTGGAACTGCTCTACCTGTACCTCGGCGCACAGGAATATCCAGATTCCACACTGGCTCTCTCCGCAGAGAACCTTCTTGCGTATGTGAGCGATACCCTGCTCTGCAACCCGGCGATGGCCCGCTTTGTCCCGGACAGCCTCAAGGAGCAAATCCCCCAGGCCCGGGATTCGCTGCTGGCCAAAATCGGAGTACTTCGCGGAAAAGAATATTCCGCCGCCGTCGTTTTGAGTGCTTATCCCATTGAATCCGAAGCGACCTTTGCATTTACGGAACGTCTGGAAGCCCTTGCGGACGATGCGCTCGACGGCCGTCATTACTGGGTAGGCGAATCCCGGATGTATAAGGAACTGAAGGACGGATTCCCGCAGGAACAGGTGCTGCTGACCGTGCTTACCATCCTCGCCATTTTCCTTATCGTCGCGCTGACGCTGCACTCGCTACTGATTCCCATACCGCTGATCATGACCATTCTCTGCGGCATTTTCGTCAATATATGGGCCAGCGGGCTGGGCGGGCATACGCTCTATTACCTGTCCTACCTGATTATCCAGGGGATCCTGATGGGCGCGACCATCGACTACTCGATCCTCTTTACGCACTACTATCAGGAGGCGCGGCGGAAATTGCCGCTCGCCGATGCAATCGAAGCCGCCTACAGCGGCACCTCACACTCAATCCTGACCTCCGGACTGATTCTTTGCATCGTCCCCGGCCTGATGCCCTACACGATGGACGATCCGATGATTGCCTCCGTGCTCAAGAGCCTTGCCATCGGCACCTTCGCCATCCTCCTGCTCATCCTGTTCCTCCTCCCCGGCGTAATCGCCGTCCTCGACCCGCTGCTCCGCTCGCGGAAAGCCTCTTAGCGTTTTTTAGGCCCTTTTTTCTTTCTTGGGGAATAGCCATCCACGAGGCTAGATGTCTTAATGTTCGGCATTTTCTCTCCCGGGCGGGGAGAGTTAAGAAAGAGCGGCTCATTCTCTGCCTGAATGAACGAAAGCCCCAGGGCATCTTCAAGTTTAGCAATTGTCTCCAAGGTCATATTGACACGTCCATTCAAGAGCACTGAAACGTGTTGCTGCGTACAATGCAACACTTCCGCCAACTGTTTCTGAGTCATCCCCTGCTCAGCCATTGCACTACGGACCTTGATGGCAATAGCATAAGAGTATTTCAGCCAGGACCAATTGTTTTTGAGAAATTGTGCCTCAGAAAGAAATGCTCCATCTCCATTATGCTCATTTGCCCTTAAGAATTCAATTGCATTCATGGTTTATAATTCCTTTATGCCTTCTGTATCAAATACGCCGTTTGCCATCAAGTAGTTTCGGACGAGCTCCATCTTTTTCAATTCCATTAGTGTATGCGCCCTGTCGGACATCTTATAGGTTAGTTTTATTGCTCCCCCAGTGACAAGGTAGACATTCGGATCTAACTTTATCGCATACAACCTAAGCCACGAGCCGTGGGAAGGGGTACGTTGTCCTTTCGCTTTTTCTCTTGATAAAATTATCTCCCGCATCCTGGAGTTCTCGAGTGGACGGAACAATGAGTCCAGATTTGCGTATCGAGAATTACGCAGGCCAAGGACGCCGTATCCGCAATCGTATCGTAAATTGCCTCATCCACATTGGTAATGTGGAAGTAGTTCTCCAAATCTTCATGATTCTGTTCGAAAAACTGACGCAAGAAATTAGGATCAAGCCAGTTGGACAGCGTTTTAGTAAGAATGTCCACGCGCTCTCCATCATATACGACAGCCCATAGTTTTCCGTTATGTAAAACGTCTTCGAACTTCATCATCACAATTTTTTCGTAAAGATATAAACTATTTTCAGATTGTACAAATTTAAATTTGTTTTTGTCGGCACCACCGCCTCGCACAAGCAGGCTCGGCGGCTACGTCGCGGGCGCTGCGCTGGGCTCGATGGGGCGGCCCGCTCCGCGCCCGGCCGTTGCCCGGCATTCGTGACCGCGGTTTTCGGCTTGATTTTCCCACTCCCGCGTGCTGGTAGCACGGCTGACCTTGATTTTTCGCTCATTTTCGCAGGTCACGCGTGCTGATGACGGTCCGGAAGGGTTCGGGCGGCGTAGGCAGCCGCGAAAATCACCACCCGCCTCAGGGCATTACCGGGCCGGCGTAGAGATGAAGGTAGCGGTCGCGGAGTTCATCGAGGGCTTCGCAAGGGACGCGCCCGGACGCACACAGCGCATCCAGCCGGTTCAGGCTGTCCAGGAAAGCCTGGCGCTCCGCGGCGGTATAAAAGGCCGCATACTCCGAATCACCGGAAAGCAGGTCCGCGGCGATGTAATTGTTCGGGAACAGCCGGTAGGCGCTGCGGATGCGCCGGTTGATTAGCGCCGCCACCTCCCGGCAGAAAACGGAAGTGGAAAGACCGCGGAACGCCTCCAGGTCCGCAGGGGTCAAGGGCGCACAAAACGCCATATGGATCCGGCCTTTAGGCTGCGTAATCCCGGTCAGGATGCTGTTCAGGTCCTCCCCCGGTTTCTTCTCATACACCGCACGGGCAGAGGCATACAACTCAAGCACCTTCAGCACGTCGCAGGGCTCCCACTCATAGGAGATCGCCATCGGAACCAGATGCAACTCGCAAAGCGCATCCACGGGATCCGCCGAAGAACTCATCAGGAACATCTTCAGCACGGCAGGATCCGTTACGTCCACACCGTCCTTGGTCCGTCCCCCGCGCTGCGCAATCCAGACGGACTGGCGCTTCTCGCAAATCGCATAACGGATATAATCAGAGAGATGCCGGAGCGCTTCCCAGAGTTGCCGCGGAGAAGCCCCACTCACTCCGGGACGCTCGGTACGGAACATCTTGTTGGCGCGGCCGATATCCGTCACCAGCCCCGGTGACATCAGGTTGGCCCCAAAGGTAATCTCTGCCGTCTCAAAACCCTCATTGACAAAGAGATACTGCTGAATCGCCGCATCCATCATAATGTCCCGGTGATTGGACACGAACAAATACCTTTCCGAGCGCGACAGGTCCGAGAGCCCGCTCCAGCTGAATCCCGTGCAACTCTTGTCCAGGATGGCCTGAACCACATCCCGCATCACGCGCGCCTGAAACTCGTTCGCGCAGCGGGATGACAGCATCAGCGCCCGCAACTCCTCCGGATCCCTTCCCGGGAACAGCCAGGCGGCTATCGAGGGAAAGAGCGGGTCTGAAACGATGCGCCGCATCGCCCCGGGAAACTCCGCCTCATTAAATGGCCGAATGTCGTCAAAACGGTTATCAGGCATTGCTCTCATCGAAAAATTTAACAAGTTTACTGGATTTCACAACGTGTCCAACCATTCCAAAAAACTACTTTGCCAGTGGCAAGTTTCGGCATTTTGCTTGGCAGCGGTAGCTCCGAACCCATGTCCGCCAGTCTTATACCTGATATAGGAGTGCGGCACGCCGGAGGCGGTCAGCGCCGAATCCAGCAGCACACTGTTATGCCATTCCACAACAGGGTCATCTTCGCAATTGAGCAAAAATACGGGCGGACAATCAGATGGGACATGCCGCTCCAGAGACAGCGCGTCACAAATAGCCCTGTTACGTGCGCCCTTGTCTCCCAACAAGGCCCGGCGGGAGCGGCGATGCACATAGCGCTCATCGCTGAAAGTAACTACAGGGTAGATAGCAGCAACGAAATCAGGCCGGAAGGCCGCATCGGCACCGCAAAACTCAGCCGCCGACATAACCAGATGGCCTCCTGCAGAAAAGCCCATCACTCCCAGATGCTCCAGGTTGCGATTCAGCACTCGCACTTCCAACATTGCGGCTTGCAGGTCCCCAAGGCTCCCCGGAAATCGTTGATATGGGAAATGGTGCATGAATGCAAACCAGCCGGAAGTGCGGTAGCGCAACACATATGCGGCAATGCCGTTTGCGGCAAGCCACTTTGCCACCTCAACCCCTTCAGTCTTATCATCAAGCCAAAAGTAGCTGCCACCAGGGCAAACAATAACCGCAATACACGTCCCTTCTCCTTCCGGCAAAAATGCTTCAAGCGTCACGTTTCGGCCTCGTCCCGAAAGTGGCACCCCCTTCGCCAAGAGCAAAGCAGGAATCATGAAAATCAAAGCGATTACAAACAGCCTCTTCATATCGAACGCAGGGGGGGATCATTTAACTATCAAGGCGCACCCCGCCATAATAAGCAGCACGCCAAGCCATTGCGCCCATGAGACCTGCTCTCCGAACACCAGCATCGCCGCCACCATTCCAAAGACATAACTGATGCAGGAAAGCGGATAAGCAATGCTGAAAGGATAATGCTTCAACAGGTAAAACCACAGCACCCCGGCGATAGTAAAGGAAACGCCGCAGGCGGGGAACCACCAGTTAGTCAGCTGCGAACGGAAAAAAGCCGCAGTCCAGCTGAACGGGCCGGATTTGACAAGGGCGAGTTTCAGCAGCACCTGCCCACCACAGAGGAAAAAACTCTGCAATATACTGAGATAGATTAATTTCAACATAAGCTTATCCTGGATTGGGAACGGACTTCTTGCATAACTCGCAAAGATAAGCATATTCTACGATTGTTTAAAAAGCACCCGGACACCACCCCCCTCATAGAGGACGGCAGCGTTGCGCACGGAGAAGCCCTGCAGGCGGGGACAACGATTTTTACCGGAGAGATCGATGCAGACGACGACGCGTCCCTGCGGGGATTCCAGCGAACGCAGCAGCAGGTCCCGGCAATATCCCCGGCGGAAAGAAACCGCAGCGGGGTTCATCGCGGCATAGCCTATAAGCATTTCCGAGAGCGGCTTCCAGTTCCGCCGGCTCCAGGCATCCAGAGCATAACTTGACGGCATCCAGACCACCTTTCCACGGCCCTGGGACGTAATTTTAACGGGCGCATCGCTGTCGGCAAAGTGACACTCCCACAAGTGGTCCGGCGTCAGGATGAATTCTGAAATTTCACCACCAAAGATCGACGCATACCTGAATCCGGTATTCATCGTGCAGTGCAGGTCCTCATCAAAGAAGCCGGTCAGCCCCTCGACGATGAGCGTACCGCCACATTCCACAAAATGCGTAAGCGGCGCGATGCAGGCATCCGGCAGGCAGATCTGATGGCTGAGGATGATGGTCTTTCCGGCATAATCGTCCTGCGAAAAGTCGTACTCTCCGAAAGCCTTGATCCCAACATTGAGGCCACGTGCCGTCAAAGCCCTCCAGCAGGAGAGAGACGACTTGGTTACGCCTCCGGGGCGACGCGCCTCAATAGGGTCATCCTTGCGAGCCATCAACTTCTCCGCCCAAACGGATTCGCGGAGATAGACGACATCGATGCCGGAAGGGATCTCCCGCAATCCGGCAAACAGTTCACGATGCTGCTTCAGGACGGAAGCCACTTCGGCGGCAGCCTGCAGGCGCCCGGTGGGCTGGCCCTGAAAATCAATCATCGCCCACTCCCCTGCTTCAATGCCGCTGCTTCGGGGATTGAGCATCCAGAAAATCCCGCCGCGTCCCTCGCAAGCGATGACGGACCAGAGCCACTGGCGGATTTCGTCAGGAGTGGGACACAAGGCGTTCAGGCCGCTGTAGGTATTGTTTCCGCCCTGAATTTCCGTCATAAACCAGGGAAGGTTCCCCGCCCCCGAGCGCAGGATTTCCGATTCCGCCATCATCGCCAGGGCATAGTCTTCCCGCGGGAAGAATCCAAAATGCCAGGCAGGATGCGCCGACCCGCCGAGGGAGGTCAGGAAATTCCGGTAGGCGGGGAAATCGTGCTGTGCGTAAAGGTCGAAAACCGCGTGGGGATTCACGTGGATGTCGTGATTCGTGTCATAACGTGCCACTTCCGCTGCAATCCAGGCCAGAAAATCCCGGTTCAAATCCGAAAGGAAACGTTCTTCGCGCAGGTCCATTAACACCGGATAACCGTTTTCCTTGAATTCCTTGGCCGGATGGGCGGCATCCCAGCGTTCCCGCGCCGCATTAACAAAGGGAGTGTCGGGAATATCGTGGACGCCCGGTTCATTGATCAGCACCCAGCCGCGCAGGGCCGGATGCGAACGATAATGCGTTACCAGCGCTTCGATAAATTCGGCAAAACTTTGCTGCTGCGCCGCATCGCGCGGAAACTTCCATCCGCCGATATCGGTTTTCTCCGTTGCGGGAAAAAGGGTGCACCAAATGCCGATACCGTGCTTTTTTGCGCTTTCAAAGGCCGTATCGAACAGGGAAAAATCCCATCCGTCGGGCGTTCGCATATAGGATTCGAACATCCGGATGCGGCAGGCGTTCATACCGCTTTCCTCCAGCGTAGCAAACCAGGCGTCCACCTGCTTCGGGCGCTGCCCCGGCTCGATGAAGACCTGGGCGCCGATCACGGGCAGCACATCATCGTCCTTCGCCAGCGCGGGGAATACGGTAAGACGGAGCGTCGTACCGCCGTAAGGAACCAGTTCAAGCGTTTGCGCGGGGCCGATGGCCCTGGGACTTTCCGGAAGATCAGGCGTGAGCAGTTCCCCTTTCGGGCCTTTGGCCCATTCCCACTCCACCGGACAGGCGGAGATCAGGATTTTCCCATCTGCGTACTCCGGCCGGACATCGGCGGCAACGCCGTAGTTCCAGGGAGCGGAGGGCTGGATATCCCAGCACGGAAAGGCCTCATCGTCCGCAGGATACTTGCCGTTCATGTTGGGATAGCGTTCCGTATCCTTCTTGTAGATGGCGGGGATCGCGTAGGTGTAGACCAGCGGACCGCGCTCGAACCATACGCCGCCGCCATAGGCCATCTGGCGTACAGGCTCCATCGGAAGACGGAGCAGGATTTCGTCGCTGTTTTTCCACGGGCCGTCGAGCGTGACGAAGCTGCCGCTTTCCAGGGATTTTTTGATCGCCTTTCCATTGACGCTGAGAGTCGCACCGCGGCACCATCCGGGGATACGGAGGGTAAGCCTGGCCATATGTCTGCCTTTCGTGGCTTCCACGGTAAAGCGAACGACATCGTCGTAGGGATAGGCGGTTTCTTCCCGGATGGCCAGGTCATCGCTGTACTGGAAACGGGAAGGGCCGTAGAGCGCGGCCACCATGCCGTCATGGCTACGCAGCCAGAGTCGGGCGGCATAGTTGGGATAGAGCCGGTGAATGTTTCCGGCACAGCATTCGGTCTGGTGCGTGGGGCGGTAAGCCATCCAGGTGGAGCAGAAGTTGTCCTTGTTGTGGTTGGAAGTGCCGGTGCAGAGGAACTGGTTCACCGAGGAATAGTACTGCAGCGCCTTGAAATCATTGGTCACGCTGCCCGCGCCGGCATTGAAGACAATCTTCTCGAGCATATCGGCATAGCGGGGCTCTTTGAGGATTTCAAGAAAATAGCCCAGCGTCCAGCTCATATCCACGGCGTTGCAGGTCTCGTGGCTATGGCGGATATCGCGGCCTTGGAGCCACTCCGCGCTGGTAAACAGGCCATCGGGCAGACCATCCTCTTCGTAGAGACGGTCGAGGGAACTTACTGCCAGTTCCTTGTACCAGGAGTCGCCCGTAGCCGCATAGAGCATAATGGGAAGCTTGAGCATCTCGCTCATCGTCACCCCGTGCATCTTGTAAGGCTCCTCCCCCGTCAGGAATTCGGGAGTAACGCGGTCGTCGCGTTTGAGTTTTACACCTTCGAGTTGCGCGAGCAGATCCGTTCGCAGGCGGAAAACGGAATCGGCGCGGGCGACAAGGGCCTGGTTGCCGGTCTTTTCGGCAGTCCAGAGCATACCCTCGACAGAGATGATATCACGTTTACGCACCAGCTGGCTTGTAGGGATGGAGTTGTAGTGCCGGGTAAGCGCCTCGAGAATGGCCGGATCGGGATGCACGTCATAGGCGGCTTTGACGGCGCGGAAAAACACGGCGAAAGGCCAGGTATTCTCCACCCGCTTCGACCCCAGGCGTCCGTTGTCCCATGGGTGCTCAAAGGTATAGCGTATACCCTCCTCCCCCTTCTCTATCAGCTCCTTGTCCCCGGTCAGATAGCCCATGCGAAGGAGACCGTCCGTGTAGTACGCGGTCTGCTCGTAGCGCCACCAGTCCTGCCCGTGATTGCCCTGGCGTGGTATCTCGCCGGCCCAGAGACAGGTGTTGTACGGATATGAAAGGGCCTCGGGATGACCGGTCAGGCCCTCCTTCTGCATGACGAACTGCTCCTTTAGCCAGCCCTCGGGCGTGATGTCCGTAAGGGCGGTTTCCTGCCAGGGTTCATCGGTAGCGGAAGCGCAGGAGGCAAAGAGAACCGTTGCGAGGATAAGGGAAACGTGTCTATTCATTTAACAATAAATTAGGAACGATTGTCTGGATTATTTGTTCCGGGACACCGCAGTTGCGGGCCATCTCCGGCCAGTGGGATGTGCATTCACAAACCTGGTCAATGATTTCCCCGGCATTTTTGATATTGTTGGCGCGGGCAAAAGCGAGCAAATCGGCGCGCGAAATATCGTCAAACTTCCCGTTTACGGACATTTGATGCGTCGATGTCCACACGCCGCCCGGATTGTAGGCATAGCCCATATCGTATGCGGGTGAGAGTTGCCATTTCCCATCCCGGTCCATCAAGAATGAGATATTTTTCGTATGGTCATCCTGATTCCGGACCACGACATTGAAAACCAGGCGCCGGAACATCTCCGCGGCTTCCGCATAAGAAAGCTTCAGACGCCTCATAACGTTGAATGCCTGTTCGTATGAATATGCCCTGTGTATCCTGTAATCAAAATGAGCGATTCCACACAGGGTTTGCATATGAATCTTCCTTCCGTCCCTGCGATCGAACCGTTTTGTGAGAAAGTGAGCCCGACCGTTATCTTCTATCAGGGAACATTCCGTCATATTGATTCTGCACGAGCGGGCGAGTTGCGCAAAGGAATACTCCAGCCGGCCATAATTCCCTGTATCCCGGGATCCGGCCTGCGCAGAGACCCCGTCCAACTTGATCAAATAATACTCAAAGCCTTCCGGTGCTTCCACCTGTCCCGAGCGGACCTCGCCGGTTTCTTTGTTATAGGCAATGATGGCCTTTGCCCGTTGGCCGCCGGCCGATGTCCCGAGCCGCAGGATTTCGGCGATGGCTGTTTTCTTGTCCTCTTTCAGGTTGACGCCGAAGGCTTCTTTTTGGGACAAGGCCTCACGGGCTACTTCCACAAGAGAATCTATCTCTATCTTCAGATTCGGATCCGCGCCCGGTCCGGTGGCCGGTTCAAATTCCATCGCCCCCATACAGCGCTTTCCCAGAAAGCAAAGGGACTCTACGGGATTCCCGGAAGTTCTGCCCGTCAAGGCAAGCCAACGGTCGAACAAGGCCCGGCCATAACTGTCCGGCAATGCATCTGCCAGCATACCGGGAAGTCCGTTGAAGGTATCCCAGTTCAGCGAGCCGAAGGAATAGACCCTACCTGCCTGAACCGGCATCATCAATGGAGACGGCTCCAACCCCTTTTCTGCAAAGGAGTTGTCATACTCAAATCTGGCGAGATTATACTGCCTGTCCCAGACGAATGTCCCGACATCCAGGCCGAACATCCGCAATTTGGCACTGCTTACCATTCCGCCGCCTCTTTTGCCTTGATGTGTGCGGAAGCCCTCTTCCTACTATGCTTTACGCTCGAATTCTGCAGGGCATAAATCTCAGACGGGCTCATTTGATGTTCGCTGACCAGCTCCTGAAAACAGTCCAGTAAACCCAGTGTCCGGATTAAGCGAAGAAAAGATTCAAACGATCCAATCTCCCCGCCCTCAATCTTTTTGACGGATGACAAGGAAACTTGCGACGAGCGCGCAAGACTCTGCTGCGTTATGTTTTGCTTTAGCCTTACCGACTTAAGTTTACCTCCCAGGCGATACTGTACCTGCGTATCCGAAAGCGTATATATATCCTCCATAATAGATTAAATTTAAACTATTATAAGGCAAATATACGAATTATAGTTTAATATTCAACTATTATTAACAAAATGCCCTATTGAATCTCCGTCAGGGCGCCGGTAACGGAATCAATGACAAAGCCGCGGACCTTCACATCGGCTGGGACGAGCGGGTGGTTCACGATGGCGGCGACGGTCTTGCGGACGGAGGCTTCCGTATCGTGAAAGCCTTCCAGCCACTCCCCTATGCCATCCGCTTCCCATTCCCGCAGGACCTCGACGGAAATGCCGCGCTCCAGCATGTGGGGCTTGAATTCATCATAACCCATATGGCAGGCGCCGCAACCGGAATGATGCACGACCATCACCTCGTTCACGCCCAATTCATAAATCGCCACCAGGAGCGAACGGATGGCGGAATCCTTCTCTGAAAGTATCTGTCCGCCCGCATTTTTGATAATCTTTGCATCGCCGTTCCGCAGGCCCAGCGCCCTGGGCAGCAACTCCGTCAGGCGGGTATCCATACAGGTCAGCACGGCCAACTTCTTTGCGGGGAACTTGTCCGTCACATAGGGTTCGTAGGCCTTCTCTGCCACGAACTTCTTGTTGTACAAAAGGATGTCGTCAATCATAGTATATTTTCCAAAAGCCCTGCAAGAGTATCCACACTTTCTGTGGGTGTGGCCCAGCTGGTGGCGAAGCGAGTGACGCATCGACCGTCCGCCAAGTGTTCCCAAATTTCAAATTGTACCTGGTCTTTCAGGCGGTCAATCTGCGCCGGCGTCAGGATGGGGAACTGCTGGTTGGTGGGCGAATCAATGAAGAAAGGAATGCCTTTTCGAATAAAGAGTTCCTTGAGTTCCATCGCCCGCCGTACAGCGTTCCGGCTGATGCTAAAATACAGCTCATCCGTAAAGAGCGTATCAAACTGGATCCCCAACAGCCGCCCCTTGGCCAGGAGCGCGCCGTGCCGTTTGACCGTCGTAAAGAAATGGGCCGGCGCCTTTTCGGGGAAAATCACCGCCTCTCCGCAGAGGGCACCTACCTTCGTACCGCCGATTGTAAACGCATCGCAAAGCCGCGCAATTTCGGGCAGCGTCAGGTCGCAGGCATCGCTGCAAAGTCCATAGCCCAGGCGAGCGCCGTCGAGGAACAACGGCAGCCGGTACTTCCGGCACAGCGCACGGATTTGCTTCAGTTCCTTTTTGGAGTAAAGCATTCCATATTCCGTCGGAAAGGAAAGATAGACCATCCCCGGGCAGACCATATGGGACCGGGCGGCATCGGCGTAAAAGGATTCCAGATAAGCCTGGAGTTCGGCGGCATCGATTTTCCCTTGGTGCGCAGGCAGCGTCAGCACCTTATGGCCGCTTGCCTCGACGGCACCAGCTTCGTGCACGGCAATATGCCCCGTCTGCGCGGCGATAACCCCTTCATATCCGCGCAGCATGGCGTCGATGACCGTCGCGTTGGCCTGCGTTCCCCCAACAAGGAAAAACACCTCTGCTTCCGGGAGACCAGCCGCCGCACGGATTTTCGCCCGGGCGCTTTCGGAAAACGAATCCTCTCCGTAACCGGGCTCCTGCGTGAAGTTGGTATCGGCAAGGCGATGCAGGATGAGGGGATGCGCCCCCTCGTTGTAATCACAGGTAAAGGAAATCATAATTGAATTTCTTCAAGATAGCAGGTTTCGAAAATTGACCGGAGATGCGGCGTGTCGCGGATGATTTCCCGCAGGCGGCGCAGCGGCTCCTCGTTTGGCGAACCGGGAATCAGCAGACGGAGGTATCCGCCCTCGGCGTATTTTTCCTTCAGATGCGCCAGCGTCCGCACCCAGTGTCCTTCCTTGTCCAGCTCAGGATAATGCGACAAGCCGAACTGCACGGTCCGGCGGATGATGGTTTCCGGGACAATCATCCTGTCCGCCTCGGCGACAAGCGCCCCGTAGATACTGCGCGGTGGCTCCTTGGCTGAAGCGCGATGGTCTTCGGCCGCCTGGGCGATGATTTCAATCTGTTCCGGGGAGAACCAGCTGAGCAAATGCTTGTCCGCGCGGATGGCCCTTCCGCTTTCCAGGTGATGCGTCTTCCGGTCTACGGCGAGCCCCAGGTCGTGGCAGGCCGCAGCCGTGTAGAGCATATCCTCGTCGATATCATATCCACGGCCCATTTCCAGCGCACGCGAAATGACACTGCGTGCATGGTCCTCCCTGTGCGCTTTGTCAAAGACGGCATAGCGCGGAAGGATTTCCGCCTCGATATAAGCGACGAGCGATTCGGTCATCGGATCTGTTTGCCGAAGGGGAAAATCGACGCGATAGCGATTCTAAAATGCATCAGCCCGAGTGGGATTCCGATAATCGTAATACAGAAGATCAGTCCGCAAACCAGATGCGCCAGGGCAATCTCCCACCATCCAAGCAGAATCCACAAGAGATTCATGACCACGGAAAGACAGCCCGGCTGCCCGGGACCGTCCACCAGCTCGTGCCCGAAAGGCCACAGCACATAAGCCCCCAGCTTCATCAATTGCACGCCGAAGGGAATGCCGATAATCGTAACGCACAATACCAGCCCCGCCGCAAAATACAAGAATGCGATGAGGACTCCCCCCAGAATCAGCCACATGATATTTCCGAAAGTGTTCATACTGCTAAAAGGAAAGGAGGCGGGGCGCGTTATCAGGAAGGAGGGTAAGGGTCATCGCCGGGCGCCAAGCAGTTCGTAATCCTTTTTGAGCAACATCTTCGGATCCATCATCGATACCTTCTGGAAAAGTATGATCTGGTTGCCCAGAGAGAGGTGGACCTTATCCTCGTGCTTGCCTTTGCGCCACCATTTATAGAAACTGACAGGCTCGTTTTCAAATGGAATCTTTGCAAGGATCCCGCTGGAATAGCCGGGATAGTCGATAATCAGCTTCAATCCCATTATCCGCTTGAAATAATCAGGATCCGCCTTGCGAAGTTTGCTAAGAAGAGGATTGAGGACTTCAATCGTGTCAACTTTCAGGACCTTCTCCTTGATAATCATCTTATGAATCCGTACAGGGTCTGTATTGAGCCACGCGCCCATACGCAGGGTGAGAGGACCGTTCTCGGTTTCGAGAGTAAGCTCGTCCATGGAGAAATAGACTTTCTCCTGGTCCAGAGGATACTGCTGTTCCGAAACCATAGTCAAATACCCTTGAGTTAGATGAACCCACAAATGTAGGATTTTTTTTGCAAAAATGCTAACTTAGCCGCATAAAAAGCATAATTCAATATTCTTTCGCCGATATAGAAGGCAGCATTGGCTACTGCAGCGACTACGCGGCGACCCTGATTTCCAGACGCCTTGAAGCCGGGGACCAGAGTGCCCCGCATTACTTCGGGAGCGGGGACTACCATTACGTCAGTTTTCTGAGAATGAAGCTGTTACAGGAGCCTTTCGCACTGGTTCTGCTGGACAATCACCCCGATGACCAGAGGGGGGCTTTCGGGGATGAACTGCTGAGTTGCGGCAACTGGGTAGCGGCAGCCAGGAGGGAACTTTCACAGATGAAGGCCGATGTCTGGATCCGGCGTTTTTCCGACCTTCCCGGAGCCTGTTCCGCACTTCCTGAGGGATTGCCGCTGTTCCTTTCCATCGACCTGGACATTCTCTCCCCTGCCGTCTTCAGGACCGACTGGGACCAGGGGGACATGACCTACTGGCAGCTGGAGGAGACGGTGCTGGCGATATGCCGCGGACGGCGCCTGGCCGGTGTTGATATATGCGGGGCAGCCGGGACGGCGCCAAGTTGCGACCTGGCGCAGAATGCCGCCGTGCTGGGACGTTTAGAGGAATTTTTACGGCAGATGCCCCTATAGCTCCGCAAACGACCCGAAGGCGGCTTCCACTATGTAATTCGAAAGGCCATAGGTGCCGGCGTCCGGGAGGTTTGCGATATCCCGCTGGCGACGGAGCCGGTAATATCCCTTTGAACCGCGGACATATTCCCTGTCCCCGTATAACGTTGTTGCGGCATAGCCGGAACGGTTGAGGTCCAATCCGGTAGTCTCCCTGCCGTCGACCTTGAAATAGAAATCGCCCAGGCTCCGCCAGTTCGTATAATTCGAAATATAGAAACAGTTATAACTGAACGAATGGCCGGATATGTCGTATATACCGTTAAGGCTCATAGAGAAGTCACAGTCCTCTTCGTCTTCAGGCACACGGATGCTGCCGTCTGACCTGCTTCCGTCTTCGAGGACGGCGGCAACAGGTATCACAGGCATTGAATCGTTCCACAAATCCGAATCATACGGCGCCGCATACTCACAGAAAGGAACGAATGAATATCCCATTGTTTTATCTCCGAGGTTCCCGACACAGGCTCCGACCGACATGTATAATATCACGTCGAAGGTATACCACCCGCGGATAATGCGACCGCTATGAGGGTTCGTTGCCTCTCCGTATAAGACGTATGCACCGGAGCACAGCGCATTTCCGGAGATACGGTCATAGGAGAAAATCAGGCTCCGGCCGTTGAAAGATACATTTGAGCATCTTTTTGACCGGCTGTCCATCATATTGGCGGAAGGTTTATCCGATGTGGAAAAATCCCCGTCGGCAAGCGTCCAGCTGATACCGCGCCCGGACGGGGCATAATGCCCTCCCGAGGTAAAGTCAAGCGCTGTGGAATATGAGCGCATGGCGCCGGGAGCAATCTGCATGTTATAGTATTCCCCAAGGAAACGCTGTGAGGGGAATACCGGAACCACGGTAAGCGGGAAGGATTGCGAATAAAGCTTGAGCAATCCGTCATTGACAACACTGAATGAAAGTTCTGCCGCTTCATCGCCGTCAGCCTTCAGCCCCCACAGGCGGAAACGGGCCAGACTGTTTTCAGCAAGGAACTCTTCAAAATTATCGTCATAAAAGGACATTGAATATCCGCAATAACCTTCTTCTGAAAATTCCCCCCAGATACTTGAACCGTATGTCTCATATAGATTTGAATACCTGGTATCGTCTGACGGCGAAATTCCCCATAGACTGAGCAGGGCATCCGGAGTTGCAAAATCGGAAAGGTTAATAATTTCACCGTTGTCATCCAGAAGATGAAGATCAAGTTCCATGTCATATGAGCCATAGGAATCATAATTATTGTTTCCGCATTCCGACAGCATAAGGTCTTCTGAAAAACCGAAATCCGGCACTACGCCGGGATATAGTCTAAGCGTTCTGACAAGGCTTCCGCAGCCAAGGGAGAGTGTACACGGGGAACCGTTGCCTGAGGGAAAATCGAAGGCCTGAGACCATACGGTAGTATTGCCGTCATAAATAAAGCGAAGACCGGTAGAATAGTCATAGATGGTCCATCGCGAAGCCCCGGGATATATCTGTTCGCTGCGCCCTGCAATAGCAAAGCGGACCGGGGACGAGACGCTCGCCCGGGGAAAGCGGAAACTCCCCCACTGAACGATGTAACGAGGCATCGAATAGCTGAAATCCGTGTACTCCCCGTCAATATATGGCACTGTCACGGTCAGGGTATCCGAAAGCAGGCCGTCCCAGGAACGAAGAAAAAGTTTTGCCGTTTTCTCCTGGGTTCCGATATAGGCAGTGCGAAGCTGCAGCTGAAGTGCGTCCAGGGTATAACTCATCTTGGCATCCTCGAGCAATCCCGTATCTGCATACAACTGAAAGTCCAGGCCTGGAGGCTCAGCTATGATTGAAAGCTCTGCCGAGCCCCCGCCCTGGGCTAGTGATAGTGTCGGAGAAGGGAATCGCAGACGGCGCCCGTCCTGCAGGTTGCGCATTTCCACCTTCCAGGACGCAGTGAATACACCTTCATCGGTAAGAGTAAGGGTAAGCAGTGATTCCGTATTGCCATCCACGTTGAAATCCGAACAATTATCCTTGCCGAGATACATTCTGTATGTCACATCGGCTCTTGCTCCCGGAGTAGTCCAGCTTCCACAGACCTGCATATAACTACACAGCCCTTCCTTTCCCGAGATATTCCCGGGAACCTTGGCCCATTGGTCAAGGTTCCCGGGCAAAAGCACGCCGGCACTGTTCTCGGGAACATAGAAGAACACCTCTTCCCCCCTGTTGAGGGCATCAATATCCGCCGGTGATGCGGAATCTCCGTCTGTCACGGAAAGAGCCGGACTCCCTTCGCAGAAAGGAGTGACATCGGTTGCCGCCTGCTTGATGACGACGCCCTCAACCTGAAACTCCGTACGTGACAAGTTCCTCTCTATCGACAGGCATACTTTGCCGACCAGGCGTTCAAGGCCGAGGGACAGCGTGGCGGAGTGGCGCCCGGCGTAAAACGCCGTGCCGTGGCGGGACGCCATCGGCAGGCCTGCTGCGGCGTACGACGCCGCAGCAGGCAGCGCCACCCGCCATGTCGCCAGGCCGGATTCCGAGTCCGGCGGGTCCTGTTTCCCCAGATTGACGAGTGCATAGAAACGATAATTATATCCAAGGGGAAGAGTCATCGACAACTCTCTTCCGCTACCATACACACTGCCGGCAAGGACACCGTCCCGATAGGCATAAACGTTCATGTTGACAATGTTGGCATCGTTAGCGGAAGACAGGCTCCTGGAGAGTCCGTCAACGGCAACGCTCACCCGCAATTCGGACAGTTCCTGAATCTCCCGGTCACTTTCTTCGCGGAGACATGAACAGGGAAACGCCAATGACAAGAATATAAACAGTTCAGAAATTTTCTTCATAAGACACTTCACTCCAATCACTTATCGAGATTTTAACCGTAGACTTCAGATAATCGACCAAAATATAGATATCGTCCAGGTCGTCATCTCCCCAATCATATCCGCTTCTGGCAATGATATCCCCTATCAGAAGTTCCTTCTGGCCTATTCCCAGCAGGAGCTCCCCCTCTCCCTGACGAGGCAGCCGGAAAACCACATTACCGTCCGGGGATAGCGACGGCATGAAACTGAACGTTCCCCCAACCGGCAGACCGCTTGAAAGGTTATAACCGGAAACATCGCCCTCGATTCTCACGGCTGAGAAATAATCCCCGGCGGGAAGATTCTGGATCCGCATATTCACGGTTGCCCACTGCTTATGGAGAAAGAGTATCAGAGACTCGTGTTCTCCTTTGCAGTCCGCATCCCCCCTCCATGAATATAACTCATCCATTTGCATCCCACCGGGGATAGAAACTACCTCACCGAACAGGTTACATGATTTCAATCCGCTGTATGCCGTGACCTTAAGCAACCCTCGCGGAACCTCAAGCTCCAACAGGGTACCATCTGTTTCCCCTGCAGCCACGCGTACTCCTTCCGAATTCCATACATCAACCGAAACACATTTTCCCTGAGCTTCCGAGGTATAGAGAGAAAGGGTGCACGGACATTCGTCACGGTCCTCCTTTACAGAACAGGAGGCACAGGCAAGCAAGAATAAGAAGAAAAATATAAGCAACGAATGTCCGCGCATACCCCCGTAAAATTTAGATTTCCACTTCCTGTGAAATACCGGAATTCCAGTCAGCCACCTGGAAAGTGAAGCTTGCACCACCCTTGGAGATCGGCTTGTCGGGAGAATCACTGCCCGGACCGGTAATCGTCAGCCTGGTGATTTTGTATAAAGTATTGTTCATCAGGCCACTTGTTGCCCCCTTGATATTGATGGGATAATAATAATGGCCTGTTCCAACAGTAGCTTCAACAACCAGGCGGGTAAAGCGTGGACTCCATGTTTCAGCAGAACTGTCGGTCGTGGTAGGATTCGGGTAGCAGTAGAAATAATGAGGCGTGTCATAAGTATCACCCGGATACACAAGTTCATTAAAAATATCGGCGGTGTATGGGGTGATAGTTGTTTCTGACGCAACATATCCACGCTTCTGCGCCCAAGTCACATTCTCCACAACGCAGTCGCACCGTGCTGATTTGCTGACATTGATAAGATAGATACCATTGATTTGCAGCACATCATTACCCGGCAGGGCATTTACGATTTCATCAATCTCGACCTTGGCGGCTATACGGCCCATCCTGACGGTACCCGTATAATTCTCGGTAAATGTAATATTTCCCATGAACCCCGACATCTCAAGACCGGTTAGCGACAATGAACGGTTTTCACCCAGTGTACTTGTCTGCATATGCGCAACTGTCCATGAAGATGTTATTCCAAGGTCGATCGTACTGTTGGCGAGTGCGATTGCACTGCATCCGGTTGCTCCAAGCGGAACCCTGAGCACCGCCGCACCGTCCGAGGCGTCGCCGATAGACAGCAGCTGGCCATTTGAATCATACACTGCAACCTGAGCCGTTTCAATTGTCGACTCGTTGCTGTCAGACGTGGCACGCGAAAGCCCATTGTCTTCAAGGAGGAAAGTCACTATCGTAGTTTCTGGTTCTGCAGGCTGTACTTCTGCCTCAGGAAATTTTTGGCAGGCAAAAATCATTGCAAGCGCTGCCAGGCTAATAAGGATTTGTTTCATTGTTAAGTTGATAATTTTTAATTAGTTTGGAAATTTCAGGGTCAAGACTTCCCCTGTAGATGAATGCCCTGTCACCGGCACAGGCCTTAAGGTAGGATTCTACCGCAAGGGCGTCTTCTCCGGTACGGGAATAGAGTAATGCTTTCAAGTAACAAACCGGGGGGCTGAGATCCATGGTTTCAAGCAAAGCAAGGGCGGAAGCGTTATAGTCCATAGCACAGTATGCAAGAACGGTGTTGAAGTCTGCGTACGGCCGCAGAATGGAAACAGCCTTCTCGTATTCCCTTTCCTGCAGTGCAAGGATGCCCTTGCGATAAACCGTGTCGGGTTCGGTCGTATGGACCGTATCCTTAAGCATACCGCGACGATGCAGGTGGAAGGAAAAGCGGACAGTCCTTAGATGCGGATACAGCTTCTCACGGAGAAAGCGGTAATAGGTCTTCCTCTGCATGAACTGTTCCCGCATGTCCGGATCGGCAAAGACTCTTTCAGAAGCGAAATAGTCCTCTTTGTCAGCCTCGGACATTTCCGCACATTCGCCCACCAGGCGGTCGAGAAGAAACCAGTTCTCCCCTGCGCTCCTGGGGACAAAACGGATAGGTTCCGTTTTCACGGCTGGGGCCAATACCGTTCCGTCAAGGGAAAGATTGAAACCGGCATCGCGTTCAAGTGAGTCACGCATTCTTTCAAGGCAGTTCTCAAAATACTCCCCGACGGAACGGCTGCGCTCGCGTGACAACCTATCGTTCAACGCTGCGCTTCCTTCTGGAGATGCCGAGGACTCGACAACTATAGAATCCAAGTCATACAGTTCATTTTCAAGCAGGTCGGCAAGGTTTTTCCTAATCCTTCCCATCTCAATGGGATTGTTCCCCCTTCCTGGCTCAAGCACGGAGCTGCCAGACGCAAATTCAATCCAGCATACAGAGTTTGCCTCAACCTTTCTTTCCACGATTCTGGTAACATAGCGCTCACGTTTGTCACAAAGGGTACTTAGCGAACTTATGTAGAAGGTCAGCGTATCCTGCCCCCGGAAATCGCAAAGCTTAGTTCCCGGCCCATATATACCTCCTTCAAGGGTTATTTGCGCCTTTCGAAGTTTGGGAACCACCTTGACGGTCTGCACATACTCAAAGATTACCCGGTCCTCCGTCCCGCGCACAACCGTATCCAGACGCAATGACCCCTCCAAAAATGGAGATTTTATGAACCTATGAAAGACTTTATCCTTTCTGGATAGTTTGTACCGGTTGAAAGCCCGGGCAATCGTATTTGTATAGTGTTCCACCGCCTCAGCCCCGCTGACCCCGAAAAGCGAAACCTGCAATTCCTCGCTTACTAGGCTGCTGTCCCGCTTCAGGGCATAAAAATCAGGAGCATTACGTTCAAGGAAACACTCAAGGTCCTGCATTCGCACGAAGCGCATTCCATCTGTAACTATACTTGACAGGAAACGCTGATAGAGCTGATACCCACGAAGTTGCGCCTTGTGGTAACGTTCCCCTGTAATGATGACCGGATCAAGGTAGGATGACACCCCCGACAGATGTAGCTGCGGAACCAGCCTCAGCTGCCAGCGGCTGTCAAGCATGGAGCTCGGAACGTTCACGAGGAATCGCAGATCCACTTTTCCGTGGCGCTCGGGTACATGCTTGAAACTTGCTACCACGACTGCCGGAGCAAGTTCGTCAGTCGCGACCATTTCCCCGTTCTCATCACGAACGGCCTTCATAATCATAAGCTGCCTTCCGTCAGGCCCCGTCACCTTCAGTGTATCCTTCGGCGGCACGTGCAGATTCGGCACGGAGGCTGGTAAACCGGCATCCATGGCCTTCATGGACGCGCCCACATTTCCGCGCCTGACCTGCACGAGCTTCTTTTCAACCCCGCAGGCGCAAACCAGACTGAACATCAAAATTATTAAGGCCTTCCGAAGCATCTCCTACATCTCGGCTACGAGTTGTTCAGCATCGTCCAGCAGGGCCAGCTTATACGCAACTATATCCGTCTGGGTCCGCTCGACGCCGTCCTGTCCGGTATATTTCTGATAGCGGAGCCGCCCAAGCACATATAGTTTGTCTCCCCTGCCTATCTTGTCCAGACCCTGGACATTCCTGCCCTCCCAGGCAACCACATTGTGCCATTGGGTGTCAATAACGGGGCCACCTTCCTTGTCATGATAGGCAAGATTGGTCGCCAGGGTAATTCGGGCTCCGTTGCGCCCGCCTCCGGACTGAAGCTTCACGTTCCCGACGTTCCCCCTCAGTTCTACTCTGTTCAATTGTTCCATAACAAATTTTTACATTGGTTTTTCTTTGGAATCCGGGCCGCGCGGTCCCGTTCCGGCAGCAAAGGAAAGCATAAAAATCAAGGAAAAATCACCCTTCCAAAGCCACAGGTGCAGGTTTTTACAAATTATGGGATTATTTACGTTTTATGAATTCCGAGGGTCAAATTCATAAAACAGACAAAAGACATATAAAACGTAAAAATCCACACCGCATAGCCGGGCGCCTCTTGGAAATTATATGTTCAATGATGACTTTTGTTCCTGTAAGCAGAACTTATATGGCATACGATTCTCCAGAACATCCAGGACAACTTTGTCTTAATTGCGGAAAACCGGTATATGGGCGTACGGACAAGAAATTCTGTTCACCCGAATGTAAAAACGGGTGGCATTATTTTCACGAAGCCGACTACCGCAAATGTAAATATTGGGCCCAGACAGCGCTGGGGCGCAATCACAAGATCCTAAAATCCATGATTGAGAATGGAGTAGACAAATTGAGTCTCGTGGAGCTGCAAATGCGGGGATTCACGCCAAGGCTCGTGACCGGCCACATATCAGGAGATGCAGGCATACAGCAATATGCCTGCTATAATATTATGTACAAGGAAAATGACACCGAAATCTTCGATGTCCATCCAGCCCATCTATATAAATAAGGAATAAACGGAAAGAACTAAACCAGTCCTTTACCGTGGCAATTCTTATACTTAAGGCCGCTTCCGCAAGGGCAGGGGTCATTGCGTCCCACACGCTTTTCGACCTTGACAGGCGTACGCGCCTGGCGCTCGCCATTAGTGGAAAGCTCATTGCGCTGCGCCTGCATACGGCTCATGTCAGTATGGCGTTCCTCCGCCCGACGCGGAGCATCGCCTCCCTCACGCAATGGAATGAATGAACGGAACAGGAAAGAGAGTACGTCCTGGTTCAGTTTTTCAAGCATCGACGCAAAGAGCTCGTAGCTCTCAAGCCGGTACACCACAACTGGGTCTTTCTGCTCATAGGTAGCGTTCTGGACGCTCTGTTTCAGGTCGTCCATCTCGCGAAGGTGCTCTTTCCAGTGCTCGTCAATCTGATAAAGAAGGATCGTGCGCGCGAGGGTCTTGGCCACCTCACGCCCATCGTTCTCATAAGCCCTTTTCAGGTCTACGGAAAGCGTAAGCTGCTTGCGGCCGTCGGAAACGGGAATAGCAATGTTCTGGTAGATATTTCCCTGTTTTTCATAAACAGCCTTGATAATGGGCTGCAACTTCTCCACCATCGTTTCCATGCGGCGCTTGTACACTTCCTGCATATGCGAGCAAAGCGCTTCCAGCAGCTCCTTTTCCTTCGCCTTTTCATAGAAAGCCTCGTCGAAGCCGCAATCTATGGAGAGTTGCGCCATCAGCGTCTGCTCAAATTCATCGAAATGCAAACCCTTCGCACGATCAACAAGCAGAGTGGCCGTATCCATCATCATATTACGAAGGTCAAGCTCAACCTTCTCGCCGGAAATTGCGTTGCGGCGGCGATTGTAGATACCTTCGCGCTGATAATTCATTACATCGTCATATTCAACCAGGCGCTTGCGCACGCCAAAATGGTTTTCCTCGACCTTCTTCTGCGCATTCTCAATGGCCTTGGAGAGCATGGAACTTTCCAATGCCTCGTCTTCCTTCATACCGAGCCTGTCTACGATGGACGCAATACGCTCAGAGCCGAAGATACGCATCAGCTTATCCTCCAGCGAAATAAAGAAGGTCGAGCTGCCCGGATCCCCCTGACGGCCGCTTCGGCCGCGGAGCTGACGGTCCACGCGACGGCTGTCATGCCGCTCGGTACCCAGGATCGCAAGGCCGCCCGCATCCTTCACTTCCGGCGAGAGCTTGATATCCGTACCACGGCCCGCCATATTGGTTGCAATGGTAATGGTGCTTCCCTGGCCCGCCTTGGCGACAATTTCCGCCTCACGCGCGTGTTCTTTGGCATTCAACACGTTGGGCTTCACGCCGTTGCGGATAAAAAGACGTTCAAGCAGTTCGGAAGTTTCCACATCGGTGGTACCGACGAGCACAGGCCTTCCCGCCCTGGAAAGTTCAAGGGCCCGGTTTATAACGGCAGCGTACTTGGCTTTCTTGGTCTTGTAAATAAGGTCATCCTGGTCGTCACGAATCACGGGACGGTTGGTAGGAATGACCACGACATCCAGTTTATAGATGCTCCAGAACTCGCCCGCTTCGGTTTCTGCTGTACCGGTCATGCCCGCAAGTTTATGATACATGCGGAAATAGTTCTGCAGTGTGATGGTTGCAAAGGTCTGGGTCGCCGCTTCGACCTTAACATTTTCCTTCGCCTCTACCGCCTGATGCAACCCGTCGCTCCAGCGGCGGCCCTCCATTATACGGCCTGTGCCCTCGTCGACGATTTTCACCTTTCCGTCGATGATGACGTAATCCACGTCCTTTTCGAACATCGCATAGGCCTTGAGCAGCTGGATGACGGTATGCACGCGTTCGCTCTTGAGGGAAAATTCCTCCATCAGGGCATCCTTGCGCTGCTGTTTCTCCTCTGCGCTAAGGTCGGAATGCATAATTTCCGCGGTCTGGTTGCCCACGTCGGGAAGCACGAAGAAATCATCGTTGCCCACCGCTGAAGCCAGCACGTCGTGGCCCTTGTCGGTCATATCGACGGAATTGAGCTGCTCGTTGATTACGAAATACAGCGGATCCGTCACCACGGGCATCTCCTTCTCATTGTCCTGCATGTAGTAGTTCTCCGACTTCTGGAGAATCACCTTCATACCCGGTTCCGAAAGGAATTTGATCAGCGGACCGTACTTGGGAAGGCCCTTGTGGGCACGCAGGAGCAGCTTTCCGCCCTCTTTCTCATCGCCCGAAGCAATGAGTTTGCGCGCTTCGTTGAGGGTCTGGTTCACCAGCGTCCGCTGTGCGGTATACAGTTTCTCGACATACGGACGGAACTCCATGAACTGCTCGTCGTCCTGCGCCTTGGCTACCGGACCGGAAATAATGAGCGGGGTACGTGCATCGTCGATGAGCACGGAGTCCACCTCGTCCACGATGGCATAATGATGCTTGCGCTGCACCAGGTCCTCGCTGCGGATGGCCATATTGTCGCGCAGGTAATCGAAGCCGAATTCATTATTCGTACCAAAGGTAATATCGCAGTCATAAGCCCGCTTGCGCGCATCGGAATTGGGCTGGTGCTTGTCGATGCAATCCACGCTCAGGCCATGGAACATATACAGCGGTCCCATCCACTCGGAGTCGCGCTTCGAAAGGTAATCGTTCACAGTCACCACGTGCACGCCCTTGCCCGCCAGGGCATTGAGGAATACGGGCAGCGTCGCGACGAGGGTTTTTCCTTCGCCCGTGGCCATTTCGGCAATCTTTCCTTCGTGCAGCACGATACCACCGATCAGCTGCACATCATAATGCACCATGTCCCAGGTAATCTCGTTGCCGCCCGCCATCCAGTGGTTGGTATATACGGCATTGTCCCCGTCGATGGTCAGGAAATCGGAATGCTTCACGCTCAGGTCGCGGTCAAAGTCGCTGGCCTTCACGACGATACGGTCATTCTCCTTAAAACGCCGTGCGGTGCTCTTCATAATGGCGAAAGCCTCGGGCAGGATGCGTTTGAGTTCCGCCTCGATGGCTTCATCCTCCTCCTTGACCAGGCGGTCGGATTCGGAAGCGAGTTTTTCCATTTCTGATGTGGGAAGGTCGCCGTCCAACTCCTGCTTAATCTGTGCAATACGGTCTTCGAACGGCTGCTCCACCGCCTTCAGCCCTTCGCGGAGGGCAGCGCTACGGGAGCGAAGCTCATCGTCGGACAGGGCATCTATCTCGCCATAGATGGCAAGAATCTTGTCGAGGGTAGGCTTGATTGCCTTGTAATCCCTTTCCGCCTTGGAGCCGAATAACTTCCTGAAAATATCTGCAAGTGCCATTTTTTCCTATGTTTTAATCAGACAAAGATAACGATTTATTTGTGTTTCATCAAAAAATACCTATCTTTGTCCTCACAAGCAGGATTAGCACATCGGTAGTGCATTGGCTTCCCAAGCCAAGGAGGAGGGTTCGACTCCCTTATCCTGCTCTTTTTTTATGCCTTCGGGGGAACCCTCCCCCGATGAATGGTATCTCCGCAAAAAATCCAGCCGGAGTCCGAAAGAATTCGGAGCGAAGCGACAGAAGGGGTTCGGGGGAACCCTCCCCCGATGAATGGTATCTCCGCAAAAAATCCAGCCGGAGTCTGAAAGAATTCGGAGCGAAGCGACAGAAGGGGTTCGGGGGAACCCTCCCCCGATGAATGGTATCTCCGCAAAAAATCCAGCCGGAGTGGCTGGATTTTTTGTGGAGATGGGCGGAGTCGAACCGCCGTCCAAACAACGCAGCAAAAAGCTTTCTACACGCTTATTCCTTCTTTGATTGTCGGAGAACGGACGAGGAAGGACACCCTAACCGTTCCCTTATCCCCTGATCTTGGCGGAGCGTGGGGGCGGCGGCTCCGTGCGTCCGGTTTGAATGATACCCCTTGATCCGGTCATAACCGGCCTAAAGCCCGGAGGGATATACGCCAGTCCCGCAGCCTTGGCGGATCCGGTTAATGCTCAATCTCTCTGAGATTAGCAAGCGTACGAATAGTTGTAGTTGCCAGTTAATGGCTTGAAGGCTGAGATTAACGGGCAAACCTCCCACGCCCGGCGTGCTTACTTCCCACCGTCGATGCTGTCAAAACCGAACATCCCCAGTATAGAAGTTGCTTTACTTCTCGAAAGCATCCGCAAAGATGGCGCATTTTTTCCACTTTTGCAAAAAAGTGTTAACAATTCTTGATTTTGTTAACACTTTCCATTAATTTTGCAAAAAAGGATTAGAAATGTACACAGCAACTCAAACTCACCGTAGCCAGATTGCATTTCGCTTCGATAATGCACTTATTGCCCGGATCAAACTCACAGCACGTTCACGCGGACTATCCCTCAACGACTACGCAAAAGCCCTTTTTGAACGGGTCACCCTATTGGACTCCCCCATACTTCCGGAAAATTATTGCGCCAGCGACGAACTCCGGGCTATGACGGGATTCATTAAAGGCTTCACGAAAGAGCAACTGGAAAACGACCCCAAACTGGAATACCTTCTACGCAAATGATACGTGCTTACCTTGACACAAATGTTCTCATCGACTGGCTTGTCGAAGATAACAGGCCCAATCGGGAAGCCTCTCTTTCCATAGCCCAGGCTATTCTGGATGGGAAAATCGAGGGCTTCATCTCAACACAGAGCCTGGTTGACGCCGCATACATTGCCCAGCGTTCAGGATGTCCTTTTCAGCAGTTCGAGCAATTCTTCCGCAAAATGCTCCGTCACTTGAACCTGGGCGGATTCAACTACGGCACCATTATGGATGCCTTAAACCACTTCAGCGGAGATTTTGAAGACGACGCCCAGCTCTATTATGCAGACGAACTTTTCTGCCGTATGTTCGTGACCGGAGACCTTGAAATGATTCGCCGCCACGCCGTCTCCGACATGGAACTTCTCACTCCCCCGGACTTCATTGCAAAACTAAAACGTTAAGCGTCACTTGTTCTCTATCAAAAATTTTGTCTTAGCTCACATACTAAAAACCAAAATAAGCATCAATAGCAGCGAGATCCTCTGCCTGTTTTGAACTTCCCTGATATGTATCAGAGTCTCCATATTTATAGGTTTTGGACGAGGAATTGGGAGTCGATGAAGAACTTGCTTTCTCAAAGTCATAATCACTGCATCCTCCATAAAGTGCAAGCTCTGGAATGCTCCTATAACTCTCGCTATCGTATGAGGCGACGGTGATATAAACCTTATCGGTATCACGTTTAGAATCATAATCAAGAAAAACATAATAATCTGGATAGTACCATATATGTTCACTGATTCCGTATTCGCTGGTAATATCGACTCGCTTTTCTCCAAAATGGTTCAGAATCATTTCTGGAGCATTAGAATACACTGAATGCGAGATCCTGACATAAACTGCTTCAAGCTGATTGTCTTTCGTATACTTATACACTACTCCGCAGGGAATGAGTTCTCCTGCAAAGAACACAGCATTATCAGTCTTGGTGGCTTTTTCAACATCGGCCTTTGACATTCCCAATTTCACTCTTGAACCCAGGAAAAACAAAGGATTATCACAAGTGTTATTAATTCGATCCCTAACGGCAAAATCAATTTTCGGTATTGCGGAATAACTATGGTTTTTATGGACGACCGACCATTCAAGTTGAAGCGGATATGTTGTGTTTTCTTTGTGATTAACGACTGCTTTTATAACCAGCAGCACACATAATATAGCAGCCAATGTTATTATGATACCCTTATGTCTCATAATCAAAAAATATTGCTATTTATTATTGCGTTGAACAATGATGTTGAATGTGTTAGCAGGGGAGCGGGTAGGGTCCGCCGGAGACAAGTTATCACGAAGTGATGACGCAGGAAACGGTGGAAGGGTCCGGAGTGAGCGCAGCGAACGGAGTTCCTCCGGATGCAGTCCCCGACCGGCCGGAGGCAGCCGGCAAACAAGGCCGTCAAGCGCGCTCGCCAAAGATGGCGGTGCCGATGCGGACGATGGTGGCGCCGTGCGGGAGGGCGAGGCGCCAGTCGCCGGACATGCCGATCGACAGTTCGCGAAAATCGGAAAGTTCCGGGAACAGGTCCCGCAGATAATCAAAGAAATCGGCGATACGCGCAAAATCGGCATCAACGGTATCGGGGTCATCGGTATGCGAAGCCATCCCCATCAGCCCGCAGAAGCGCACGAAACGGAAATCCGCCGCACGGAACAGCAGTTCAAGCACCTCTTCCTCGGCAAAGCCCTGCTTGGTCTTCTCCGCGCCGATATGCAGTTCCAGCAGCACGGGAATCACCTTGCCATTCGAAGCGCCCCAGCGGTCGATCTCACTCAACAGATGCACCGTATCCACGGACTCCACCAGAGACGCATAAGGCAGCACCATTTTCAGTTTATTGGTCTGCAGATGGCCCAGAAAATGCCATTCGATATCGGCGGGAAGGGCCTGCGCTTTCTGGAAGAGTTCCTGTGGCCGGTTCTCGCCAAAGACGCGCTGGCCGGCATCATATGCCTCTTGAATCGCTTCCGCAGGGTGGAATTTGGAAACTGCCACCAGCTTGACGCCCGGCGGCAGTTCTTTCCAAAAATACTGTAACTGTTCTACAATCATTTACGTGCCCGCTGCCTTGCCTGCTGCTCCTGCATCTTCTGCGCCGCTTCCAGCCGCTGCTGCCACTTGCTCTTGGGCATCGGCTTGCCTTCAGAAGCCTTGACCTTTGCAATCACCTCGTCGGGATGCACGAAGAACTTCTTGATAATGAAGATCTCGATGATCGAAATCAACTGTGAAAGCAGATAGTAATAGCTCAATGCCGCGGAGAGTCCGTTACAGATGAAGAACATCATGATTGGCATCATCCAGACGCTCATGAACTTCATGCTGGCGGCATTGGGGTCATTGCCCGCCGCCTGCACGGTCAGGCGGGAATAGAGCCACATCGTCGCTGCCATCAGCAGGGCGAAGAGCGAAAGATGGTCGCCGATCAAGGGCACCCGCGTCCCGAAGTCCCAGATGGAATCATAGGCACTGAGGTCATCGCACCAAAGGAAGGGCTGCTGGCGCAGCTCGATGGAGGCCGGGAAGAAACGGAACATCGCCCAGAGAATCGGGAAGGTAAGAAGCGTGGGAAGGCATCCGCCCATCGGACTCACGCCGGCCCGCCGGTACAGGTCCATCGTGGCCTGCTGCTTCTTCATAGCGTCCTCCTGCTTGGGGTACTTCTCGTTGATCTTCTCCATCAGCGGGCGCAGGGCCTGCATCTTGGCTGAAGACGAGAATGACTTATAGGTAAAGGGAAGGACGACAATCTTGATTACCAGGGTCATCAGCAGGATAATGATTCCAAAATTGGAAATAAACCTGTTGAAGAAATCAAACATCGGAATAATCGCATAGCGGGTGAACCAGCCGACAAGCCAGCCGCCCAGCGGGATAATCTTCTCGTATTTCTGGTCGTACGATTTGAGTGTCCGGAAATGATTGGGGCCGAAATAGAACTCCAGCGGCACATCCACTCGGGGACTACGGGCCAGGTCCATGCGCATATTGGCACTGCAGGCCATAAGATTGCGTTCCGGATCATCCTGGTCGAAGAAATTGACGGCCAGTTCCCCGGAAGCGAATTCCTGCGGCGCGCGAACAATGGCGGAAAAGAACTGCTGCTGGAATGCAAACCAGCTCAGGCGGGAGTCGATGCGGCGGTTATGGCTGCGGCCACGCCCCATATCGCCGGGCTTCTTGTCCCCATCGAAGTACCAGTCCACCTTCGAATACTGCGATTCGTTCTTGAAACCCTTTTCCATACGGGGAATGACCAGGCTGTAGTCCAGGTCGAAGGAAGAAACGTTGCGGGGAATCACCGAATCCATTTCCACAAACGCCATATTAGCCTCTACTGAATAGCTGTCGCCGGCAGCGAGATAATAGGACTGCTCGATATACCCGCCCCCCTCGAATGGAAGCCGCATGACCAGCCGGGTATCAGAATGTTCCGCTACCTCGAAGGTAAAATCTTCCGTAGCAATATATTCACCGGTATAAACCTTCGCCGAGAGGGAACTGCCTCCGCGACGGAACAAATACAGGTCCGTACCGTCGTAATTGCTATAATTCAGAACCTGCGCGGAGAGCGGCTGCGCGCCGCGGGTGGTGAATTCCAGACGAAGCACATCGTTCGCAAGCACCAGTGCGGTATCAGGCATCGAGTGTGCCTGCTCGAGAAGGGCATCCTTATAAATGGCCGCGACTGATCCGGCAGATTCTGCAACCGGGGCAAGCGGGGCAGCCGCCGAAGAAGACAACACAACGGTATCTGCGGGAGGGACGGGAGCATTTGCCAACGCTATGCTGTCTTGCACGCGCTGCGCCTCCATCTGCTTCCTCGCCTGCCCCGACTGATAAAAGGTAAAGCCGACCAGGATGAGGCCGATCAGCACAAAGCCGATGATGGAATTCTTGTCCATTACTGCTCTCCTCCTTCGGCTTCGCTCTGACGGATCTGCTCCTCAAGCCTGTGCAGCTCAGCCTTTGCCTTGTCTATACGTTCCTGCATCTGGGCAATGAGCGGAGAGCCCTTTGAAGAAATGGAGAAAAAGCCGATATTGTTTTCGTACGTAGCTATCTCCTGCTGCAGGGCCTTGAATTTATCGCTCAGGCTCTCTTTACGGACAGGGCGCGTACCGCGTTCCCCACGGGCAGGAGCCTTGGGACGGGCCGCCTCGCGGGCAGAGTCACGGGCTGCGAAGAATTCGTCGCAGGCAGCGCGGAAACTGCGCCACAGCTCGTCGGATTTCTTGCGGGGAACGGCTCCAATCTCTTTCCATTGCTTCTGCATGGCGATAAACTGGTCCGTAGCACTCTTCCAGTCCGTACTGGTTTTCAGCTCTTCCGCCTTGGCTACCAGGGCCTGCTTTGCTTCCAGATTCTCCTTCAGGCTGCCCTTGAACTCATTATAATATTCGCGCTTGCGGGCGAAGAAAGTATCGCAGGCCGCACGGAAACGGTCGTAAATCTTCTGGTTTTCTTTCTTGGTGGCAAAGCCGATTCCACGCCACTTCTCCTGCAATTCAGCAATCTGTGCAGACAGCTTGTTCCACTGTGCGGAAGAGCTTACTTCGGCAGCGGCGATGGCTTCAACCTCCTCGCAGAGGGCGGTCTTGGCTTCCAGGTTCTTCGCCTGTTCCTCCTTCACGCCCTCGAAATGAGCCTGGTACTTCTTGTTGATGACCGCAGTGGCCGCCTTGAAGCGGTTCCAGATATCCTCACGCACCTCCTTGGCCACCGGACCATATTCCTTCCACTGCTCATGGAGTTTCTGGAGTTCATGAAAAGCGGCAACGACACTCTCGTTCTCCGCAAGTTTTTCCGCAGCTTCGCAGAAAGCCTCCTTTGCCTCCAGGTTCTTCCTGAAATCCAGGTCACGCAGATCGCGGTTGATCTTCACCATATCGTAGAACTTCTCTACGTAGAACTGGTAAGTATCATTCACATCGCGGAAGCGCGTCACGGGGACGGGACCGGCTTCGCGCCAGCGGTTCTGGATCTCTCGCAAGGCGGGGAAAGATGCGCTGACATCCTCCTGTCCCTCCACAAGCGCCTTCAAATCCTCTATAATGGCAAGTTTCTTTTCGAGGTTCTCCTCACGCTCCTGCTCCTGTTTGCGGTTGAACTCCGCGCGTTCCTTCTTGTAATCGGCGTACATCGCCTTGAAGTTCTCCTCTACGGTCTCGAAGGGATTTTCTCCCCCATCGGGCACGGATTCGCGCATTTTTAGAAGTAACTTATAGAACGCTGACTTGACCGCCTCGGCCTCCTTTGAACGCATCATCGCGTCTGCGGAGGTACGCAGCTCCTGGAAAAATTCTGACAGTTCCGCCAGATTCTTGTCCGCCAGATTAGGCTCTGCGGCTTTCGGTTCCACCTGCTCTACCTGTTCGGTCTGAAGTTCGATTTTGTTCTCTTCCATATCAATAAATAAGTTATAGTCTGCAAATATACAATTATTCTGAGAGAATTTGGTATTTTTGCACGCAAATCTGAAAAAGGTATGAGAATAGATATTTTAAGCGTAGTCCCGGAGTTGCTCGAAAGCCCGCTTTCGCATTCCATAGTAGGGCGCGCAGTCAAAAAGGGCATCGTGGACATACAGGTTCACCACTTGCGCAAGTACGGCATAGGCCCGCGCAAGAACGTGGACGACTACAGTTATGGCGGCGATGCCGGGATGGTCATGATGGTGGAGCCGGTCTACCGCATGCTGGAAGAACTCAAGGCAGAACGGGACTACGACGAGGTAATCTACCTCTCCCCCGACGGCGAAGTCCTTACCCAGGCAATTGCCAATGAACTGTCGCTCAAGCAAAACCTTGTACTGCTCTGCGGACACTACAAAGGAATCGACCATCGCATCCGCGAGCACCTTGTGACAAGGGAAATCTCCGTGGGCGACTATGTCGTAAGCGGCGGCGAGATTCCGGCAGCATTGCTTACCGATGCCATAGTCCGCTTGCTGCCCGGCGCCCTGACCGATGAGACGTCGGCACTGAGCGATTCATTCCAGGACAATCTGCTTTCGCCTCCCGTGTATACCAGGCCTGCGGAATTCAACGGATGGAAGGTTCCCGATGTACTCTTGAGCGGGAATCCGAAGCTGATCCGGGAGTGGCAGGACGAGCAGGCGCTTGAAAGAACAAAACTATTGCGTCCCGGCCTAATTTCGGAATAAATTCACCGCTATTTATTAAAATATTTTAAAAACGAAAAATATTTTTATTAACAATTTTTCAAAAATACTTGCGGATTCAAAAAAAAGCAGTACCTTTGCCATCGAAAAAGAACAACTCTACCTTACTTCTGTAAGGACTTCTAACCAACAATAATTAACCTTCTCATAAGGTAATATACTACTAACTAATCACCAACGCCCGCTGCGACAGCGGGCGTTGTTGTTATTTACGTACCAGCCGGACTTCGAAGAGCAGCGGCCAGTTCTTGCCGGTGAGGTATATCTTTCCGTCAGGAGCCCGGGCAATCCCGTTCAGGACATCCGTAGTATCGGTATACAGGCCCCGGTCAAGGAGACCTGTACAGTCTATCATGCCTTCCACCACCCCGCTGCGGGGATTTATGATTGCAATGTAGTCGGTAGTATAAATATTGGCCCAGATCTTCCCGTCTATCCATTCAAGCTCATTCAGGAAACGGAGAGGCTTCCCGTCAAGCGTAACCCTGACGGTTTTCCTGACCTTCAGGTCTCCGTCCATGAAATATAAGCGGTTGCTCCCGTCGCTTGCGACAAGGGAACGCCCGTCGGTGGTAAGCCCCCAGCCCTCTCGTGGATAGCGGCAGGTTTTCTCGTATTCGAGAGTAGCGGCATCATAGACAAAAGCCACCCTGCTGGTCCATGTAAGGATATAAAGTTTCCCTCCGAACATGACCGATCCCTCGGCAAAGTATTTCTTGTCAAAATCCAGCCTGCGCAGCGCCTTCCCGCTTTCCAGGTCCACCTCGCGAAAAGTGGAGGAGCCGCACTGGCCGGTGCTTTCATACATTGTCCCGCCATTGAAAAAGAGGCCCTGCGTATAGGAAGATGTGTCGTGAGGGTAAGAGTGCACGACCTCGATTCCATACTTTTCAACTCCATCGCCGCCACAGGAGAGAAGAAGCACGGGAACAAACAGCAGGTGAATCAGGCAGGCTTTCATCATTCCATAATCCTGGCCAGGACCTTGCGGGCCTCATCCAGTATTTCCTTTTCCCCGCGGACCTCGCGGTGCCGCATGACGAATTTCCCGGCACAGATCAGGGAATCGATGCAATCCGAATGTGCGGAATAGACAAGATTGGCTGCGAACGGCGCAGGAGAAAGGAAAAATGAATTGTCCGTTTCCACTATTGAGAGGTCGGCAAGGGCCCCTACGGCGATACGCCCTGCATTCAGCCCCAGGGCTCCGGCTCCGTTGACGGTCGCCATATCCATCAGCTCATCCAGAGGAAGGGCGGACGGGTCGTCGCGCCATGCCTTTTGGAAAAGGGCGGCATTCTTCATTGCCTCCAGTATATCCAGATTATTGGACGAGGCGCAGCCATCGGTTCCAAGACATACATTCGCCCCGGCTTCACGCAACTCTTTATAAAGGAAGCGGTAACCGGACGCAAGCTTGGCATTGGAATTTATGTTATGGACACATGAAACACCGGCTGCGCCAAGCAGCCTCACATCATTTTCGGTCAGCCAGAGACAATGACCGGCTATTACTTCCGGCCCCAGTATTCCCAGGGAATCCAGATACTCGACTGGGGTCAGCCCTCCGTGAGCCTCCTTACAATCCGCTACTTCCTTTCTTGTTTCGGAAAGATGGATATGCAGCGGAATGCCATGTTTGCGGGCAAAGGATGAAGCCCAGCATAAAGTATCGGCACTTAACGTATAAATGGAATGGCACGAAAGGACATAGACCGGGGAATCCTTGTAAAGTTCGTAATCCTTCTCGGCATTCTCCTTTTCAACGGCTGCCTTACCGGGGTCAAAATTATCCATCATGGTATACCCCAGCGCAGGACGCAAGCCCATCTCCAGGGCGGCACGACGGGTTTCCGGAGAGTGCCAGTACATATCACTAAAGGTAGTGGTACCGGTACGTATCATTTCCAGGCAGGCAACCCTGGCCCCGAGATAGATGAACTCGGGATCGATTTTATCTTCAATCTTCCAGACATGGGAAAGCCAGTCGTGGAACCTCATATCCTCACCTACACCGCGCATCAGGGACATTGCCGCGTGTACGTGCATGTTGACAAATCCGGGAACTGCGACTTTCCCCTCGCAGTCCATGGACTCCAGATCGCCGGCAAGGTCCCATCCGGAACACGAGCCTGCATCTTCTATTCTTTTAATAATACCGCTTTCTATCAGCACATCCCTGCGGGCGTCGCCGACAGAAATATTCTTTAGAAGAATCGCCGCCACTCCCTACAAATCCTCAAACGCCACCTGCGATTCACGCTCTTCTTCCGGCCGTCGCGGAATTTCACCGCCGAAGCACTGGTTCTTGATATAATCCACGACTTCCGCAAAGCCCTCGGCAAACTTTTCGAAATCCTCCTTATAGAGGAAAATCTTGTGTTTGTCGTAAGCATAACTGCCGTCCGGGGTCGTACGGCGCTTGCTTTCGGTAATGGTGAGGTAAAAGTCATTGTTCCCCCTCGTGCTCTTCACATCGAAGAAGTACGTACGCTTACCGGCCCTCACAGGTTTGGAATAAACATCGTCCGCATTTCTTTCCTGAAAAGCGGAGGAATCGTAATCCTCACGGTACATCTAGTACAAAATTAAATTGTTAATAATCATTGCAAAAATATAATTTTTCTCGAATAAGTTAACTATCTTTGCAAAAATTTTTTTTCAATTAGTTTTTTGAAATGCTAAGCAGAAGAATTCTCCGCATTAAAGCCTTTAAGGCTATATACGCACTGGCGGAAAACCCGGAGATAACACTGAAGGAAACAGAGAGGAGATTGGAACACTCCTGCGAAGCTACGAGGGACCTTTACCTTTTCCTGCTCGCCCTTACCGGGCCGCTGGGCGAGGAGGCGGCGCAGCGGATCGAAGCATCCCGCTCCAAATTCACCGCAACGGAAGAAGAGAGGAACCCCAACCTCAAGTTCGTCTCTAACCGCATCAGCGCCCTTTTCAGGGAAGATCCTGATTTCCAGCGTATAATCAAAAAAAAGAAACTCAGCTGGGAACCCTATGACGCCTTCCTCCGCCATTTCTACGAGGAAATCCGGGAACAGGACTGGTTCCTGCGCTACATGGATTCGGGGATCAGTGACATAAACGAGGATGCCCAGCTCTGGTGCGACATTTTCGCCTCCCTGGAAGACAACCGGGAGCTTGAAGAAATCCTCGAAGACCTGCCGCTGGGCTGGAGCGACGAACTCCCCTACGCGCTTAAGGCCGTATTGAGGACAATGCAGCAGCTTGGACGCGGACGGGAGTGGACAGTACCGCCCCTTTACAAAAGCGAAATGGACGGGCGCAGCGCAGAGGAAAGCGACAGGGATTTCCTGTTCAACCTGACCAGAAAGGCATTCCGGGGGTTCGACTCTTACAGGGAACGCATATCGGGCCTTACCCGCAAGTGGGATCCCGACCGTATATGCGCGACCGACCTTGCCCTGATAGCCTGCGGCATAGCCGAATCCGAAGCCTTCCCCCAGACCAGCAGGAATATAATAATCAACGAGTACGTTGAAATCTCCAAATACTACAGCACTCCCGAAAGCAGTGCATTCGTCAACGGATTGCTTGACAAATTAATTTAATTACCAAGATAACATGACAAATCTGATTCTTCAGGCCGCTCCCGCGGCACAGGCCCAGGGCGGTGGCCTTTCTTTCTGGCTGATGATAATACTCATCTTCGCCGTGATGTGGTTCTTTATGATCCGTCCGCAGCGCAAGCAGCAGAAAGAACTCGAGAAATTCCGCAACGAGCTCAAGAAGGGAGACAAGGTGGTAACCGCCGGCGGCATCTTCGGGACGGTTGCAGAAATCCAGGACAAATCCGTGCTCATCAAAGTGGACGGAGAGGTCAAACTCCGCGTTGACAAGAATTCCATAGTCAGGGATTATTCCGACACCACGACCACAGGCAAGTGAAATCCTGGGGTCCATTCCTTCTCTGCCTGCTGCTCTCCATGGGCATCTGGCTGGCTCACAACCTTTCCCTCACCTATACCGACCTGGTGAGCGTGGGGGTCGTGGCTGAGAGCAATCTGGAAGGACGGGCCATGAGGAGTGAGGCTGAGGTAGAGGTAACGGCAAGGGTAAGGTCGTCCGGATTCAACCTGATATGGATGGCCCGCCGGCACAGCGTCACCGTCTTTTTCAACGCCGATGACTTCGTGCACCGCGACGGTGATTTCTTCTCCATTTCAGCTGTCGACCTGCAAAAATACGCCCCAGCGATTTTCGGGGACGCCACCGTCGTGGAAAGCTTCTACTCCAGGGACCTGATTTTCCGTTTCAAGCCGGAATACAGCCGCAAGGTTCCCGTCCGCGCGTCGAAGGCCCTTTCATTCAGGCCCCAGTACATTCTCCGCGAGGATATTTCCCTGGAGCCCGATTCAGTATTGATTTTCGGCGACAAATGGCGGGTGGACGACATCGACGCCATATATACAAGGACCATCGCGCACAGCGACTTGCGCAAATCCGTACACGGCACGGCAAAACTTGAAAAGCCTTCGGGCATAAGGCTGTCCTGCGACCACGTGACCTACAGCATAGAACTTACGCGTTTCGTGGAACTGGAGGGCGAAGCCAAAGTAAGCGTAAAGGGAGCCCCGGCGTCCGTATCCATGAACATCCGGCCATCGACCGTCCACGTGCAGATGAAATGCATCTTCCCCCTCTCCTCAAATCCAGTGGAGCAGGCGGAAGTCTACATAGATTACCGTGAATTCCTGGAATCCCGCGGCGGCACCTGCATGCTGCACTGCGATAATCTTCCGGAAAGCGTATTGGAATACCGGCTTATACCTGAAATTTGCGAATGCACGGAGATGGTGGAATGAGGACGGTTCTGGTGACTGGAGGCATCGCAAGCGGGAAAAGCGAGGTTTGCCGTTATCTTGCGGCAAAGGGATGGCCGGTCTATGACAGCGACTCCCGCACAAAAGCCCTATACAGCTCTGTTCCCGGGCTGAAGGCAAGGGTTGAGGAAGCGATTGGGCTCCCCTTCGGCGAAATCGGCATTATTTTTTCCGACAGGGAAAAACGCGATGCGCTCGAAGCTGTGGTTTATCCGCAGGTAATACGGGATTTCAGGCTTTGGCGGGAAAGCCAGGGCAGCGGAATCGCCTTCCTCGAATCGGCGATAGCGGCAGAAAAACCGTCCTTGAGCTGCCTCTACGACAGCATCTTGCTGATTCGGGCCGAGCTCGGAAAGAGACTGGAAAGAAACCCCGAAACAGCCTCCAGGCTCGCTGCGCAGTCCCCCGGGGATATCAGGGCGGACTATATTATTGACAACAACGGCAGCATTGAAGAGCTGCACGCAAAAATTGATGAATACATAAAGACTTTATGAAAACCGATCTTGCAAAAATCCTGTCCGTATCCGGACAGCACGGACTTTTCCGCTATGTGGCGCAGGCCAGGAACGGCGCTATCGCCGAATCTCTCTCCGATGGAAAAAGGACAGCCATCGACGTCCGCAGCCGCATTTCCACCCTCGCGGACATATCAATCTACACTTCCGAAGGCGAAATGCCCCTGAAAGACGTATTCCTCGCGCTCAAGGCCCATCTCGGCGATGCAGAAGCGCCCGGTTCCAAATCCGATGACGCAGCCCTCAAGGCCCTCTTCGCCGCCGCCATTCCCAATTACGACGCGGACCGCTTCTACGTCTCGCACATGAAGAAAGTGGTTGATTGGTACAATGAACTCGTAAAATACGCCTCCCTCGACTTCGAGGATGAAAAGGAAAAAGAGAATTAGGGTAATAACGCTGGGCTGCTCCAAGAACGACGTCGACACGGAGCACCTGCTTTCCTGCCTGCCGGATTCGGATTTCGAATTCAGCGGAGAGAACAGTGACGAACCCGTCGATGAGCTGCTGATCAACACCTGCGGCTTTATCGGCGATGCGAAGCAGGAATCCATCGACTGCATCCTCGCCAATGTCGAGCGGAAAAAACGCGGGCTCATCGGCCGTATAGCGGTATTCGGCTGCCTTTCGCAGCGTTACGCGCGCGAGCTTCCGGAGCTCATTCCGGAGGTCGATGCCTGGTTCGGAGCAAGGAAACTCAATCCCGTGCTGCGCTGGCTGTCCGTAAGCGGCGATGCCGATGCTTCGACCGCCCGCCGCATGCTTCATTCCCCTTACGCATACTTGAAGATTTCCGAAGGCTGCAACCGCCGCTGCTCCTATTGCGCCATTCCGTCGATTCGCGGACGGCACCGCTCAGTGCCCATAGAAACGCTCGTGGAAGAAGCCGCAGGGCTGGCTGCCGGAGGGGTTCGTGAGCTGTTACTCATCGCCCAGGACAGCACCTGGTACGGACGCGACCTTTATGGAGAACGTGCACTCGGACAGCTGCTGGATGCACTGTCGGAAGTGAAAGGGATTGAGCGGCTGCGCATACATTACTCCCATCCGGACGGTTTTCCCGTGGATGTCCTGGAGCGTATGGCCACGAATCCGAAGGTCTGCCGCTACCTTGACATTCCCCTGCAGCATATCTCGGACAAGGTATTGCGTGCCATGCACCGGCACGTGAGCGGCGCATGGACACGTGAGCTCGTTCAGCGGCTGCGGCAGGATGTTCCCGGCGTAGCGCTGCGGACCACGATGATCGTAGGGCATCCCGGCGAAGGAGAAAAGGAATTCGAAGAACTTCTCTCTTTCCTGCGGGAAGCCCGCTTCGAACGGCTCGGGGCATTCATCTATTCCGAAGAGGAAGGTACCTGGGGCGCTTCACACTTGACGGACAGCGTCCCCCAGGAAGAAAAACAGCGGCGCCTGGACGCTCTTATGACCCTGCAGCGCGAAATATCGCGCGAATGCAACGAAGCCCGCATCGGCGGTACCGCACGGGTGCTGGTGGATGGCTTTACCGACGGACTGCTGGTGTGCCGCAGCGAATTCGAGAGCCCCGAAGTGGATGGGGAAATACTTGTGGGTACCGCCGGCGTGGCGGATCCCTTGTCGCTGGTCGGGTCGTTCCTGGATGTGCGCATCACCGGAGCGGACGACTACGACCTTACGGCAGAAATCATCTGACAAAGCATGTTCAACAAGCACGACATATCCCGTGACAACGTACAACTGGACGGGAAACTGGCTTCCTGCGGATATGACAGGTGGCGGCATTCCTTCACCGGCCACGACCCGCTGACCGGTGAAGAAAAATCCTTTTTCATAGAATTTTTTCTCTGCAATCCTGCTCGTGGCGGAGAAAAGCCGGTTTTGGGACAGCATCCGTCCGCCCGCCAGGCAAAGCTGAAGCCGTCATATCTGATGGTAAAAGCCGGGGCCTGGGGTGCGGATGCCGCACAGATACACAAATTTTACGGTTGGAAGAGAATACGTGTCATCAGGGATACGCCATTCACCATTCAGGCCGGAGACTGTTATCTTACGGAGAATGCCACAAGGGGCATCGTCAGGGTTACGGACGAGGATGCATCCAGGCATCCGGAATGGATGTGCAAAGGCGGAGACATGCGATGGAGCCTGTTGATTGACAAAAAAATAGCCTTCAATACAGGATACAGGGGCGGGAACTGGCATGCGGAGGGGATGAAGACCGAATACCGGGGCGAAGTGCTATGGAACGGGCGGCGCTTCGTCATATCCCCAAAAAACTGCAACGGCTATTCGGACAAGAACTGGGGACGCGACTTCACCAGCCCCAGGATATGGCTTTCATCCTGCAACCTGCGCAGTGAAGCAAAGGGTAAACGGCTCCGCGACAGTGTTTTCACCATAAGCGCATGCGGGCGGAACCTGCTTTCCGCCCTCTGGCTTGAGGGCCGGGGCTACGAATTCAATTATTCCAGGTTCTGGACTTTCTGCCGCACAAAATTCAGCTGCAAAGAAACCAAAACGCATGTTATCTGGCATATAGACCAGCGCACACTGTTCAACCGCATGGTCACCGACATAAGCTGCCGCAAAAGCACGATGCTTAATATGAATTACGAGTCGCCGGACGGGAAGAGGCGGTTCCGGAAGCTCTGGAGCGGCGGAACCGGCTCCGGAACAGTGAAAATCTACCGCTTCGGGAAGCTGATTGACAACATCGCCGCAACGAATGTAGGTTGCGAATATGGTGAATATAAACTAAATTTGCAGCCGAATAAAGGCGGGACGATCCGTCGCGGCCGAAAGGCTGAGGAAAGTCCGGACAGGAAAGGGCAATCCGCTGCGGAAAGCGCAGGCAGGGGTAACCTTGGGAAGGCCGTAACAGAAAAGAACCGCCGAAAGGCAAGGGTGAAAACGTGAGGCAAGAGCTCACGACCACAGCCAGCGATGGCTATGGGGTACGGCGCCGGATCCTGCAAGACCAAATATACCGGCAGATGAGGGCGGCCCGCCCGATGCCGGGGGGTAGGTTGCGAAGATAAATGACGGAGTTAAAAACAGAAACCGGCTTACGGCCCCGCCTTTATTCTTTTTAAATAGCTTTCTTTACGGGGTCACAGGTCAGGCCTACCCCGAGTTTCTTGAATATTTTCTGGTCCACCTCGCTGAGCATGACGGTAGAGTGCACCTGGCAGCCCTTGAGTTCCGGGAGTTTATCCAGGGCCCTGCGGCAATTGTCATCCTCATGACTGAGCATTGAAAGGGCCACGAGCACCTCATCGGTATGGAGCCTCGGGTTGTGCCCGTGCAGGTATTGCACCTTGGTCTTCTGGATGGGCTCTATCATTTTCTCGGGGATGAGCTTGACGGAATGGTCAATACCCGCAAGATATTTGGTGGCATTAAGGATGAGGGCGGCGCTGGGGCCCAGGAGCGGGCTGGTTTCCGCGGAAAGCAGCGTGCCGTCCGCCAGTTCGATGGCGGACGAAGGGACGCCGCAGCGTTCCTTCCTCTCATGGGCCGCGACCGTCGTCCTGCGAAAAGAAGTATCTATACCCGTCCTTTTCATCAACAGGGAAATCTTGTTCACCTCCGAATCATTGCAGTCCCCGTCGGCAAGCTTGTTGAGCGCCGTGTAGTACCGGCGGATAATTTCGTCCTTCGCCGCCTTGCAGCATACCTCATCGTCGCTGATGCAGTTTCCGACCATATTGACGCCCATGTCGGTGGGAGACTTATACGGACTCGTACCATAGATACCTTCAAACAGGGCATTGAGCACTGGAAATATCTCTATGTCACGGTTATAGTTTACAGCCGTCTTTCCGTATGCCTCAAGATGGAAGGGATCGATCATGTTGACATCATTGAGATCAGCCGTTGCCGCTTCGTACGCAACATTCACGGGATGCATCAGGGGCATATTCCATACCGGGAAGGTCTCGAATTTCGCATAGCCGGCCTTCACTCCCCTCTTCTGCTCCTGATACAGCTGGCTGAGGCAGACCGCCATCTTGCCGCTGCCAGGACCGGGAGCGGTAACCACAACGAGGGGACGGCTGGTCTGAACAAAATCGTTCTTACCGAAACCTTCGTCTGAATCGATAAGGGCCACATTATGGGGATATCCCTCGATGGTATGATGATAATATGTACGGATTCCCATCCGTTCCAGTTTCTGGCGGTATGCATCGGCGCTTGCCTGGCCGTTGTAATGGGTTATCACCACCGAACTGACGAGGAAGCCCCTGCTTACGAATTCAGAACGCAGGCGCAGCACGTCCATGTCATAGGTAATGCCAAGGTCCCCGCGGATCTTGTTCTTTTCAATGTCTACGGCGCTTATGACAATGACGATTTCCACGCAATCCTCGAGCTGCATAAGCATTTTGAGCTTACTGTCAGGCTGGAAGCCGGGGAGTACACGGCTGGCATGATAGTCATCAAAGAGCTTGCCTCCGAACTCCATGTACAATTTGTCTCCGAACTGCGAAATCCTCTCACGTATATGTTCCGACTGGATACGCAGATACTTGTCATTGTCAAACCCAAGTTTCATATATACTACTGTTAACTATTCTACATAAAGAAGGAGTCCCTTGAGATACTCGCCTTCCGGATGATAGATGTTTACCGGATGGTCGGCGCCCTGGCAAAGCCTGTCCAGAATGCGCACATGCCGGCCTGTCTGGGCGGCGGCGGAGAACACCGTGAGGGCAAAGGTTTCCTTGTCAACCACCTGGGAGCAACTGAAAGTAAGGACGAAACCACCAGGTGCAACTTTTGAAATCGCCGCTGCATTAAGGCGCTGGTACGCCCGAAGCGCGTTTTTCAATGCTCCCCGGTGCTTGGCGAATGCCGGCGGATCGACGATTATCATATCGTACTCCCCTTCCGGCACCGATGAGAGGAAATCCGGAGCATCGGCGGTAATATTGCTTACAATGGCCGCAGCTACGGAATTCAAATCAAGATTGCGCGATGTCAACGCCATCGCACGCGCTGAAGAATCGACGGAAGTAACCGCTGACGCCCCTCCTGCGATAGCATAGACGGAAAAACCTCCGGTATAGCAGAAAAGATTCAGCACCCGCCTTCCGGATGCGAGCCTGCCTACAAGTGCGCGATTGTCCCTCTGGTCCAGGAAAAAGCCTGTTTTCTGCCCCTCCTCCCAGTCGACGATGAAACGGCATCCGTTCTCGAGGACCTCTATCGGGCCAGGAGAAAAGCCGGGAGCGGTATACAGGTAACCGTCTATAAGATCCAGTCCCGCCTTGAAGGGGGCAGTCTGGGAACTCTTGTTGTATACTGCCTTGAGCCTGTCGCCGAAAATCTCCTGCAATGCAGCGGTAATCTGCCTGGCTGAACGGAACATACCCGCACTATGCGCCTGCATTACGCAGACTCCGTCATACCAGTCGACAATCAGCCCGGGAAGGCCGTCACCCTCTCCATGTACCAGACGGAAACAATTGGTGCCCGAGGCCTCGCCAAAGAAGCCAAGATTCTTCCGCAGGGATGCGGCCATGGATAGGACGTCCGTCCAGAAGGACTGGGAATGTGGGTCGGCCAGGAAGGACAGGACCCGGACGGCTATCGAACCGACCTGATAATGTCCGGCGGCAAGATAATTTCCGTCAGAGCCATAGACTTCCACGATATCACCCTCGGAAGGGTTACCGACTATCTGGGCTATGGCGCCTGAAAACACCCAGGGGTGAAAGCGCAACAGGGATTCTTCCCTTCCTTTCTTTAGATATATCTTTGTCATTGACAGGCGGATTCGAGATTTTGCACTCCCAGTGGGGATTTGGGGACGGTCAGCAATTTCTTGTACATGGTAAGACAGACCCAGGCATCAGTAGCCGAGTACATCTTCTGGGCAGGTGAAAGCACATCCGCCTCCCAATTGCTGAGTTGCTGAGCCTTGGAGACTTTCAGTCCAAGTATATTCGCAGCCAGCTTCTTAACGCTCTTGTCCTTGATGCCCCATTCCCAGGCTATGGACTGCAAATCGACATAGCCATGGGGTTCGAAGCGGTTGAAGCGCTGGAGTCCGCGGACATCATCATGGACAGCCGCACCGATTTTAAGGATTTCCCCGGAAGACATGATACGGCAAAGGCCTTTGGGCATGCCTATCTTCTGAGTCCTAAAGAGGAAGGCGTGGTCCGGTCCGGAAAGCTGCAGAAGCGCAACTCCGTGGTTCCGTTGCCCGGGTGAGAACACAGGACGGGATTCAGTATCGAACCCAATCATCTCCTGTTCCTTGAGATATGCAATCGCACGGTTGAGGTCCCTCCCCTCGCGGTCAATTACATGAATCTCGCCGGGAAACGAGCATAAAGGCAAAGACTCTATTTCTTCCGCTTCAAAACTAATCCTGAACATAGAACCTGTTTGTCTTGTCGCTCGCGTAACGGCTCGAGAAAGGGATAAGCATGAATGATAGGGAATCATGCGGCGATGCCACCGTCATATACGGCTCCGTACGGGGATGCTCGATACGGAATGAGAAAAGTCCCCTTGACCGCATTTCCCTGTAGCAACGGCTGACCAGTGACTTTTCAGGGACCAGGATCTTCAAATCATCGGAGATGTAGTTGCGGTACTTGAGGGATTCAGGATTCATGACCGAGGTAAGGAACGACGCCCTTTTGTAGAGGGAGTCGACATCCTGGCCATACTCATCCACAATCAAATAATCCAGCTTGTTCACGGAACCGGCGGAAATGTAGTCATCGAAGAATGCAGCTATCACATCGCAGGAATCCCGGCGGGAAAGGACCGTACAGGTAGACGAAGCCATGCCGTAGCGATGGCGGTAATAGGCGAATTGCGATGAATAGATTCCTGACGACAGGGTTTCCCTTCCGGCAAGGACGCCTACACCTATACTACCCGACGCCTCTCCGAAAATCTCGTCAAGCATGCACTGCAGCGGTGAAAGTACGGACAGGGAGCACCCTTTTTGGAAGAACAGGGTATCCAGGTCGAACTGACCGTAGGCAGCCATATACGAGGAGGACAGGATTATCATTTTCGCAGGGGCCTTATAAAGCCCGCCATCCCTGTCGTAAGGACTCAGGAAGCATGCAGTATCCATGGCCGAGAGGGCTTCCTTCACACACAGCTCCCGCATTGAAGTACCGTCGTCAAGCGAGAGCAGTGCGGAATACGGGGAGCCGAACTCATCCATGACACCATTGACTGATTCACCTGAAAAATCCGGAAGGCCGTCCGGTACGCCGGCCCCGGTTGCGTTATCAAAAACATCCGCAGAGACAAGGGCTTCGCTCAGGGCTGCGACCCCGTCCGGTTCACCAAGCACATACAGAGCCCCCTCCTTGGCGGAGGGGGTAAATGCTCCCAGGAGGGAGTTATATGGATTTTCGGTATCGGCAACTATCTGGCGCACAAGTGCGATAGTAGGTCTTGGCGCCGCCGTATGCACCTTGCAGGAAGCAAGGGCCGCGACCGAAGCCATCAGGCTTATTATGCAGCGGACTTTCATTTTGAAGTGATTCTAATCACACAAAGATATAAACATCCGTCGAAAATCACAAAAATGTCAGAACGGCAGGCGGAAAATTCCGTGGAGGCCGCTCATGATGAGAGAGCCGTCATACCAGGATATATCCTCCGGCTCTCCCGTAGTCAAGCCGCGAAGTTTCACGGAACGCACCATCTTCTTATTGACGAGGTCCCATACATACAAATACGACGGGTATTCAACGGTACCGAATCCTGTCGGCATGTAAAGAAGTCCGTCCCGGACATAAAGCCCCTGGCCGATGGTAGCAAAGCTATAGCCGTAATCCTCTATGCAATAGTTTTCGAGAGCATCTTCAGGGCGCAGCACGACCATCTTCTTTTTGGGAGAAGGCAGCGCGAACTTGATGATACGGTGCCTGTTCCCCTCGACATCCTTGTCGTATGTGGTGTTACCATAGCCATACAGCATACGGTTAGGAGCATCTACTACCCACTGGAGCGCATATCCGAAATCACCGTTCACATCATCATAGCAGATGGTCTGGACCTTTTTGGACGATTTGAAATCCGACGCCACCCTCTCCACATAACAGACGTCCTTGTACTTCTCAATCATTTTCCTTGAGCATTGGCTGACGTAGAGCAGCGGAAGGGAATCCTTGGCATTCCAGAAATCCGGGCCGAAGGAAAGCACGTTGCAGTGGTTGTCGTGATGGTAGCTATCCATATCGAACTCTCCAAGCGGCTCAATCGACTTCCCGTCGAAACGATATATGGAGAGCATCCCCCGGTTATGGCCCTGAAGCAGATAGTTGCCATAAATATCCATTCCCTGGACGCCCTTGCCCTTGGGCCAGGCGGGATGCTTGCATATCTTGTCAGGCATCCATATCCCGAAATCGCTCCTGCCCCTCCATTCAAAAGGCTGCTCGAGCCCGAGCAGGTCCGCAAGTATGGCGGTCAGGTCGTACTGCATCACAGGAGTATTGATAACGCCTCCCGCAGGGAAGCCGCTGCCGCGCAGGAGAAGCGGGGTGCGGAAATCGCGAATGTCATTTCCGCCGTGTTTTTTATAGGCCTTGCCGCCGCCGCCATGATCGGATGACAGCATAAAAGATATCTCCGAAGCCAGCGGAGAGCGGTCTATGGCATCCAGCACCAGCCCCAGGGCCTCGTCGGTACGGGCCATGGCGTCGTAATATTCCTTTGAGCCCCAGCCGTATTCGTGGCCGGTTTCATCGACATCGACCGTATAGAAAAAGAAGAAGTCGGGAATCTCCGCCCCAAGCTCGGGAAGTGCGTATTTGCGTGCATACTCCTGAACAGGGAAAGACTCCGGCTCATAGGGGACCAGGCAGTGACGCGTTGCGGAAAGGCTGTCAATCACATAGCCGATACCGTCCCAGTCATATATACACGACGACACTGCATCCGGGCGCTGTTCGTGCAAAAGGGTAAGCAGGGTTGCGGGCATTCCCCGGTAAGTTCTGGCATAGGGCTCAAAGCCGCTCTTTCTGGAATTCCACTTGTAATAGCCGTGCATCTCCGTCGGTACCCCCATGAAAATGGTGGCCCAGTTGATTGCGGACGAGGTCTGGTAAACGGCGCGTTTGTCAAGGGTCCAGCAGCCTTCGTCCATCAGCCTCCTGATATTCGGAATACGTTCAGGAATACTGTCAAGAGCCTTTTCTACGCACCAGGAAGCCAGTCCGTCAACACCGAAGAAAACGACTTTCCCTGCCGGACGTGAAAAAGAAACAAGGGAAATCAATACGGCAGCTGAAGCCAACAACGACTTTTTCATCATATTCTCTTTCATTTTGTTAAATCATCGAATACTCCATCGGCAAAATCCAGGAGCCATTTCCAGTCCATATAGGAAAGACCGTGCTTATGGGCGCGGCGCACATATCCGAGGCGGGGGCCGATGGCGGAGGTAACGCTGTTGTCAGGCCACGGGACATCCGGAAGGCCCGGAACGCCAAGGAACGTCCAGACGGGAGAGGCCGCCTGCAGAGACAGGAATTCCCCGTAAGTGTCGAACCAGGGATGGTTGAAGCCCTCGACAAGCAGGGCACGGGGGGCGACGCAGGAGAGCAGCATGTGCTGGTCGAAAGGCATGGTGCTCTCGACTCCGGAATATTTGGAATATGAACGGCACCACCAGTGACGGAACATTTCATTTTCGGACGATACGCTTTCGCCGAAGTTGCGCTTGGAAAGCGGCACCCCTCCGCCTCCGGTCTGGTTCGGGACAACTACTGCAAAACGCTCATCGAACGCACCGGCAAGGAGGGCCGCCTTCCCCAGCCTGGAGCAGCCGGTAACCACCACCCTTGATGCATCGATATCCTCATTATTCTCCAGCATATCCATACCACGGCAGAGCGCCCACGCCCAGGCCATGAGGGAACCGGTATCGTCATCGCGCCCCTTGTCTTCATTCCAGAGGGAATAAACTCCCCCGCGGGCAAAATCCCCCTGCAGAGGGGTAGCGTCGGGATCTGCCGACACTTCACCATAGCAGGCTGTCACAAACGCATAACCCCTGGAAATGATTTCATCTACGGGAAATACAGTATCGGTGCTGCGCCCGGCCAATGCTCCCCGCGCGGATTCCAAAGGTTTATTATCGGCGCCTGCATAATTATCGGAATCGAGCCAGCAGTCCGGGACTATCACCTCCTTATCGGTAAGAACGGTATGGTTTCCGTAGAAATTCAGCATCATGATTGCCGGGAAAGGGCCGCTGATATCCCTTGGGCACAGGATCAGCCAATTTATGACAGGGCCGCTTCCGTCCTTGGAGAAAGTCATCCTGTACTGCCTGCGTACGGCAGTCCGGCCGACGCTCAGGCCCTCTTCCAGAAGTTCCACGTAAACCGGCATGGACGGCGGCATGATTCCGTACATCTCCCGCTGGAAGATATCCAGTATCTCCCTTCTGCGCCCGCCCCATTCTTCGGGAGACGAAACTTTCCTGCCGTCGGCGAATACAAGGGGATCCGGAAGGCTATACCGGCCAACCTTGGATTCATCTTTATTATACCTGAACTTCAGCTTGTTATTATCCTCTATGACAATATTCTCCAGCTCATACTGGTCAGGAGCCTCGAGAATCTTGCGGGCCACCCTGCATTTCAGGGTACAGTTCCGGACATGCACGTCAGAAGCATAGGATCTGGGGATATCGCTCCTTCCCTTGAGATCGAAGAACTGTGTCCACGGCTTCACATAAATTATGGAGCCCACATTGCCGGATACCTTGTCTATAAGGATGTTCGAATAGCGCTGCGGAGTATCCGGGCGCATCTTCAGCCATAGCAACCTTTCGGTAGAACTGACCTTGCTGTTCCTTAAAATTATATTTTCTGCACGCACGCACTCGCTCCCGAAAACCAGGACACCCGGGCCGTGGCCGAAATCACAGTCCTCCACAAGGATCCTCGCATTGGGGCCGTTGTCCGGATCGGTATCTGCCCAGGGGCCCTTACCGCCCTTTATAGCCACGAGGTCATCCCCGGTGGCAATACTGCATTTGCAAATGTGTACATCGCTGCAAGCATCTATATCCACGCCGTCGGACGACGGAGCCTTGACGGGAGCAACCGGGGCGTCTATCCTGACACCTGAAATCAGGACATGATTGCATTTATATAGATGCACATTCCAAAAACCGGAGTTCAGCAGGCTCACACCCTCAATCGTAACATTCGCACTGTTGCTCACGCTTACCATGCGGGGACGCCGCACCTCCAGGTTTGTGCAGGCGCGATTTTCCTTTCTTCTCGCCCAGAAGGCCTTCCAATAGGGGAGGCCTGCACCGTCGATAATTCCGCTCCCGCGTATAGAAAAACCATCGCAGGCTGACGCATTTACAAGCGCCGCCGCGTAAGGCTGGAGCACACCTTCGATATGGACGGGGACATCGGGATATTCGGAGATATCCGTACTTCCCTTCAATACAGCATCCTTTTCAATCAGCAGATGGGTCCCGGGCTTGAAAAACAATGCGCCGCTGAGCCACTTCCCTTCCGGAATCACCACGGTTCCGCCTCCGGCGGCGAAGGCAGCATCGATCGCCTTCTGGATAGCCAGGGTCTGGAGTACGGCCGTATCGCAGCTTGCGCCGTAGGAAGTAATGACGAAGCGGCGGGCCTCCCGGCCGCGCAATGGCTTCACCCCCTGAAAAAACCACTTGTCCATAACGCTGCCGTCCGGCCAGCAATCCCCTGCTGCCGCAGGAAGGGACAGCGAAACAAGGAGCATCAGGAAGAATCTGCGCATATTAATCAAACTCATAAGTCGCAACAACCGGGAGATGGTCTGACGGGCACCAGGCCTTACCCCTGAATCCATACAATGACCTGATTGTCCTGTAAGAGACGGCATGGACAGAGCCTCCGGACATCAAATGGTCTATGCGTCTCTCGGGATGATTATGGGTGAACACGTCACAGGTGTACCAATAAGAAGCTGACGACCCGCTCAGGGTTCCCTGATAATCTTCATACATCCCAAGTTCACCCTTCTCGCCTACAGTCTCCCACGCATCCTTCCAAGTCGTCTTAAGCCGCTCATAGGGATACGAATTCGAACCCTCAGGGCCGCTGTTCATATCTCCCGCCAGGATTCTGGGCATGGAGCCGGCCATGCTGAGTGCATAAAGGTTAAGCCCTCCGGCCATAGTATATCCTCCTCCCTGGGACTCCGTAGGCAGGTGTGTCACGAAGAACCAGAATCGCTTTCCGGAAGGAATGTGCTGGAAACGCACCGCAATACAGGTACGGTCGGGATTGCCTGCCTTTTGGTATGCCGCATAACTATTTGTGAACCAGTCCTCGGAACTCTTTGCCAGCCAGACCATAGTACTCATATCCAGAGCCAGCACCTTGGAATTGTATGCAAAACCGTTGGCATAGGAATAGCTGACCGACCCGGGAGACTTTATGGCATTCGGCCAGTCCAGGCGCCAGACCCACGTCCCCGGGATAGCCTGCCCGCACATCGATCGCAAATCGTATTTCCCTCCGGAAATATATGTGTCATCCACCTCATTGAATGCAATCAGGTCGGCACCGGTGAGCGCTATTGACGCTACAAGGGCATCGCGCACCAGCTTGCGGTCGAGGGACATTTCATACCTGCGTCCCGACGGCCTGAGTAGATTGCATGAGGCGACGGTCAGCTGATTGGCACCTGCAGATGGCTGCCCCGGGTCGATAATTGCATCAGCTTCAAATACCAGCTGGAATTCATACCTCAACCCGGGAGAAAACACCGTTTCCGGATACAGGTATTGAGTCATCGTATCGCCGTCTATATCCGTGACAATGCACCGGATACCATCTCGGAGGTCGCAGGGATTCAGCGCCAGGACAAATTCAGAGCCTGAACCGAGGCCGTTTTTCGATATCATCTCGACATGGGAATATGACATGCCGGATGACGGATAGTTCATCCTGAAGTCGGTCGAGAATATACCGGATAGCTTGATATTCGGGAAAACAGACTCAAGTTTAACCGATTTTATCAACTTCTCGCTTTCCACCTTCACTGAAACAAAACTCACGGCGGGACAGAGAGTAACCCCGGAGTTATCCCCGCAGCCCATCATTATTCCGGCGGACCTGTCATAACCTGCGGCGCTGCATTTCTGCGATACCGGAATAGTCAATGTCGCCTTGCCGTCGCCATAAAAGGAAATGGCCGAAGAGGGAAAAGCCACATACAGGTCCGACTCCGGGATTGCGGAAAATTCAAATGCAGCGGAAGAGCCTTCAACGCCTTCTCCAAGAGGCAATGAAGCAGTACCGTTCAGGCTTATGCAATCTCCGGCCCTCCAGGCAAAATCAGAATCCGGCCACTGAGTATCGACATCTATCTTTTCCGGTGACGGTACCGGTTCGACCTCCGCACAGGACGCCATGATAAGAAAAATGGGCAGCAGTTTCAGTATCCGCATAATGAGGCGAAGATAATAAAAAAAATCGGAGAAATATACCCCTCCGGCTAGATTCCGGCAGCGCCGGTGACGATGATGCCTACGCCGAAGTAAAGCAGCAGACAGCAGCAGAGGCGTGCCTTGCGGGTGCGGGCGGCAAAGCAGTACAGCAGCAATGCTGCGGCGACTGTCGCGAGGCCGATACCCCAGCCCGCAAGGCTGTACCAACGTTCCTCCCCCATCAGGGAGGCCACGAGCGGATAGGTGCCGATCATCACGAAGTGCCCCAGCCAGTTGCCGATGAACGACAGCACGAACACCCATATACCCCACTCGAAGGCCCGGCGCCGGTAGCAGTAGCCGAGCAGGATCAGCACCATCAGGACCAGCATCAGGGCCGATGCACCCTCCAGGTGCGGCAGGCACATCAGATAGCCGTCCCCGCGGATGCTGAAATGCCAGGCACACTCCCCCGCCGACTGCCAGAGCAGCGTTCCGCCGGCATAGCCCAGCAGGAAGGCGGGAAGCACCGCGCCGCGGTTGCCGGCCCTACGGGCCAGGTGCGCCAGGAAGAAAGACAGGCAGAAAGCTATGCACAGGAATACGAGCCGCATCGGGTTGGGATCCACCATCTCGCCGTCGTCCATATGGGGCGGAATGACCGGCGCCATCCCCTGCCCAAGATGCAGCATCGCCGCAAAAACGGCAACCAGCGCGCCGGTAATCAAAAGAATGCCGCCGAGTGGGAGCAGCATATCCCGCAGGAAATCCCGGGACGTGCCATCGATTTTGCCTTGGAGCTGAAAATGCATAGCGAACGCAAAAATAGCGGATTTTTTTGTAATTTTGAAACGCTTATGACACTGTTCCGGCCGGCATATCTGCGGCGCGAGCCCTTTGTCGTGAATGAGGAGACGATGCTCTCCCTCATCCGCGAGGCGGGGCTCATTCCCTTCTTCGAGAATATCGTCCCGGGATGGTCCGTAGAGGAACATACACCCGCGGAATATTTCCTTACCGACGAGCAGCTCGGTCCCTGGGACTGGAAAATCTTCTGCGTGCAGAGCGGCGATATCGCCTACGGCAAATTCCTGCTGGGCGGGAAGGCTGCATTTGCCACTGCAGATGTGTACCGGGAGCTGATGAACTGGCGCCGCAGCCTGCCGAAATACCGCCCGGACGAGCGGCAGAGGCAGATTCTGGATTTTATGGAAGAGCACGGCTCCGCCGGAATCCGCGACGTAAGGAACCTGCTCGGAATCAAGAAAGGCGCCGCGGACGCACTGATGGCCGGCCTGCAGATGCAGACCCGCGTCGTGACCGGCGACATCACCCGTGTCTACCGCGGCGCGGACCTCCACTATAACGGCTGGCAAACCAGTAGTTTCTGCACGCCGGAAGCCCTTTTCGAAGACGATGCGGAAGCCTTCCCCTTCCCGGGCTGGCAGCCCCGCAGCATGAAGTCTAAACTCTCCCCCGCCCAGTCCCGGGAATTCCTCGTGGAAACGATTCTCCGTCAGGCCCCGGGCACCCCGACTAAACTGATTGACAGGGTTTTGGGAATGTAGGTCATCACAAGATTGCAGTTGCGTCCGGATGACCTACCACTCGTAGTCGCCGGAGTAATTGACTTTCTTCAGACTGTCAAAGAAAATCCCTTCCAGGGTATTGCCGGAAATTTTGCAGGGCCCCTCCTCCTCCCAGACATCGTTCTTGTTTTTCAGATATAGTTTGCCATCCAGAATCCGATATGTATAGGTGGCAAAAGGATAGGCATAATAGAAATAGAAAGTACAGGAACGCGAGCCCACAGAGAAATTCTGCTTGGCATAATAACTGGATGGCTGCCGGGTGGATATAGCGCCAATCGTGGTCTCAAAAGTGGTCTCGTTTACCACATGGATACCAGTGATGCCGCCTCTGCCACTGACTTGATTGGGCAAGTTGGCCAATCCTTCATAATCCCCGGTAGCCTGGCAATACCCGGCCTGTGTTTTTACATAATCCTCATATGAGCCGCTTTCATACCAGCCAACAGGAATGATGCTACGATCGCCCTGAGGAGGGTCCGTACTGGAATCCAACTCTACTGTCCCATGATACAGATAGACCTCACTGCTATTGTCCACACTCACCAGATTTCCCGCTACCAGCCTGAGGCGCAGGCCTTCCTGGTTCCAGGCAAGGGGCTCCGTGACGATAACTCCATCCCGCACCTCGTATCCCGGTTTCTCATCATATGACCAGCTATCTTTTTTAAAGTCGTAATCCCAGTCGTAGCCGTAATGAAACACATTGCAGACAGACCTGCTGATAAAGGAGATGTGGGTGGTGGACTCGGCCGGAAGTCCCGAGCTCTCAAATACTTCGTAACACATGTATTCCTTACCCAATATCTGTGTGGCAACGTCACCCCCGGCGCCATTGCCACCGCTCTTGTTGCAGGCAAAAACCCCTAAAGCCATAACAAGACAGGGCATTAACCGAATACTCTTTTTCATTGTTTCCATAGGTTATAAAGATAAATAATAGTTGAAGAAAGGGTGAGGTGTTAATGAGCATGCATTATCATTCTCGCCTCCTTTCGTTCTCGAAACAAGCACGCCTGAACCTTTTATGTCAGCACTGGCAGATCCGGATGCAAATCCACTTACAGAGGCTCTTGCCGTTCCTGAGACAATGATATTATTTTCATCTTTCATCGTAATGGTAAAAGCCCGGTCCCTTCTGATTGTGCTACTTACTGTCTCCCCATCGCCGATATCCATAGAAATAGTTTCGGAGTCAGAATAGCTGATAGTTAAGACCTTCTCTGATTTCATGCTCATTCGGCCGACGAATATGCCAGCGGGATCCGAGTACTTTCCCGCACTAGCATCTTCTATATAGAGCACTGAATCATATGACGTTGACTCCGACATCCAGTTTAGATAATCGTTGGAAGAATAATTCAGGTTATACAGTTCAATATGCATTTGCCACGTTGTCCCATCCCATAGGTTTCCTTGCGAAATTTTTATTTCTGCTGTCATTTGTTCTTTTTCATTCGAAGCAGGATAGGCAACGACTTCAATTTTTCCCGTTCTTGTCCCATTGTATGACTTAACATCTACGAAGAACGAAATTTTCCCTGGGTCTATAGTACACCAGGCAGGATGATCGGCAATCTTCCAATTCCAGCCTACAGGTACATTGACGTAGACACCCATCGATCCACCACCGGGGCCAAATTGCAAGGATGATGGCTCAACTGAGAATTCTGCGTCCAAACTGAACTTGATTGTTTTGGCGTGTTTAACCCCAAGGCTGACTGCGTATGCCGTCACCCAATACTCCCTGCCTGCAATCAAATTGTCGATGATAAGGGTTCCGGGGAAAGAATTTATTACTTTTTGCTGGCTCGGGCCTCCAGAGTAGCCGTAATAAAATCCACATTCAGAGATAAATCCAAGGGGACCGACAGTAGACACTTGGGCTGTAATCGTTGCTGAATCCCCATCGATAGTATAGTTCATGGAAAAATCCAACCTGTCAGGGTCCTTCCCTTCAAAGGTCATTATTCTATTCAAATGATCTGTCCATGAAGGATATGAGCGCAAAGTCCTTATCGTTGAATCGTAACCGCTGCGGTCTTGCGATTCCCGATACTTTTCGTAAGCATCTTTGAGCTTCCGATAATCAAACATGTCTTTAACCATGTTGAAGAATGAATATACATCACTTGCGACACTTAGGAAAACATTCTGGCTCTTAGCTTCATCCCATACTATCTCATCTCTTATCTCCTCCCTTATGCCTGGATCGTTGCTATACAACTGATACTTGGCTGCAGGTATTACAACATGGGTCCAAAGTGAGGCAATATCACTGGCATCGTATGGGATATTTTCAAGCACTGAAATATTCTCCCCAAGATCGTCCAGCATATTGTAAAAATATTTTCTCTCATCATCCGGCAATTTGACTCTAGCTGGAGCCATCAAAGGGTGTTTGCTTCCCGGTATATCATAACTGGTTATACTTGATATGGAATGTGTCCCGCCATCCCAGTCATATACGGCCTTGAGCACATCGATCGAATTGTCAGAAATTTCAAATATGGTTGCGACGTTGCCAATTGTTCCTTTTTGGGGATCATTTTCAACAAAACATATGGAACGCCCGGAACAAACGACAAGCATGTTTGAGCGATTCTTGCGATTGATAAACTGAAAGGCGCATTTATTTTCTCCAGAATTGTCTTCAATTTCCATCCCGGTCCAGTCACCACATGAAAACGCGAGCCTCGGAAACACTTCAAGGTCACTTCTTCTTTCGTCGGTAAGGAGCAGAAAATCAACGTCCAAAGAATTATCGATGGAACTGTCCGAATTGACTTTTGAGCAAGAAGACAGAATCAAGAGTAATAAGACTGTGAGATATTTGATCAAACAACGCATATTTGATGTTTATTTATAGAATTAAAAGTTCAGGCAAAGGCCAAAGCCGTTGGCCGACGAATTCAGATTCAGGGTCATAGGGTGGGAGAGTTTATCGTTCGCGTCTTCTTCCACCCAGTTCAGGCGCTTGGTTCCTATAACCATAAGCGGAATACCCGTGCCAAGTATCACGAAACCAACAGGAGCAATTATAGCTCCGGCGAGCAAAGCAGGACTGATATTATCAGTATATTTGTCTCCCCAGGTCCTCCCCGAAGAATCCTGATACCATGTGTGAGTTGTTGTCGACGTTGCGACTCCGACTATGGTAACTATAGTTCCGACACCTGTAACAACACCGCCAATGGTTGACAGGACCATACCTGCCTTGCGCTGTCTCCTGGCAGGAATAAAAGTATTGTTGTAAATCTCGTCACCGATGAACTGACGCGTCTCGTAATCATCGAGTTCCCGCCCGTTCAGGTAAAAATCGCCCCGCGAAATTTCAACTTTATCTGCATACCTGTATGGTCCCGGATAGCGGGTCCCTCCCCTATTCACAGGCGCTTCCTCCTTGGTGATTTTTTCCACCTCAGACATCCGATACTGAAAAACGCTGCCGTCAGCAGTCTTGATCTTGAGCGTTTCACCTGGAATTTGTTCGATGACGGTACCCCGAATAATGCTGCCGTTTTTCAGGTAAACTACTTCGTCCCAATTTTGGCAGAAGGCAGAAAGGGACAGCACAAGGCCTAACAAGGCCAAAAAAAATTGTTTCATAGGCGTAATAAGTTTTCGTTCCGGACATAAAGAAAGCGTGAAACATTTTATTCTACCAATCCGAGACCATGGTACACCCAACTCAGAAAAACAAAACGCTCCACACCGATATGGCGACGGGCCGGGAAAAAAGCTACTACTCTCTCACCTATGCCACTGCAAATATAATCAAACCTTTATAAAAAACAATAACTTTCTGACAAGCAGACACTTTTACCAATTTCCCATAAAAATCACAGAAAAATGGCGGCCTTATGATGTAGCCAATATACAACGGCCGGGCGCGGAGCGGCGGAGGCGTCCGCGGGAGTGCCCTTTCCGCTCCGGTTACGCGGGGCTAAGTCGCTGCAGGGGCATCTCCCGCTCCCGCATTTCTCTGCCGGCCAGCGATATAAAACAAACAAAATGCATATCATTCGTAAAAATCTACATCGCCTCTCCCGGGATTTGTTTGTAGGCTGATTCCTTTACATATTTTTGTGGTTCACTAATTTTTCTGTGAGCTATGAAAAGATTCGTTACCAAAGTGAAGAGCTGCCCGGAAAGGGAGCTCGTCG
>Ga0310690_10000254_pt1 | contig 124525 bp, 90 predicted proteins | sample AusTroGonzalo_MG_2_FD_207661 | JGI IMG/M metagenome (GOLD analysis project Ga0310690, IMG submission 207661) | Bovine rumen microbial communities from tropical cattle in Woodstock, Queensland, Australia - Gonzalo_04 (v2) (version 2) | ecosystem: Host-associated > Mammals > Digestive system >...
AGTAATGGCTCGAATGCGGCACTTGGAGCAATTGCAGCTGCCTCCGGATGCTCACGGCTTTGAAACTCGGATCTATCTGGGCTTTTCGATGTTCAACCCCAACGCCAAGGACGCTCTTCGTAAAAAATCGAGCTCCACCTGCATGCGGCCAATCTTCTGCATCAGGTCGTCCTCCGTGTACAGTTTCTTGTTCTCGGCTTTCCGTTCCGAGGCGTTCATGAAAATCTCGGTCGCGCCTTCCTGGAGACGTTTCTTCCAGCTTTGTACCTGATTGGGGTGAACCTGATACTTGCTGGCGATCTCGGCAATGGTCAGTTCCCCTCGCATTGCCTCAAGTGCCACACGGCTCTTGAACTTGCTGTCGTAGGTTTTGCGCATAAAACGGCTGGCTCCTTTCTGGGTTGTTATAATATAGCGCCGTTCTACACCTTGTCAAGTGTCCAATTTCGCGGGGCCAGCGCAATCGTGTCGTTCAAAACGCCTATCAGGCCAATATCGCACTTCACAGATGGTGTGCAATGGCAGAAGAAACGCTTATCCCCGAACTGAAAACCATGGCAAAAACCATCCGGGACAGGCTGGATGGAATCGTCAGTTACTGGACGTTCGGACACGTCAGTAATGCAAGCACGGAGGGCTTCAATAACAAAATCCGTTGGCTTACACGTCAGGCGTACGGTTTCAGAGACTTGGAATACTTTAAACTCAAAATCTACCAGCTACCCCAAATCAACTGCGAGAAATCACTATGACTTTTTGTCAGAAACCGTCGAAGAGGCACAAAAAAGCGCCATCGCAAGGTCGATGACGCATGAAGACAAAAAAATGGTGGTCGCTGGGAGACTCGAACTCTCGACCTCATCCGTGTGAAGGATGCGTTCTAACCAACTGAACTAAGCGACCATCGAATAAACGGTGAAAATTACTATACACCCAATCCCGGGAAAGTCAAGCCTGCTTTTGCGTTTTTCCGGAAAAAGTTTCCCCAAGAAGAAAGAAAGCGCCGTCCATCCGAATGGATGAACGGCACCGATAAGCCGGGCAGGGCGGCGGAAGACATCGACCGCCCGTCAAAACGATTTACCGCGCTTCAATCAGCTGCGGCTGCATTCGAGCGCGGCGTAGTCCGCCAGCATGCTGTCGTAGATGCCGCGGAGGGAGGGGTCCGGTTCCATGACGGAAGCCGCGGAGCAGAACTTCGCGTAGAGGTCGTCGAACGGCGTGCCTTCGATGCCGTTGGCGGCGCGGATCGCTGCGCCGAGGGAAGCGGAGTTCGCGATGGAGACGGTCTCGATCTTCGCCTGGAAGACGTCGGCGAGGATCTGGCGGAATGTGGCGCTCTTGGATGCGCCGCCGGTCACGCGGATGCGCTTGAAATTGCCGCCGCCCTGCCATGCGGAATGACGGCGCATGGTGATCGCCTGGGATTCGAGGAGGCAGCGGATCTGTTCGGCTTTGGACGCGGTGGCGGGATCGAAGTTGCGGACGACGCCAGCGGGGACGGCGGGCGTGTTCTCGGCCTCGTAGTAGGGGAGCATCAGCTTGCCGCCGTTGCCGGGCTTGGTCTCGGCGCAGGCGGTGACGTCGAAGAAATGCCAGTCGACGCCGAGTTCATCGCGGAGATGTTCGCGAGCGAAAGAGCCGTTGGTGAAGCAGATGAGGCTCATGAAACCGCCCGCCGGATTGCCGAAGACATGGCCGCAGCCGTCCGGATCCGTCACGAAGTCATTCATGGTGGCGAAGAACGTGTCGCTGGTGCCAAGGCTGATGACCGCGGTGCCGACGGAACCGCCGCCGACGCCAATCAGGCTGCACGGATTGTCGCCGGACCAGATCACGACCGGGATGCCGGCGGTCATGCCGTATTTCGTGAAGTAGGCGGAGAGTTTGCCCGCGATGGTCTGCGAGGATTTCACGGGCGGAAGCTTGGACATGAGGCCGGGCGCTGTGGCCGCGGTGATTTCGGGATCCCATTCGAGCGTGTGGAGGTTCAGCAGGTTCATGCCGGCGCCGTCGCCGAAGTCGATAGGGCAGTCATGGCCGCAGAGCACGGAGCAGAGGAACGAGCTTACGAGATGCACGGTCTTCGTCTTCGCCCAGGCGTCCGGCTCGTTCACGGCGAACTTGCGGATCTGCGGACCGGTGAAGCGGACGATCGCCGGGCTTCCGGTGTCGCTGCGCATTCTGTTGCCGAACTTTTCGGTCAGCCAGGCGCATTCCGCTTCGGTGGACTTGTCCATCCAGATCGGGGCGACCGCGCGGGAAAGGAGCGGCGTGAGCTGGTCGGCGAGGCTCTGCGCGGGATTCCAGTCGGGGATCGGGGCGCCCAGATACACGGAGCCGTGCTGCTGGCCGGACCCGGAAATGCCGTCGATCTTTTCCATCGGGAAATCCGCCTTTTTCATGCGGTCGAAGAGCATGTCCATAGCGGCCACCCACATGCGCGGATCGGCACAGCGGACGCTCTCATCGTCATTTGGGAGGTATCCGCTCGGGGAATTGTACTCCGGCAGATCGTTCTTGAAGTTGACCGCGAAAGAGCCGACGACTTTGCCGGCGACGGTGTCGATGACCTCGGCCTTGAGGCCCTGCGTGCTGGAATCCAGTCCCAGATAGTAGCTCATGGTTTCATCCTGTTCTGTTGAAAAGTGGTTATGTGGAAAAGAATAGTATCCATTAACAATAGCCTTGAATCCTGTTTTTTTCAAGAGAACTCCCCGTTTTTTCTACTTTTTTCTTGTGAAAAAGCCCGGCTTCGCGGAGAAGCCGGGCGAATGCTGCAAACCCTTGACCTGAGTGGATGCCCCTGTCAACGGTCGTTTTTGCGCGGGATGCGATGCTGGCTGGGAATGACCGGGACCGTGTTGCTCTTCTTTTCTTCACGGACGACCGTGCGCGGAGTTTCGCGGCGTGTCTCGCGGCGGACGGCGGGAGACGGGCCGGGGCTCACGGGATGGGGGGCTCCCGGACGGACTACGATCGTGCGCGGAGGTTCCCGGCGCGGCGGCGGAGCCCATCTCGGAGGCGCGGGCGGACGGGGGCCGAGTCCACCCCAGATCCAGGCGTCGGAATAGTAGAACCAGCCTTCATAATACGGGACGTATTCGCCGTAATAATAGCTGTAGCTGTACTCCGGGATCGTGGTCTCGACCGCCCCTGTCACGATCGTCGTCGCAGGTGTGGTCGTGACGATCGGCGTGGTGGTGACTACCGTGGTCGGTGTGGCGGTGACGACCGGCGTTTCCGTGACGACGGGCGTGGTGGTGACGACCGGCGTGGTGGTGACGACCGGCGTAGTGGTGACGACCGGCGTGGTGGTGACGACCGGCGTAGTGGTGACGACTTTCGTCGTGACCACACGTTCCGTGGGCGCCACGATGACCGGAGCCGGACGTGGCTCAAAGACCGCGCGCACCAAATTCACGATGTCTGCCGCCAGCTGGATGCCGTTGCTGGGGCGAGGTGGCGGACCGCCGTGGTGTCCCTGCGCAAATGCCGCCGGAGCGAGGATTGCCGCCGCAGTGAACGCGGCGCCGATAGCAAGCGTCCTGTTGAAAGTCTTCATAGTCGGATCTCCTATGTTGAGGGTTGAGAAATCAGTTCGACAAACGAATGTTCTTAACGATCTAATAAAATATAATCCGAATAGTTCGTATTGTCAAATTGGTTTCAAAACTTTTTTCGATTTTTTTTGGAAAACCGAACAATTAAGCTCAAACTAAATGCCGGAGACCTCCTCGTTGTCGCTTTTATCAAGATGGTGGACGTCCGTCAGAACGCCATCGAACGTTTCCAGGATGCCGGAAATGAACGGATTCCGTTCCGTTTCCCGCCTCAGCGCCTCGGCGTCTTCCTTTTGCTTGCGCTGAGCCGGCGTCACCAGGCCGGAACGGCGCTCTACGCTCAGGAAGGCTTTCGGGCACTCCGTAATGGCGGCAAGCCGCATGTCAAGCAGGGGTTTCTCCCTCATGACGAGGAGGGATTCGCCCGCGGCGTAAAGGGAATCGAACGCGACCTGAAGGCAGATGCCGTTGAACGAGATCACCTTGGCTGCCAGCATGGCCTGCGCGAGCGCTTTCTTGCAAAGAGTCTCCCTGACGTCGAAGATCAGCTTTTCCCAGACGACGGGACCGGGAATGAGCTCTTCCGCCTCGGCGTCTGTGTCTTTTGAGGCGGGCGGCGTTTCCTCGCGTCGGCGCGTGCGCGGAGCAGCGGCGCGGATGGCTTTTTCCTCCTCGGGGGGACGTTCGACGACAGGCTCGGAAATCACCTCGACCTGAGGTTCCGGAACGACCTCGGGTTCGGGTGTGGAATCAGGAATGGAAACGGATTCCTCGATGACCTCAATCTGAGGTTCGGGAACAGGTTCCGATTTCGCCTCAATCTGAGGCTCCGGGACAGGCTCCGCGACAACCTCGACTTGAGGTTCCGGGACAGGCTCCGATTTCGCCTCGGGCTGAGGCGCGGGAGCTTCCTGCTGGACAGACTCGGGTTCAGCCTGAGGTTGAGGCGCGGAATCGGTTTGCGGGGCTTCTTCCCGCTCTGGCTCAGCCTGAGGCCGAGGCGCGGGGGCGGGTTCCGAGTTCAGGCTTGCAGGGGAGGGGGCGTCAGATGTTTTTTTTTCCGCCACGGTGGCTGCCTGAGGCGCGATTTGAGGTGCAGGCTGTTTGCCGATCTCGTCTACGGGAACAGCGGGGATGGACGGCACGGCAAAAGCCGAGCCCGGCCTGGTGAACGCCTGTCCGGCGGGGAGTTCGTACAGGGGCACGACGGATTCGAGCGGGGCAAGCTCGCCGGCGGACCGGATCTGGTTGAGGCGTGCGATCAGGTCTGCGATCTGCGGCGCATGCGCGATCCGCATGGCTTTCAGGAGAATGGATTCGAGGAACACCTGCTTGTTGATGGCGTCGCGCAGAAGATAGCCCGAGGCGGACACGCTTTCGAGGAGACGCTGCACCGAAGCCGGGGCGACGGTGGCGGCGACGCGCTGGAACGCCGCGATCTTCTCGGGCGTCTCGTCGAGCACAGCGGCGGGGTCGCCGAGGATACGGCAGAGCAGGATGCCGCGAAGCCAGGAGATGATCTCCTCGAAAAGAGTCTCGAGGTTTTTGCCCTGGGCGGCGAAATCGTGGACGTCGCGGATGACGGCGGCGCGGTCGTTGTGCGTGATGGAGCCCATCAGGGATTCCATTTCGGCGGGCGCGGTGAGGCCGAAGAGGTCGAGCGCCTGCGCCTCGGTGATGCCGGATTCGTCGCCGCCGAAGAACGAGATGAGCTGGTCGAGCAGGGACTGGGCGTCGCGCATGCCGCCGTCGGCAGCCTGGGCGATGACGTTGATGGCAGCGTCGGAGATCCTGACGTTTTCCGCGTCGGAGATCATGCGGAGGCGTGCCGCGATCGCGGATGCCTGGATGCGCCGGAGGTCGAACCGTTGGCAGCGGGAAATGACCGTTGGCAGGACCTTGTTGACCTCTGTGGTGGCGAAGATGAACTTGGCGTGTGCGGGCGGCTCCTCAATGGTCTTGAGGAGGGCGTTCCATGCGCTCTTGGAGAGCATGTGCACTTCGTCGATGATGTAGATCTTGTACTTGGAGCGGATCGGGAGGTGCTGGACGTCCTCGCAGAGCTCGCGCGCCTTTTCGACCTGGGTATGGGTGGCGGCGTCGATCTCGATCACGTCCACATTGGTCTCGTCCGCGATGGAACGGCAGGATTCGCACTGGCAGCAGGGTTCGCCGTCCTGCGGGTTCTCGCAGTTCAATGCCTTGGCGAAGATGCGCGCCGTGGTGGTCTTGCCGATGCCGCGCGGGCCGACGAAGAGGTACGCATGCGCGATGCGCCCCGTGCGGACGGCGTTTTTGAGCGTGCGCGCGATATGCTCCTGCCCGACCATGTCGGAGAATCGCTGCGGGCGCCATTTTCTGGCGATTACCTGATAAGACATAGGAAATCCTTCCGTAACGGTATGGCAGGGGAGGTCACTTGTGCCAGGTGTTGAGGCGGACGGCCTGCCAGAGGGAGCCGGCGGGGTCGATCTTCTTGCGTTCCTTCACCGCCATCGGAATGGGCACGTGGGTGAACGATTCGCTCCAGTGGCCGATGACGACGTCCGTGCGTCCTGTCATGGCGGCGTGAACGGCGTTCTGCGCCAGCATGAGGCAGAAGACGGCGTCCGTGCCGTTGGCTGCGCCCGCGCGGATCTGGTATGTGGGGTCGAAATACTTGATGTTGACCTCGAGACCGGCTTCTTTCGCCTGTTTCTTGATCTCGTCCTTGAGGAAAGAGCCGATGTTCTTGTTGAGGAGATTGCCGGACTTGTCGTACCCGCGGTCGCCGGGGATGAGCTCCTGTCCGGCACCCTCGGCCACGATGATGACGGCGTGATGGCGGCGGCGGATGCGCTCGAAGAGGAGCGGCATGAAGGCGTTGTCGTCGTCATTGAGGGTGAACTTGACCTCGGGAACGAGGCAGAAGTTGACGTGCGTGTTGGCGAGCGTGGCATAGGCGGCGATGAATCCGCTGTCGCGCCCCATCACGTGGACGAGCCCGATGCCGTTGTAGGCGCCTTTCGCCTCGTTGTGGGCGGCAGTGATGATCGGGTTCGTGGCGTAGACGGCGGTCTCGAAACCGAACGTGCGGTCCATGAAGCAGATGTCGTTGTCGATGGTCTTCGGGATGCCGACCACGCTGATGTTGAGGTGGCGGTTCTTCGCGGCTTCGGCGAGGGCGTGCGCGCTGCGGAGCGTGCCGTCGCCGCCGATGCAGAAGAGCATGTTGATGTCCATGCGGACGAGCGTCTCGAGCATCTTTTCGGGGTCCTGCGCGCCGCGGGAGGACCCGAGGATGGTGCCGCCGGTCTCGTGGATGTTGTCAACCGTTTCCTCGTCGAGGATGACCGGCTGGTATCCGAGGTCGGAGTTGAGCCCGGCATAGCCGTAGGGGATGCCGTAGACGAGCGGCACGCCGTAGGTTTGGCGCAAGGTCAGCGTGAGCCCTTTGATCACGTCGTTCAGTCCGGGGCAGAGTCCGCCTGCCGTGAGGATGGCGGCCTTGCTCCAGCGCGGATCGTGGAATATCATCTCCCGGACACCCGCGCGCTCGAAAACGGGGACTGCGCCGTTCATGGCTTTCGTATGTTCAAGCAGAGCGGTGTAGTCGCGGTCGAGCACGATGGCCTCTTCGTCGCTGTGGAAATTGACAGGCGTGCCGCTGAGCGGGGACTTGATCTTGCATTCGCCGAGTTTGCTGACCTCGAAGTAATGGGGCGTGACGACTGGCATGGAAACGATCCTTCTGTGTTGTTTGCATCCGCGGGGGACGATTATTCAATCAAAAAAATATATATCCATCTTTAAAGGTTTTCAAGGCGTTTTCCCGAAAAAAACGGGTTTGCCGCGGCGCCTCCTTTCCCGCGAGGCGTCGGGGCGATGCGCCGCAAATCGGGAAAAGCGGGTTCCATTTCGGAAAAAGTGATGATCGCGTTTGATTTCTTTTACTGGCGTGATATATTAAACCATAAACTTTATAATCGATCCACAGTTTTGAGAAAGGTGAATGCCATGTCCAAGCCTGATTTCCTGCGCACGACAGCTTGTCTCGCGCTCGCCGCCACGATGTTGTCCGTTCTTCCCGGATGCACCAAACGGATCGACACCTCGACTCCGGACAAATACTATAAAACGTTTACCGAGGTCATGAATTCCCTGCCGTTGTCGAAACAGGGTGAATTCGACGACGGCATGAGCACCATCTGGTTCTATTCGGAAGACGAGGATGAGACTTATGCGATGATCAACGGCAAGTCCGGCTCGGAAATCCTTGCCATGATCGAAGAGATGAAAGCTTCCCTGCCAAAGCTCGATACGAGTTCGAAAGAGGCGTTCGACGAGTCCCTCGCGAAGATCAAGGCTTCGCTTCCTTCTTCGAAGATCAAGGCATACGAGGACTGGGTCAGGGAGCTCCCCTCATACCGGCAGGGCAACCCGAGGCTTGATGCCTTGAACGGGATGACGTTCCAGAAGATCATCGAAAACCGCGATTTCGCGAACGGGCAGAACCCCGAATTGAAGAACAAGTAAGCGAAATCCGCCGTTTGAACGAAACGGATTGCTCCGGCAGCCTGCGGACACGTTCCGCCGGTTGCTTTTTTTTCGCGTTGCCCCTCAGCAAAAAAATCCCCGCCGGACCGCAGCCAACGGGGAAACATCATCCACAGTTTTTACGAGCTTATTTGTTTGAGGACTGGGGCATGGAGGGTGGAGCGCCGAAACCGGGACCGCCGCCGAAGCCGCCGCCCATGCCGCCGGGGTTGCCGGGCGCGCCGCCGAAGCCGGGTGCACCGCCGAAGCCGCCGCCCATGCCGCCGGGACCGCCGCCGAAGCCGCCGCCCATGCCGCCGGGCGCACCGCCGAAGCCGCCCTGCTGTCCGCCTCTGTTTCTGCGCTGGCCGTTTCTGCCGTTATCCTCGTTGTTTTCGGGAAGCCTGCTGCGGGCGCTCTGTTCGTTCTGTTTGCGGAGCGCTTCCTCATAAGTCGGCTCCTTATCGGGATTCAGGTAATCCGCGATGGTGGAATCGATGAAGAAATCGGCATTTTTCACGCGTTCCTCGTGTTGTTTTTTGAGGATTGCGAGGCGTTCCTGCGCGGATGCTATCGTCTCTTCGGTTTCCTTGATCTGGCGTTCCGCCGATTTGTTGTAGGTCTGGAACCGCACGCCGATCAGTTCACGGAGTTCGGTCTTGATCTTGTCTTTTTCGGAGCTGCTGTCCGCCTTGAGATATTTTTCGCGAAGCGCCATCGCCGCCTTGTATTCATTTTCCTGCTGACCGGAAACAAGCTCCCGGAGTTCCTTGCGGAATTCGTCGTAATCTGTTTGCATGAGCTTCAGGAGACGTTCGCGATCTTCCGCCGGAATCGTGTCGAGCATAGACCTGTTGCGGCGGGAATTGTCGCCCATGCCGGGGCCTCCGCCGAAACCGGGTGTGCCGAAACCGGGTGTGCCGAAGCCGGGTGTGCCGAAGCCGCCGCCCATTCCGCCGGGACCGCCGCCGAAGCCGCCGCCCATGCCGGAGCCGGGCGCGCCGCCGAAGCCGCCGCCTATGCCGGAGCCGGGACCGCCGCCGAAGCCGCCGGGACCGCCGCCGAAGCCGGAGCCGCCGCCGAAACCGCCGCCCATGCCGCCGGGACCGCCGCCAAAGCCGCCGCCCATGCCGCCGGGACCGCCGCCGAAGCCGCCCATGCCACCGGGCGTACCGGGAGCGCCGCCGAAGCCGCCGCCCATGCCGGAGCCGGGCGCGCCGCCGAAGCCGCCGCCGAAGCCGCCGCCGAAGCCGCTGCCGAAGCCATTCATGCCGGAACCAAAGCCATTGAAGCCGCCAAAGCCGCCGAAGCCGCCAAAGCCGCCGTTTCTCGAATTGTCGACCCAGGGATTGCCGGAACCGAAGAGCCCGCCGGGCCTGCCGTTCCTGTTCCCTCTGCCGTTATTGTCGTTATTGCCGTTATTATCGTTATTGCCGCCTCTGCCGCCGCCAAACGGATTCGGAGTCTCTTCCCATGGATTGCCCATGCCGAAAATCCGGCTGGAACCGCCGAAAAACATCGGGCTGTCATCCCATGGATTGAACGGACGCGCTCCGTCGCCGAAGCCGCCGCCCATGCCGCCGGGACCGTCGCCGAAACCGCCGCCGAAGCCGCCGGGACCGCCGCCGAAGCCGGGAGCTTGTCCCCAGGGGATATTCATATTTCTTCTCCAGGGATCGTCGGATTTCTTCCCGTCTTTGTTTTCGTCATTGTCGCCGCCGGGGGCGCTGCCGAACCACCAGGGGGTCTGGCCTTGTCCGGGAATGGAGAAAAGCCCCGGAATCTGTCCGGGGGCGGATTTGTTCTGTTCGGATTTCGGCGTCTCTTCTTTTTTGGACGCATCGTCCTTCGCCTCCTGGGCGGCAAGCGCCAGGGAGGCAGTGGTGCAGAGCAGGACAAGCAGGAATTTCCGGGTAGCGTTCATAGCTGTTGGAACTCCGGGGAGAGGGATGGAACTGTATTTCAATTCTCCGCGTAGGCGGCGAAATCAGCTTCGAGCTGCGCGATCAGGAGATCGGTATCGGAAAGCGAGAGATTCGACAGCGAGCTCGAAAGCTCCATGGAGACCTGCGTGAACTCGCGGTCCATGACGGCGCCCGTCCAGTCGCCGGCGACAGTCGCCTGCGTGGGAACCGCCAGCGGCTCCGGCTTGCTCATCGGATCGAAGAAGAACAGGAAGCAGACCGCCAGTGCAGCCGCGACCGGGATCAGGATGCGGAACGCTTTCGCCATGCGGGCTTTGCGGACAAATGCGACGGCTGCCTGCGCGGCGGCGGCGCGGATGGCGTCGTCGACATGCTTCGGCGGCTCGCCGGCGTCCGGCAGATCCCAGGTGAGAAGACGATTTGCCTGCGCGGCTTCCGCGGCGGCGGCGCGGATGGCGTCGTCGACATGCTTCGGCGGTTCGCCGGCATCCGGCAAATCGCAGGAGAGGAAACGGTCGAGATCATCGGCAAACGCTTTGCACTCGTGACAAATGCGAAGATGCGCCGAGACATTGTCATCGATCTCGCCAATGGCAACTTTCTCTTGAATAAATTCACAAATGTTCATGGTTTCACCTCAGGAATTGTCAGGATTCCCAGTCTTTCAGTTTATTTGTAAGTTGTTTGACAGCATATCTCATCCGGGCCAGGCTCGTGTTTACGGAGCAGTTCTGGATCTTCGCGATCTGCTGGAACGGGATGTTTTCCCGCCGCAGCAGAAAGACCTCGCGGAGCTCCGGCGTGAGCGAGTTGAGGGCCTGATTGAGCTTCCTGGCCCGTTCCTGCTCGTCCATGCCGCTGCCCGGCGTCTCGCCGGACGTATCCTCCGCCGTGTCTCCGTAAGTCTCGTCCAGTTCGTCCTCGGCTCTCCGTTTCAAGGAGCGGTAATAATCGATGATGAGGTTGTGGGCGATCCTCATGAGCCATGCGGAGAATTTCTCCTGATCGCGGTAGGTCGACAGGTTGTCGATCGCGCGCATCCATGTCTGCTGGAACACATCGTCCGCGTGGCTGGTGTAACCCTGCATCTGCCGGTTCACATAGCCGTACAGCGGACGCCTGTATCGTTCGTAAAGAGCATCAAAAGCCGGACTTGATCCACTTTGGAATTCCTGGATGAGCTCCAGATCGGTTTTATCTGTTTCCATGTCTCGAAATTCCATTATGGTTGCTTCGATACCCCAATAACGTTTTCGGCAAGCAACTTATTGTATATACTAAATATTTTTTCCGATTTTTTTATGATCTCCGCCGAAATCGGGCGGTCCGCGTCCAGAAAATCCACGGAATCCATCTCTTCCGGCGTGACCCACCGGAATCCCTGGCCGTCTTTCGCCGACGGCGCGTCGTCGGAAACTGCCAGGAAAAAAGTCACCCGCACATATTTGACGCCGTAATCATGCTCCATGACCGTCAGGACCGGACCGACGGCGATCTCCATGCCGAGTTCTTCGCGGATTTCGCGCCGGATGCACGCCTCCGCCGTTTCCCCGGGTTCGATTTTGCCGCCGGGAAATTCCCATTTCCCCGCCATGTGCGTTCCCGCGGGACGCGAACAGACCAGGACTCGTCCGTCCCGATCGCCGATGATTGCCGCCGTCACGTCCACAAGTGGTTCCGAAGAAAAAAGCAGCCCACGGGACGATGTTTCCATGGCAACCGGATACGATGCTGACCGCCGGACGCCGGGAATCCACAGGATCTCCTCCGGAGCGCCGGCATTCCGCACCACGGGCCGCAGGGGTTGTTCCGCGGCGGAGACATGGGCGTCGGTGAAAACTTTTTTGAGCGGGACGGAATGCGTCGAACCGAACGGCGTCATGGCTTCTCCGTGGAGCCGGGGTGCCAGAACGAGTTCGCGGGGGAACGTCTCAGCGTCGAAGACGGCGGCGTCCGCGCCGGACGGCATGTCGTTCGCGTCGGCTTTGATTTCCCCGCGAAACCGCAGGACGGTCTTTCCGAAGCGCACCGCGGGGACTGTCCGGTAATCCCAAAGGACCGGATCCTCCGGTTCGGTCGGTTCATCATCTGCTTTCCGCAGAAGGCCGTTTCTCCACTGGAAGACCACGCCGTTTTCCGCCGGGATCCGCCCTGACCTGGCATGACGGTCCGGATGGTCCAGCAGGTCGCGGAGACGTTCGACGATGTGGCGGTCGGCTATCTCGCCGAACCGGAGCCGCAGGATGCGCGGCAGGAGCGCGCGCGGAGTTGCGGCGAGGGATTCGAGGGCGAGTCCGCCGGGACGGCTTGCCCGCCGGAACGCTTCTTCCGCCTCGTTGTCCAGCGCTTCCGCATCGTCGGAGATGGCGCGGATCGCGGTCAGGATGCCGGCGCGGGCACGCGGAAATTCGCGGTAGAGTGTTGGCAGGACTACATTGCGGAGTTTGTTCCGGTCGTAGTCGTTTTCCAGATTGGTCGAGTCGGTCCGGAAATCCTCCATGCCGCATTGCGCGAGCCAGGCCTCGATCTCCGCACGCGTGAACTCCAGCAGCGGACGCAGCCATGTGATGCCGTCGAATTTCCGGACGGCGTGAAGCGCGTGCAGCCCGGACATGTTCGAGCCGCGCATGAGGCGCAGGAACAGCGATTCGATGCGATCGTCGGCGTTGTGCCCCAGTGCGACTGCCATCGGCTTTTTTCCTGTTTCGGAAAGGAGGGTTTGCCACGCTTTCTGCCGGAGCCGCCGGGCGGCGGCCTCGATGCCTTCGCCGGGATGGATGCGTCCCGGTACGTCCAGCGGGATGACGTCCAGCGGGACGCCTAGCTTTTCGCAAACGGTCCGGCAGAAATCGGCATCGGCAAGACTCTCCGCGCCGCGGATGCCGTGTTCGAAATGCACCGCGCGGAGTTCCCACCGGGCTCCTTTCCCGAGTTCCGCGAGGGACATCAGCAGCGCCAAGCTGTCCGCGCCGCCGCTGAAAGAAGCGTAGACGGTGCGGATGCCGGACGGGATGGCGGAAGCGGGGAAGAGCGGGCCGGGCATGATGTCAGGAGGATGAACGGACGCGGAATGTGTGCCGGGTCAGAGTTCGTCGATGGCTTTCTGGTAAGTCTCTTTCGACTGCGCGCCGACGAACTGCTTCACGACTTTTCCGTCTTTCAAAAGCAGCACGGTCGGGATGCTGCGGACCTGGAACCTGGCGGCGAGCATGGGCTGCATGTCGACGTCGATCGTGCCGACGAAAAAGTCGGGATTCTCGTTCGCGATCTCCTCGATGATCGGTGCGACTTTCTTGCAGGGGCCGCACCATGTGGCGCTGAAGTCGATCAATGCCGGCTTCGTGCCGACGATGCTGTCGAAGTTGCTCTCGGAAAGGACATTGATGCTCATTGCTTATCTCCCGTAAAAGGTGTTTCGTGATGCTGAACGCGGCATTCCTGTTTTCTTCGCGGAATGCCCGGACCATACTCTACTCCGGATTCTCTCGTTTTTCAAGTTCTTTTGGAATCTTTTTCGGGAAATCGCGTCTGAAAAGGGTTCGCAAAGGAGTGCGGCGTGTTTATTCCGGACGGAATCCGAGCTCCCGAAGCGTGTCCCGGAGCGGGGAGGGCAGGGGCTTGTCCGAACGTACCGTGTAGGCGGGAAATTCCCGGCGGACGCGGTAGGAGCCGCGCAGCGCCTCGAATCGTTCCGGCGCGGCACGGAGTGCGGCATCGTCCTCGGCGACGTCGTAGGACGCGAACACGGCGTCCGCGAGCGGGTGCGGCGAGGCGGGATCGAGCGTGACGACCGGGTTGGCGGGCGCGGGGACCTTCGCCAGGATGTCCGCCTTCATCCGCTGAATCGACTTTTGCATGGCGGAGAAAGCGCCTGGGGCTTGGATGATAACGTGGGTGGGCAGGTTCGACGCCACTGCCTCGACCGCCATTGCCGTGCCGGTTGCCTTGCCGTCGGCGGAATACCCCGCGATGTGCGGCGTGCCGAAATCGACGAGCGACAGGAGCTCGCGGTCGATGTCCGGCTCGTCGTGCCACACGTCCAGCACGGCGCCCGAAATGCGCCCGGTGATGATCGCGGCCTTCAGCGCGAATTCGTCCACGACGTCCCCGCGCGAGGTGTTGAAGAAAAACGGTTTCCGCTTGAGCCCGCGGAAGAACGCCTCGTCCGCCAGGTGCTCCGTCCGCCACGGACCGTATTCGGCGCCCTGCAGCGGCACGTGGAACGTGATGAAATCCGCCTCGCGCTGAATCGTCTCAAGCTCGACGAAGCCCGACTGCCCCTCGCGTTCCGCCCGGGGCGGGTCGTTCACCAGCACGTTTATGCCGAGTGCGGCGGCCGCGGCGGCGACATTCGTGCCGACATGCCCGCAGCCAATAATGCCGATGGTCTTCCCGCGCAAATCCACGCTGTGTCGGAGCGAGACGCGGAGCAGAGCGGAGACCATGTATTGCGCCACGGACGCGGCGTTGCACCCGGCGGCGTTCTCCACTATGATCCCGCGCCTGATGCACCAGCGGGTGTCGATGTGGTCCATGCCGATGGTGGCGGTCGCAATCACGGAGACGCGGGAATGTTCGAGGAGCGCAGCGTCGCATTTCGTGCGCGTGCGGATGATGAGCGCATCGGCGTCGCGGACGGTCTCCGGCGTGAACTTGCCGGGATCGAGGTACCGCACGTCGGCGTAGGGCTCGAGGACGCCCTTGAGGAACGGGATCTTGGAATCGGCGGCGATGAGCATGGGATCGTCCGCCTCAGAGGAAATACGGCAGGAGCATGAAATACCGCCAGAGCGCGGCTGCTGCGAGCGTGATGCCGATGGAGATGAGCGCGCGCCGCCAGCTTTTGAAGATGAACGACAGGACCATCAGCGGGATGCCGAGGGCGACGCAGATCATGCTGAGCGTGAGGCCGCTTGCGATCATGAAATATGCGGTGGCTTTCGCGGAATGCACGGCGGATTCCGCACCGGAGAAGCCGCCGGAAACGATCCATTTGCAGATGCCGGCGGCGATGCCGTCCAGCGCCAGCAGAAAAAGCACGGGAAAGAGCAGCAGGGATATCAGGAATTTGAACATGGTCCGCTGTCTTTCCCGTGATTGGGAGCCGGAAGGAAACCCGGCTCAGTTTTCCTGCATGTAGTTCGGCGCGTCGCGCGTCATGATGATGTCGTGCGGATGCGCCTCCTTCAGGGCGGAGGGGCTCACGCGCGTGACTTTGGCGCGGGCGCGGAGCTCGGGGATGGTCTTGGTGCCGCAGTAGCCGAGGGAGTAGCGGAGTCCGCCGATGAACTGGCAGAGGACTTCGCTGAGGGAGCCGCGGTAGGGGACCATGCCTTCGACGCCCTGCGGGACGATCTGCTTCACGTCATCGGTATCCTGCTGGCCGTAGCGTTCGCGGCTGCCCTTGGACTTCTGCATCGCCACGAGGCTGCCCATGCCGCGGTAGAGCACATAGCGGCGACCGTTGCGGAACGTCTTTTCGCCCGGCCCTTCGAGCGTGCCGGCGAGCACGGAGCCCATCATGACGCAGGAAGCGCCGACCGCGATGGCTTTCGGCACGTCGCCGGACTGCTTGATGCCGCCGTCCGCGATGATCGGAACTTCCTCGCCGATGGCCTTGTACGCCTCGTAGATGGCGGAGACCTGCGGGGTGCCGACGCCCGCCACGACGCGCGTGGTGCAGATGGAGCCGGGGCCGATGCCGACCTTGACGGCGTCCACGCCCGCGTCGAGCAGTGCCTTGGCGGCTTCGTACGTGGCGATGTTGCCCGCCACGACGTCGATGCCGGCGTATTTGTCCTTGATGTATTTCACGGTGTCGATCACTCCCTTGCTGTGACCGTGCGCGGTGTCGATCACGAACGCGTCAACTCCGGCCTGCGCCAGCGCTTCGATGCGGTCCTCATTGTACGGACCGACGGCGGCGGCGACGCGCAGCCGGTGGTCGGCGTCGCGGTTGTACGCCGGTTCCATGTTTTCGATGAGCGTGCGGACATCGGTGAAGCTGAACAGGCCGGAGAGCTTGCCGTCCTTGTCGATGGTCGGGAGTTTGCCGACCTTGTTCTTCATCATGACCTGGAATGCCTCTTCGAGCGAGGGCGCGCCGGTCGCGAAGACGACCGGCTTGGTCATCACGTCGCGGATCGGGATGTCGAAGCTGGACAGGAACTTGATGTCGCGGGCGGTGATGATGCCGACGAGCTTGCCGTTGCCGTCCACGATGGGGAACCCGGAGAACGAGAAGTTGTGCGCCTGCTTGTAGTTCAGCATCTCCTGCACGGTCTGGTCCTCGCGGAACGTGATCGGGGTCTTGATGAATCCGTTGAGGTAGAACTTGACCTTGCGGACCTCTTCGGCCTGCGTCTGGACGTCGAGGTTCTTGTGGATCACGCCGATGCCGCCCTGCTTTGCCATGGCGATCGCCATTTCCGCTTCGGTCACGGTGTCCATGGCGGCGCTGACGAACGGGATATTCAGCTTGATGTTGCGGGAGAACTTCGTCGAGATGTCGGTGTCCGTGGGCAGGAAATCGGCATACTGGGTCAGGAGGGAAATGTCGTCGAAAGTCAGGCTTTCGTACTTGAAGTTCGCCATGAAGGCGTCGATGTTTTGATTGCTCATCAGCTGCTCCGATCATGTTTTGCCGGGCCGCGTTAGGCGCTTGGCAACGGCTTTGTTGAGTACCATTTGCCAATATAATATACCCGCTTTTTTCGATTTTACAATTCTCAAAGCGCCGTTTTCCTGCTTTTTTCTAAAAAAAAGCAACCCCCTCTGTCAGGACCTGAACATGGAGGAGGCATCATGCGTTTTGCGTTGCCTTTACAGCCCTGCGGAATGGTCCGCGGCAGGGAAATGAATGTGAGCCGGAAAGATGTTCGCCACGGATCTTTTTGAGCTTGTTTTGCCGGAAAATCGCTCCTGCGGCGGCTTGACTTTTCCGGTCCGGCGGTGTATAGTTGTCATCCGGCGCGGACGAGTGAAACACCGCGCCCAGGCAATTCATCCAAAAACAAAGGGGGGTAGCGATGAACATCAACGAAAAACAAATCTGCACCGACGATTCCTGCAAAAGCCCGGACATGGACAAGAAGACGTGCGAGGAAATCCTGCATCAACTGAGGCGCGCATACTGCGACGAATGGCTGGCGTACATCCAGTACTGGACGGCTGCCCAGGTCGTGAAAGGGGTCGCGCGCCCGGGCATGGCGTGCGAACTGATGGAAAACGCCGAGGAGGAACTGGAACACGCCCGGAAGCTTGCGGACCGCATTCAGGAACTGTGCGGCGAGATACCGATTACGCCGCAGGAGATCCTGGAGAACTGCAACTGCGCGTTCGTGGCGCCGTCCGATCCGTGCGGCTACCGCATCATGTGCCAGTCCATCGCGTCGGAACGCTGCGCCATCGCGGTCTACAACCGCATCCTGAAGATGATCGGCGACCGCGATCCGGTGACGAGCCACCTGATCCTCGAAATCCTCGAAGATGAGGTGGAACACGAATACGAGTTCCGGCAGATCAAGGAGGACATCGACATGAGTCGTAACGAGGCGATGTGCGGGGAAAAGAAGAAGTGACCCTCGGCGATCCGGGGGTTCCATGCCCGTGCCACAAAAAAAGGACGCACCGGAAAACCGGTGCGTCCTGCATTGCTTTCGCGTGTGAAACGAGGGCGATCAGCCTTTCGTCGCGCCGCTGGTCAGGCCGGCCACGAATTCCTTCTGCAGGATGAAGAAGAGGATCGCGGGCGGGATGATGGCGAGCAGGGTGCCGGCGAGGAAGATGCCGTATTCCTGCACGTACAGGCCGATGTACTGGTTCAGCACGACCGGCAGCGGCAGCTTGGACTGCGTCTGCACGAAGATCTGCGGCTGGAGGAACGCATTCCAGGTGCCGAGGAACGTGATGAGGCAGTAGGCAGCCGTGATCGGGCGAACGAGCGGGAGCGTGATCTCCCAGTAGATGCGGAACTCGCTGGCGCCGTCGACGCGCGCGGATTCCAGCAGGCTGTTCGGAACGCCGACCATGGCCTGGCGGAACAGGAAGATGCCGAACACCGTGATGGCGCTGGGGACGATCAGGGCCAGATAGGTGTCCATCCAGCCGAACTTGTAGATCATCTCGAAGAGAGGCGCCAGGAGGAGCATGGCGGGGAACATCATGGAACCGATCATGACGAACGCGATAATGTTCCTGCCGCGGAAGCGGTACTTCGCCAGCGCATAACCCGCCATCGACGAAAGGAAGATGTTGATGGAGGTGATGGTGCAGGACAGGAAAATCGAGTTCACGATGTACTGCCAGAAACTGACCGGTCCCTGCGGGGAGATGTCCTTGACATTGATGAGGTGCCTGAAATTGTCAAGGTTCAGCGCTCCGTTGAACCAGTCGGAAACCGGCGGCAGGAACGTGTACTGCATCATGATGCTCTTGTCCTTGAACGCGCTGCAGATGAGCCAGATGAACGGAGTCAGCGTGAGGAAAGCGGCCATGCAGAGCAGGACGACGCGGAGATAGGCGGGGGCGATCTTCCAGCCCTTGCCCGGAATCAGGCGCAGTGCGACGTAGATGACGGCTGCGACGATCAATACCCAATGTACAGTATGCATTTGTATGTGTCTCCTATTCCGTCAGTCAACGTCGTAAGCGTGCGTGACTTTGATTTGGAAAATACTGATGGTGAAGATGATGACGGCGAGGACCCAGCCGATGGCGGCCGCGGTGCCCAGGTCGCCGACGTTGAAGCCCCAGTCATAGAGGTAGCCGACGATGGTCAGTGCGGAGTCGCCAGGCCCGAATCCCTGGCCTTTCATCAGGGCGAACGGGAGATCGAAGAGCTGGTAGGATCCGATCGTACTCATGATGACCACGAAGATCGCGATCGGCTTGATCTGCGGGATCGTGATGTGGATGAACGTCTGCCAGGAATTCGCGCCGTCGATCTGCGCGGCTTCGATAAGCTGCTTGTCGACCGACTGGAGCCCTGCCAGGAAGTAGATCATGTTGTAGCCCACATACATCCACAGGGAGATGATGATCAGGGCGGGCAGAAGCAAGTCGGGGTTCTGCAGCCATTGTTCTTCAAGGCCCCAGCCGATGAGGGCGTCGAGGCCCTTGTTGAAGAGGCCGTAGTGCGGGGTGAAGATCACGGCGAACATCACGCCGACGAAGATCTGTCCGACGAGGTTCGGGCTGAAGATCATCAGGCGGAACGCGCCCTTCATGCGGCTGTTGCTGTTGTTCAGCAGCATTGCCAGCCCCAGCGAGATGGGCAGCTGGATGCAGATGGAGGCGATGGCGTAGATCGTGGTGTTGGTCAGCGCCTTGTAGAACCTCGGGTCGGTGAAGACGAACTTGAAGTTGCCGAGCCCGACGAAGACGGACGCCTGAGGGCCGTCGGTCTGGTGGAACGCCAGCCAGGCGGCGTAGAGCAGCGGATAGGCGAAGAACACCGCCGCATAAACAAGGTAGGGCGCAAGGAACATCCATGGCGCCAGGGGATGGCGGTCGGGACCGCCTTTGGATTTTTTGACGTTGGCAGACATTTCTGTTATTGCTCCTGTTCACTCTTGGTTCCGGCTTCGGCTTCGGCCTTGGCTGCCGCGGCTTTTTCCGCGTCGCGGGTGAGGAAGACGTTACGGGATACAAGGTTGCGGACGTAATCGGCTTTTTCCTTGAGGTCTTTCTGGATCAGCTCCATCAGGCCTTCGTCGCCGTGCTTCACGTAGTGGTCGCGTGCATTGTAGTACACGTTGAGCAGCTGCGTCTCGGCCTGGGTGGTATACGCGGTCACGTAGCGCGGCGGCGTGAAGTCGGCCTGCGACGCGTATATCTCGCCGATGGAGACGTAGTCGGCTTTCAGCTCGCCGGTCGCCTCGTCGTGGAACATGTGCTTGTAGAATTCGCTCTTCTGCTTGAACTCGGGAAGTTCCCAGGACGCCCTGACCGCCGGAACGATGTTCGTGAGGGCGAAGCGTTCACCGAGGTCCTCGACTTTCATGTAAAGGAATTTCGCGAACTTCCAGGCGAGGTCCTGGTTCTTGCAGTGCTTGGTGATGGCAAGGCCGGAACCGCCCCAGGTGCCGGTCCTGTAGCTGCCGGGCAGAGGCTCGCCATCCGGACCGGCCCAGTAGGGCAGCGGCATGAGGGCGAGGTTGCCTTTCTGGCGGGGATTGTCCAGCTGGAACTGGGCGGTGCGCCAGTCGGGAGTGAAGAAGAAGAGGTCGAGGCCTTCGTTCATGGCCTGGTAGAAGTTCTGGCCGTCGCCGGCGGGGAACGCGATGCGCGTCTTGCCGCTGGTCTGGTGGACGAACCAGGCGATCACTTCCGCCACTTCGGGCTTGTCGAACGAAACGTTGCCGTAGGCGTCGAACAGGTCGAACCCGCGCTGGGACAGCAGAATGATCAGGCTGATCATGCTGTCGTCGGCCATGTCGATCATGTACCGCTTCTGCGGGATGGTGATGCGCTGGCCTTCCTTCACGAAATCATCCCACGTTTTCAGCTTCGTGACGTCGATGCCGAGTTCCTGGATCAGGTCGACGCGGTAGCAGAGGCAGGTGGGGTGCACGTCATGCGGGATGGCGAAGATGTGTTCGCGGCTGGACCAGAGCGGATAACGGGTCTGGACCATGTTCTTCGGGTCCAGCAGCCCGTCCTCGCGCAGGCGTTCGGTCAGGTCGACGAAGCCGACGTTTTCGAGCGGGCCGCGGGTGAAGTAGCCGATGGTCCCTTCCAGGATCTCGACCACGTCAGGGACGTCGCAACCGGTCTGCATGGCGGACTGGAGGCGGCTCATCAGGACTTCTTTCTGCACGCGCTGGAGAACGACGTTGCAGTTGTTCTCCTTATTGAACTGCGCGATGGCTTTCTGGTAGGGCTTGACGTGGATTTCCGCCTGAATGGCCAGGACAAGGTCGACTCGGTTCTTGTTTTCACGCATTCTCATCACGCCGAACACAACACCGGAGATGATTGCAATGATCAGAATGACAAACGGGGCTTTTCCGAATGGATATATGTTTCTCATTGATTACTCCTCAATGGTACGGTCGTGACGCCGTCGGCCCCACGACCATTGCAATTCCTCCGTCTGTCGTCAGCGCTTCACCTGAACGTTGTCGAGGGCGCACATCTGCATGATGCTGTCGAGGTCGCCGGCGCTCTGGGACGTGGGCTTGCCGGGCTTGATGCGGGCAGCGAGCGTGATGGCGATGGAGAGCGCGCGGACGCTGTTCCTGATGAACTCCTTGCGGCAACCGATCTGGTCGTCGAGGTCGCCTTCGGCGCGGAGCATGTGGCAGTCGAACTCGACGATGCCCTTCCAGCCGATCTGCTGGAGCGCGTTGAACATGAAGACGGTTTCCTTGAGTCCTTCCGGTCCGATCAGCGGCGGGAAGTCATTGTCGAACTGCGCTTTGATCTGGCTGCCGAAATGCAGGAATTTGAGCTTGCCCATGCTGCAGAGGTAGCTGACGGTCATGACGGAGTTCAGCAGCGCCATGCTCTCGTGCTGGAGAAGTTCGGGATTGACGCCCCAGAAATCCGGCTTTTTCAGCTTGCCGTAAATGAAACCGACGGCGTGGCCGCTGGTGGGGAGGAACATCTGGCCGCGGGGCTCGTTCGGCTTCGGCTCGACCGTGGCGCCCTTGTAGTTCGTCATGCCCTGGGCTTCGATGTAGTCGGTCACGTGGTTGAGGCCGTCGGCCAGCCAGGTGTAGACTTCGTCCCACTTCGTGATCGCGGGGACTTCGAAGCCGTCGCGGGCCACCCAGTAAGTATAGTAATCGGCGCCGAGGTACTTGCCGATGCGGAGCGTGCGCTCGACCTTCTTGGCGGCGAGCTTGCGGAGTTCGGGATCAGGATTGCAGAGGCCGCCGTCGCGGAAGATCTTGTTGCCATGGAGGCTGCAGGTCATCGTGTTGAACTTGATGCCGGCACCGTCGAGGATCGACTTGATCTCGGCGAGGATCTTGCTGGTTTCGCTGTTCGGATCCAGGTCGTCGTCCGGATTCGCGGGATCCCACGGCACGAGGTCGTCGTCGTGCGCGCTGGTGGCTTCGATGAGACCTTCGCCTGCCGCCCAGGCGAGGATCTTGGCGACTTCGATCGAGCTGATCTTGTCGAGGACGGAACCTCCGAACGGGTCGGAAAGCGGGTTGCCAACGCACCAGAAGGGCATGGAACGGCGGGTGACGCAGTACTGGTTGAATTCCATTTGTATAACTCCTTGTTAGAATTGAAAATAAGGAAAAACGGTCCAGGTTGGTATTGCATGCTCAGTCTCGGTTGAGGCTGACGAACTCTTATACTATAGCACATCAAATCAAAATTTAAATCTGAATTATGGCAGATAGCATGTATTATTTATCAATAAACATAAACTTTTTGTTATGCGTTCTGCGGTATTTTCGGAAATAAAATAAATTTGCCCGGCGTAGAAACCATTCGATTCCGACGCCGGGCAGAAACGTTATGAAACGTAAATAAGGTATTATTTTTTCGTTTTCTTCGCGGGAGCTTTCTTTGCCGGTTCCGCTTTCTTGGCGGGGGCAGGCTTAGCGGCAGGCTTAGCCGGAGCTTTCTTTGCCGGTTCCGCTTTCTTGGCGGGGGCGGGCTTTGCGGCGGGCTTCGCCGGAGCTTTGACTTCTGCTTTCTTTGCCGGAGCGGGCTTCGCGACAGGCTTAGCCGGAGCTTTCTTTGCCGGTTCCGCTTTCTTGACGGGGGCAGGCTTAGCGGCGGGCTTAGCCGGGGCTTTTGCGACCGGAGCAGGCTTTGCGGCAGGCTTAGCCGGAGCCTTTACTTCCGCTTTCTTGGCAGGGGCGGGCTTCGCAGCCGAAGCCTTGGCGACCGGAGCGGGCTTAGCGGCGGGCTTAGCTGCAGGCTTCGTCGGGGCTTTCTTTGCCGGTTCCGCTTTCTTGGCGGGGGCGGGCTTAGCGGCAGGCTTTGCCGGAGCGGACTTCGCGGCAGGCTTAGCCGGAGCCTTTACTTCCGCTTTCTTGGCAGGGGCGGGCTTCGCGGGAGTTTTGACTTCTGCTTTCTTCGCCGGAGCGGGCTTAGCGGCGGGCTTAGCGGCAGGCTTCGCCGGGGCTTTCTTTGCTGGCTCCACTTTCTTCGCCGGAGCTTTCGCGACCGGAGCGGGCTTAGCTGCAGGCTTCGCGGAAGCTTTTGCCGGGGCAGGCTTAGCCGGAGTTTTGACTTCTGCTTTCTTCGCCGGGGCAGGTTTCGCGGCAGGAGCAGCGGGCTTCTCGGGAGCCTTAGCCGGAGCCTTGGCGACCGGAGCGGGCTTTTCCTCGGCTTTCTTCGCCGGGGCAGGTTTCGCGGCAGGAGCCGGAGCCTTAGCCGGATCCTTCGCCGGGGTAGGTTTCGCGGCCGGAGCCGGAGCCTTAGCCGGAGCCTTGGCGACCGGAGCGGGCTTTTCCTCGGCTTTCTTCGCCGGGGCGGGCGCAGCCGGAGCCTTAGCCGGAGCCTTCGCCGGGGCAGGTTTCGCGGCAGGAGCCGGCGCTTTTACCGGAGCCGGAGCTTTTTCAACAGGAACGGCTTTTTCGACGGGACGGAGCTTTTTCGGCGTAAGGGTGATGAAATACACGCTGTTCTCCTGAATCGGCAAGGTCATCGTCACCATGTCCTCAATGTCCAGGTCGGACTGGAACACGGGTTCCATGGCGGAGTTCTTCTTCAGTTCCTCGACGTCTTCACGGGTGAGGTCGGCGGGGGCTCCGGCGTTCAGCCAAAGGGTGTAGGGGTCGTTCTGCTGGAACCCGATCATGAAGACCTTGATGCCGTACTCGCCTGCGGGGAGGTTGTGCAGGACGACCGAAGCTTCGCCTTTTCCGGACGCCGGGACGGTCTTGAAGAAGAAATCCTGGTTGCTGATCTTTCCGCCGTCGGTCGGGTGCGTGAGGTCCCAGAAGAGCACCTGGATGCCGCCGTTGTCGTCGCGGCAGACGTAGGAGGATTTGTCGGAGGAGACGAATTCGGTCCCGCCGAGGAGCGAGAGATACTTATACGCCCAGTAGGCGGCTTTCGGGATCCCCTGGTAGGACATCAGGCCGAATCCGCCGTGGAAAGGACGCGGCGCGGGGCCGTTTTCCTCGAAAATGTCGGTGAACGTCCAGAAGCTCATGGAGTCCAGCGCCTCGGTGTTGCGGAGCTGCTCCAGGATGAACGGCCCGGCGAAGAAGGAATCGTGCACGGGATCGACCGGGGAGTAGGAGGAATTCCACTCGGTGATGTAGACGGGGAGCTTCTTCTTGCTTTTCCCGGCGATGGCGGGGAGCGGCTTGTTCGCCTCGTCGCAGACGTAATGGAGGCTGGGGTTGAGGTAGAGGGAACGGTTGCCGTACTGGTCGAGTCCGCTGGGGCCGTCGCCGAGTCCGTAGGTGTGGTAGGTGATGAAGTCGAGGGGGAGCTTCTTCTTGTTGCAGTAGTCGATGAGCTCCTCGATGAAGACCGGGCCCGCGCCGGAGGGGCCGCCGACGGGATAGTCCTTGTTGACTGCCTTCACGGCCTTGGCGGTGTGCTCGTAGAGCTTGAGGTAGGCGGGAAGGCGTTCCTCGTCGGGGAGCCGCCAGAAGACGTTGAGGTTCGGTTCGTTCCAGACTTCGAAACGCCAGGTCTTGAGTTCGTCCGCGCCGTAGCGGTCGGTCCAGTGCTGCACCAGCGTCTTGATGAGGGCGTCCCATTTTTCGTATTTTTCGGGCGGGGTCACGTTGGCTTTCCACCAGAAGATGGTGCCGTCGCCGGAAGCGAGCTTTTCAGGCATGAACCCGAGTTCGACGAACGGCTTCATGCCGATGGAGAGCAGAAAGTCGTACACGTCGTCGATGTACATGAAATTGTACACGGGCTTGCCGTTCTTGTCCTCGGAGTAGACGCGCATTTCATCGTGGAGCAATCCGTGCGCCCGCAGATAGCGGAATCCGAATTCCTTGTGGCAGTGTTCCAGCTGCTTGCGCCAGGATTCGCGGAGACCTTCGCCGATCCGCCCTGCGCCGACGCAGTCGCTCCAGACCATCGAACGCGGGCCCTTGAGCTTTGTGAGGTCGGCTTCAATGACACGGGATTCATTTTTCTTTTCGGGTGAAACAGCAGTAGTCTTTTTCATAGCCTGGCTCCTTGAGCTTAGTGGTCCGGATCGCATGCGAATCTGTCTGCCCGCCGCGCACAGGAGAACCCATACGGCAGCGAACAAAATATATTAATCCATTCAAACTATACATTGTACTGAATCAAAAATCAATGCACTATTTGCGCTTTTTTATAGACTAAATGCTTTTTTTGGAATTGTTTTTGCGCAAGAAAGATAAAAAATGCCGTCCGCACATGAGATGCTGCACGGACGGCGGTCCCGGGAAATGGCCCGGCGGAATGGACTTTCCGGCGAGTGTTATTCCTCCGGCAGGATTTTCAGCTTGCGGATGAAGAGCGCACGGTCGCCTCCGTCTCCGAATCCGTCGTTGCCGTAGGTCATGCGGACACGGTGGGACCCGGCATCGAGCGAGACCTGTGCGAGGTCGTATCCGGCGGTGACGTCCGATGCGATTTCGCGTTCGGCGGCAAGTTTGCCGTCGATCTCGATCCTGACCTGGGAGTAGATCCGCTGGTAGGGATAGCACACGGCGTCGATGTGGACGATGTGGACGCCGGTCCGCGGCGTATCGAATTCCGTTTCCAATTCGACGAGCGTGTTGTTGGAGACGATGCGGACGCTGCCGGCGGCGATCCTGTTCTGCGAGATCAGGTTGTCCGGATCGTCCGCTTCCCCGGCGTCCTGGCGTTCGGTGCGGAATGCCGCGCCGAGGTTCCGCAGGAGCCCGCTCAGATAACGTTCGCCGCGCGGCCCGTTTTTGTCGCGGGTGCAGGTCCAGTTCGCACCGTCCAGCACGACGCGTCCCGCGCCGAGGCTCCAAGCCGCGAGCGAACCGGGGACGGCGGGGATTTCGACGCCTGCCGGATAATCCGCTTCGGAGAGATACGCTTCCTCGAAGACGCCCGCGCCGACTCCGGCGCGCCCGACGCCGCGCACGTCGATCTGCGAGGTTCCGGCGGGGAGATGGATGACCGTGCGGTATTCGCCTGGGCTGTCCGGCGTGAACCAGATCTGCTCCATGTCGCCGACCGCGATGCGGCAGAGCGGCTTTTCGACGTTGGCAAACATGAAATGGCCGCCGTTCACGCCCATGTCGACGATGTTCGGCAGTTCGGCGGGATCGCCGATGCGGAGGGTCAGGCAGGCGATCCCCGCCTTTTCCCGCACGGCGGTGAAGACGGAGTGCGGCGCGGGGTCCACGAATCCGGGCATGCCGATCGGCGGCGTTTTCATGGGCACGGGGCCGCCCTCGAGCTTGACCGCGCCGGAGACCGGGCCGGGCTGCGCGAAAGCTTCCGGCACGAACCGCATGGAAACGGCGTCCGGCTGGACGTCGAGCTTGCTGTCCCAGTCGTAGATGCGGCAGTGCGTGACGTCTTCCTGCGAGACGCCGAAGAGCAGCGGCGACTGGCGGCCTGCGATGACGCCGGAGCAGTCCCCGCGCATGCAGGCGATGCCGTCCGCGCCGATGGCGTGTTTCAGCTGCCCGAACGTCTTTTCGTCCGGCATGTGCCAGTAGAAGATGCCCCCATCGCGGATCCAGGCGGCAAGCTGGTCCGGCGTCATGCCGAGTTCAGGGCAGTCGCCGTCCGCCGCGATCAGCCCGGCGCCGTTTGTTGTCCCGATGTCGTCGACGCCGATGGTCTTCATAACGCGCAGGACAACGGGATCCGAGACGGACAGCCGGACTTTCGCCGGGCTTTTCCGCGGGAGATTTTCCAGATAGGAAACGGCGTTGCGGACCAGGATCTCCGCAGCCGGTTCGTCCGCGCGTTTTCCGCCGGCGAGCAGCTGCATCAGCACCACGTGCCCGTCTCCGAACGGCAGGTCGGCGAACGGCGTCTGCGCCAGTGCGCTGAAACCGCCGGTCACGAGGAGCGCTTCCAGGCCGTTTCTGCCTTCGCGGACGATTTCGCGGTTCGAGATATAGTGCCCGTCCGCCCACCATTTGAAGTCGGCGGGCTCAAGTCCCGCCAGAAGCGGGTGGTCCGTCGCGAGCGGGAACGCCATCGTGGACGGATGGTCGGTGAGGTTGATGCCAAGCCCGAGCGGGTCGAGCGTATCCTGCGCCATCACGAGCGCGCGTCCGCCCGACGTGAGGAACCGCCGGAAACCGTCCGTATCGAACTCGGCGGGCTCCGTCGGCGTGCCGAGCGTGTTTTCCTCGATGACGACGATGCTTTCCGCCGGGTTCAGCGAGGAGAAATCGACGTCGCCGGGCGCACGGTACACGGCCACATCCGGGGGCATTCCTGCGTCCGGCGCGGGATAGATCTTATACCGGAAGCTTTCCCGCTGGGCCTCGTTTCCGTTGGCGGCCAGGCGGAATTCGAGCGTGGAAACCTCATATTCGGGAAGTGTCCTGCCGGAAACTTCTTTCGCCGTGAACGCGAGGGACACGGTTTTCGCGCCGCCGGGTTCGAGCGTAAGGCGAATGGAATCGGCATCCGTCCCGTCGACCGCGATCGTGAGCTCCAGCGCCTGCGTCTCCGGGGAATCGTTCAGCAGATCGAACGCGACGGTTTTCCGACTGCCCGCGAACACCCGGTCCGAGCGGTCGCGCCGGAAACACGCGATCCTGCGGAAGAAGACTTTTTCCGCCTCGGCCGCGCCGGGCACGGGCGTGCCGCCGAATCCGTAGGCGGTCCACGGGCACATGCCGGTGACGTTTGCCATGCGGAACGCCTCGGTCTGGTCGATCCAGCCGAGGAGCTTCGCCTCGTGGTTGCATTTCTGTCGGCTGAGGTAGACTTCCTCGCCGAACCAGATGGAGCCGACGGAGTAGTCGGTCTGCGGACACCACAGGTATTCGCCTATGTAGAGCGGCTTCTTGCGGTCCCAGAAGAACGTCCCGGACTGTTTGCCGAGCATGCCGCCCGCGGCTTCCGCCTCAATGCGGCGTCCGAGCCATTCGGCGGCGTCCGGGTATGCGTACAGCGCGGGCATCTCATGCGGATAATGCAGCCCGATCATGTCGTACTTGCCGTCCGGGTCGCGGTCCGCCTCGAACATCGTGAGGCGGGTCGGGTCGAACCGTTTCGTGAGCGTGCCCATTTCGCCGAGGCGGCGGTTGAGGTCCGGGCAGAACTTGACCGAGCCCATGAACAGGATCTCGTTGCCCACGCTCCACATCACAAGCGAGGCGTGGTTGCGGTCGCGCCGGATCATGCCGCGCAGCACGTCGGCGAAGCGTTCCCAGAAAATATCCTCGTTGTATGCGTACATGGCGTTGCCGTCGGTGTACACGGGCGATTCGTCGATCGTCATGATGCCGATCTCGTCGCATGCGTCGAGGTAATCCTCCTGCCACGGCTGGTTGTGGAACCGGAACGCCAGGATGCCGTCGTCTTTCCATTGGCGGACGCGGCGGAAGACTTCTTCGCGCGGGATGAATCCGTATGCCGGCCATGTGCTTGATGCCAGCAGGCGGCGCTTGACGCCGTTCAGGAAGAAGTCGGGACCCTCGACCCATACCTCGCGGAACCCGAACCGCGTGAACGATTCGTCGCAGAGCTTTCCCTCGCGGTACAGGCGGATCCTGAGCTGGTACAGGTATGGCGTTTCGGGGGTCCAGAGTTTCGCGCCGGGGAACGCCGCCTCGAAGCGCCACGCGCCCGGATTGAACGCTTCGTCATCCTGTTCGCCGGAGAGCTTGAGCGCGCCGAGTTCCGGCGTGCCGCCGAACGAAAGCACGGTCTCATCGCAGTCCAGCACGTCGCATTCGATTTTGAGTTCAGAAGCGTCCGGCAGGGGACCGGCGTCGTTGACCACCGCGCCGGTCACGGTCATGCTCATCTTCCGCACGGAAGTCACGATCGCGAGGCGGGAATCCGGGATGCGGACCGGATCGTACGCGTCCAGCCAGACAGGCAGGAATGGTCCGCAGTTGTCGTGGTAGCCGCCGACGGGCGCGAGCGTGTGGGCGATATCGTCCGTGCTTTTCGCGAGGTCCTCCACCGCGCTCCGGTCGCCGCAGCACAGGTCGAGCACATGGGCGCTCCCCGGCAGCACGGAATCCGTGATGTCGAGTTCGAACGGCGTCCAGCCGTCGAACTTGCTCCCGACGAGTTTGCCGTCCAGGAACACTTTCGGCGTGTTTCTGGCGCCGCGCAGGTTCAGCACCACGCGCTTGCCGTGCCAGTTCGCCGGGATCTCGATTGTCCGGCGGAACCAGAGATAATATGGCACGTCTTTCCTGACCGCGCTTCTCCAGCCCGGCACCTCGAAATCTTCCCACGGCGCATTGGCGTCGGGCCGTTCGGCGCTTGTGTTGATCTGCATCTTCCAGACGCCGCACAAGTCGATGCGGTCGCGTGTTTCGGACGAGAATCGGACAGGACAATCAGTGCGGGCGATGTTTTCCATGCGTCTGCCTCCATAGTGCGCGAGGTTTTGGGGATCGAGCGGACGGCGCGGCAATAGCGGATTGCCGTGCCGTATCTTCCTGACGGCGTATACAATATCACGGAAAACAGGTATTTTCTATCTCTTATTTGCTCAAAAGCATAGACTATTTGTGCATGTTCGCATCTCCGCGGACGAAAAAAACAGCGCCGCGGGGAAGCGGCGCCGCAAAAAGCGGGACCATGCCTGGTCCGGACACGAGCAGCTGATCGTCTCAGCCCTGTTTGTCAAGTTCGATGAGCTCGGGGGTGATCACGATGTCGGTCCTCGGGAGCTTGTTGAACGAATGGATCCTGTCGAGGAGGCGTTTCGCGGTCATGACGCCCAGCTGCCCGTGCTTGATGTCGATGAACGGCGGTATCTTCTCGAAGTAACGGAGCGAATGGGTGCAGGCGAATGCGGAAACGAACTCGTAGCGGGAGATGTCGATGCCCTGCGCCCGAAGCTCGTTCAGCACGCCCAGCATGTCGGCGCTGGTGGTGAACGCCATGCCGGTGGCGGTCCCGAGCCGGAGAAACGCTTCCGCCTGCTTCCTGTAATAATCGCTCATGGGGATCCCGTTGTGTTTTTCCTCATCGGAGAGTTCATGGCATTTGATGCCGACGCGTTCGCACTCGGACTTGAACGTTTCGCGGAGTTCCTTGTGCGAGAAAATGCCGATGTAGTCCGGGAAGATCGCGACTTCCTTTACGCCGCTCTCGTAGAAATGGTGCATGGTGAGGCGCGCGATCTCGCCGTCATCGAATTTGACGAGGTCAAACCCGTTGGGGCGGGTCGAGAGAAACGCGTTGACCGTGGAGATGTCCCGCAGGCGCTGGTGAAGCCTTTCACGCACTTTCGGGTCTTCCGGCTCGCTGCAGATGATGACGCCGTCGCAATAGTCGGGATTCAGGCGCTCCGGGATCGTGCCGTCGTCGCCGATGATGCAGAACTCCATGGAGATGTCGAGCTTCTGGAGTTCCATGAAAATGGCGGAAATGAAGCGGGAGATGAAGCCCCAGTGGAAGAAATGCTCGATCGGGGAAATGGAGTTGATCACGATCATCACGCGGAAATGGCGGATGCCGATGCGGTCGGGCGTGCGGGGACCCTGGCGCCTGGCACGCTGGCGGTATCCGACTTCCTTGACGATGGATTCGATCTTTTCAGCCGTGGCGGCCTTGACGAGATTGCGGTTGTTGAAGAAACGCGAGACGGTGGCGATGTTGACTCCGGCGCGGTCAGCGATGTCTTTCAGGTTTGCCATTGTAAGTCTCCAGTTTTGAATTTGTAACGTAATCAGGTTTGGGGTTTGTCTAATATATCATCAAAATGCAATAACGCAAATGATTTTTAATTATTTTTTTGATTTTTTTGTGATAGCGACTGAAGTAATCAAAAAACAGTCTGGATTAACAAATTATGGGAAAAATAGATAATACTAAGACAATAGCATATAAGTTTAAGCCGATTTGAGCTGGAGAGAATCTGTGCGTTGATGATATTAATTTGCACTCTGCGGCCGTTCTCATTATGTTCTGCATTGAAGTGAGAAGGTCCCCGTTTGCTCGGGACGTCCGGGCAAAAAGAATGCCGGACTCCGCTTGAAACGGAATCCGGCGGACGCTTGACCTTTGTTACGATGCGGTCAAGGCGACGTTGTTTCAGTCTCAGCCGGATGCGTGGATGCACCCGGCTGATGATCCCGGCTTTATATTCAGCAGGTCAGTCGAACATCTTCGGCAGGCCGTTGTACATGACGCGCATGACGGAGTTGATGTCGTGTCCGCCGTTTTCGTAGACCATCTGGTAGAGGTTGCCGTCCTTGAAGTTGTCGCAGTACTTGAAGATTTCGGGGTACTTCTTCATTTCGTTGATCATCGGGGTCATGTTCGGTTCGGCGACGTCGTTGCGGCCGCAGCCGGAGTAGATGTAGAAGTCCCTGGCGGTCTTGCCATTTTCCACGACCTTGTCGGCGAGGTGCTTGGCGGACTCGACGGACTTGCCGCGGCCGATTGCCCAGCAGTCGCCGCTCATCGGGATGAAGTAGCCCATTTCGCCGAGGCAGTGCTCGAAGACGGACCAGGTGGCGCAGGCGCCCATGGAGAATCCGCCGAAGCCGCGGTGCCATCTGGTGGCGTCGAGGGAATCCTGCGTGACGTCCTTGGCATAGGTGTGGTACTGCGTTTCAAAGACGGGGATCACGTCCTTGTCGAGCTCGTAATGGTAGTCGATGCAGTTCTTGGTGGCGTCGTTGCTGTACTCCGTGTAGTAGGAGAGGGCGCAGATGATGACCGGCTTCGCCTCGCCGTTGGCGATCAGGTGGTCGATCACGTTTTTGAGGCGGGTGTTCTGGCCTTCGCCGCCGAAATACCACGCCGGGGAGTCGCCGCCGCCGTGCATCAGGTAAAGCACGTTGTAGCGGGTGTCCGTGTCTTTTTCGTCGTAGCCGTAGGGCAGGTAGACGAGGGCGGATTTTTCAAATTCCCTGCTGCCTGCGGTCTGGTTGTCGCGCGTCTTGTACTTGAACGACTTGACCGTGCCGCCTTTCTCGCAGACATTGAAGTATTCCTGCGGGATCTCCTTGAACGCGTTGTCGGGGAAGGACGTCCTGGTGGAGGGACCGGGCGCCTGGGGAGCGGGGTTCACGCCGCCCCAGATGCAGCCGCAGAGCAGGGCGACGGATGCCGCGCAGGCGAGGATCTTGAGGTGTTTCATGGTTGTTTTGCCTTTTGTTGTGTTAACGGGGGTTCGGAAAGAGCTGAATCGGGAAGAAAACGAATGTTGTCCGGCTGGACAATGCGTTTTCTTTTCCCCTGTATTATACTGCACGAATGTGCGAAAGTCAAGCGGCGGGGATGCATTGTTTGCTTTTTTTCTTTTTCGGGGCGCACTCAGCAAAGCTGTCCCTGCGCGGGCGCACGGGCGCCCCTGAAGAAATCGCGGAAAAATGGCCGAGGCGCTTGTTTTTTGCGTTCGACAGCGGTATATTATCCTGATTATATTTTGAATCATGACCTGCAACCCTAAAAAACGGCAAATCGGATATGAACATCATCCTTCTCTCTGGTGGATCGGGAAAGCGGCTCTGGCCGCTGTCCAATGATGTGCGCTCGAAACAGTTCATCAAATTCTTCCGCGGGCCTGACGGAACGCTGGAATCCATGGTGCAGCGCGTGTACCGCCAGATCAAGGCGGCGGACCCGGATTCGACCGTGACGGTGGCGACCTCGAAAACGCAGGTGTCTGCGCTTCACAACCAGCTCGGCGATGACGTCGGCATCTCCGTGGAGCCGTGCCGCCGCGACACGTTCCCGGCGATCGTCCTCGCGACCGAGTACCTGCATACGGTCCAGGGGGTGTCCGAGGACGAGGCCGTGGTGGTCTGCCCGGTCGACCCCTATGTGAACGACGATTACTTCGAGTTCCTGAAGCGTCTCTGCGCCCAGGCGTCGAAAGGCGAGGCGAATTTGACGCTGATGGGCATCCAGCCGCTTCATCCGAGCGAGAAATACGGGTACATCATCCCGGAGGAGAAAGCGGAGCTCAGCCGTGTGCGCGAGTTCAAGGAGAAGCCGGACGCGGAAACCGCGCTGAAGTACATGGCGCAGGGTGCTCTGTGGAATGGCGGCGTGTTCGCCTACAAGATCGGCTATGTGCTGAAAAAGGCGCACGGTATGATCTCCTACTCGGACTACCATGACCTTTTCCAGCAGTACGCCACGCTGCCGAAGATCAGCTTCGACTACGCCGTGGTCGAGAAAGAGCCGGACATCCAGGTGATGCGGTTCTCCGGCGAATGGCGCGACATCGGCACCTGGAACACGCTCACGGAAGTCATGCCCGGCAACACGCTCGGCGAGGCCGTGATCGACGACATGTGCAGCAACGTGCATGTGCTGAACGAGCTTTCGATGCCGGTCCTTGCCATGGGGCTCCACGACGTCGTGATCGCCGCGTCGCCGGAGGGCATCCTGGTGTCGGACAAAGACCGTTCGGCGCGCATCAAGAGCATCGTGGACAAGTTTGAGAACCAGTTCATGTTCGCGGAAAAATCGTGGGGCACGTTCCAGATATTGAACGTGGAGGAGGACAGCCTGACCATCAGGATCGACCTGAAGCCCGGCCAGTCCATGAATTACCACAGCCACGAGAAGCGCGACGAGATATGGACCGTCATCAGCGGCGAGGGCCGCACCATCGTCGACGGCATGGAGCAGAAAGTCCGCGCCGGTGACGTGATCACGATCGAGGCCGGCTGCCGCCATACGGTTTTAGCGGACACCGAGCTGAAGCTGATCGAGGTCCAGGTAGGGCGCGAAATCTCCAAGCTCGATAAGAAAAAATACAAAATGCCCCATCTGTGAGGTCCGGTTTGTCCCATCCACTTCCATTTCTGCTCCATCCGGCGGCTAAGGATTATCTGTGGGGAGGAACGCGCCTCAACGACGATTTCTCCAAGCAGATCCCGTCCGTTCCCCTTGCCGAAACGTGGGAGTGCTCCACGCACCCAGACGGAGTGAGCATCGCAGCGAGCGGGGAATGGATCGGCATGCCGCTGGATGAGATCCTGCGTGCCCATCCGGACTATCTCGGCGAACATGCCGGCGGCGTTACGGAGCTTCCCGTGCTGGTGAAGCTCATCGACGCCAAACAGAACCTTTCCGTTCAGGTCCATCCGTCCGACGAGTTCGCATGCGAACATGAGAACGGCAAGAGCGGCAAGACGGAGATGTGGTACGTGCTGGACGCCGAGCCGGATTCCCGCATCGCCTACGGACTGCACCATACGGTTGACAAAGAACGTTTCCGGAAGGGGATCGAGGACGGGGCCGTGGAAAAGTACCTGCAGATGGTCCCCGCCAGGAAGAACGACCTCTTCTTCATCCCGCCGGGCACGGTCCATGCCATTGGCGCCGGCTGCCTGGTCGCGGAAATCCAGCAGAACTCCAACCTGACTTACCGCCTTTACGATTACAACCGCACCGACAGCAACGGCAACAAGCGGCAGCTCCACCTCGAAAAAGGGCTGGCGGTGGCGAACCTCGAAGCCATGCCCGAGCCGCGCCAGCCGATGCGCCTGCTGCGGTATTCCGGGGGGACAGCTTCGGAGCTTCTCTGCCGCTGCCGGTATTTCCAGGTGGAACGTGTGCTGGTGAACACGGAGCAGCGGCGGGATATGGCTGCGTTCCAGGTGTCTCCCGCGTCGTTCGAGGTGTTCCTTTTCCTGAACGGCTGCGGCACGATGTTCTGCCGCGACTCCATGCTTCAGTTCTTTAAGGGCGACTGCGTGTTTGTCCCTGCGGGAGCTTCCGAGATCAGGATCCATGCCCGGACGGAGTTCCTGCGCATTTCCTGCTGAGGCGCCGAGGCAGGAAAAAGCCCGGATCCCGTCGGAAGATCACGGAAATCCGGGCAATAAGCGAATGAAAGGGGATGGAGCCGGACCGGCGCCTGTTTCCCCTCTTTTTTATGCCTGAGGAACTGCTTCGGCTTCATTTTTCGCAGGAGACGCGGGGCGTTCCCTGGAGAGGTACTGCGCCATGTCTTCGAGGACGGCGGCAAACGCCTCGACCTGATCCTGCGGCAGTGCGTCGAACACCGCTTTCATGAATTTGACATAGGAACCCGTGCAGACGCGGTAAAGATGTTCGCCGCGGGGCGTGAGGCTGATCAGCGTGACACGGCGGTCATTCGGCTCCGGGAGCCTGTTCACGAGCCCGTCGGCGTACAGCGCGTTCAATGTCTGCGTGACAGCCGCGGACGGAAGATGGAAGCGTTCCGCGAAATCCTTGATCATCGGCAGGTTCTTGCGCCCGTGGATCGAGAAGAGGTAGTTCATGATCCTGAGCTTGCCCAGCGTCGTGCGCCCCGAGCGGGAAGCATAATGGAAATTCATCACCGGGAACCGCAGCGCGTCCGCGAAATGAATCAGAAGCTGCCAGGTGGGGAGATCGGCGGGATCCGTTTCGTCCGCGAGGGGCTTTCTGGCGCTTTCGGCAGGCAGCTTGCAGAGGTCGCCGCTGTGTTTCGCGGCAAGATGCTCGGTGCCGGTCCTGTTCTTGAACAGGAAGCAGAGCACTTCGCGGAATTTCGCGGTCTTGTCCCCGTCCAGAGAAGCTTCGAATGCGGTGAAGCGCTTCCCGAGCTTTTCCATGGTCTCCTTGCGCAGGGCTTTGCCTTTTTCCGACATTGTGACGCCCGTGCTGCGGCGGTTCTCCGGAATCGGCTTGCGCTCCAGAATTCCGCTCGCGACGTACAGGTCGACTGCCTGGGACATTGCGCCGGAGCTCAGCCCGGCATAATCGGACAGCCGTTTGATCTGCGGCATGGCATCAGGATTTTCCATGAAATACTTGACAATGGGGAACTGCGCGAAAGAGTAATCCCCGTCGAGCCCGAATATCCCGCTCGAAGTGCTGCGAATGCGGTCTGCGATGGAAAGGAGTTTGCGGCAGGATGTTACGGCTAAAAATTGTTGTTTCATGAGTAAATGCCTTGCGCTTTGATTGCCTGCTGAACCTGAAAGGCCGGGACGGGGCCAACATCAAGGTCCGGGCAGAAATGAAGTGTTTTTGGGTGACGTGGGACGTTATTTGCATTTGTCTCATTAATATACAACGCTATTGAAAAAATGAAAATGTATTATTTGATGGATTGCATGGATTATTTGTAGTTCAACATGCTTTAATCTGTGAATAATCCCTTGAAAATAAAGTGGCTTATACATGGATCTGTAAAAATAATTGAGAATCCGAAAGCGACGATGTTGGACTCGATATGTAAAACAGAATACAGTTTCATTTTTGGCATTGTTTAGGTTTTATATTATATAAACATATCTTTTGGGGTTGCCGCCATCGCTTTCCCTGTTTGAAATCCTGACGCTTTTCAGCTGGAATGCTGTTTCAATGTATGGAAAAGGACTTGAATCACTCTTCCATAAATAAATATTAGGCATCTGCAATTGATAATGTAGTTAAGCCACGCGAATTGAAATGTTTGATTCGCCAATTCGGGACGCAAACTCATCAGCGCCGGGATGCCATGTCATCACCCAGCCAGTGAAACGGGAGTATCGTGTGGGCTGGAACGGATGCAGTGTTCGTCAAGCTGTGTGGAAGACGGGCGAAAAAAAAGTCCGGGGAGCAATTGCCGGCCCCGGACCTTGGCGGATCGTCCTGTTCCCGGATGGGCGGAGATCACCAGGTGTCCTGATGGACGATGGAGGGATCCCACTTGTCCTTGACCGAGGCGGGCGCGCCGGGCCAGCCGAACGGGATCAGGCAGAACGGTTCGGCATTGTCCGGCAGGCGGAGCGCATCCTTGACGATCCTGATGCGTTCGGAGATGGGATGCACGCCGGTCCAGACCGCTCCGAGTCCGAGCGCATGGACGGCGAGCAGGAAGTTTTCGGTCGCCGCCGCCGCGTCCTGGATCCAGTATTCGCGTGCTTCGCCGGGGAGCGCCTTGTCCAGCGTGCCGCAGATGACGACTGCCGCGGGCGCGGTGGCTGTCATCTTCGCATTGGGCAGGCTCGCGCCGAGCTTTTCGAGGAGTTCGCGGTTTTTGATCACGACGAACGCCCACGGCTGGGAGTTCTTTGCCGAGGGAGCCGCCATCGCGGCTTTCAGGAGCACTTCGATCGTCTCGTCGGAAACGGGCTTACTGAGGAACGCGCGCACGCTGGAGCGTGTCATGATTGTTTGGATGGGGTCGCTTTGCATGGGCGGTTCCTTCCCTCAACGGCAGATCTTCAGGATCATGTCGTCTGCCGTGATGGCGGGGTGGTGGTAGCGCTTCCGCTTCAAGGTGATCTTGCGGAACTGGATGGCCTGTTTCGGGCACCACTGGAGGCAGCCGAGGCAGTGTTCGCAGTGGCCGTGCCACGTGGGGATGCCGTTCATCATGATGATGTTCGAGTCCGGGCAGATCTTCTCGCAGAGGCCGCAGGAGTCGCATTTGTCGGTGACCCAGAAATACCGGTCGTAGTTCGAGAGGAACGCGACCGCTTTCTGCGCCACGGCGTCGCCGAAGACGTCGAACGGGAACACGTGCAGGAGTTCCTCGGTCTTGCGTTTCTTCACGGCGCGCACGGCGTACACGATGTCGCGGGACGCCTTGGCGAAGAGCTTCTCCATGCGGTTCTCGGTGGGCGGAATGGAGCGCGGGATGTAGTTGGACGGCATGGTCAGGCTGAACGAGATGGCGAGCTTGATGCCGCGTTCTTTCAGCAGCGCCTCGAGGATGTACGCCGCGGAGCCTTTCATGCCGCCGCAGGTGCACAGGGAATAGACGTATTTGCCGCTTCCCTTCACGATCCTGGAGATGAACTTCTGGACGATGCCCGGCAGCCCGAAGCAGTACACGGGGAAGAAGATTCCCACGGTGTCGGCATCGGAAAGGTCGACTTCGCCGGCACGGTCGAGGTCGGCGATGGAGATCAGCTCCGTGTCGCCCAGCTTTCCTGCGAATTCGCGTGCGGCAGCCAGTGTGTTGCCGGTCGATGAAAAGTAGTAGATTCTGTTCATGGACGCCTCGCTTTCATCTCGTTGGGATCGTGATCGGGAGTGATGGCCTGGTCAGGACTGCGGAATCGACTTGAACTCGATCTTTTCCTTGCCGGTCCGGTACGCCTCGATGTTGACGTCGGCGGCTTTCGCCTTCTTGGCGAACATTTCGCGGACGGCTTCGATCATGGCGGTGTCGAGGTTCGCCTTGTCGGTGTCATCCAGGAAATTGTCAGCCATGGCGGCCGCGATGGCGCCGAGCATGACCGTGTTGGCGGCGCGCAGGTCGCCGAGGTGGTTTGCCAGGTCGGACGCGGGCAGGCCGTACACGTAATGGTTTGCCGTCGCGCCCTCGGGGAGCTTCACGGTGGAAGAGTCGTAGACGAGGACTCCGCCGGGCTTCAGGATGGGCAGGAATTTTTCAACGGACGGCTGGTTCATGCAGACGAGCATGTCGCAGTTCTCCGCGGCTTCGGGCGAGCCGATGTGGGACTTGGAGAAGACGACGGAGCAGTTGGCGGTGCCGCCGCGCATTTCCGGGCCGTAGGACGGCAGCCACGAAACGTTGAAGTTGCGCTGCTTGCCGAGGATGGCAAGGATGTAGCCGAGCGAAAGCACGCCCTGTCCGCCGAATCCGCTGATCTTCACGCGGCATTCCCTGTCGAAGACGGGCGATGTGGCCTTGTAGTCGCCGAGCTCGCTCTGAAGCTCTTCGGGGTAGAGCAGGCCCTTGATCTTCTCGGCGTCGTAGTTCATTTCGGCGCGGACGATCGGTGCGCGTTCCGCGGCGCGGTCCAGGTAGACGCCCAGCGGGAAGAACTGCGTCATCTTGGTCTCGATGAACTCGCTCATGTCGTGGGCGTTCATCTTCAGGTTGACCGGGCAGCCGGAGAGGAACTCGACGAGCGAGAATCCTTTCTTGTCCATGCTGTTCTGCAGGGCCTTGCGGACGGCGCGGCGGGCTGCCATGATGTTCTTGAAGCTGGTGAGGGCGCAGCGCTCCACGTAGACGGGCGCGTCGAACTGGGAGATCATTTCGCACACGCGGATCGGATAGCCGGTCTCGAGCACGTCGCGTCCAAGCGGCGTGGTCTGGGTCTTCTGCCCGGGCAGGGTGGTCGGGGCCATCTGGCCGCCGGTCATGCCGTAGATCGCGTTGTTCACGAAGAACACGGTCATGTTCTCGCCGCGGTTCGCCGCCTGGAGAATGTGGTTGAAGCCGATGGACGCCAGGTCGCCGTCACCCTGGTAGGAGATGATGACGTCGTCCGGATTGGAACGGGTGAGGCCGGTCGCGACCGCCGGGGCGCGCCCGTGAGCGCACTGGATGGAGCGGCACTTGAAGTAATAGTAGGCGAAGACGGCGCAGCCGACGGGCGCGGCCAGGACCACGCGGTGCGTGATGCCGAGGTCGGCGATGGCTTCCGCGATGAGCTTGTGGAGCACGCCGTGGCCGCAGCCGGGGCAGTAGTGCATATTTTTCTTGATGGCGCCGGGGCGGCGTTCGAAGACGTCGAAGAATCCCGCGGGACGGCCGAGTTTGACTTTCTCGCTCATGATCACTTTCCTCCTTTGACCGCGTCGAGCGTGCGGTTCACGATTTCTTCCACGGTCGGCACGTTGCCGCCCATGCGGTTGATGAGGGAGACGGGGCGCGCGCACTCGATGGCGAGGCGGACGTCGTCGATCATCTGGCCGTTGCTCATTTCGACGGAGATGAACTGCTTCACGCCGTTCTTCACCGCCTTGCGGAGCGCGTTTTCGGGGAAGGGGAAGAGTGTCTGAGGACGGATGAGTCCGATTTTTACGCCCTGCTTGCGGAGCTCATCCACGGCGGAACGCGCCATGCGGGAGGCGATGCCGTAGGCGACGAACGCGTATTCCGCATCGTCCATCATGAATTCCTCGGCGCGCTGTTCCGTGGCGCGGATATCGTCATACTTGCGGTTGAGGCGGCGGTTGGTCTCCTCGAGGTCGACCGGGTCCATGTAGATGGAGCTGATCCAGTTGTCCTCGCTGACGCCGCGGTCGAGCGACCAGGCGGGCGGCATGCGGCGCGGCTTCGGTTCCGGCAGCTCGAGCTTTTCCATCATCTGGCCGATCATGCCGTCGGTGAGGACGTAGACCGGGGTGCGGTACTTGTCCGCCAGGTCGAATGCGAGCATGGTCAGGTCGCACATCTCCTGCACGGAGCCGGGGGAAAGCACGATGCAGCGGTAGCCGCCGTGTCCGCCGCCCTTCACGACCTGGTTGTAGTCGGCCTGCTCGGGGGAGATGTTGCCGAGGCCGGGGCCGCCGCGCATCACGTCCACGATGACGCAGGGGAGTTCGGCGGTGGCGATGTAGGAGACGCCTTCCTGCTTGAGGCTGATGCCGAGGCCGCTGGACGCGGTCATGACGCGTTTGCCGGCGGCGGAGGCGCCCATCACCATGTTGATGGACGCGATTTCGCACTCGGCCTGGATGAAGACGCGGCCCATGGCGGGGAAGAGGCGGGCGGAGGCGTGGGCGATTTCACTGGCGGGCGTGATCGGGTAGCCGAAGTAGCATTCGCAGCCGGCGAGCAGCGCGCCGTACACTGCCGCCTCGTTGCCTTTCAGAAGCACGCGGTTGGTTCGGTTCATGGCTGGGGCTCCTTTCAGTCTTCCGTGATCTCGACGATCGTGATCGCGCCGGGTTCCGGGCAGGTGTAATAGCAGGCGCCGCAGCCGATGCAGCCTTCGCCGGCATAGACGGCGGCGGGGAAACCCATCATGTTGATGGCGTCACCCAGTTTGAGGAGGGAACGCGGACACGCTCCGACGCAGCGGGAACAGCCCTTGCATTCGTCGAACGCGATGTCGCAGCGGAATGTTTTTTTAGGTTTGGTTTCCATTGTTGTTCACCAGTGGTCCTTTCTCGGAAAACACATAGAATATATAATATACATGCGAAAACGCGCAAAGTCAACTTGTTTTTCTTCCGCTTCCGCAATTGTTTCCGCAGTTTTTTCATAAAGCCCGCATGTCCCGGATTACGGCGGACTTCAACTTCGGGCATGACCCGCCTCCGCCGCGCGCTGCGATTGTTTCCGCGGACCGAGCATAACTCAGTTCACCGAAGCCATGCAGCCATGATGGAAACGAAATACCCGGCTAAGGCCCGCATCGGCGATTTGCCCAATTGTCATTTTTTGCTTTTTTCAGGCTTTTTTCGTGCTTTTTCGCGATTCCGCCTTGCATTTTCCCGAAACAGGGCTATATTATTTTCTCATCATCGTTGCCCGTTGGTGTAATGGTAGCACAAGTGATTCTGGTTCATTTAGTCTAGGTTCGAGTCCTGGACGGGCAGCCACCTTTTGAGCACGCATTCACGATCCTGTGAAAAGACGTGCGTTTTTTTTGCCTTTTTTCCGGGGGGAGGGAATAGCGATGACTGTTTTCCCGAACTACTTTATGCAGGAATTGAAAAAAGGGGATCCGGGCTTCTTGCCGCTATTTTGAAAATATTGCAAGCGCTGGCAAAAAAATGGCATCCCCAATGGGATTCGAACCCATGTTACCAGGATGAGAACCTGATGTCCTAGGCCTCTAGACGATGGGGACGCGGCAAAAGAACATTTATTAATATACTCCCCGCACGGGAAATTGCAAGCGGCGAAGTTGTTTTTTTCGCAAAAAACACCACACGCGGGAGGCAATGCCTCCACAGCGGCAGTACCCGGCTTCGCTCGGGTACAGGACGGGTTCACGTACAGGACAGGTTCGTGCACCGGACGGAGAAACGTGCCGGAGCGCAGCCCGGCGCTGCGACAGTGGAGGCACCGCCTCCTATTTCAGCTCGTAGCCGAAGTTGAAGAGCGCTTCGCCGGGCTCGTCGGCACGTGCGTCCCGCAAATCAGTCAGATACGCGGCGAACCCGCGGACGCGGGGCAGTTCCATGACCTTGTCCGCCGTAATCTGCGTGAGGAGGCCGTGATGCGCAACGCGGAAGACGTTGCCGCGGGCGTCCTGCATGTCCCCGTCGACATTGATCGCAGCGCGTGTGGAGAGCAGGACCGGGCGCCCGAAGATGAACTGTTCGGCGGGGACGGGCGACTTGCGGGCGAATGCCTCAAGTTCGGGACGTTCCAGCTCGACCCACGCCTGGACCGAGGATGCGCCGAGTCGGCCGAGTTCGCGTGCGGCGAACGAATTGCAGCATGGCAGGGGAAATCCGGTGCGGATGGTGAGCCCTGAATAGGGTTTCAGCAGCGTGAAATGCTGGATCGAGGTCACGCGGACGGTCTTCCCGCCTTTCTTGACGAACTTTTCCAGCGCGGCGGCGACATCAGGCAGGGATTTCTGCGGGATGTAGAACGGCAGAAGAAGTTCCTCGTGAGGTGACGGGTCGCCGGAGATTTCGCGGATGACCGTCATGCCGGGCGCGGGCGGACGGACGCCGCGCGGCAAAACGACCCGTTCCGAAATGGATTCCTGGTTGGGGGAACTTTGGATGCCTTCGTAGTCGGCGAGGAGCCTTTTCAGGGAATCCGCGGCGGGATCGGGGCGTTCCGCAGCGGGGATGCTTTCGGAGAACTCCGTGAGCTCGCGCCGGGCGGATTTCAGGACGCTGGCGGGCAGGAAGAAATCGCCGTCAACCTCGGCATGAACCGGCGAGAAGACGAATTCCGGGGAGCCTTCGCCCTCGAATGCCGCGGCGAGCGATTCCGGCGTGGCGGGGTGGGCTGTGGCGGCCGCGAGCTCCAGCGGCTTGCGGAACGTCCGTCCGCAGACATCCGCCGCGAGCCCCGATGCATCGAGCCGCAGGCGAAGCGGGATTTCGGGGCGGGGCGCCGTGAGCGAAGCCACGCGGCGGGAGTAATCCGAGGTGGATTCGCCGGTCTTGTAGACGATGGATCCGGGCGCGACGGTTGTGTCCGCCGCCAGACGTATGGTGCAGCGTTCGCCCTGGAGCGCGCGGTTTGCCCGGACGCCGTTCACCATGAGGGATGTGACGGAAATGGCGGGCCCCTCGTCGCCGGAGCGCGGCTGGATGCGGAGTACGTCGCCGAGGTGAATGCGCTTCGTGACGTCGATGACGGCGAGTCCGTCCTTTGCGGAGACGACCGTGCCGCAGAGCTGGCCGGACGCGCCGAGGGAATCGTGCTTCACCAGCGTCTTCGCGGAGGCCGCCGTATAGAATCCCTCGGACCATTTTCGCCCGAACGTGTGCGCCATGCGGTCGCGGGCCGCGGGCAGCAGCGACTTGAACTCCTCTTCGCTCGTCGCATCCAGCAGCATCCGGTAGGCGGATACGGCGTGTTCCACATAGTCGGAACGGCGGAGGCGCCCCTCGATCTTGACGGATGCCACGCCGGTGGCGGCGATGCGCGGCAGAAGTTCCATCGTGCAGAGGTCCTGCACGGAGAGGTAGAAGCCGTTGCCCCGGTCCGTGTGGTAGCGGCGGCGGCAGGGCTGCTTGCATTTGCCTCGGTTGCCGCTCCAGCCGCCGAGCCAGCTGGAGAGCAGGCAGGAGCCGGAGATGCAGCAGCAGAGCGCGCCGTGGATGAAGACTTCGAGCTCGACGGGCGGCTTCGAGGCGGCGATTGCCTCGAGTTCCGTGAGCGTGGTCTGGCGTTCCAGGATCACGCGTTTTACGCCCAGTTCGTGCGCGATGGCGAGCCCGGCGGTGTTGTGGATGCCGGTCTGGGTTGACGCGTGGATGGTCAGGCGCGGGAAGTAGTCGCGGAGCATGGCGACGATGCCGAGGTCCTGCACGATGACGGCGTCCGGGTGCATGCGGTCGAGTTCGGCGAGCATTTCCGCGGCTTCCGGGATCTCGCTTTCCTTGATGAGCGTGTTCAGCGTCACGTAGAACTTCCGCCCGTTTTTGTGGGCGTAACGGATGACCCGCGCCATTTCGTCCGGCGTGAAATTGCCCGTGCGTTCGCGGGCGTTGAAGCGCTTGAGTCCGGCGTAGACGGCGTCGGCTCCCGCGTCGTAGGCGGCGAGGGCGCAGGCGGCGTTTCCGGCGGGGGCCAGGAGTTCAGGTTTGTGCGGCAAGAAGTTGTTCATAATGGATAATATAGCGCGGGAACGGGAAAAAGGCAACAAGTCTGCTTGAAAAAAGCGTAAAAACGAGGTATATTTATCCGTTTATACTAATTACTGGCAACTCTCCGGGGCGGCGTGTCCGTCCCGCATAACAAACGGATTTCACACGGAATGAGTGTTCGGACGGAATGTTTTCTGGCGTGGCGGTATTTCAAGCCGAAACGCAGTGCGGTCAGCGTGATCACGCTGATCTCCGTGATCGGGGTGATCCTGGGCGTGGCGGTGCTGATCGTGGTGCTGGCTGTGATGACCGGATTCACCGACCAGACGAAAAGCAAGCTGCTGGAGACCGGGTCGCATGCCCAGATCCGCAAGCCCACGCGGCATTATTCCAGCAATCCGCGCGGCAACGCCGGCGTGTTTTTCTCCGAGGAGGCGGAAAGCGTGGTCAAGACCGTGGAACGCAACGGCGGCAAGGCGCTGCCCGTGCTGCTCTCCCCTGTGCTGCTTCAGGTGAAAGAGGCGTTCAACCCGAAAGTCCTGGCGGCGTTCGACCCGGACATGGACACGGCAGGGCTTGACCTGAAAGATGTGGTGAAGCAGGGCGAATATTCGCTCGGGCGCGGCGAGATCGCCGTCAGCCAGGTCATCGCGAGCGAGTTCGGCCTCACGGTCGGAAGCAAGGTGCTCCTGCATTCGCCGTCGCGCCTCGCCAAGCTCATCGAACGCGACGAATCCGGCAAATACAAGATATCCGACAAGTCGGAATACTACCTGCCGGGCGAGTACACCGTGTCGTTCATTTTCAGCTTCGACAAGTATGACTATGACCGCGACATCATGTTCCTGTCGCTCGACGACGCCGACCAGCTGTTCGGGCTGGACTGGGGCTGCGCCACGCACGTCTACGTGTGGGTGGACGACCCGTTCCACATGGACCGATTCCTGACCAGCCTGCGCGACCAGCTCTCAAAGAGCCATCCCGACGTGACAGTGTACTCCTGGAAGCAGCTGAACGGGCAGCTGCTGGGCGTGCTGGCGGTGGAGAAGAACATGATGTTTTTCCTGCTGGTGTTCATCGTGCTGGTGGCGGCGTTCAGCATCGCGAACACGCTCATCACCACCGTGATCCAGAAGACGAAAGAAGTCGGCCTGCTGAAGAGCATGGGCGCGGATTCGTTTTCCATCATGCGCATCTTCATCCTGCAGGGCGTCTTTGTAGGCGTGCTCGGGACCGCCGGCGGGGTGTTCCTCGGCTGGATCGTCGTGGTCTTCCGCATGAACATCCTGTACGCGATGCGCGCGATCACCGGGCAGGAGATCTTCCCGAAGGAGCTGTATCTTTTCAGCGAACTCCCCGCGCACATCGTGTGGGGCGATGTGGCGCTGATCTCCGTGATCTCCATCCTGCTCTGCACCTGCGGCGCGCTGGTCCCCGCGATCCGCGCCGCCAACCTCGATCCAGCAAGGGCCCTGCGCTATGAGTGATGACCGGAATTTCCTGACCGTACAGTCCGTTTCCAAGCATTTCAAAATCGGGTCCTCCGTGATCCAGGTCCTGCGCGGCGTGTCGTTCCGGGCGGGGCGCGGCGAATGGACCGTCCTGCTCGGCGCGTCCGGCAGCGGCAAGACGACGCTGCTCGACATCATCGGCACGATCTCCCGTCCCGACGGCGGCTCCATCTTCATCGACGGCGTGAACCCGGCTGACCTCTCGAACTCGAAGCTGGTCGCATTCCGCCGCAAGAACATCGGATTCGTGTTCCAGTCCTACCATATCCTGCCCGAGCTGAACATCCTCGAAAACGTGATGCTTCCCTCGCTGCTCGACGGCAAGTCGCCCGGCGTCTGCCGGAAGCGCGCGCTCGACCTGCTGGAACGCGTCGGCCTGAAAGACCGCATCGGGCACCGTGCCAACGAGCTTTCCGGCGGCGAACAGCAGCGGGCGGCAATCGCCCGCGCCATGATGAACGAGCCGCGCCTGCTGCTGGCGGACGAGCCGACCGGCAATCTCGACTCCCAGACGGGAAAGAGCATCCTCGCACTCTTCCGCAAGCTCGTGGAAGTCCACGGCACGACGATCGTGATGGTCACGCACGACCGCGGCGTGGCGGATATCGCCGACCGCGCCATCGTGCTGAAAGACGGTGTGATCGCCGGGTGAACGCCGTGCGGATCATCCGGAATGCGCTGATCTGCGACGGGACCGGGGGCGAACTTTATCCCGGCTCCATCCGCATCGACGGCGACCGGATCGCCGAGGTCGTCCCGAACGGGGAGATTTCCGGCGCGAAAGGAGCCGAAGTATTCGACGCGCAGGCGTGCGTGGTCTCGCCCGGATTCATCGACGCGCATTCCCATTCGGATGCCGCATTGCTGGCCGCGCCCGATGCGTTCAGCAAACGCACGCAGGGCATCACCACGGAAATCCTCGGCAACTGCGGCCATTCGCTGTTCCCCGTCACCCCGCACAACGCCGAACAGGTCGCCTCGGATTGCGCCGCGGTCGGGGTGAAGCCGTCGTGGAAATCGTGGCGGGATTACTGCGCGGCAGTGGATGCCGTGCGCCCGGCGGTGAATTTCGCCGTGCTCTGCGGACACAACGCTCTTTGCGCGGCGTATCCGAAGATTGAGGACCAGTGCGCGGCGCTTGCTCAAATGCTGAATGAGGGATGCCCCGGACTATCCAGCGGGCTCCTGTACGCGCCGGGGCGCACCGTGCCGCCAAGTGACCTGCTGCGTCTGGCGGCAGTCCTGAAGCCAGCGGACGCGATCTACACGACGCACCTCAGAAGCGAGGGCGCGCGCCTGATCGAATCGCTGGACGAGGCGGTCGCGTTCGCCTCGGCGGGCAGCGGACGGCTTCATGTGAGCCATTTCAAGACGGCGGGCGAGGCGAACTGGGGCAAACTGGACGCGGCGCTGGAGCTGCTGGAGCAAGCTCGCGAGCGTGGCCTGCGGATTACCGCCGACCGTTATCCGTATACCTACTCCCAGACGAGCCTGAGCGTGATCCTGCCACCGCGTTACGACTCCATGCGCGACCGTGAAATTCAGGAGAAACTGAGCGGCGATCCCGCCGAGTGCGCGCGTCTGATCGGAGAACTGACTGATTCCCGCCGCGTCCGGCGCGCGATCTTAACGGCGGTGTCCAAACCCGAATTCCTGCCGTATTGCGGCATGACGCTCGAAGACTGCGCCGTCCGCGCCGGAAAGCCCTCCGCCGCGGCGTTCGCGGTCACGGTCCTGCGGGACGACGGTGCGCGGGCGATGGCGGCGTTCGGGGGGATGTCGCCGGACAATCTGCGGCGGATCCTGGCGGAACCGTGGGTATGCTGCGGCACGGACGAGAACGCGCGTCCGCTGGATGAATCGCTCGGCCGGGGCCATCCGCGTTCGTTCGGGTCGTTCCCGCTCTTCCTGAAGCTGACGGCGGAGCTGGTCGGCCTGCCGGAAGCCGTCCGCCGGGTGACCTCGTTCCCCGCCTCGCTGTTCCGTCTGAAGGACCGCGGATTGATCAAGCCGGGCTGCTATGCCGACCTGACCGTGTTCGATCCGGCGAAACTCGACTGCAAGGCGGATTTCGCGCACCCTCACACGCCCGCCGAGGGGATCGTCCGCGTGTACGTGAACGGCGAACCGACCGACAGCGGAAGACGCGCCGGTCGCGCATTAATCTGACGCGGCGATATGATTGCCTTTTTCAGATGTATTTAGAAAAAGTTTTCTTCAGTGCGATTGCTTTTTCGCAATACCATTGGAAGTCTTTCTCGTTTCCTATTAGCTTTGTGAAATCTCCAGAGATGGTCACGATTATACGACTTGCCTTTCTTCCCGATAATTCCTGCCAATCCATTTTAAAACCAAGATCTTTTTCAATTTCATCCTTGCGTTCAAATAATGCGTTGAAAAGTATCTTATTGTCGGGAATATAAAGCTCTGTTCCCATTTGTGTCTTTGTAACAGTGAGGGAGAGATAGCACTGAGCTGATCCTACCGGTAAGCTTAACCATTGTTGAGGTTGGGGTTTTCGCCGGTTAAATTGTTTTTTGAATTCCGGCTGTTCCATAGCATAATCCATGAAAGCCGTCCACCAAGAAGCCTGCTTCAGGTTCCGTTCAGACAGGGATGCGTTTTGCCTGGTTGATTTGATCCAATTGTTCGGAGATTCCAAAATTGTGAACTTTGGAGCTGGCTGTGAATCCCCAATGACATAGATTTCTATCTGAACAAGAAAAACGCCGATGTCCGCGGAGGTATTGTCGTTGAGCCACTGAACAGCCGCGCGATGTTCATCCCTCGGTTTTTCAACAACCCAAACCAGAACTTTTGCTCCTCGCCCGGCCGCATAGGTAATCAGTTTGCCGAGATGGTCATGGTCTGTACTTCCATATTGGTTTTCGATAATCACAAGCCGTTCGCCACCGTCCTCTTTTGCAAGAATGTCGGCGCTGAAATCGCCGACGCCTGCTTCCGTTTCTTCAGCGAGAATCTCAACCCCTATTTCTTCTCCAAGAAGCGCAATGTTCTCTTTTTCCGCAAGCCATGCGGAAAAATCGGGTTCTTTTTTCCAAATGTTTCGAATGGGGACAGTAGTTAATTTGCCAAGTTGTTTCATGAAGAACCTCCGATAGCAGAACACATGAAAAAAGAATGATGCTAAGCCATTGAATTGGGCTCAGATTCTCCCTGCCTTGAGTTCGTCGAGGAATTCCGCGATGCGGTCCATGGCGGTGCGGATGTCCTCCAGCGAGGTCGCGTAGGAACAGCGCACATAGCCCTCGCCGCACGCGCCGAAGGCGTTGCCGGGGACGACCGCGACGCGCTTCGACTGGAGCAGTTTTACGGCGAAATCCTGCGAGCTGAGCCCGGTGGAGGAGATGTTCGGGAAGACGTAGAACGCGCCCTGCGGATTGAAGCAGGAAAGCCCCATTTCGTTGAAGCGGGAGACGATCACGTTTCGGCGGCCCTTGTACTCGGCGACCATGCGGTGCATGTCCGGGCGGGCGCTCTTCAGCGCCTCCTCGGCGCCGTACTGGGCGGTCGTGGGGGCGCAGAGCATGGCGTACTGGTGGATCTTCATCATGGCGTCGACGATGCTGTTCGGGCCGCATGCGTAGCCGATGCGGAATCCGGTCATGGCGAACGCCTTGGAGAATCCGTGCAGGAATATGGTGCGTTCGCGCATGCCGGGGAGTGCGGCGACCGTGTGCATGGGGCGGTCGTCGTAGTGCAGCTCGGAATAGATGTGGTCGGCGATCACGGCGAGGTCGTACTTGACGGCGATCTTCGCGATGTCGCGCATCTGCTCGTCCGTGAGGACAGCGCCGGTCGGGTTGCAGGGAAAGTTCAGGATGAGGGCGCGGGTGCGCGGGGTGACGGCTTTTTCGAGGTCGGCCGGGTCGAGCGCGAAGAGGTTTTTCTCGTAGGTGCAGACGGGGACGGGCACGCCGTGGGACATGCGGATCTCCGTGCCGTAGGAGACGTAGCACGGTTCGTGGTAGATGATCTCGTCGCCGGGCGAGGTGATGGCGCGGATGGCGAGGTCGAAGGCTTCGCTGACGCCGACGGTCACGAGACATTCGTTCTCCGGGGCGTAGCGCACGCCGAACTCCTCGGCGACGTAGTCGCAGATCGCCTTGCGGAGGGAGAGGAGCCCGAGGTTGGACGTATAGCAGGTGCGGCCGCGTTCGAGCGAATACATCGCGCCCTCGCAGACGGACCACGGAGACACGAAATCCGGCTCGCCGATGCCCAGCGAAATCACGTCGGACATGGTGTTGACGAGGTCGAAGAAGTAGCGGATGCCGCTCTTCGGCAGGACGGCGATGTGCGGCGCTACGAAATCACGGCACGATCTTGAGTCGCTCATCGTGTTCCTCCTCCAGGAGCATGACCCCGGATTCTTTGTATTTCTTCAGCAGGAAATGGGTCGCGGTGGAGAGCACGCCGTCGATGGTGGCGAGCTTGCTGGAGACGAACGACGCGACTTCGTTGAGGTCCGCGCCGCGCACCTCGAGCATCAGGTCGTAGCCGCCGGACATGAGGTACAGGGCGGTGACCTGCGGGAAATTGCTCAGGCGGCGGGCGATGCGGTCGAATCCGCCCTCGCGTTCGGGGCGCACGCGCACTTCGATGATGGCCTTGACGGGCTTTTCGTGGAGGTTGTCCTCGTTGATGATCGCATGGTAGCCGTGGATGATGTTCTTTTCCTCGAGGTCGGCGATTTCGGCGGCGACTTCCTGTTCGGACGCGCCGAGCTGTTCGGCGAGGTCCGCCGCTGTGGTCTTCGCGTTCCTGACGAGTGCGTTCAGAATGAATTTGCGGTCTTCAAGTTTCATGAGGGGTTCCTCCGGATTAAAAGTCAACCATTACTATACATCTTTTCAGCAGAAAATACAAGCCTTTCCGGCGAAAACATCGCCGAAAACCGGAGCGCGGGCAGCATTAATCCGCGGAGGGATACCGGGACAGGAGCTCGCGGGCGGCGGTCAGGACGTCCCCGACGTCGACTGCCTGCGGGATCTTCTCGATGTTCTGGTGCACGCCGTGCCCGGTGCGGACGAGCGCGACGCCGCGGCATCCTGCATTGAGTCCGGCCTCCAGGTCGGATTCCTTGTCGCCGATCATGAACGATGCGGCGAGGTCGATGTCGAAGTCCTTCGCGGCGCGCAGGAAAAGGCCCGGCTTGGGCTTGCGGCAGTCGCAGTCGATGGCGTATTCGGGCACGACGCCTTTCTTGTGATGGAAGCAGTAGTACGCGGCGTCGATCTTCACGCCGTGCTCAGCCAGCAGTTCGTTCATGCGTGCCTCGACGGCGCGCAGGTCGGCTTCGGTGAAATAGCCGCGGGCGATGCCGGACTGGTTCGAGACCACGATCACGAGGCGTCCGGCGTCGTGCATGGCGCGGATGGCGTCCGCGGCGAACGGGCACAGCCGGACGAGGGAGGGATCGCTGATATAATCGGCTTCTTCGATGATGACGCCGTCGCGGTCGAAAAAACATGCCTGTCGCATGCGGGAATCTCCTGGAAACAAGGTGTTGACTGTTTTGGAAAGAAACGCCGGATTCGCGGTCGCAAATCCGGCATTCGTTTTTTATCTGCGGGATCAGGCGGGCTGGGCTCCGTCGGGAACGGCTGTTCCGGCTTTCTTCTGCTTCTTCAGCGCCTTCTTCTCGCGGACGCGTTCACGCCAGCCTTCCCATCCGGCGTAAAGCGTCGGGATGAAGAAGAGCGTGATGAGCGTGGAGCTGGTGAGGCCGCCGATCACGGCGCGGGCGAGGGGAGCCTGGGATTCGCCGCCCTCGCCGAGGCCCAGCGCCAGCGGCACGAGCCCGAGCACGGTGGTGAGCGTGGTCATCAGGATCGGGCGCAGACGGCGGCGTCCGGTTTCGCGGACAGCGACCGCCAGCGGGAGCTTGTCGCGGCGGCGGAGCAGGTTCGCCGTGTCGACGAGCAGGATGGCGTTGTTCACCACGATGCCGGCGAGCATCACGCAGCCGATGAAGGACTGGATGTTGAACGTGGTGTAGGTGAGGAAGAGCATCAGGATGACGCCGATGGCGGCGAGCGGCACGGAGAACATGACAATCAGCGGGTCGATCAGGGATTCGAACTGGCACGCCATGACCATGTACACCAGGACGAGTGCGAGCGCGAACGCCATGCCGAGCTCACGGAAGGTGTCCTGCTGGTCCTCGTAGTCGCCGGAGAACGAGATGGTGAAATCGGCGGGGAGCGGATAGAGCGACTTGATCTTTTCCTGCATTTCCTCGACGGCGGACCCGAGGTCGCGGTCGTAGAGGTTGGCGGAGACGGTCAGGTTGCGCTGCTGGTTCTTGCGCTCGATGGTGACGGGGCCGAGGACCTTTTCCGTGGTCAGGAAGTTGCGGAGCGCCACGTTCTCGCCGTCGCCGTTGCGGACGGTGAGGTCGAGCAGGGAATCGGTGCTCATGTACTTGGCGTCCTTGACTTTCACGAGGATCTTGTACTCGTAGCCGCTTTCGCGGAAGTAGTTCGCCTGGGTCCCGGCGAGGCCGAGGCGAAGGCAGTTGGCGATGGTGTTCACGTCGACTTTCATCTTGCCGGCTTTTTCACGGTCGATGATCACGCGGTTTTCCGGCATGCCGATGTCGCGGGAGAGCTTGGCGTCGGTCACGCCGTCGACGGTGAGGCAGAGCGCCTGCACGCGGCGGGCGAGGTCCTCGGCGGTCTCGAAGTCGTAGCCGCGGATGTCGATCTGGATGGCGTCGCCGCCGGCGCCGCGTCCGCCCATGAACGACTGCGCGGAACGCACGCGGAAGATGGTGCCGGGGAGCTTGTTGAGCGCTTTACCGAGGCGGGCGGCGATGGATTCGATGCCCTCGCTGCGGTCGGTTCTCGAGGTGAGCTTCAGATTGTAGCTTGCCTTGTGGCCGCCGGAGGAGTTCCATGTGGACGCGCCGGCGGAGGAGGTCCAGTACTTCAGGTCGGGGCCTATTTGCGAGCGGATGATCTGCTCGGTGGCGATGACGGTCTCGTTCACGAACTCGGGGCCGGTGCCGACGGCGTCTTCCATATTGATGCGGATCTGCCCCTCGTCGGTCTTCGGCATGAGCTCGGTGCCGATGAGCGGGGCGATGACGAAGCAGAACGACAGGAGGCCGACGCTGACGATGGTGGTGACGAGCTTGTGGCGGAGCACGGAGTCGAGCGCGTCAGCGTAATAATCGCCGAGGGCGTCGAACCCGCGCTTCGAGATGCGGGCGAACCAGGCGATGAACCCGGTCTTCTTCGATTCGCTTTCGGTGAGCATCTGGCCGCAGAGCATAGGCACGATGGTCAGGGCGGAAGCGAGGGAGCAGAGCAGGGCGAACGCGATGACGTACGCGAGCTGCTTGAACATTACGCCCGCCATGCCTTTCATGAAGACCATGGGCAGGAAGACGGCGACGGTGGTGAGCGTACTGGCAATGAGTGCGCTGGTGACTTCGCCCGCGCCCTGCTTGGCGGCGTCGGCGCGCGACATGCCGCCGTCGTGCAGTCGCACGGTATTCTCCAGCACCACGATCGAGTTGTCCACGAGCATGCCCACGCCGAGCGCGAGTCCGCCGAGCGTCATGATGTTCAGCGTGAATCCGCAGAAGTAGATGAGCGCGAACGTGGCGATGATGGAGAGCGGGATGCTGATGGCGATGATCAGCGTGCTTCGGATGTTGCAGAGGAAGACGAAGAGGATCAGGATGGCGAGAAGGCCGCCGGAGACAGCCGTGCTCGACACGTTGTTGATGGAGCGCTGGATGTACTCGGATTCGTCGGTGACGGGGACGATGTTGAAGCTGCCGGCGAGCTCGGAGTTGATCTTTTCGAGTTCCGCGCGGACTTCTTTCGCCACGCCGACGGTGTTGGAGCCGGACTGCTTGTAGACTTCGATGTAGATGCCGGGCTTGCCGTTGATGCGGACGAAGCGCGTGGCCTCTTCGTGTGTGTCGACCACTTCGGCGATGTCGCGGATGCAGACGGCGGAACCGTCGGGACCGACGGTGAGGAAGAGGTTGCGGATTTCGTCGAGGTTGCTGAACGTGCCGATGGTGCGGAGACGGACGTCGAGCGTGCCGGACTTCTGGTTGCCGGCGGGCGTGGTGACGTTCGCGCTGCGGAGCTTGGCGAGGATATCGGTCAGGGGGACGCGAAGAAGCTTTGCCTTGTCGACGTCGAGCAGGACGTGGATTTCGCGGTCGTAGCCGCCGCTGATGTTGGCGCTGGCGACGCCCTCGACGCGCTCGAAGCGGTACAGGACGCTGTCTTCCAGGTACTTCTTCGCCTTGGTGAGGTCCATGTCCGTGCTCACGCCCAGGCGCATGATCGGCATGGACGCGGAGTTGAAGCGGATGAGCATCGGGCGGTCCACATCGTCCGGCAGCATTTTCAGCGCGCGGTCGATGCGGTCGCGGATGTCGGAGATGGCGTTGTCGAGGTTGGTGCCCCAGGTGAAGCGCACGATGACGGAGCTGGTCTCCTCGGAGCTGATGGACGTGATCTCCTCGATGCCGGTGACGGCGCTGATCTGGCGTTCGATCGGGCGCGTGATGAGTTCCTCGACTTCCTGCGGGGACGCGTCATCATAAAACGTGGTGATGGAGCAGGCGGGGAAGTCGATTTCCGGGAAGAGGTCCACGGGGAGGTATTTCAACGAGATGCCGCCCAGCACCAGGATGATGCAGGCGAACATCGAGATGAAGATCGGACGCGAGACTGAAAAGTCGGCTAATTTCATTGGGCTTTGTCTCCGGATTCCGCGGGGGCTTGTTCAGCGGCGGGGGCGTTCCCAGCGGCAGGGGGCTGTTCCGCCTTTGTGGAGGAGGCTTCCGCAGCCAGGGCTTCCGCCATGTGCAGACGGCTGAGCTGGGAGATTTCGACCTCCTTGCCGGTTTCGAGCATGTGGTTGCCGACGGTCACGATCAAATCGTTGTCTTTGAACACCGGCGAAAGGATTTCCACGCGGTTGCGAGTTTCAAGTCCGGTCTGGACCGGGACGAACATCGCGGTCTGGTCGGCCGGGTCGATCATGAAGACGCCGCGCTGGTCGTTCCGGGTGAGGATTGCGTTCGGGGGGATCGCCTGCGTGTCCCTGTGTTCGGAAAGCACGATGCGGACGCGCACGAACATGCCGGGGCGGAGACGGAAATCCAGGTTCGGGATGGAGAGGATGGCGACCACGGTGCGGGTGCTTTCCGCGAGTTCGTTGGAAATCATTTCCACGGTGCCCTTGAAAACGGTCCCGGGGTACGCGTCGGTGGTGACTTCGGCTACCTGTCCGACCTGGAGGAACCGGAAATCGCGTTCGATAATCGGGATCCTGGCTTTGATGCGGTCGATCTCGATGATCTTCAGGATGGGCTTGCCGGGGGAAACGAGCGTGCCCTCGTCGACGTAGCGGTCGCCGACGTGCCGGATGTCGGAACCGGAGTTCCAGTCGGCGAAGATCTTGGTGTCGTCAAGCTTGACTTTTGCGGCGGCGAGCCTGGCTTCGCAGTTCTTGATGTTCGCCTCGCTCTGGACGAGCGCCGCTTCCTGCACTTTCATAGCGCTTTCGGCGTTTTCGAACTCGGAATCGCTCGTGGCGTTGCTTGCATGGAGGAGTTTCAGGCGTTCGTACTGGGATGTGCGGAGCTTAAGCAGCGCCTTTACCTCCACATCCTTGGCTTTTGCGACCGCGAGTTCGGCTTCCGCCTGGCGCACGGCCTGGTCGTAGTTGGAGTCGTCGAGCTGGGCGATGAGATCGCCTTTCTTGATCTTGTCGCCGATGTCGAACTTCAGGGAGACGAGCTTGGCGGAGATTTCCGGGTCGATGTCGAACGAGCTCCATGCCTGCGTGGTGCCGGAGTAGACGCGTTCATCGAGCATGGTGATGTGTTCGGGTTTGACAACGTTCACCACGACCGCGTCTTCCGGTTTCTTCTGCGCTTTTCTTTCTTCTTCCTTGACAGATTCCTGATAGCGCTGCCATGCGAAAACCGCGATGGCGGCGAAACCGACTATCAGGACCAGCAGAACGAGCTTTTTACCCATTTTATCATTTTCTCCAAAAGGTTTGGTTTTGTTTTTAATTCGATGTGCGAATTATAAGTTAGCGCAACTTTTAAAAAAATCAAGTGCAGAGAATAATATTGTTGATATTTTAAGACAAAAAAAGGCAAAAGAAATCCTGGACTGTTCCTTGACTTTTTGCATTCGCTGTGCTATTGTTTAGCGTTTCATTTCCGTATAAAGTTTTTTTACGAATCAAAGGAGACCATCCGTGGATTCCAGTTCCATTATTGTCACGCCTCAGGCGCAGGATTTCGCCAAGGAAATTTCCGTCAAGCCTGCAGCCGATCAGCAGAAAGCCCCGAACATCACCCAGAAAGGCCCCGATCCCCAGCCGATTTCCCAGGCGACCGGAGCGCCCGACCTGGCTCCCGGACAGAAGCCGGACCCGAAGAAACAGCCGTCGATCTACGGCGAGATTCCGCAGATCCCCGTGCTGGACGCGGTCGAGGGCATCAAGTTCGACTTCAACCACGGCATCCGAATCCTCTTCCCGCAGAACGGCAAGAACTACCATGTCACGTTCACGGACATCGACACCGGCATCATCCTGTACAGCGCGGACACGGTGCCCGGCGCTTTCATCACCAGCGTGAAGAAGTTCTTCATCCGGTTCCGCCTGATCATCCACGACAAGGGCAACGACACGCCGATCTTCACGCATGACTATGACGCCACGGACAAGGAAGTCATGATCCAGCTCCCCGTCGGCACCATCGGCGACAGCATCGGCTGGTTCAGCTATGTGGAGCGTTTCCAGCAGAAGCACAAATGCCGCCTCGTCTGCGTGATGACCCCGTGGATCGCGGACATCTTCAAGAAGCAGTACCCGAACATCAAGTTCATCACGACCGAAGAGACCAAGACGCACCGTCCTTATGCCTCGTACTACATGGGGCTGTTCTTCCGCGGCGACGTGGACAACCAGCCGATCGACTTCCGTTACATCGGCCTCCACAGGACCGCCGGATACATCCTCGGCCTCGAAGACACCTCCGACATCCCGCCCCGCGTCGACCTCTCCGCCCCGCGCAAGATCAAGGAGAAATACGTTTGCATCGCCGCGCAGTCCAGTTCGCAGGCGAAATACTGGAACAATCCGTTCGGCTGGATCACGCTTGTGCAGTTCCTGAAGGACAACGGCTACCGCGTGCTCTGCATCGACAAGGAGAAAGTCCACGGCATCGGCCTGAACTGGAACTACATCCCCTACGGCACGGAAGACTTCACCGGCGACATCCCGCTCCAGGAGCGCATCAACCTCATCAAGGACGCCGATTTCTTCGTCGGGCTCTCCAGCGGGCTTTCCTGGCTTGCCTGGACCTGCAAGGTCCCGGTCGTCATGATCTCCGGCTTCACGCACCCGACCAACGAGTTCGCCACGCCGTACCGCATCATCAATTACCACACCTGCCATTCCTGCTGGAATGACATGCGCGAGAACTTCGACCACTACGATTTCCTGTGGTGCCCGCGCCACAAGGGGACGGACCGCCATTTCGAGTGCACCCGCCTCATTTCCGCGGAACAGGTCATCAACACCATCAAGAAGATCCCGACGTTCCGCCCCGGCGAAAAGCCCAAGGACGCTGCCGACGCATCCAAGGACGCCACGGCGCGGGATACCGGCGCGAAGGACGGCAAGCACAAGAAATAACCGCCTCCGTTCCAGGGATCATTCCTTTTTTCTCCGGCTTGTCCCACGCCCGGGATGGAGCCGGAGATCGTTTTTTCAGCCTCGTAATCTCATAAACTTCATCGGCGACACGGGAGAGGCGCGACAATGGCGCGCCGACCTGTCCGGGGAAAAAAATCATGCCGCATCATTACCTTGAAGCCATCATGCTGATCTGCTTCGGCGCCAGCTGGCCGTTTGCCATCATCAAAACCATCCGCGCGAAGAATCCGGCGGGCAAAAGCTACCTTTTCGCCGCGCTGGTCGTGGCTGGATATATCGCCGGAAGCACCGCCAGGTTCATGCGGGAGGGCGTCGACCTGGTGTTCTGTCTGTACATCTTCGACATGCTGATGGTGCTGACCGACACGTTCCTGTGCCTTCATTACCGGCAGCGGAACCGCCGTGCGGAATCCGCTTGAAATTTGTTTCTTTTTTGGGGTTTTTATTTGATTCTGTTTGACAATGCGGCGATTCGGGTATATAATTATGCAGTTCCCCGGCATACCCGTTTGAACTGCCGTCCGTCATGATTATGCAGCGGCCGGTCCCTTTTACCATGTTTTGAGGAGAGTTTGCGCCATGACAGGACGTTCTTACGCCGTTATTTCCGCCCTTGTCGCCGTTGCGTTGCTGACCATGCCGGTCCCGGCGGCGTTTGCGCTCGATGCCGACCCGGCTCTGCTTGCCACTCCAGACAAAAAGCCGTTCGTTATGGCGGTGATGGGCGTCCGGAAAGCGTTCCCGGTCGCGCCCGACACGATCCGGGTCGAGGTCGGCGCGGCTTCCAACTCCGGGCCGCTTAACGAGCTGAACGCGTACCGCATTGTCAGCGAAGACGATCCGGAATACGCCTATAAAAAGTTTGTCCCGCCGGTATCGATTTCGTTCCCGAAAGATCACAGCGTCATGGAGGCGGTCGTGCCGGAAAAGTTCAAGTCCGAATCCGACGCGGCGAACATCACCGAGTTCAAACGCGAAACGGTCGACATCAAGCTCCCTTCTCCGATGCAGCCCGGCAAAACCTATGCCGTCGTCATCTACGGGAGTAGCTCCGACGTGGTCTCCGCCGGACGTGCCGCCAGTGAATTCACCTACGACCCGGCGGACATCCCGAATGCGCCGGACATCCAGCATAAGCCCAGTCTCATGACGCTGACGGCGCTGGGGCTTCGCGGGCTGGACAGTGTGGGAAACGGCATCATCCGTCTGGAGTTCGGTCCTACTTTCTTCTGCAAAGAAGGCTATCGGCTCAAGAACTACCGCGTCACGGTCAACGGCGAACCCGTGACCGTCAAAGCCATGGGGCGGCGAAGCGAGATCGACCTCTACCGTCCGGTCGGCTGGCCGTTCTCCGCCATCATGCGCCATGAGGTCTTCCTGCAAATGGACCGCACGCTCGCCGAGGGCGACCGGCTGCGGGTCGAGGTCGACCCTGCTGTCGTGTCGGGCGCGAATGCCGCGGAGATCACGTTCTCCGACAAGCTTTCCTTTTCCAGCGCGATCAAGGTCAACCAGGTCGGCTATATAGCGTCCGCGGTCAAAACCGCCATGATCGGCCGCTGGCTCGGGTCTTTTCCCGACGAAAGCGCGATCCTGGCGACTTCGGCCGATACGGAGCATTTCCGCGACATTTCAGCCGAGGAGATCTTTTTCGGCGCCTCGAAAGGCCAGACGGAGGACAGGGACAAGAAAGAGTCCGAAGAAAAGGAAAAAGCCGCGGCGGATAAAACGGAAAGCAAAACGGGGTCGGTCAACGATGGCACCGTTTCCGCCGCATCTCACGAGTTTGCAAAATCTTCGCTCAAATTCGATGCTCCGCCGCCGTTCGAGATCCGGGATGCCCGCACCGACGAGGTCGTCTTCTCCGGTCAAAGCAGGCTTGCCAATCCCGGAAACCGTTCGGAGGGCATGGGCCAGTATTCCGGGGAAAACGCCTATGAAATCGATTTTACCTCGTTCAAGACGCCCGGACGCTACTATGTCGCCGTTCCCGGTGTTGGTCGCAGCTTTGAGTTTTCCATTGATCCTGAGATTTATGAGGAGGCGTTCCGGACCGCCGCATACGGCGTTTTCGCCCAGCGGTGCGGGATCGAACTGGAGCCGCCCTATTCGGAATGGCGCCGCATCGCCTGCCACGACCACGGCATCCAGCTCACGACGCAGCGGAGGATCGACGGCGGTTCTTTCATCGATCCGGAAAACGTGGTCCTTGAAAAAAACCTTTCCCCTGAGGTGAACGAGCGTCCCGCCATCTATTCCGGGCCGGGGCTTGTCGCGCATTTCCCGTTCAACGGCACGCCGGAGAACACCGTCCCTGGCGGCATGACGCTTTCGTCCGTGAAAGAGCAGGTGCAGTCTTTCAAGGTCATGCCGAATCTTCTCTGGGACGGCGAATCCAACCAGGTCTTCGAGACGAAATCCGGGCAGGACAACGGGTGGACGGGGAAACTTGATTATGACAAGAAGCAGGGGCTCTCGTTCCATTTCTGGCTGCGGCGCACGGATGCGCCCAAGGGAAACCGTTTCGACGGAGACATCCTCGCGCTTCGTTCCGGCAAGTCGCCGTCCATCCGGATTGATTGCAACTGGGGTGTGCCGTCTTTTTCCCTCAACGGTTCCAAATTCTACTCAACCGGTCGGTTTGGCGACAATCTCTGGCATTGCTGGACTTTGACGCTCGGGCAGGATCCCGTTTCCGGCGAATGGTCGCTGAAACTTTACCGCGACGGCCAATATATCAGGACCGGAACCGCTCCGAAGTCGTTTGCGCCGGGGAACGATTTCCTGCTCGGCGCCATCACGAACACCGGGGCCGAGGGGTGTTACTTCGATGAGCTGCGCATCTACAACCGCGTCCTTTCCGCCGATGAGGTCGCGAAGCTTTCCGAACGCATTGATGCGCTCGTCCCGAAACTGATCCGGGCTTCCGGCGGCCACCATGACGCAGGCGACTACAATCCGCGTTCGCACCTCGACGTCGCGCAGGTCCTGATGGACGCCTGCGAAATCGCCCCGAGGAAATTCTATGACGGACAGCTCAATATCCCGGAAAAGGACAACGGCATACCGGATATCCTCGACGAGGCCCTCTGGGCGCTCAAGCTCTGGATCGGGCTTCAGGACGACGACGGCGGCGTATACAACGGCACCGAATCCGCCGGCGACCCGAATTTCTTCCAGACCGTCGACCGCGACCCGAAAGGCGATTACGCTTTCGCCAAGGACAGCCAGGGCTCCCTGCGTTTCGCCGGCGCGATGGCACAGGCATCCCGTTTGCTTGCCGCAGCCGGGAAGAAAGAGATGGCAACCGATTATCTTCAGCGCGCCCGCCGCGCCTATGACTGGGGCGTGAAAAACAAGCCGCAGACCAACGATGCGAAGACGTTCGGCAATTACTACACCGTCCCGCTGGCATATGCCGCCGCGCAGCTTTTCCATACTACCGGCGAAGATGCCTATCACACGGCATTCCTTGAAAACACCCCTTGGAAAAAGAATCCCAAGGCGAAGATGATCGCGAGCGACAACAGCTACGACCTTTCCGACGCGGCCTACGCCTACGCCGCCATTCCGCCGGCAAAGGCCGATTCCGCGGTGCATTCCGACGTCATCCGCGCCATCTGCGAGGAGGCCGACATGTACATTGATGCGTCGAACAAGGCGCCCTACAAATTTGTGCGGCATCCCTACGCCCCGATCAACTGGGGCACCGGCGCATACGAACACTTCCTCACTGTCGTCTGGCACGCCTGGGCGTTCACAGACAACAAACTCAAGGTCAAATCCTACCGCGAAGCCATGATCCGGACCGCGGACAACACGCTCGGCTGCAATCCCCTGAACATCAGCTGGATCGTCGGCCTCGGATCGAACAGCATCCATGCCCCGCTTCACAACAGCCGCTTCAATCCCACCGGGTTCTCGGTCAGCGGCATGCAGGCGCAGGGACCCGACAACCGGGGCAAGGAATACAATTATACCGCCACGCTCTTCCCGAAACGTGACAATACACCGCCCCTTTACTGTTTCATCGACTGCATTTTCGCCATCGATATGGACGAGGGCACGGTGATCCATCAGGCGGAGACCATGGCAGCTTTCGGGCTTCTCCTTCCCGACGTGAAAACCTCCGCCGAGAATCAAAAGAAACCCTGACCCCGGCGGGAACAGGAGCAAAAAAACGCACGGGACGGGATCCCGTGCGAAAAGTGCGTCCGGGGGCTTCGAACTTGCCCCCCCGGATCATCAATGGCGGCTCAGTAGCGGTAGCCCTCGGGCTTGAACGGGCCGGAGACTTTCACGCCGATGTAGTCGGCCTGTTCCTGCGTGAGCCTGGAGAGCTTCGCGCCGCATTTCGCGAGGTGGAGCCGCGCGACTTCCTCGTCGAGCTTCTTCGGGATCAGGTAGACCTTCTTTTCGAGCTTCTTCGAGGCGATCTCGATCTGCGCGAGGACCTGGTTCGAGAACGAGCAGCTCATGACGAAGTTCGGATGGCCAGTGGCGCAGCCGAGGTTCACGAGGCGGCCCTCCGCGAGCAGGTAGATGCTGTGCCCGTCGGGGAACGTGTACTTGTGGACGGGGCATTCATGTCCCTTGATCTCGGTGACCTTGATGCCCTTGACGGCTTTCAGCCCCGCCACGTCGATCTCGTCGTCGAAATGCCCGATGTTGCAGACGATCGCCTGGTCTTTCATCCCCGCCATGTGCTTCGCCGTGATGACGCGGCAGTTGCCGGTGCAGGTCACGTAGACGTCGGCGGTCTTCAGCGCGTCCTCCACGCGGGCGACCTGGAATCCCGCCATGCACGCCTGAAGCGCGCAGATGGGGTCGACCTCGGTCACCACGACGCGGGCGCGCTCGTTTTTCATTGCCTCGGCGCAGCCCTTGCCGACGTCGCCGTAGCCGCAGACCACGACCTGCTTGCCGGAGAGCAGCACGTCCATGGCGCGCTTGATGCCATCGGGCAGGGAGTGGCGGCAGCCGTACACGTTGTCGAACTTGGACTTCGTGACGGAGTCGTTCACGTTGATGGCGGGGAAGAGCAGTTCGCCGGCTTTCGCGAGGTGGTTGAGGCGGTGGATGCCGGTTGTCGTTTCCTCGGAAACCCCCTTGATGCCCGCGGCGATCTTCTGCCAGAATTTGCGGTCCTTTTTGCGGATGTCTTTCAGGATGCCGAAGATGGCTTTCTCGTCGGCGGATTTCGGGGCGGTCTTCAGGAACGCCGGGTCGAGTTCGCCCTTCACGCCCATGTGGACGAGTCCGGTGGCGTCGCCGCCGTCGTCGACGATCTGGTCAGGCCCCTTGCCGTCCGGCCAGATCATGGCTTTCATGACGAACTCCCAGTATTCCTGGATGCTCTCGCCCTTGTATGCGAAGATCGGGATGCCGCGTTTCGCGATGGCGGCTGCCGCGTGGTCCTGAGTGGAGAAGATGTTGCAGGAGCACCAGCGGAGATCGGCGCCGAGCTCTGCCAGCGTCTCGATGAGCACGGCGGTCTGGATGGTCATGTGGAGGCAGCCCATGATGCGGATCCCGGCGAGCGGTTTGGCGGTGCGGTATTTTTCGCGGGTTGCCATGAGGCCGGGCATTTCGTACTCGGCGATTTCGATTTCCTTGCGTCCGAAGTCGGCGAGCCCGATGTCGCGGACCAGATATTCGCCTTTGCTCTTTTTCGAGGTTTTCGCGGTCATTGTGAAGATTCCTTGTCGTGGGTTATGATGAATTTGAAATGGTTTTCAGATCAGGGACCGGATGCGTTTGCGCAGTTCGCGCCAGCTGTCTTCCGGCAGACGCGCCCCGAAGTGCGACACGGCGGCGGCCCCGAGGATCGAGCCGATCCGCCCGCAGGTTTCCGGCGCGGCATGGTGCAGCCAGCCGAACAGAAATCCCGCCTGCCAGAGGTCGCCCGCGCCCGTAGCGTCGACGGGGTCCGCGGGTTCCGGGGGGATGCGAACGGTGCGGTCGTCCATGCGGACGAGGGAGCCGAGCGCGCCGAGCTTGACGGCGGCGACGGGGCAGAGTCCCGCGAGTGCGCCGAGCATGGAGTCCGGGTCGTCGGTTCCGGCGAATTCCGCTGCCTCAAGTTCGTTGGCGAAGACCACGTCCACGCAGTCGTGCAGAAGCTCGCGGAGTTCGTCGCGGTATTCCCGAACAATGCCGTAGGATGCCAGGTCGAAGCTGACCGGGATGCCTGCCGTTTTTGCGCGGTTCAGGAGTTCCGGCAGAAAGCCGCGGTCGTCCAGCCCGCACAGATACCCCTCCGTGTGCAGGAGCCCGACGCTGTCCAGGTCGGACGCCATAAGCTCCGCCGCGTGCATTTCTCCGGCGGCGCCGAGGTCGGTCACCATGGAGCGGTCGGCGTCCGGCGAGATCAGGCTCAGGCAGCGCCCTGTGTGCTTCGAGAGATGGTATTTGAACGAATGGATGTCGCCGCCGGCCTCCGCGAACGTGTCGCGGTAGTACACACCGTCCTCGTCGAGCCCGAGCCATCCGAGGAAGCGCGCGGAGCAGCCGAGTTCGGCGAGTCCGCAGAGGAGATTTCCGGTCGAGCCGCCGGGCGCTTTTTCCAGGCGGAAGCCGCGTTCATGCAGCCCCCGGATGAGTTCGTCCAGGCGTGCGGCATCGACCCAGGTGGTGTTGCCTCGTCCGCCGGGGAGTTCCCGCGTCAGGAATTCGTCGTCGACGCGTACCAGCAGGTCGACGATCGCGGTGCCCGCACCTGCAACGGCTGTCCGGCTGTTCATCGCGGGAGCGCCTGTATGGTTCAGTCCGCGTATTTCCGGGCGGCTGCGAGCAGGGCGTCCACCTTGTCGGTGTTTTCCCACGGGAATCCGGCGCGTCCGAAGTGCCCGTAGGCCGCCGTCTGGCGGTAGGTCCAGCCGTTGCGCTCTTTCAGGCTCAGCGCGGCGGTGATGCCGGCAGGTGTCATGTCGAAGACTTCGCGGATGACTTTTTCAAGCGCATGGTCGCCGATCTTCCCGGTGCCGAACGTGTCGACGAAAATGGAGACGGGTTCCGCCACGCCGATGGCGTATGCCACCTGGATCTGGCAGCGGTCCGCCAGGCCGGACTTCACGACGTTCTTGGCGATGTAACGGCACATGTAGGCGGCGGATCGGTCCACTTTCGACGGGTCCTTGCCGGAGAAGCAGCCGCCGCCGTGGAGCGCGCGTCCGCCGTAGGTGTCCACGACGATCTTGCGTCCGGTCAGCCCGGTGTCGCCCGCGGGGCCGCCGATCACGAATTTGCCGGTCGGGTTTACGAAAAACACGGTCTTTTCGTTCAGGTATTCCGCCGGGATCACGTCCGCCGCGACTTTCCGCACGAGCGCTTCGATCTGTTCATGTGTGGCGTCTTCCGTGTGCTGGGTGGAGACAACGATCGTTTCGATCCCGGCGGGCCTGCCGTCAACGTAGCGGACGGACACCTGGCTTTTCGCGTCGGGGCGCAGGAACGGGTATTTTTCCGGTTCCTGCTTGCGCAGGCGCGCCAGTTCCGCCACGATGCGGTGCGAATAGTAGATGGGGGCGGGCATCAGCGCATCGGTCTCGGTGCAGGCGAACCCGAACATCATGCCCTGGTCGCCAGCGCCCTGCGCCTTGTTCTCGCCCGCGTCGACGCCCTGCGCGATGTCAGGGGACTGGCTGTGGATCTTCAGCAGGATCTCCGCGGTGTCGGCGGAGAAGCCGAGGTCCGGATCGGTGTACCCGATGTCGCGCACCACGTCGCGCGCGATCGTTTCCCAGTCCACGTTCGCTTTCGTCGAAACTTCGCCCGCGAGCAGGATGAAGTCCGTGGTGCAGAGCGTTTCCAGCGCCACGCGGCTTTCCTTGTCCTGCTCCATGCAGGCGTCGAGTATTGCATCGGAAATCTGGTCCGCGACCTTGTCGGGATGCCCCTCCGAGACGGATTCCGAGGTAAACAGATAGTCTTTTTTGATCTGGCTCATGATATTGGATTCGTTATGGGTAAAAGAGAAGAGATGACATGGCGTCCGGCCGCGGGACAGGAAAAAAACGACCATATAATAATATAGCATGACCCGGGGCGTGATACAAATTCGCAGCGTGAATAATTCCGGTTTTTACGGGACTTCGCACCGAAAAATGAATGCCTTTCGCAATTCCCGGATGATGCCATGCCCCGGGACGGATGGATATTTCAGATGCTGAAGAGCGACCCGATCTTCCTGCCGAGCAGGACGGACGCGGCGGCGAGGATGGACGCGAGGAAGCACATGGACCACACGCCGAACGCGGCGGCCGTATCGGGCCCCGATCCGAGATACTGCGACAGCTCGTAGATGGCTTTCGTGATCGGGTAGAATTCGGCTTTCTGGGCGAGGATCAGGGAGTCGGAGACCTCCATCATGGAGAAGCTGAACGCAAAGAGCGCGCCGACGACCAGGTTTGCCGCCACCAGCGGCAGCGTGATCTTCATCAGCGTGCGCCCGTAAGTCGCGCCCGCGTTCCGGGATGCCCGCTCCAGCTCTTCCGGCGTCTGGTCGAGTCCGCCCGCGACGGACCGCAGGACGTACGGGACGCGCCGGACGGCGTAGGCGATGGCGAGCAGGAAGACCGGATTCGCGACCGGGTCGAAGAGCGCATGCGCCCACTGGTAGCGGATGGACATGCCGAGGAATCCGACCGCCATCACGACGCCGGGGATCATGAGCGGCGTCATGGCGACGAGGTCGAGCAGCCAGCCGAACCTGAGGTTGGCGCGGCGGGTCAGGAACGCCGTCAGCACGCCCGCGGCCAGGGACAGCGCCATGGCGAGGAACGCGTATTTCAGGCTGTTCACGATGCTCGGGACGACCAGGTGGTCGCCGAGCGCGTTGCGGTAGTGCATCAGCGAGAGATGTTCCGGCAGGATCGTCCCGCTCCAGCTCGTGGAGGAGGCGATCAGCACCAGGCAGATGTGCGGCAGCGACGCGATGAACGTGAACCCTGCGAAGACCGCGATCGGAATCCAGCGGGCAGGGCCGGCCAGTTTGCGTGCGGACGCGCCCGGCGTGCCTTTCGCGACCGAGGCGGCGGCGCCGCGCCCGAGCAGGAGCTTTGCTCCGAGGTAGAGGACGCAGGAGACGGCGAGCGTGACGATGACCAGCGAATAGGCGGCGGGATTGGTGCCGAGCTCGGTGACGCCGTTGAAGATCTGGACCGGCGTGACCGTGTTGTACCCGAACATGAGCGGGGTGCCGAGTTCCGTGAACGCCCAGATCAGCACGATGCTGCCGCCCGCGAGGAGTCCGGGGCGGAGCATGGGCAGCGTGATGCGGCGGAACCTCTGCCACGGTCCGGCTCCGGCGTTGCGGGCGGATTCGAGCAGCGACGGGTCGATGTTCGCGAACGCCGTGACGAGGTTCAGATATGCGATGGGGTAGAGGTGCAGTGCCTGGATCACACACACGCTCCAAAACCTGCCGCTGCCGCCGAGCCAGTCGACCGGGGGCAGTCCGAACGCGCCCAGGATGCTGTTCAGGAGCCCGTAGTGACCGAGGAGCTGCTGGAACCCGAGCGCGCCGACGAACGGCGGCAGGATCATCGGCGCCATCATCAGCACGGAACACGCCGTCTTGCCGGGGAAGTCGTACTTGTCGTAGAGCGCGGCGAGCGGAATAGAAATCAGAAATACGATTGCCGTGGTCACGGCCGCGACCGCGAGCGAGTTCATCATGCCCTGGAGATAGAGGCGGCTTCGGAAGACTTCCCGGATGACCGCCGGGTCGCAGCCCTCCGCCACGACCGTGACGAGCGGCAGGAAGAGGAACAGGGCGAAGAAAGCCAGGACCGCCAGCGAGAGGATGAGGGCGGGGATGCGTTTCATTTTGCGCCTTCTCCTTTCTCCCGGGCGAGCTTTGCTGCGCGGAGATAGCCGGCGCGGGCGGCTTCAGTCCAGCGCGTGCGTGCGGCGGCGGCCTCTGCGGGTGTGCCGTACAGGCAGTTGGATTCATCTGCGGCGGTTTCATAGGGCACGGGGAGCGCGAGAAGCGCGTCCATGGCCTCAGGATTCGCCTCCGGCCCGCCGTTGTCCAGGATGGCTTTCCATGCCGCCCGCAGATCGTCCTCCGGGTCGAGCGCGATGCACTTGATGAGCACGCGGATGAGGCTGAAATAACGTCCCGTCCAGTCTGAACGATACTCGAATGTGCCGCCGAGGTCGTAGGGGCGGTAATCCGGGATGCTCTGGTATTCCGCCGGGATCTTGAGCGGACTGTCCTTGCGGACGGTCGGGCGGAGCTGGGCGTAGCGGACGGGACCGCCGGGCGTGCCGGGTTTCTGAAGCCATATCTTCGCGCCGTCTTCCGACAGCAGGAAATCGATGAAATCCTTTGCGGCGTCCGGGTTCGGCGCGCCGCGGAGCAACTGGACCGGGTCGGCGGTGACCGCGGTGCCGCCGCGCGGCATGACATATGCCAAAGTCGGCGCTCCGGTCGTAAGGCGGGACCAGTCGGCCTCGCTGAGCCCGTAGAAGTCGATGCAGACGCCCGCCGCCGCCTCGCCGGAGGAGACGTCGCGGACGACTTTGCCGGCGCTGTCGGCGATGGACCGCGCGTTGGCGGTGAGGAGCTTGACGCGGCGGAATCCCTCGAGCCATCCCTTTTCCGGCCCGAGCTCAGCCATTGCCTGCTGGAGGATCATTTCATAGCACGTGTTGATGGATCCTGACTTGGTCGGGTCGGCGAGCACGAGCGTGCCGAAAAAAGCGGGGGCTGTGAGGTCGATCCAGTTCTGCGGCGGTTCGACGCCGAGTTCGCGGATGCGGCTGAAATTGTAGGCGATGCCGAACGAGGACAGGCAGTAGCCGTAGTAGCGTCCCTGCGAATCGTAAATCTGTTCCCCGGCGAAATTCATGGGGATGACGTCGTCGGTGAACCACTCCGGGTGGCGCTCTTTCACGCCAGCGTCGACGGCATAGCCCATGGACGCGAATTTGCCCTGGTCGTAGGTGCCGCCGCCGAAGAAGAGGTCAATGCCGATGCCGATGTCGGATTCGAGGAAGAGCATCCGCACCGGGTTGTCGTCCGCCGTGAGCTTGGAGTCCTTGAATGCCGCCGCCGTCTCCTTGTTCCATTCCAGCCCGTTCTCAAGCGCGTACAGGCGGAACTCCGCCTCGAAACGGTCGTTGATGTACCGCACGATGTCGCTGGTGCCGCCGGGGCTGCGCCAGTCGATCATGACGTCGCGGCCGCGGTGCTCCTTGTACCATTCGCGGAACGCATGCTCGAACTCGTACTTGATCTGTTCCGAGTTCGGCGTGATGATGACGAGGCGTTCCTGCGCCGCCGGGCTCCAGTCCGCGGACGGCCTGAGCAAGAGGGGAAGGATGACGAGCAGGACAGGGACTGCCAGAACGAGCGCAAGGCGTTTCATGGGGTGCTTCCTCCGGCGGTCACCGGGCGTTTTCCGGCGGGAGGATCGCGATCGTCTCCGGCGGGATGGCGCAGACGACGGTCGCACCGACGGCGCGTTCCGGCGCGGCGGACTCGCTGGCGTGGAGCGTGAACCCGGACGCATCGAGCGTGAGCCCGGTCGTTTCTCCGAGGAACACGCTGTCCCGGATCACGCAGGGAACGGCGTTGACGGATGCCTCATCCGCGCCGGGGCGGACCGCTTCGGGCCGGACCATGAGCGTGCAGACGTCGCCGGACGCGGGCTGGACTGGCTGGCCGTCCAGGTGGACACGGAGTTTGCCGACGGGCGTTTCGAAGACTGCGAAGCCGTTTTCAAGCTCAAGGCATTTCGCCTCCAGGAAATCGGCGTCGCCGAGGAATGCCGCCGTGAATTTCGTCGCGGGGCGCAGGTACAGCGTGCGGGGCGCGTCCAGCTGGAGGATCACGCCGTCCTTCATGACTGCGATGCGGTCGCCCACGCTGAGCGCTTCGCGGCGGTCGTGCGTGACATAGAGCGCGGTGAGGCGGCGTTCCTTGCAGATGCGCCGGATCTCGGTGCGCATGAGGTCGCGGAGGCGGGCATCGAGGTTGGACAGGGGTTCGTCGAGGAGCAGGATGGAGCCCTTGAGCGCGAGTGCGCGGGCGAGTGCGACGCGCTGCTGCTGGCCGCCGGAAAGCTCGTTGACTTTGCGTTTCGCGAACTCGGACATGCCGACCACGGCGAGCATCTCGTCGACGGTCTTCCGGATCTCGTCGCGCGGGATCTTCTTGACCTTGAGGCCGAATTCGATGTTCTCGGCGACGTTCAGGTGTGGCCACAGGGCGTAGTTCTGGAACACCATCGGCGTGTTGCGGGATTCCGGGGGCAGGGCGGATACGTCGCGCCCGTCGAGGACGACGGAGCCGGCGTCCTGGCGGATGAGCCCGGCGACGATGCGCAGGAGCGTGGATTTGCCGCAGCCGGAAGGCCCGAGCAGGAACATGAGCTCACCGGCTTCGACGGAGAGGTCGATGCCCCGCAGTACTGGCGTCCCGCCGTAGGACTTCGAGACGCCTTTGATTTCAAGCATCGCCATAGCGGACCTCAGCGGAAGTTCTCGAATGTCAGGTCGTCGTCGCTGATGTCGATGAAGAAGAAGCCGAGCACGGCGTCCAGAATTTCGACCGGATGGATCGATACGTCCGCCTCGATCACGCCCGCCCCGAGCGAGCCGCCGATCTCCCAGAAGTCGATCGCGCCCTCTTTCGGCAGGAACGGCTCATCGGAGGGCGACACCAGGCCTTCCTGGTCCCACCAATATTCCCTGGCGAGCAGATAGGCGGGACGGTTTTCCATGTCCGTGGCTACGAAGGGGCCGATGCCGCTGTAGACGCCGTTTCTGCGCGCGAATCCGTACTGGCGGTTGCAATCCTTGATCATCTTCGCCGTGGCGGAGAATCCGCCGCCGATCTCCGCCGCGTGCGTGGCGCGGAGGCTGGCGTGAGCGGTCAGCCCGACTCCGAGATTGAGGGTGAAGACGTCCATGATGTCCAGGATGCGGTTTGGGAAATAAAGCGTGACCTTGTCCATCCACTGCGACTGCGCATGAACGGAAGCCGAGGCGCTGAACAGCATGCCGATGCCGAGCAGGATCGCCCCCAGGCGGTGTCTCGTGTGTCTCATAGCGAATTATCCTTATATGGTTGCGTTTTGAATCTGCGATCGGGAAACCAGGCGCGGCCGCGCCTGAATCACGCCTGCTTTGCGAAACGTTTTTCCCGGAAGAAAAAACGGAATCGCAAATAAAATCATAGAACAATATGCCCTTTTTGCGAAAAGTCAAGAAAAAAGCTTGACTTTCTCCCGAATTCCTGTATTTTATTAGTAGGTCAAGACCGTTTTCCCCTCCTGTTCTGCAACACAACCCCGGATTCCATTTTGCTTGCCCAAATCTTTTTTCTGATCGTTCTGGTCATCCTCAACGCCTTTTTCTCTGCCGCCGAAGTGGCGCTGATCTCGCTGAAACCCGTCACGGTGGAAGAACTGTCGAAGCGCGGGAAACGGGGGCGTATCCTCGGCCAGCTCTCCGCCGATTCGGGGCGGTTCCTCGCTACGGTCCAGATCGGCGTGACGCTCGCCGGTTTCCTCGCCAGCGCCTTCGCCTCCAACGCATTCTCCGATCCCCTGGCGCGATTCCTGGACAGGAAAGGCGGGCTGTCTCTGGAATCCATCGACCAGATCTGCGTGGTGGTGATCACCATCATCCTTTCGTACTTCTCTCTGGTCTTCGGCGAACTCGTGCCGAAGCAGATCGCGCTCCGGTACACTTCGGCGATCGCCCTGAACACCGCCATCCCCGTCCATATTCTCTCCCGCCTGACCGCGCCGCTGGTCTGGCTGCTGAACGCTTCCGTCAATCTCCTCATGAAGCCGTTCGGCCCGGCGGACGGCGGACAGAAAGTCACTGAGGAGGAGATCCGTTCGATCGTGAACATGGGCGAAAAGACCGGCCTTATCGCGCCCGACGAACGGCGCATCATCCAGAACGTCTTCGAGCTGGATGACATCACCTGCGGCGAGATCATGACGCGGCGCGGCGTGATCGCCTCGATCGAAGCGGGCGATTCCCCGGAGGCGATCGAACGGATCCTTGTTGAAAAAGGTTTTTCCGCCTATCCCGTGTGCCGTGGCGGCATCGACCAGGTCATCGGCATCCTCTATGCCGCGGACTATTTCCGATTCAAGCTCAAAAACGGCCAGTCCCCGCTTCCTGTTGCCGTGATGCGCAAGCCCCATTTCGTGCCGGAGGGCGCCACCGTGCTGCATGTGTTCCGAAACATGCGCCGAGGCGAGTTCGAGATCGCGGTGGTGCTGGATGAATTCGGCGGCACGGCGGGCGTTGTCACGCGCGACGACCTGCTGGAGGAACTCGTCGGTTCACTCCATCCCCTGAAGCCGGAGGAAACGCTCATCCATGTTTCCGGCTCCGTCTGGGAAACAGGCGGCCTCGTCCGCGTCGCCGAAGTCGAACGCGAGCTGAACCTGAAACTGCCGGAGGACGACCACCGTCCGGATACCATCGGCGGCCTCCTGATGGCGGAGCTCGACGACATCCCGAATCCGGGCGACACCGCCATGATCGACGGACTGCGTTTCACCGTGCTGGGCGTCGACGGGCACCGGATCACGCGCGCCCGCATCGAAATGCCGGAGTCCGCCCCGGATGGGACCTCTTCCTCGCCGGCGTGACGCCCGGGCGGAATGGCGGCAAAACGGAAAAGCCATTTAGTTTTTTATCGTTTTTTTCGGCAAAAATGCGGAAAATGACTTGTCTTTCCGCGATAGCGTGTTATATTTCCCTTTATGATTTATGTAATCTGAAACCACTTTGAAGGAAACAGCCATGGCAGATCCGACTTCCGATACTCCGATGGAAACCCCCGAGGACATCCGTCCGCGCGCCACCATCAAGCTCAAACCGATGACTCCTCCTGCGCCCGCGGCAGACGCCGCTCCCGCAGCCCCGGCCCCGGCTGCCGACGCACCCGCGGCTCCGGCAGCCGATGCGCCCGCGGCCGAGCCGGCGATCCATATCGCGCCGTCGTCCCAGGCTGTCCCCGGCATCAAGCAGACGATCCGGCTTCGTCCCCCGTCCGCCGCAGCGTCTTCCGATGCTTCCGAAGTGAAGCCCGCGATCAAGATCGTGCCGAAAGCCGCCGAGGCTCCGACCGGGATTCCGACCGCCAAGCCCGTGGAACCCGCGCCCGCCGAGGCTTCCAAGCAGACGATCCAGCTGAAGAAACCGGAATCCTCGACTTCGACGATCCAGCTGAAGAAGCCGGAATCCTCGACCCCGACGGTCCAGCTGAAGAAACCCGAATCCTCCGCTTCGACGATCCAGCTGAAGAAGCCGGAATCCTCGACCCCGACGGTCCAGCTGAAGAAGCCCGAACCCGCGGCTTCCGCCGAACCTGCAAAACGGCCCGGCGACGCGCCCATCCCGCCGGAACGCAAGTTGACGCTGAAGCTCAAGAGCCAGCCTTCCCAGCCGAAGGAGCTTCCGAAGAACATCATCCCCGGACTGAACATTCCGACCACGCCTCCGCCTGTTCACAAGGACGAAGAGCAGAAGCCCGAAGATGCCGCCGCCCAGCAGGCGCCGCATACTCCCGTGGCTGCACCCGTCGAGGTCCCGACTCCGGTCCCGGAAGCCGTTCCCGAGGACAAGAAGAAAAAAGGCAAGCTGCCGAAAGTGAAAAAGCAGAAAGCGCCGGTCACATCCGCCGACGAGCCGAACTGGTTCTTCCTCACGCTTTCCTGCCTCACGCTCATCGCGGTCTGCTTCATCGCCTATCTCCTCTTCGCGCAGTACATGAACATGTACGAGGAAATGCAGATCCCGATCCCGCAGTTCCTCATGCCGAAATGAGGCATCGGTCTCCCGTCTAAACGGCTGAATCAGATCATCCCGCCGCATCCGTGGTCCGCCCCGGGTGCGGTTTTTTCCTGCCGCCGTTTCCCGCCTGTTCCAAAATCTTGACCAGCAAATTTGACCACCTTGGAAAAAGAGCCGTCCGGCACGGTTTTTCCGGCTTGCGGGCTGGTTTTCCCGTTTGCTTCGGCTGGAGAACCGTGATATAGTAATTACGAAGAGGGGAGCGATCTCCTCTCCGGCATAAGCGGTCCTGGCCGGGAATCACGGAATCGGGGGAATTCCCGGACAGGATGAACGATTGCTGCTTGCCTGCATTTGGATCGCCGTCAAGGGGGCCGAATGCCGTTTTCGGGGGGAAACGGTTTTCGGAGACGGATATCCGGGGGGGATGCACGGCAGGGGATCGTTTTTCGCTTATGCCTTTTTTGTTTTTCCTCTCCTGAAATCCGTTTTCGCGCGAGCGTTTTGTGCGCGCATCCATTTTTGCGCGTTAATGTAACGCTTCGTTTCCGTTTTGTCACGTAAATAACACGTAAAAAACGCCTGTGCAGAATTGTTTCAAGTTGCAAACCGCCGGAAAGATGGTATTGTATGTCCGGGATGGAATCGTCCGCCGGTACGTTCTCGGACGATGCTGAGAAACAGTCCAGCGGCTGTCCCATGAAAGTCCCAGGTTATGCGCGGCATTCCTTGCTGTTTTAGTGGTCCCGCGCCTGCTGACGGTCGCGCACTTCGTGTTTGCTCCAAAAGCAATTGACAATCAGGAAAGGTTATAACGTATGAAACAGTTCGGAAAACGGTATGCCGGCATCATCCTCTGTGCCGGCTGCATGATCCTCGGCGCGGCTCAGCTGGACGCCCAGGCAGTCGCGGCAGGCAAGGGGAAGCCGGTCCTCCCCGGGCGCGTGGTGTCCAACCTGAACGCGGAATGGAAATTCAAGCTCGGCTCGGTCGAAAACGGCGAGGCGGTCGACCTCGACGACAGCCAGTGGGAGACGGCGCATGTCCCGCACTCGTTCAGCCTGCCGTACTTCCTCTCCGACCGGTTCTACACCGGCGACGGCTGGTACCGGAAGAAGATCCATATTTCCAACGTCGACTTCGTGATCCGGGACGGACAGATCGTTGCGGAGGAAAACAAGACCTACCGCTATTGCCTGGACTTCAAGGGCGTCTTCCAGGTCGCGGACGTGTATGTGAACGGCAAGCTCGCCGGGCATCACGAGGGCGGCTACACCGGGTTCGAGGTCGACTTCACAGACCAGATGGTGAACGGCGACAACGTGATCGCCGTGCGCGTGAACAACAACTGGAACCCCAGGATCGCGCCCCGCGCCGGCGAGCACACATTCTCCGGCGGCATTTACCGAGACGTCTCCCTCGTTGTGAAGCGCATCGTCCATGTGACCTGGTACGGCATGTCGATCACGACGCCGAAACTCGAGGATGGCGACACGTCCGTCCGCGTGGTCAACGAAATCCGCAACCAGTCGGACGATGAGCACACGGTCGACGTCGAGACTTCCATCTACGACCCGTCCGGCGCGCTCGTGGCGAAAGGCTCCAAAAAAGGCGTCGTGATGACCCCGAACGCCGTCATGGAGGTCGAGATCGTCACGCCTCAGGTGAAGGACGCGAAGCTCTGGTCGCCCGAGACCCCGAACCTGTACCGCGCCGAGACCACTGTGGTCGACGCGAAGACATCGCTTTTCTACGACCGTTTCTCCGACCAGTTCGGATTCCGCACCATCAAGTGGACCGCCGACAAGGGATTCTTTCTGAACGGCGAAAACCGCTATTTCCACGGCGCGAACGTGCATCAGGACCGCGCGGGCTGGGGCGACGCCGTCACGCACGCCGGATTCGAGCGCGACATCCGCTACATGAAAGAGGCCGGCTTCGACATCATCCGCGGCAGCCATTACCCGCATCACCCGGTGTTTGCCGAGCTCTGCGACCGCATCGGCATGATGTTCTGGTGCGAGAATTGCTTCTGGGGCACGACAGGCATGGGCGGCCCGAACATCTGGGGCGGCGCCAGCGCGTATCCCGTGGAGGAGGCCGACCAGATCCCGTTCGAGGAGTCCGTGATCCGCAGCCTGCGCGACATGATCCGCATCAACCGCAACCGCCCGTCCATCGTGTGCTGGAGCCTCTGCAACGAGGTCTTCTTCTCCGATAATCGCGTGCTGCCGAAAGTGCGCGACTTCCTGCAACGCCTCACGAAGATCGCCCATGACGCGGACCCGACCCGTCCTGCGGCGGTCGGCGGAGCCCAGCGCGGCCAGGTCGACCACTGCGGCGACATCGCCGGATACAACGGCGACGGCGAACGCATCCGCGAGTACCAGAATCCCGGCATCCCGAACGTCGTCAGCGAGTACGGCTCCAGCATCGAAGTCCGCCCCGGCAAGTTCGACGCGGGGTACGAGCGGTTCGGGCACATCACCGGCAAAAAGGAATACGCCTGGCGCAGCGGCGAGATCATCTGGTGCGGCATCGACCACGGCAGCATGGGCGGTCAGTTCGGCTGGATGGGCACGATGGACTATTTCCGCCTGCCCAAGCGCCGCTGGTATTACTACCGCGAGGTCTTCGGCGGCGTGAAAGCGCCTGAATGGCCTGTCGAGGGCGTCCCGGCAAAGGTCGTCCTGACCTCGGACAAGAACTCCATGTTCGCTGACGGTACCGACGACGTGCAGCTCATCGCCACGGTCGTGGACGCCGGGGGCAGGGAGCTCAGCAATTCCCCGGATGTCACGTTCCGTGTCGTTTCCGGTCCCGGCGAATTCCCCACCGGGCGCTCCATCACGTTCAAGAATGATTCCGATATCGCCATCCGCGACGGCAAGTGCTCCATCGACTTCCGTTCCTATTACAGCGGCACGACCGTCATCGAGGCGTCCTCGCCCGGGCTTGCGTCCACCCGCATCGAAATCGCTTCCACGCGCGGCCCCGGATTCATCCCCGGCCAGACTCCGGTCACGGAGAACCGGCCCTACGTCAAGTTCACCGGTGAGCTCGTCGGCACGAAACGGAGCGCCGAGCCGGTCAACATGGCGCTGGACAAGCCCACGCTGGCTTCCGAATCCGCTGTGGGACATTCCCCCACCTGCGCCGTCGACGGACGTACGGACACTTTCTTCCAGGCGGAATCCGCGGAGAACAGCTTCCTGCAGGTCACGCCCGAACGCATCGTGAAGCCGAAGTCCATCCGCCTCGTTTTCGCGAAAGAGGCCGCCTGGAATTTCGTGGTGGAATGCTCCGTGGACCAGGAGAACTGGACGCGCATCGCCGAGGTGGCGGGTGCGGAAGCATTCTCGGAAAAATCCATCCCGATGGACGGCAAGTTCGAAGGGCTTTTCTTCCGCGTCAGTTTCCGCCCGGCGCAGGGCGTTCCCGCGCCGGCCGTCTCCGAGTTCGAGATCATGCTCTGAGCTCGCAGCATAGAAAAGTTTTTTGCCAGCCAGCCCCCGAAGCCGTGAAGCTCCGGGGGTTGACTGCGTTTTAGAGGATGGATCTTCATTTTGCTTTGCTTTTCCTCAAAATGAGGCGAAAAAAAGAGCATGCCATGACGCGGTGAAACCGTCCGTCCCGGTCGGGGAAAGCCAGCCGTATCTTCTTTTCATACGGGAAAAGGGGGAGGGACTACGCTTTTTTGTACAGAATCGCGGAAAAAACGGAAAACAGTCGATTCTTTTTTGTTTTTCTACAATAATTGTAAAATGGGAATCGTTTAATATAAGATAACACCTCGTTCGTATTAACTCCATAACCGATCTTTCCTAACCAATCAAATCAAAGGAGATTCGTATGAAACACACATTCAACAAGATGCTGGCTTCCGGCTCGATCATCGCCGGATCCCTGCTCCTCGCGTCCGTTCTCTCCGCGCAGGCTCCTGCCGGTGGCGCACCCGCTGGCGGCGCAGCTCCTGCCGGTGGTGCTCCCGCAATGGGCGGCTTCGGCGGCGGCATGGGCGGCTTCGGCGGCGGCATGGGTGGCTTCGGCGGCATGGGCGGCTTCGGCGGCGGCGCACCCGCTGGCGGTGCAGCTCCCGGTGGCGCTCCTGCCGGCGGCGCTCCTGCAGGTGGCATGGGCGGCTTCGGTGGCATGGGCGGTTTCGGCGGCGGCGCACCTGGCGGTGCGGCTCCCGGCGGTGCTCCTGCCGGCGGCGCTCCTGCAGGTGGCATGGGCGGCTTCGGTGGCATGGGCGGCTTCGGCGGCATGGGCGGCTTCGGCGGCGGCGCACCTGGCGGTGCGGCTCCCGGCGGTGCTCCTGCCGGCGGCGCTCCTGCCGGTGGCATGGGCGGCTTCGGCGGCGGCATGGGCGGCTTCGGCGGCGGCATGGGCGGCTTCGGCGGCGGCATGGGCGGTATGCCCGGCGGTATGGGCGGCGGCCAAGGCGGCATGCCGAGAATGGGCGGCATGGGCGGCGGTATGCCGAGAATGGGCGGCATGGGCGGCCTGGGCGGCCAGCAGCGTGAAGCGAAGCCCGAGAAGAGAGAGAAGATGTCCTCCATCGCCTCTACCCGGACCGAGTTCCCCGACAACAAGTTCAAGGATATGCCGCAGGACTACACCAGTCCCAACGAGAAAGCCGGCAAGATCGTGTCTTTCAAGTACAAGACGCGCGACAACCAGACCGAAGGCAGCGCCGATGTCGAAAAGACTGCCCTCATCTATCTCCCCTACGGCTACGATGAGAAAGACACCAAGACCCAGTACAACATCCTGTACTTCATGCACGGCGGCGGCGGAAACGAAACCTCCTATTTCCGCGGCGAAGGCCAGAACAGCCAGATGAAGAACGTGTTTGACAACATGATCGCCAAGGGCGACATCAAGCCCCTCATCGTCGTCACGCCCACTTACAACGTGCCGTACAGCAGCGACATGAACAACACCAGCATGAACTTCTACATCGAGCTCGTGAAGGACCTGATTCCCGCTGTCGAAAAGCAGTATCACACCTACGCCAAGGACGTCACCGCGGACGGCATCCACGCCTCCAAGTGGCACCGCGCGTTCAGCGGATTCTCCATGGGCGGCGTCTGCACCTGGGGCGTCTTCGATCACTGCATCGACCAGATCGGCTGCTACATCCCGATCAGCGGCGACAGCTGGATCGCCGGCATGGGCAATGGCGAAGGGTCCGCGAAGTACCTCGCGGAAACGTTCACCCAGACCGGTTACAAGCCCACGGATTTCCGTGTCTACGCCGGCTGCGGCAGCCCCTCCGACATGGCGTACGGGAACCTGACTCCCCAGATCGATGCCATGAAGAAGCATACCGATATCTTCAAGTATTGCGACAACTTCAAGGACGGGAACCTCTATCAGTCCATCAGCGAAAAGAGCGGCCATGATAACACCACTATCATGAACACCCTCTACAACGGCCTCCCGAAGATGTTCGAGTAAGACCGTTATTCCCTCAGGTGCGAGCTGAAGATGTTTGCGCCTGAGCGAAGAGAAAGATTTCGCGCCGTTCGGGGCTTCGGTTCCGGCGGCGCGATTTTTTACGCTTTTTGGGGTGAAAGCAAGGCTTTTATGAATAAGCACTTAAAAAGCACATGATCTATGCTATAATAATCGGTGCAAATGATTTGCATAACAGGAGCCTTTTATGATTTCTACACAGACATCCAATCTTACCGTCCGCCTGGATGCCCAGATCAAAAAAGGACGCGGAAAAACTCTTCAACGACCTCGGAATGACCCTTTCCGGCGCCATCAACATTTTCCTTCGTCAGGCGATCGAGCACCAGGGGCTGCCGTTCCAGGTCAGGAAAGACCGTCCGAACCGGGAAACGCTCGCGGCTATGCGCGAGGCGATGGAACTGGAAAAAGATCTGAAAGCCAAAACGTTTTCATCCGTGAAAGAACTCATGGAAGATTTGGAAAAATGACTTATCGGCTATTACGCACGTCATAATTTCCACAGCAATATTTTCTGATTCCGGCGAGTGCCGGAGCGGAGGCGGGATCACGCCTCGTGGTAGCGGCGCATGGTGAGGCGCACCAGACAGGCGGTGAAGATGAAGAAGACCGCGCCCGCCACGAAGATGAAGCGGATGCCGAGATGCGCCACGATGGGGCCGCCCGCGAGCGGGGCGAGTCCGAGTCCGAGGCAGCGCATGGCGGACGCCCAGCCGAACATCTGCCCGCGGGAGCGTTCGTCGGTCTTTTTCGCAAGCCATATCTGCATGGCGGGGTCGATGCCGCTGCTCATGAAGATGGAGGCGAACCGCAGAATGAAGAGCGCGGCGAGCCCCCACACGAACGAGATCGCAAGCATGAATACTGCGGTCATCATGGCGGAAATGATGGCAAGCCGTCCGGGAGGGTAGTGGTCGGCGAGGTAGCCGAGCAGGAACCCGGACACGACGCCCGCGAGGCCGCAGAGCCCGGAAAGCGCGCCGGTGATCTTCGAGGCGCCCTCGATGCCGCCGTTCAGCTCCTGGACGAAGATCGGGACGAAAGAATTGTCGAACGAACGCGAGAACATCACCAGGCACATGATGAGCAGGATCGGCAGGAGATGGGCGATCTGCCCAGTTTCGGGGCGGAGCGCATGGAGCATGCCGCGGAATCCGGAGGCCTTGCCCTCCGGCGGCGTGTAGTATTCGTGGAAGAGGAAGAACACGGCGACGAACGACAGGACCATGCACAGCGCCGAGATTACGAACGCCGGCCGGTATCCTGCCATTTCCGCGACATATCCGCCCGCGAACGCGCCTGCGATGGTGCCGGAGAACATGGCGCTGTTCAGTGCGCCGAGCGCAAATCCGGTGTGTTCGCGCGGTGTCTGCGTGGAGACGAGCGCCTGCGAGGCGGACATGGTGCCGCAGAACGCGCCCTGGACGATTCGGAGCACGACAAGTTCGACCGGAGTCTGCGCCACGCTGATCAGGCCGATCGCCACGGCTCCGCCGATATAGGAGCGCAGGAGCATCTTCTTGCGTCCGTACCGGTCGCCGAGCGCGCCCCAGACGGGCGAGAAGAACATCATGGTGAGCGGGCAAGCCGCGCTGAACGCGGCGACCCAGTAGGCGAGCTCCACCTGGTCCGTGACGCCCATATCCTCCTGCATCAGGAAAGAGATGAATGGCAGCCCGAACGAAAACCCGATGGCGGACAGGAACTGCGCCGTCCAGATGACGCAGAGATGGCGTTTCCAGGTCGTTTGGATGAGGGCCTGCCGGTCGTCAGTAAGCTGGACGGACGCGTTGGTTTCGTCCGTCCCGTTGGATTGCCGATGGAGCATTGTTCCGCCTCTGTCAGCCCCTGCTTTCCCGTGCGGCCTCGAATGCCGCGAATGCATCCGGGAAAGGTGAGAGCGCGCGTTTCAGGATGCCGTGGATATGCGCGATGGCGACGCCGTAGTTGGTGAACGGCACGCCCTGTTCACGGCAGTGCAGGATGCGGGAAAGGACGGCGCGCCGGTTGAACGTGCAGGCTCCGCAGTGGAGCACCAGGTCGAACGGGGACAGGTCGTCCGGGAAATCAGCCCCGGCTGCCACCGTGAACTCGATGCCGTCGGCATGGCGGTATTCGCGAATCCAGCGCGGGAGCTTTTCGCGCCCGATGTCGTCGCCGATCGGGTGGTGCGTGCATGCCTCGGCCACGAGCACGCGCGAACCGTCGTGCAGCCGGTCGATCGCCGCGGCTCCGGCGGCGCATGCCGCCAGGTCGCCTTTCATGCGGGCGAGCAGGATGGAGAATGAAGTGAGCGGGATTTCCTGCGGTACGGACCGCGAGGCGATGCCGAATGCCTGCGAATCGGTCACGGCGAGCGCGGGCGGCGTCTTCAAGGCTGCGAGCATGTCCGCGATGCGGTGTTCGGTCACGCAGAGGCACAGGGCGTCGTGGTCGAGCGTGTCGCGTATCGCCTGGACCTCCGGCAGAATCATGCGGCCTTTCGGCGCCTCCTTGTCGATGGGCGTGATGAGCAGCACGGAATCGCCCGGGGCGATCAGGTCGCCGAGCATGGGGCGAGAGCCGAGGAATCCTTCCGGCGCGGCGTTCACGAGCGCGGCCCGGAGAGCGGCAAGTCCTGCGCCGGTGCGCGTGGAGACTGCGACGTGGGGGATCTTTTCGGCGTCGAGCCTGTCCGTGAGCTCGGGATCGGGCGCGGCGAGGTCGGCCTTGCTGAAGACAACGATCAGCGGCGTAGCGCGGCCGCGGAAGAGTCCGAGCACATCCTCCTCGGTTTCGCCCCAGCCGCCGTCGGTCACGAGGAGCGCCAGGTCGGTACGGTCGAAGACGCGGCGGCTTTTCTCGACGCGTTTGCCGCCGAGCGCGGTCGGGTCTTCGTCGAGGCCGGCCGTGTCGATGAAGAGGACGGGGCCGAGCGGGGGCAGTTCCATGGGCTTTTCGACCGGGTCCGTTGTGGTGCCGGGCACGTCGGAGACGATCACGACATCCTGTCCTGCGAGAGCGTTGAGGAGCGAGGATTTTCCGGCGTTGCGGCGGCCGAAGAAACCGATTTGGAGGCGGAGCCCCTTGGGAGTGTTCTGGATCATGGTTTAGCCGATGGTTGCGGGAAAGCGGTCATTTGTTTTCCGCTTTTTTCTTGACTGTTTCCGGCGAGACGTAAATGATCTCCGCGAGTGTGACACGTCCAAAGTTGTCGGGCTCCATGATGACGTTGACGACGATGTCTTCGAGGCCTTTCTTCAGCGGGATGGTTATGTCGTTCGTTGCCGATGTCTTCTTTTCATACGCCGTTTCGCCGTTGATGTAGACCGTGGCTTTCCCGGTCATCTTGACGAACGTGAGCGTGCCTCCGTTGGCCGTGATCTCCGGGGCGAGCTTGATGGTGTTGAAGAAGAGCACCCAATCCTTCGGCTTGAAGATGAGTTCGGCGCCGAGCTGTGCCGGAAGAAGCTTGTCGATCTCCTCGCGTGAATCTTTCGCGAGAGGTCCGGGCTTGGCAGAGGACGCCATGGAAACGCGCCAGCCGGGGACGGATACCTTGTCGCGGGACAGGCCGTCGATGACGGGGAGCCTCGTAGCGGTCGCTGCCTTGATCGTGCAGGAAGCGGACTTGATGCCTTCGCTTTTCGCCGTGACCACGATGGAGCCGGTTTTGCTGGAATTGGACTGGACGATGAGCTGCGCATAGCCGTTGAAGAGCGGCCTGGAATCGGCTTTCTCGCTGAGCGTGCATGTGGGATCGCCGTTGCCGACGCCGATGTTGCGCCCGGGGCCCGTGATCTCGAACTCGACGGGGATGTTCGCGTTCGGGACAACGCGGCCGGACGCGTCGACGGCGCAGACCGTGACCGGGACGGCGTCGTAGCAGTCCGCCTTGATCTCGGAGCGGTCGGGGATCAGCTTGAGGGCGACGGGTTTCCCCGTGGTTTCAACCTGCGCCCTCACGACTTCCTGGCCGCCCTTTTTGCCGAGCAGAAGCAGCGTGCCGGGTTCGTAGGGGACCTTCTGCGTCAGCATCTCGACGGGATCGACGGGGAACGAGCCGAGGTTCTTGCCGTTCAAAATGAACGAGACTTCTTCGACGTTTGTGGCGCAGAAGACGTCGATCTCCTGTCCCTCTTCGCCGGAGAGGTTCCAGTGCGGCGCCACATGGAGAACGGGTTTGTCAAGCCACTGCGCCTGGCGGATGTAGAACGCGGTCTTCGGGAATCCGCAGAGGTCCATGCAGCCGAAATAGCTGCTGTTCGCGGGGAACTTGTTGTTGTAGGGAGTGGGTTCGCCATGATAGTCGAATCCGGTCCAGACGAACGTGCCGGCGAGGAACGACCGTTTCTTGACGGTTTCCCAGTCCTTGCGGTGGGTGGTGCCCCAGCTGGCGGCTTCCGTGTCGTACGAGGTGCATGTGAGCTTCTCGGGATCCGTGGCGAATTCGCCTCGGGTCTCAAATGCGCTGGCTCCTTCGGTGAGGACGACGGGGACGCTCGGATAGGTCTCATGGAACTGGTCGATCTGATCGTACTGGTAGTTGAAACCGACGACGTCGAGGACGTTTCTGGCGCTCTCTTTCGAGAAGAAACCTCCGTTCATGGCGGCGAGCACGGGGCGCGTCGTATCTTCCTCTTTGATCGCGCTGACGAGGGCGCGGGCGATCTCCTGTCCGCGGTATTCTCCCTGCAGAGGCTCTTCGTTGAAGATGCTCCAGGCGATCACGCACGGGTGGTTCCGGTCGCGCCGGACCATGGCACGGGCGTAATCCAGCCACTCTTCGCCGGGATTGAACGTGCGGTTTTCGTCGATGACGAGGAGCCCGTATTTGTCGCAAAGGTCGAGGAGGTTTTCGCTCGGGGGGTTGTGGGCGCAGCGGTAGGCGTTCGCCCCCATTTCCTTGAGCTTCCTGATGCGGAATTCCTCAATGGAGGCGGGGACTGCCGCGCCGACGCCGGCATGGTCCTGATGATTGCAGACGCCTTTGATCTTGAAAGACTTCCCGTTGAGGGTGAAGCCGTTGGAAAAGTCGAATTTGACGACGCGGAATCCGAAGTTGACGGATTTCTTGTCGTAGGTGCGCGACTGGTTTTTGAGCGTGACGTTGAGCTTGTAGAGCGACGGAGTGCTCGGCGACCAGGTTTGAGGCGAGGGGACGCGAATCGAGTACGGCACTTTCAGCGTCTGGTTCGCCGGCACGGACGGGAGGAGGCGCCTGGAATCAAGCTTCCTGCCGTCGGGCTCGATGATGTCGAGGTCGAGGAGCGGCGAAACTTCCACCGAGGTCCCATTGACGATTTCGACATAGCCGTTCACGTTCCAGCCGTCGATCTTGACTTCCGGGTTGACCAGGATGCCGTTTTCGGTGGCGATGTGGACCTTGTCGCTCACGATGAGCTTGACGTCGCGGTAGATCCCGGCTCCCTCATACCACCAGCCTTCGAATACGCTGGCGTTGACCTCGACCGCGATCAGGTTGTCGCTGCCGTACACCAGCATGGGAGTGATGTCGATGGTGACGGTGTTGTAACTGCTGAAGTTGTGGTGGAAAAGGGTCTGGTTGACCCAGAACGTCGCGTGGCCGGCGACGCCGCCGAACTGGATTTCCACGCATTTGCCTTTCCAGTTGGACGGCACGAAGAAGCGCTTGCGGTAGTAGCCCCAGCCGCGTTTTCGGTAACCCTGTTCGCCGTTCTCCTCGGGGAAGAACCCGTCTTCGACCGCCCAGTCGTGCGGCAGGGTGACGGACTGGAAATCCTTGTCGTCGAACTGCGTAGCGGTAAACGGCCAGACTGCGTCGGCTGTGGCGGCTTTCGCGCCCGCCCAGATGGATTTGTGTTCCTTGTATTCTTTCGGTGCGAGCTGCTGCTCCGAATGCAGGAACAGCCAGCCCGGATTGAAGTCGTAGACGTCGGCCGCTCCGCCCGTCCCGGCGAGCAGAACGAGGAAAAGGAATATGCAGAGGATTTCAGAAACAGTCTTATTCGCTTTCATAGGCTGGCCTTTCATTGGATGTCCCGTCCGGAAAGAGGGGGATGATTGAACAGGAAAAACTGACGCCGAACTGCAATATTAATAATATAGCACGCCGCGTGACGGAATCAACCCCCGCGCCGTGAAAAACGCGCGGGAATTCTGTCCTTGCGGCGGATTCGGAACGACCGGAACGTCAGAAAGAAACGTTGATGTCTCCGGAAATCGCGGTCGGATGCGGGATGAGCTTCAGCCCCACGGAATTCTGCCAGTCCTGGTCCCAGGAGTTGAGCATTAGCGGATCGGTCGGAGGACCGAAAGGATTCAGGTCGATCACGATGATCTCGTCTTTCGAGGTGAAATAGATGTCGATCACGAGGTCGGGATCGGGGAGCACCCAGAAGTTCTTGTCGATGAAGTCGACCGCGAGCGTCCAGTATTTCTCCCGCATTTTCTCCAGCCGAGGATAGTGGCGCGTCAGCCAGTACTGGCTCATGGCGCGCAGTTTGCCGTTCTTCACGAACAGGCGGAACTCGCGGGCGGAGTCCATGCGGCGGAAAGGGCGGACGCAGAGGGCGGAGACCGCGCCGTTCATCGCCGCGTTCCGCACTTTCGCGCTCTGCGTCAGGAAATACCAGGCGCTGGTGGCGGAACGGACCGCGCCGTTCTTCTCCTCGAACCTGACCGTATCGGTCGGGGCGACGAGATCGGTCCCCACGAAACGCGTGAACGGGAACTTGTTCATGGCGCTGGCGAGGCGGTCGATGACGCCCTTGGCGATGCCGGAGTCCGTGTCTCCGGTCTGGAGCGCCTGGATTTCAATATCCATCAGAAAAACGAAGTTTGTGGGCAGGGAGTAAACGGAAAGGCGCGGATACCAGTTCTGGATCCGGCAGTGTTCATATTTGGCGTCCATGGTGTCCGTCTCCTTGGGGTTGGACGGTTAAAAGTCGGAATCGTCGAAATCGTCGTCTTTCCGCTCGGGCTGCGGGCAGATTTTCTTCATGACCGCCCGGAATGCGAAGAGCTGGTAGACGAAAAAGATGATGACGAAGAGGATTTGGAATGAAAGATACCTGCCTCCGCCAGCCGCATCGAAGAGCGTGGCGAAGATCTGGGCGGGGAACGTGGAATAGAGCATGATCGTCAGGACGTTCCGGAATACGAGGCCCTTCGGCAGGGTGGAGGCGCGCAGATACTGCACCAGCGACACCAGCAGGATGATCAGGCCGGTTTCCAGCAGGTTCCGCCCGAACGTCGTCAGCAGGATGACCGCCGTCAGCATGGAGAGCGCGAAATGCGCGGCCTGGGAGCCCGTGGTCAGGATCGGCGGCGGTTCCGCTTTCTGTTCGGCGGCGGATTCCGTCTGGGGGGCGCAGAAGCGTTCCCTGAGCGTTTCCGCGAGGCCGGGCCCGGAATAAAGCTCCCACCAGGGAGAGACGGGGGACAGGGCGGCTTCAGCCTTTCCGTCCTGCTTTCCCTCGGCGAGCCAGGCATACAGAGAGGACGCCGAGAGCAGGCTCGCGCTGAAAATGTCTTCGCCTTTCCAGTTGACCATGGACCAGGAGGCGAGGCCGCCCGGGAGAATGATGACGCCGAGGTCGGATGTGCGGTCCGCGTTGAAGTCCGCGCGGTCGAACGTGGTCCCGGGGAAGTATTCCAGCGTGATATAAGGCAGTTTCAGGCGGCGCGGGACGTCCGGGTCTTTCTGGAACGAGAGGGTTTCGGGGGTCGCGACAAACGCACCGATCTCCTCGTCGAGAGCCTTCCCCGCCCGCTCGAAAGCGCTGCGCTGGACGAACGTCCCGACGACCGATGCCAGGATAGCGCAGAGGACAGTCAGCAGGAAGAACCGCCAGATGGCGCGCGCCGGCGAGGTGTCGTAAATCTCGGTCATGACCTGCGTTCCCGCGCAGAGGCGAAGCGTGGCGGTGAGGAAGCCGGGTTTCCGCCCGGCGGCGTCTGTCCCGGGTTGCGGCATGGTCAGACAAGCCTCCTGACTTTGAATCCGCGGGGGGCGTTGCGCTTGATGAGCTTGTCCACCCGTTTGGAAATGGCCGGGTAGGCATCCGGATCGACTTTCTGGACGAACACGATGCCGTCGAGGTGGTCGAGCTCGTGCTGGACGACGCGTGCGAGCAGGCCGCCGCATTCGAGGACGAAATCCGAGCCGTCCAGGAGCATGGACTTGAGCACGACGGAGTCGCTGCGCATGACGCGCCCGTAGATCTCCGGCACGCTCAGGCAGCCTTCCTCGAACGGGCAGACGTTCCCGGAGTACGAGACGATCTCCGGGTTGATCAGCGTAATGGGCATCAGGGGGAGGAGCTTCTTTTCGCCGGGCGAATGGACCGGAAGCTCGTTGCCGTCCTCGTCGGTCGGCGGATCAATGTCGATGGTCACGATGCGGCTGAGCAGTCCGACCTGGTTTCCGGCGAGGCCGATCCCGTGTGCCTTGTACATGATGCGGAGCATGGCCTCGGAAATCTGTTCCGTCTCCTCGGTGATCTGTTCGACCGGCTTGGCTTTCGCGGCCAGGATCGGATCGCCGAGCAGGCGGAGCCTGAGTTTGTCGACTGGGATGTTCATGCGGCCTCCTGGTCGTGATTACGCGGTGGCGGCGAGGGCTGCGCGGATGCGGCGGGCGCATTCGGCGACGCCGATGCAGACGACTGTTTCGTAGATGCTGGCGCCGACCGTGACGCCGCAGACGGCGACGCGGACCGGCTGGTTGAGCGCGAACTGGGAGAGCCCGTCGGCAGTTTCGATGGCGCGGAGCGCGTCCTCGATTGCTTTCGGGGCGTTTTCGGGGAGGGAGTCGAACGCCTCTGCGGCTTTCGCGAGGGCTGTACGCATGGGGTCCGGGGTGAGGAACTTCTTCACGCCCTTCGGGTCGTAGTCGACCGGGACGGCGAAGAAATAGGTCCAGGATGCCAGGTCGGTCATGAGCTTCGTGCGGGTCTGCATCAGGTCCGCCACGGCGTCGAATTTCGCGTGGTCGACGGATTCCCGCCACGGATACGCCGCGGCGAAGTCCCATGCGCGCTCGCGGAAGACCGCCGGGTCAAGCGCGGCGATGTACTGTCCGTTCAGGTTCGCCATCTTCACGGCGTCGAACTGAGCGGGCGAATGCTGGGCGCGCGCGAGGTCGAACGCCTCAATGAGCTCCTGACGCGACATTTTCTCACGGTTGTCGCCGGAGGACCAGCCGAGGAGCGTCAGGTAGTTGAACAGGGCTTCGGGGAGCACGCCCTTGTCGCGGAAATCGCCGACGAACGCGTCGCCGTCGCGCTTGCTGTAGGGCTTGCCCTGGGCGTTCACGATCATCGGCAGGTGGGCGTAGGAGGGGACTTTCGCCCCGAGCGTCTGGAACATGAAAAGGTGGCGGTAAGTGTTTTCCACATGGTCGTCGCCGCGCACGATGAGCGTGATGTCCTGCGTGATGTCGTCGCAGACGTTCGCGAGGTGGAAGACCGGGCTGCCGTCGCTGCGGACGATGATGAAGTCGCGCATGCTGTCGAGCGGCTTGGAAAGATGCCCTTTCACCATGTCGTCGTAGAAGACTTCGCGGCGGACGAACGTCATGGACGAGGCGTTTGCGACAGTCTCGGACGCGCCGTTCAGGATGGCGTCGAGTTTGTCGTCCGTGAGGCTGAAGAGCGTCTGCCCGGCGGCGTCGAGGACAGCCAGGTCCTTGAATCCGGCGAGGCACGCCTGGTTTTCGACGGGCTTCCCTTTCGGCGAGAGCGTCGTGAATTTCAGCCCGCCGCCGGAAACGGTGACTTCCGTGCCGGGCGCGAGCGTGAGCGAGGCAGGTCCGACCGTGCGAACGAACGGGAAGCCGTCGCAGCGGACGGGAATCCGGAAGAGGATCGGAGACTGCTCCGCCGCGGGGTCAAGCGGATAGGCATGCCCGGCGGCCTGAAGCTGTTTCGCGGCGTCGAGGTGGTGCTGCGCCTGCGTGGTCTGGTAAAGGACCTCCTCGTCGTAGTCGAGGCCGAGCCAATCCATGCATTCGAGGAGCGTGTCGATCGCCTCTTTCGTGGAGCGTTCAAGGTCCGTGTCTTCGATTCTGAGAATGAACTTGCCGCCCATGTGGCGGGCGGCAAGCCAGTTGAAGATCGCGGTGCGGATGTTTCCGATGTGGACCTGCCCGGTGGGCGAGGGTGCGAATCTGAGTCTGTGCTGCATGAGGAAAAGATGCGGGCCTGTGCGGCCCGCGTATTGATTTGTTTCGGATTGAGTAGGAAAGGACGGGATCAGTTGGCGTTCGTGGCGGCGAGGATCTGCGCCTTGGCGTTGTGCATGCTGACGACTGCCTGGGCGAGGAAAGTCTCGGCGTTGACGAATTCGCGCTGGACTTCGTTCACACGCGTGATGGCGCAGTTGCCGGCTTCGTATTCGTCATCGACCAGGTCGCGCATCTTTCGGACGGCCTCGAGGTTCTTCTGGTAGAGCTTGACGGTCTTGAGGCTGACGATGTAGTTTTCGTAAGCGGTGCGGACGTCGTTGATCACGGTGATCCACTGGTCTGCGAGCTGGTATTCAGCCTGTTCCATCGCGGCCTGGGAGGCGCGCATGTTGAAGAACGTGCTGCCGCCGGAGAAGAGGTCCCAGGAGACGTTGACACCGGTGGAGAACGTGCTGTAGCGGTTTCTGGTGATGCCGCGGTGCTGCGTGTAGGTGTCGTAGTGGTAGGGGCTGTAGTGCGTGGCGGAGTTGGTGTAGCCGAGGCTGAGGTTGGCGGTGACGGTCGGGCCGAACGCCGCGATGCTGGAGTAGTAGCTGAACTTGGAGGCTTCGAGCGCTTCGCGGAGAGCTTTCAGGTCGGGACGGTTGGAAAGGGCGGCGTCGAGGTAGACGCTCTCGTCGGCGAGCATTTCGCCGTCGGAGGCAAGCTGTTCGGGGAATTCGATGTCGTCGGGGATGGTCCCCTCCGTGAGGCCCATGAGCGCGGCGAGCGCGTATTTCGCGGAGGCGAACGAGTAGTTCGCGGTGTAGAGGTTGCTCTCGGCGTTGTTATAGTTGACCTTGAAGTTGAGGACGTCGGAAAGCGTGGAGGCGCCGACGCCGTACTTGAGTTCGGTTTCCTTGAGGAGCTGGCGGTTGTAGCGCATGTCTTCCAGGGCGATGTTGCGCTGCGCCTTTGCCAGCATCACGGTGTTGTAGGCGTAGGCGACGTTCTGGAGGAGCAGGCGGCGGGCGTCCTGTTCGATCTGTTCGGTCTGTTTCCAGCTGTGGCGAGCCGCCAGGAGGTTCATTTCACGCTGGAAGCTGTCGAAGACGAGCAGGGATGCGCTCATGGAGGGGGAGAGGGAGTAGGTCTTGTAGCTGGCTCCGGCGTCCTCCGTGTATCCGCGATAGTGATTGGAATTCATGCCGAAAGAGGCAGTGACGGTGGGCAGATAGTACGCGAACCTGCGGTAGTACTGGGCGCGAGCCTGGGAGACGGCGAAATAACGGCTCTTGAAGCTCGGATTGTTCTGGATCGCGATGGTCTGCGCCTCGTCGAGGGTCAGGAGCTTGAGCCCGGCGGGGAGCTTCTGGTGTTCTTCCGCCGTGATCTCGGTGTATTTGTCCTTGGAGATGGCGGCAGGCGGTTTCGCCACGTTGCAAGCAGTCAGGGCAGCGAGGAGAACCGCGGAAATGACGGTTGCGCTCAAAACTTTAATCTTCATGGTATCTTGACGCCTTTCGATGGTGTGAAATGTTTTATAAACGAACTAATACACCTAAATATACATCATCGCCGGAGAATATTCAAATGTTTCTCCTAAGAAAAACTGATTTTTTCAGTGATAAGCCGGAAAATAACGGGAAAATGGCATTTCAGCGGGGAAAAGCCTAATTCATAACGGAATAAACTTGCAAAAAGGAGGCGATGGGATATATTATCCTCAAAACCTCATTTTTCTACAGCAAGAGCCTGTCCCCATGAAGAAAACCAGTGAATTGACGATTTCCGCAGTCATTGCGGGGATCTCCGCCGTCCTGCTCCTTTGCGCCTGCCTGTCTGTCGTTTCGTCCGTGCCTTATTCGAGCCTGTCGCCGTGGGGCATCTGGGTCTTCGGCGTCTCCGCCGGGGCAGGATTCTGCGCCATGCTCTGCGCCCGCAACTACGGCGTCCTGATCGGCGTGGTCGTGCCGGGATTGCTCCTGGCTGTCCTCGGCCTGCACTGGGCGACGACCGGAGGCGACGTGAAACGCGGCCTGGCGCTCGCGATGGCGTCCGCGGGCTTCTGGGTGTTCCTGTGGACCGGATCGCAGATGCTGGCGACGGCGCTTCGGGTGCGTTTCGGGGCCGGTCCGGGCAGGGCGGTGTTTGCCGGCGCGGCGGTCCTGCTGATGCTGTCGAAAGCCGCGGCTATGTTGACGGGCAAGTACGGCGCGGACGGCGTGCGGACGCTTGAGATCGTTCTGGCTGTCTGGCTGTTCGCCCTGCTGGTCTGGCGGCCGTCGCTGGCACTGCGGTCGCTCGGATTGATCCTGTCGCATACGCTGTACCGCATTCGCGTCGACCGGATCGAAAACTACCCGGACGCGGGGCCTGTCCTGCTCGTGGCGAACCATATTTCGTTTCTGGATTTCATCTTCATCCTGTGCCTGAAGCCGCGCCGCGTGACGTTCATGGTGGACGAGGCATTCTACCGTTTCCCCGGCCTGCACCTGTTTTTCCGCTGGAGCAAGGCGCTGGAGGTGCCGCGCCGGATGAACCGCGCGAAAATGCGGAAGCTGATCGAGGCGACGCACGGGATCCTGAGCCGGGGCGGGGCCGTCTGCGTATTTCCCGAGGGCGCGATCTCCCCGAACGGCATCACGCACGCGTTCCGTTCGGGCCTGCTCCGTCTGATGCCGTCGCCGGACATCCCGGTGGTCCCCGTGCGGCTCGGGCTGCATTGGGGAAGCCTGCTGACGATCTACAACGGGAAGCTGCGGTTCATCAAGCCGCGCCTGCTGCCGATCCCGGGCACGATCATCATCGGGGAGCCGATCCCGCCGCAATGGAACGGGTTCCGCATCTGGCAGCGGATCCAGGAACTTGGCGCCGAGGCGGAGATGAAGCCTGTGCGCGGGGAGAAGACGGTCCATTACCGGTATCTGCGCCGCTCGCTCCAGCATCCGTTCGAAAGCACGTTCAAGGACGCCGACGCGCCGAAAGGCCTGTCGAACTTCGCCATGCTCGCGCAGTCGATCATCATCAGCCGGAAGCTGAGGAAGATCCTGGCGGAGCGCGGCGACGACGGGCAGTTCGTCGGCGTGCTGCTGCCGAACAAGGCCGTGTCCGTGGCGTCGCTCCTGGGCGTGATGTTCGCCGACCGGACGCCCGCGATCCTGAACTACACGGCGGGCGACGCCGTGATGCAGTCCATGTACGACCGGGCGAAATTGAAGACGGTCGTCACGAGCCGCCTGTTTCTGAGCAAACTGAAGAAGCCGGTCCGGGATGAAATGATCTTCCTGGAGGACCTGCCGAAGCTCGTCACGAAAGGGGACAAGCTCCTCGCCGCCGTCCAGATCGCGCTTTTCCCGCATCAGCTCCTCATCCGCGTGGTATCGCCGCGCTACGGCACGGACCTCACGCACCCGGCGGCGCTGCTTTTCTCCAGCGGGTCCACGGGCATGCCGAAAGGCATCCTGCTGTCGCATCATAACATCACCGCGAACATCTGGAGTTTCTGGCGGCAGCTGAACTGGCTGTACGGCACGGAACGCATCCTCGGGAACCTGCCGCTTTTTCACGCGTTCGGACTGATGGTCGGGCTGTGCTTCCCCGGCGTCACGGGCACGAAAGTCACGCTGGTGGCGAATCCGCTGGACGGCAACGGCGTCTGCAAGGCGGTCCGGGACGACAAGGTCACGATGCTCATTTCCACGCCGACGTTCCTCCAGACATACATGCGCTGCTGCAAGCCGGGCGATTTCGATTCCCTGCGCATGATGGTGACCGGGGCGGAAAAGCTCCAGAAACGCCTTGCCGATTCGTTCCGCGAACTGACCGGACTCAGCATCATCGAGGGCTACGGCTGCACCGAGATGTCGCCTATCGTGTCCCTGAACCTGCCGAAAGATTTCCTGGCAGTCGGTCGCGAGGCGGGGCCGGACGGCAGCATCGGCGTCGCGATGCCTGGCATCGCCGCCCGCATCGTGGACGTCGACACGGGCGAACTCCTCGACGCGGGGAAAGAAGGGCTGCTCCAGCTCAAGTCTGCGTCCGTCATGCTCGGCTACCTGGACGATCCCGATGCCACCGCCGCCGCCATGACCGCGGACGGCTGGTACAACACCAACGACGTGGCTTCCATGGACCGCGACGGCTATATCCGCATCACGGGCCGTCTTTCCCGGTTCAGCAAGATCGGCGGCGAAATGGTGCCGCACGAGCTGATCGAAAACCGCCTGGAGGAGTTCTACGGCATCGAGGGCAAGGTGGCAGTGTCCGCCCGCCCCGATCCGAAGCGCGGCGAACAGCTCATCGTCTTCTACGCTGCGGATTGCGGGCTCGATCCCGTCGACGCCGGAAACCGGCTCCGGGATTCCGGCCTGCCGAATCTTTGGGTGCCGCGTCCGGACAGCTTCTTCCCGCTGGAGAAGATACCGTTCCTCGGAAACGGCAAAAAGGACCTGAAAAAGCTTCGCGAACTGGCCGCGGAAGCCGGGCGGTGAACCGGCGCCGCCGGATGCGCGGATAAAACGGCGCGTTTTCCCGTTTTTTTCAGGAAACGGGCTTGTTTTTTCGGAATAACGGAGTATCTTTCTATGATTCAGCTCCGCGGAGAGAACAGCCCATGCCGACACAGGAAATCATCGTCAAATATCTTTTCTACCTTTTGGATTTCGCCATTATCTGGGCGATGATCTACTGGGTGCTGTATTTCCTGCGCGGCACACGCAGCGCCAACGTGCTGTTCGGCGTGATCGCCATGTTCCTGCTCGCCACGCTCGCCGTGAGCTACATCGAACGACTCACGGTGCTCCGCTACCTCCTGAAAGAGGGCCTGATGCCGGTCCTCGGCATCGCCATCCTCGTGATCTTCCAGCCGGAATTCCGGCGGGCATTCGCGCAGGCGGGCAGCATCTTCGTGTCGAACCGGACGGGGAAGGAGACGATCGACCAGGTGGTCGAGGCCGCGGCACAGCTTTCCACCACCCGGACCGGCGCGATCATCGTGTTCGAACGGAACATCGGGCTCACCGACACCACGCGTTCGGCGGTTTCGCTGGACGCCCGCGTGGATTCCCTGCTGCTCCAGTCCATTTTCTATCCGAATTCTCCCCTGCACGATTGTGCGGTGGTGATCGGCAAGAACAACCGCATTGTCGCCGCCCATGCCGTGCTGCCGCTGGCGGAGGAGGATTTCTTCGTGAACGGCAAACGCCTCGGCACGCGGCACCGCGCCGCGGTCGGCATTTCGCAGGAGACGGACGCCGTCGCCGTGGTCGTCTCCGAGGAGACCGGCCTGATCAGCATCGCGAAGAAAGGCCGCCTGATCCGCAGCCTGAAACCCGAGGAGCTTAGGTTCCAGCTGAGCATGATCCTGCTTGACCGGAAGTCGCTCTGGAAACGCTTCAAGAAGACCGAACTGAACATGAAAGCCCTTGCCGAGATTGACGACGAAGGCGGAAAGGGCGGCGACCTGTGAGCGTGATCGTGAAATTCTGGAACGGCGTCATCCTGCCGCATGTGCCGCACATCATCCGGCACGATTTCTGGCGCAAGATCTTCGCCATGGTCTTCGCCGGACTGCTGACATGGTACGCGCACGAGAACATCAAGGCGCAGATGGAGCTGGTCCCCGCTTCTTTCAAGAAAGTCCCGGTCAAGTTCGTCGCGGTCGAGGACGGCGTCACGCTCATCCCGCGCGAAGTTTCCGTCGATATCTCGGTTGAGATTCCCAAGGACACGAAGAACCTGAAGAACACGGATTTCTATGTGGAATGCCCCGTGACGAAATACCAGGTCGAGGAGAACCAGCCGGTCGAGCTCAAGTCCGAAATGGTGAAGACCAATGTGCCCATCGAAACGCTGAACGTGAAGACGTTCAACCCCGACATGCTGCCGCTGGACATCGACATCATGGCGACCAAGACCGTCCCCGTGCATCCCGTGTACGATCCCGGCGAACTGATGGAGGGCTACCAGGCTTCCGTCGTCCCCCCGGACAAGCCCGTCACGATCCGCGGCCCGGAAAAGCACCTCGCGACCGTCGGATTCATCGAGACCGAAAAGATCCCGCTGGCGAACGTCACCAAGAGCTTCTCCCGCCAGGTGGACCTGGTGCCGCCGTATGAGAAGAACGTCGAGATCCTGTCCGGCAAGGTGAAGATCGAGGTCGAGGTCGAGAAGAACAAGCCGCGCGCCTTCGACAGCGTCCCCATCCAGGTCCTTTTCGGCAGGACCGGGGCAAACGCCCTGACCATCGCGAAGATCCAGCCCGAATCCGTGACCGTCCTGGTCGACAGCGTGCCGGACATTTCCCAGACGCAGGTCCATCCGTTCCTGGATCTGTCGGACGTGACGAAGCCGGGCGTCTACACCGTCGACATCAAATGCTGGTCCGACAATGACCGCATCAAGGTCGTCGAGGTCATTCCGGCACAGGCCACGGTAACGCTGGAGCCCGTCGCCCCCGCTTCCTCGAAATAGGAAGCCATTCCCCGGAACAGGTCCCCCATGAACGAACCGATGAAGCCCCGTTATACTCCGGCGGAGGAAATCTGCAATTCCGCCTCGCACGCCCTCGGTGCCATCCTTGCCGTCTGCAGCACGTGCCTGCTTGTCCTGAACTCTCCCTCGACATCGTTTGCCGTCGCCGCCGTGGTCTACGGCTTAGCCGTCTTCTCCATGTTCCTGACTTCGGCTTTGTACCACGCCGTCCGCGATCCCGGGGCGAAAGCCGTGATCCGCAAATTCGACCATGCGATGATCTACTTCGCCATCGCGGGCACCTACGTTCCCATCCTGAACGCAGTCACGTCGCCCCGTGAAAGCCTGGTCTGGTACTGCGGGCTTGGTCTTTGCGTGCTGGTCGGAGCGGCATCCTCCTTCATCACGCTCAAGCACAAATATGTGACCACCGCCGTGTACCTTGTCATGGGGTGGGCGTCTCTCCTGCTTCTGCGGAACCTGTGGCGCTCGGCGGAACCTGTCACAACGTATCTCCTGATCGGAGGCGGCGTGGCGTATTCCATCGGCGCCGCGCTTTATCTGCTGAAAAAGCGATTCATGCACGCGGTATTCCACGTCTTTGTCCTCGGCGGCGCCGCGCTCCAGTATCTGTCGATACGGACCTTTTATTGCTGAGCCGGTCCCCGCTGCCGCGGGAGCCTTTCCAGCGGATCCCTTTCCCTCCGTGCAAAGCGGAGATCCCTTTTTTTTCGGGGAAAATGCAGTAATTTGCCGCTTCCGTGTTAAGATTCCGGCGGGGACGTGCAATATAAAGTATTGAAATCCCCGGTTTTAAGGTCCGGGGACCAATGCCAGAACGAACGAAAGGAATCTCCGATGTCCACTCCGACACCCCCCACCGACCGCCATTTCACCTTGATCAAACGCGATATCGTGCGTCACCTGACTCGGCAATTCCACCTTACCAGAGCGGAAGCGGAAGCCATGTTCCTGTCCATCCTGGAGCTGATGTCCGGGCACCTGGTCTCCGGAGGGCGGATCGAACTGAGGGGCTTCGGCGTGTTCGAGGTCAAAGACTGCCGCGGCTGCATCGGGCGCAATCCGCGCAAGCCGCGTGAAAGTTTCCGTGTCCCTGACCACAAGACCGTCCGCTTCAAGGTCGGAAAATACCTGCGGGCGCGCCTGAACCAGAAGTGACTGGCGACGGGAACGGCCGCCCCGGGTGTTTCGAGGTTTTTCCCCGGGCGTTCGTTTCCTGAATTTGCCTGAGAGCGGCTTTCCGCTCAGCCCTTTTCTTCCGACTTGGTCTCGTTCCAGAGTTCGTCGAGACGTTCGGGCGTGGTGTCGTCGACGGTTTTTCCCTCGGCAGCGAGCTTCGCTTCGACGGCGCGGTAACGGCGGTCGAACTTGTCGGAGGCGCGGTTCACGACGTCCTCGCAGTTTTCACCGCGGAACCGCAGGAGGTTGACGACGGCGAACACCAGGTCGGCGGCCTCGTCGTTGATCCTGTTCCGGTCGCCGGTCCTGTAAGCGGCTTCCAGCTCTGCCATTTCCTCGCGGATCTTGTCGAGGATGCCGGATTCCTCACGCCAGTCGAATCCGTGCTTGGCGGCTTTCTTCTGGAGCTTTTCCGCCCGGAGGACAGCGGGGAGGTTGCGCGGCACGCCGTCGAGCGCGGACTTGCGGTAGTCGTCGTGCTCGGTCTTCTTGATCTTCTCCCAGTTCACGAGCACCTGCGCGGAGTTGTCCACGTGCACGTCGCCGAAGACGTGCGGATGGCGGCGGATCATCTTGTCGGAGATGCCGCGGGCGACGTCTTCGAGCGTGAATGCGCCACGTTCCTCCGCCATGACGCTGTTCATGACGACCTGCATCAGGATGTCGCCGAGCTCCTCGCACATTTCGGCGTCGGACTTGTGGTCGACGGCGTCGAGGTATTCCGCCGCCTCGCCGACGAGGCATTTCTTGAGGGATTCATGGGTCTGTTCGCGGTCCCACGGGCACCCGTCGGGCGCGCGAAGACGGCGCATGACGCCGACGAGGCGTTCCATTTCGGACATGTTCATTTGGTCAAAGCTCCATGGCCGGGGGCGGAAGCTCCGCGCGTTCCCGGCGTTTTCTGTAGTAATGGTAAAGCGTTATCTGGGCGCGTTCGGATTCGTGCGGGAGCGTGCCCGAGGTGTGCGTGTAACGGTTTTCGCCGAGCAGGCGGCGTCCTTTCCTGCGGTCGTGTAGCACGGTGAAGAGGATCACGTCCAGTTCGTCCTGCAAGGCGGGCGTTTCGACGGGGACCAGTATTTCCACGCGGCGGGAGAGGTTGCGCGGCATGAGGTCGGCGCTGCCGATGAAGTATTCGGGCGCGCCGCCGTTGCCGAACCGGTAAATGCGGGAATGTTCCAGGAAACGGTCCACGATGCTGACGACGCGGATGTTTGCCGCGGCTTCGGGCGGGAGGGACGGCGGGTTCAGGGCGCAGATGCCCCGGACCATCAGGTCGATGCGGACGCCGCGTTTCGCTGCTGCATAGAGGTGCTCGATGATCTCCGGGTCCTGCAGCCCGTTGAGCTTCATGGTGATGCTGCCTGGATGCGCGCGGGTGGAAAGGGCGGCCTCGCGGTCGATCATGGCGGTGATGCGCTCGCGCATGTTGTACGGCGCGGCCAGAATCTTCCGCCAGGCGTCGGGCGCGGAGAGCCCGGTGATGGCGTGGAAGAGCGAGGAAACGTCGTCCGCCAGCGCGTCGTCGCAGGAGAAAAGCCCGATATCGGTATACTGCTTCACCGTGGCGCAGTTGTAGTTCCCGGTCGGCAGATGCAGATAGCGCCGCACCTCGTCCCCCTCGCGGCGGACGATGAGGAGCATCTTCGCGTGGACCTTGGTCTTCGGCACGCCGTACACCACGTGCGCCCCGGCGTCGGCGAGCTCGCGCGACAGGCGGATGTTGTTCTCCTCGTCGAACCGCGCCATGATCTCGAAGAAGACGGTGACCTGCTTGCCCGCCTGTGCGGCGCGGATGAGCTCCTGGACGACCGGCGGGTCCTGTCCCACGCGGTACAGTGTCTGCTTGATCGCGATCACGTCCGGGTCGTCCGCCGCCTCGGAAAGCAGCCGGATCACCGGGTCGAACGACTCGTAAGGGACGTGCAGGAAGAACGGCCCCTCGAGGCGGATGGAGTCGAACATGGAGCGGTCCGCCGGACAATGGGGCGAGGGCAGGGGCGGCAGCGGCGGGTCGAGCAGGTCCGCATGGCCGGGGAGCTTCGTCAGCTCCATCAGGCAGCGCAGGTCGACGGATCCCCGGACGGTGAAATGTTCGTCCGCGGTCACGCCGAGCGTCTTCATCAGGAATGCTTTCGCCTCGGCGGACATGGCGGCGGACGTTTCCAGCCGCACGATGGTCCGTTTGCCGCGTTTCCGCAGGATCGCCTGCATTTCCGCGAGCAGGTCGCCCGTGTCCTCGTCCGGGGTCAGGTCGCGGTCGCGCGTGACGCGGAACGCCGCGCATTCGAGGACTTCGCAGCCCGGGAAGAACTCCGGCGCTTTCGCGGCGACCAGTTCCTCCAGCGGCAGGAGCAGGAATTCGCCCGGCGCGTCGAGGGACTCGAAATGGAGGAATCTGCCGGAGCGCGTCGGCACCTGCATGAAAGCCGTGCGGATCCCCTCCGGGCCGGGGCACCTGACGCGGATCAGCAGTTCCAGCGCGAGTCCTGGCACCTGCGGCGGCTCCGAATCGGGGTCGACGGCAATCGGCGTGAGGACGGACCGGTATTCGCGTTCGAAGAGCGCGGCGGCTTCCTCCCTGCATTCCCTCGGCAGACCGTCCCACGGCACGATGCGGATGCCGTGCGCGGCCAGGGCGGGTTTCAGGTCGCGTTCCCAGCTCGCGTACTGCCGCGCCGTCAGGGCGCGGATGCGCCGCAGCAGCCGCTGGCGGAGTTCGTGCGGGGAAAAATAATAGCGGCCGCCGAAACGGGCGACCGCATCGGGTGCGTGCCGGGCGAGCCCGGCGATGCGCACCATGAAGAATTCATCCAGGTTGCCGCTGAAGATCGAAAGGAACTTGGCGCGTTCCAGCAGGGGGACGGATGCGTCCATGGCTTCCTCCAGGACGCGGGCGTTGAACGAAAGCCACGAGTCGTCCCGGAGGAGAATGGGCGGATGTCTGTCCTCAGCCGGAGAAGCCATGTCCGGACCGGAAGCGGCGGAGTTGGATCAGTAGCGTTTCTGGGCGCTGCGCGCCAGGACGCGCAGACGGAGCGCGTTCAGCTTGATGAAGCCGGCGGCGTCCTTGTGGTCGTAGACGTCGTCCTTCTCGAATGTGGACAGGTTGTCATCGTAGAGGCTGAACGGCGAACGGCGGCCGGTCACGTGGCAGGCGCCCTTGAAGAGCTTCACGCGGACTTCACCGGTCACGAACTTCTGGCTTTCTGTGATGGCGGCCTGGAGCATTTCGCGTTCGGGCGCGTACCAGAAGCCGTTGTAGATCAGGCGGGCGTAGGTCGGGATGAAGCTGTCGCGCAGGAACATGACCTCGCGGTCCATCGTGATCTCCTCAAGGCCGCGGTGCGCGGTGTAGAGGATGGTGCCGCCGGGGGTCTCGTACACGCCGCGGGACTTCATGCCCACGAAACGGTTCTCGACGATGTCGACGCGGCCGACCGCGTGCTTCGAGCCGAGCTCATTCAGCTTGCGCATGATGTTCGCGGGGGAGAGCGCTTCGCCGTTGACTTTCACCGGGACGCCCTTTTCGAACTCGATGATCACGTCTTCCGGCTGGTCCGCGGCCTGGGAAAGCGGCTTCGTCATCACGGAGATGTCCTCCGGGCATTCCTGCCACGGATCCTCCAGGATGCCGCCCTCGAACGAGATGTGCAGGAGGTTGCGGTCCATGGAGTACGGTTTCTTCAGCGTGCTGGAGACGGGGATGTTGTTCTGGTGGGCGTACTCGATCATTTCGGAACGGGAGCGGAAATGCCAGTTCGGATCGCGCCAGGCGGCGATGATCTTGATGGACGGGTCGATGGCGTTCGCGTTGATCTCGAAACGGACCTGGTCGTTGCCCTTGCCGGTCGCGCCGTGGCAGATGGCGTCGGCGCCCTCGGCCTTGGCGACCTCGACGAGGCGCTTGGCGATGAGCGGGCGGGCGATGGAGGTGCCGAGCAGGTAGTTGCCCTCGTAGATGGCGTTCGCCTGCATCATCGGGAAGATGAAATCGCGGGCGAATTCCTCGGTGAGGTCTTCCACGTAGCACTTGGTCGCGCCGGTGTTGATGCACTTCTGCTCGACTCCGGACGTCTCTTCGGCCTGGCCGACGTCGGCGCAGTAGCCGATGACTTCGGCGTTGTAGGTTTCCTTGACCCATTTCACGATGACGGAGGTGTCGAGACCTCCGGAATAGGCGACTACGACTTTCATGGGGTAAACTCCTCAAAGGTTGTTGGTTGGTCGGAAAAAACTTATCCTATCAATATAATTGTTTTCCGCGCATTTTTCAACCGCGTTTTATGAAAAAAGGGGAGGACAAGTCCTCCACTGAAGCTGTGCCGTACTACGCGACGGCACATTACACTTCCTGTGCGCGGCTCCGCTCGCGCACACGCGGAGTGGACTGATACAGTGCTCACAGGGGATTTCCCGCCTCAAAACCGGACGGGATGAGAAAAAAAGGACATATGAGTCTTATGTGACCTATTATTTGGAGGCGCTTATGCGCCTCAGGGAACTCGCCGATGCGAGTTCGACATATCCGCTACGCTCAGACACGAAGATGGCGGATTACGGTTTCAGGCGGATGGATGCGCTGTCCGGGAAGAACGGCGTGTCGGCGATCACGAGGAACGTCGTCTCCTTGTTCTCGACGTCGAAGTGGAAAGAGAACGTCCTGCCGATGACGGACGAGGTGATGGCGGAGCCGGGCGTGAGCGGGAGGAGGTTCATGTTCACGGATTCCGGCTCGAGCTTTTCGGGGAAGATGTATTCGAGCACCCACGGTCCCTTGCTGTAGACGCGGAAATAATGCACGTAGAGCCCGCCGACCGGGATGGACGCGGTGCGGGAGAAGAGGTCGACGCCGTTTCGGGAGAGCAGCGAGATATCGGTGAACGGGAAGACGGTGGTCTTCGGGGAGAGCTGGAACGTGGCGTCGCGGAACGTCTTCGGATCGCCGCCGAGGGAGACCACGGCATCTTTCGCTTTCTTCGCGGGGTCGGAGACCGCGACTTCGGAGCGGAACTGCTTGCGGGTGATGTCCCAGAAAATGGTGGTGGCGGCGGAGAGGTTCGCGGTTTTCGCGGCGGTCTCGACGATGGCGGCCACGGGGTCGACCACGCAGCCGGAGACGGGATCCAGCACAAGCTCGCGCGTGGAGGAGATCAGCGGCTCAAGCATCTTCTCGGCGGCTTCCTTGAACGCTGCCGGAGTCGGGGATTTCAGCGAATCGGCGAGCGTGACGACCGTGGCGGCGTCGGCATCCGAACGGGGCGTCTGCTCGAACGTCAGGCCGAGCATCTTCACGTCGCGCGCGGAGACGACCTGGAAACGGCGTTCCATCTCGGCGACGGACTGCTCCAGGATGGCAAGCTTCTCCTGCAAATCCTTGTTCTCCGTCTCGGACTTGGCCGCGGCTGCGGCGCTGTCCTCCAGAAGCTTTTCCTTTTCGGCGCGTTCCAGCGCCAGAAGTTTTTCCTTTTCGGCACGTTCCTTGCTCAGGAGCAGTTCCGTGTCGGATTTGTCCCGGCCGAGCTCGTCGCACATCCTTGCCGTTTTCTGCCTGCGCCGCGTTTCTCCGAGCGTAATCAGGAGAAGGACTATGAGAAGAACAATGTAAATCAGGTGGAACAGATAACGTTTCATGTTCGGAAGCCTTTCATGTTTGCGGAGGAAGAAGGGACTGGCCGCAGTCGACCGGGAGGACCGCCCCCGTGACGGACGGCGCCGAGGCGAGGAAGACGACCGCGCGGGCGACGTCCTCCGGCGAAACTTGGCGTTTGAGCGGGAGCGTGCCGGGTGTGCGTTTCATTCCTGCTTCGCCGAGTTCGCGCGGCGCGAAGACAGGACCGGGCGCGACGGCGTTCACGCGGACATGCGGCGCGAGCTCAAGCGCAAGGGTTTTCGTGTCGCGGAGCAGGGCGGCTTTTGCGGCCGCGTAGGGCGTGGCGGGAGCGGAACCGGACAGCACGGCGGCGTCCAGGATGTTGACTGCGGAGAATTCGCGCCCGTCGGGACGGTGCGCGGAAAAAAGCCGGATGAGCTCGCGCGGGGCAAGATGGTTCACCGCCTCCTGCCGGTCGAGCTCGGACCGAGGCGCGTCCCCGCGAATCCACATCGCGGCGTTGTTCACGAGGAAGTCGACCGGGCCGAGTGTTTCCGCCATGCGGCGCACGGCATCGGGATCGGCGAGGTCGCAGGAAAAGGTTTCGTGGTGGAGCGGAGCGGGGCAGGGGGGCAGCGAGGCGGCAAGTTCCGCCGCCTCTTCTTTCGACTGACAATAATGGACGATGACGGCTGCGCCGCGTTCGGCAAAAGCGCGCGCGATGACTGCGCCGAGCCTTTGCGCCGCGCCGGTGATCAGCACACGTCTGCCTCCGAGTCCGGTCATCGTTACAGCGTCCTCTTCCATTCCTCCGCCTGCTGTTGCGCGGCGAGTTCGTCGAGCAGTTCGCGGATGCGCTGCTTGACCTGGTCGAACGACGCGTCGTTCATGGCGCTGATGGGGATGACCTCGAGCCCGTCCTCGGCGTTCAGGATGAAGTCGTCGATGGCGTCCTGGTTTTCCACGAGGTCGGTCTTGTTCGCCAGGACGATCTTCGCGCGGGAGCTCAGTCCCTCCATGTATGCCTCCAGCTCGTTCTTGAGGACGCGTACGTCGTCGTTCGGGTCGCGTCCGTCCACGCCGCCGAGGTCGACGAGGTAGATCAGGAGCTTGGTGCGCTCGATGTGGCGCAGGAAATAGTGCCCGAGGCCGCGGTTGAGGTGCGCGCCGTCGATGAGCCCGGGGATGTCCGCGACCGTGACCTTGCGGAAGTCAGGATACTCCATGACGCCGATGACGGGGTGCAGCGTAGTGAACGGGTAGGCGGCGACCTTGGGATGTGCGTTGGAAATGCGGCTGAGGAGCGTGGACTTCCCGGCGTTCGGGTAGCCCACGAGCGCGACGTCGGCGATGAGCTTGAGCTCAAGTCCGAGCTCGATCGGTTCGGTCGTTTCGCCGGGCTCGTGTTCGCGCGGGGCGCGGTTCGACGGCGTGGCGAAGCGCGCGTTGCCGCGTCCGCCGCGTCCGCCTTTCGCGATGACGACTTCCGCTCCCGCCTCGTCGATGTCCGCGAGGACGTCGCCGGTCTCCTTGTTGCGGATGATGGTACCGAGCGGGACTTTGATCACGAGGTTTCGGCCGCGGCGTCCGTGCATGTCCTTGCTGCGTCCGTCGCCGCCGTTTTCCGCCGTGAAGTGGCGGTTGAAAACGAAATCGGAGAGCGTGAGCTCGCCGGTGGACGCCACGAAGACGACGTCGCCGCCGTCGCCGCCGTCGCCGCCGTTGGGTCCGCCTTTCGGGACGAACGCCTCGCGGCGGAAGCTGCAGCAACCGTTGCCGCCGTTTCCGGCTTTCACTGTGATTTCAGCGCGATCTACAAACATCAGCGGGCTCCTGAAAGAAATGGCGCGGCACGTTCCGTGGCTGTCACCTCGGACACTGCGCCGACATTACAAAAACACCCCGGCAGACGACAGCGTACACCGGGGCGGGAGGATACAAAAAAGAAGAAAGAGGAACGCCTGGCATTACGCCTGGGCGGCGGCATCCACGGGGATGGACTCCGCAACGGGGATGATTTCCACGGATCTCTGGGCTTTTTTGTTGAATTTGACGTGACCATCGCAGAGGGCGAAGATGGTGAAATCGCGGCCGAGGCCGACGTTCTTGCCCGGATGGATGTGCGTACCGCACTGTCTGACGATGATGCTGCCCGCGGTGACGAACTGACCGCCGTAGGCTTTGACTCCACGCATTTTCGGTTTGCTGTCGCGGCCGTTGCGGCTGCTGGACTGGCCTTTTTTATGTGCCATTTTTCGATCTCCAAATTATATAAGGTTGATTTTCAAATACAAGAGACAGGATATTAATATACTGCCTCGTGACGGAAAGTCAAGCCGGAATCATGATTTTGTTTGGAAAAATCTCGGTTTTCTGCTCATCTTTTCCTGTGAGCGCCGATGGAAAGTCGCTGGATGTCGCTGTCAGCGGCGCCGGATCCGGAAAGGAATATCCCCTTGGAACCGCCGTTGAAAGATGTTTTGCCGCGCTCCGACGAAAGAAAACGTTTTCCGTATGGAACCTCTTGACATTTATTATATGTAAAGTTATATTAGTTTATGCCATATTAATAAAAAACATGCAGCCATGAAAGGTCTTTCCCATGCCAGGCGATATCAACATCGGAAATAATGTAAGCAGTACCGGATTGTCGATCAGCTCAGGAACCATTAACGTCTCGTCCGGCGGCGTGGCGATCGATGCGACGGTCATGGGGGAAGAGCATCATTACACCGGCACCATGTACGTCTATGCCGGGGGCATAGCGACCAATACCACGGTCGGTCCCAACGGCCAGCTCGTCATTTATGCTAACGGCACGGCGACGGGGATCAAGGAAAGCGGCGGATGCGTCGTCCTGGAGGACGGAGTCTCCGCTACTTTCGCGAAGAACATATTTTCCGGGAGAGTGCCCTGGATGGGCATCGCCACGGTTCATTCCGGCACGACGTCATACAGAACGACCATCGCTTCCGGCGGTACCATGTACGTCTATTCGGGCGGCCTCGCGAGCAGCGCCACGGTCACGAACAGAGGCAGCATGTATATTTCGTCCGGCGGGATCGTATCCGACGTCGATATCTTCTACAGCGGCTTCCTGAACATCTCGTCCGGCGGCACGGCGAAGAGCCTCATCGTCAACGAATACGGCAGCGTTTACGTCGAATCCGGCGCGACAGTGCGGGACGTCGTTCTCGACTCCGGCGTTCTCACGGTATCATCGGGCGCCGTTGTTTCGGACCTCACGTTATATAGCGGCGGCACGCTTCGCGTCGCAAGCGGCGGGAAAGTCGAAAACCTCACGAGCAAAGGCAAAGGCGGCACGATCGAGGCCGCGGATGGCGCGATCATCACCTACAAGGGGAGCAAGGCGAGCAGCTCGGCCTCGCTGGTGAAATCCCCGGACTGCGACAACGGCAAGGACAACTACCTGTATTCCGCAAAGCAGTCGCCGACGCTGAACACGAACGTCTACAGCTCCATTGCGGAGTATATCACCGCTCCGGGCAGCGTCCTGATGGACGGCAAAGGCATCTCCCATGAGGGCAAGAGCAACTACGTCGGGTACGGCGACGAGGTTGATTTCCTGAAGATCAGGCTGACCAATGCCGCACAGCTGGTCTTCACTCTGGAAGCCACAGGCCCCGCTAAGCTCACGCTCTGGAGCCTGAGTTTCTCCGGGGTGGACAAGAAGGGCGATTCCAAATACACCATGAAAGCGCTTGAAACCGTTACGGTCAAGAAAGGCCAGACCACTGCCTCCGGCACGTTGAAAAAAGCACCTCTGCTTTCCCAGAATTATGAGTATTACATCTCCGTGGAGGCCACGGACGTGAAAAAGGGCGGAGACGTCTACTACAATGTGATCGTGAACAATGACAGCGTGTTCTATTCCAAAGGCAAGAGCTTCGATGACAGCTGGTATGATTTCTCCGCGAAAAACTACGACGGGAAAGGGCACCTCGGGACATTGACCGGGAAGAAAAAGAACCTGTACGAGGACTGGGTCGGGTACGGTGACACCGTCGACTACCGCAAATTCACGCTCGCCAGCGCCGCCAAGCTGAGCTTCACGGTCACTGCGACGGAAGGAGTGACTTTTTCCATCTGCATGCCCGTCGTCAAGTCGAGCGACGGATCCACCACCGTATACAACACGAAATATTTGCAGACCGCCAAGCTCAAAAAACGGCGCGGCGACGACGGCTATGCCGCCCACACGGACGGCATCATGCTGGAAGCCGGCGACTATTATCTGTGCGTGGAATCCGCCAATCCGAAGAAAGGCGGAAACGCCGATTACACCGTCGAGCTGGATACGGAGGCAAGCGCGTTCTTCACGAAGGGCAACAACTCCGACGACTGGAACGATCTGGCGGAAAAGGGCGCTGCGGGAAAGGTCGGCAGCGTCGGCGTGCTGGACGGCAAAAAGGAAACTGTCCTCGAGGACTGGGTCGGATTCGGCGACGCGGTCGACTACAAGAAATTCACTCTCGCCAGCGCGGCGACAGTCGACTTCGCTTTTATCTCCGGTGATGCCAGCAAATTCTCCGTCTGCAAGCTTGAAACCAAGGAGAGCAAGAAAGGCGGCACCACGTATTCCTTGAAAGACCTGCTGTCCGTCAAAGCCAAGCAATACGGCGAACATGATTATTTCGCACTGACCAAAACGATCCTGCTGGAGGCGGGCGATTATTATTTCTGCGTGGAGTCGACCAATGCGCAGAAAGGCGGAAACGCCGATTACACCGTCAACCTGGATGTGGACACAAGCGTGTTCTTTACGAAGGGCAACAACGCCGACGACTGGGGCGACATGAAGGAAAAAGGCGCGGCCGGAAAGGTCGTCAAGTTCGGCGCGATCACCGACAAGACCGTGTTGGTCCTGAACGACTGGGTCGGATACGGCGACGCCGTGGACTACAGACAGTTCACGGTCAATGCCGATGCGAGCCTGCGGTTCGAGCTCTTCACCAGTGACCAGGCGAAATTCACCATCTATCAGCTCGACAGCAAGACGGACAAGAAAGGCGTCACGACATACTCCCTGAAAGCGCTACAGACCACCAAGCTCCACGCACACGAATTGTTGCAGACCAAGAGCCTCAGGCTGAAAGCGGGCGAGTATTATTTCTGCATGGAGTCCACCAATGCAGGCAAGGGCGGAAACGCCGAATATGAAATCGACATCTGCGAGTTCTCCTCCTTGCCGCAGAAAGGCAAAAACGCTTCCGCACTGACCGAAGCGGCGGAACCCAACGGCTGGGAGCCCGCTGCCGGTTCCGGCAGTGCGCAGGATTCTGTCCTTGCGGAAACCTCTCCCGGCTCCGGGAGCGTGACGCTCGGCGGCGTCGGGCTTGCTGACCTGGTGATGTCCGGCGTGGAAGACGTGAGCGCTTCCCCGATCCCCGTGAGCGTATCCGAAGACATTTTCGACGGTCTCGCCCTGGACCCCGGGCCGTTCGCTACCTCGGGCGCCGCTCCCACCGACAACCCTGCCGGCTCTTCGCAGGACGATGCGCTGCTTCAGCAGGCGGGAGGCCTGCTTGCCTGACGGATAAGCCCTCTACAAAGAATTGAATCCCCGGCTTCGGAAACGCGCGTTCCGGCTGAGGGCAAAAGAAACGGCGGCCCGCTTCAACTGGTGAAGCGGACCGCCGATGTTTTTGTGGCGGGAACGCGAGATTACGGTTCGCGTGCGGATTCGTCAAGAGCCTTGACGAACGGGTTGATGATGTAGTTGATGACGGTGCGGTCGCCGACCTTGATCTCGGCGTTGACGGTCATGCCGGGGCGAATTTTCGCGCCCTTTGCCCAGCCGCGGAAATCGCCGGGCTCGAGCAGGATGCGCGCCTGGTAGGTCGCGCCGCGCGCCATTTTGCTGAGGCGTCCGCCTGCGTCGCTGGTCATGCTGTCGTCCGACATCATCCGTTCATTGCCGGTGAACGCGTCTTCGGAGATGTAGGTAATCTTGCCGTCGCGCGTGCCGCACTGCTGGAAAGGATAGGTGTCGAACTTGACGCGGCAGGTCTGGCCGATGCGGACCCAGCTGATGTCCTTGGCGGGGATGTTGACCTCGACTTCGATCTCATCGCTGAGCGGGATCAGGGTGATCAGGGATTCCGCCTCGCGGACCGCGGAGCCTTCCTGGAACGGCGCGATCTCGTGGACGACGGCGTCGCAGGGGGCACGGAGTTCGGTGTACTGGACCAGGCGCGTGGTCTGGACGACCTGCTGTTCCAGGGAGCTGATGTTGCGGTCGACGTCGACGAGCTCTTCATAGATCTGGCGGCGCCAGTCGCTGATGAAAGATTCGCGTTCGGCTTTCACCGACTTGATCGCCTGCTCGTTTTCGACGATGGAGACCTTTTGCTGGTCGACGGAGATGGCGGTTTCGATGACCTGGACCTGGATGTTCAGGTAGTCGCGGAGGCTGACCACTCGGGTGTCTTCAAAGCCTTTCATCATGGCTTCGATTTCGTCGAGCTTGCCCTTTCTGGCCTCGAACTTCTCCATGGAAATGTGGAGCTGGTCGAGCGTCTTCTGGTAGCGCGCCGTGGTGGCTTCGTAGGAGAGGAGCCTGCTGTTGTAGGAGCTCTTGCGGGCCTCGAACGCGTTGTGCTGGAGGATTTCGAACGTGTTCGGTTTCTCGGGGAGCGGATACGGCTTGTCGTAGCCGTTGATCTCCGCCTGGAGACGGTCGCGGTGCGCCTTGAACGCGGTGAGCTGTTCGGAGATGCGCTCCAGTTCGGCCTTGTTGCTGGTCTGGTCGAAGGTGAAGAGCAGGTCGCCTTCTTTCACGGTGTCGCCGGTGCGGACGTGAACGGTCTGAATGGTCGCGCGTTCGAACGGCTTCATGACGATGTTCGGGCGTTCGGTGACGACCTTGCCGGGCGCGACGACGACCTTGTCGACGTGGGCGTAGCATGCCCAGACGATGAAGCCGATGACGAGGAAGATGATGATGTACCAGATGATGTGGAGCGGAACCGGCGGCGCATGGGTTTCCAGCATGATGGCGTCGGGCTGGAAATCCTGCGCGGATTTCATGCTCTTGACGGGCAGATTATTCGTAGTGTTATTGCTCATCTTCGTTAAACCCCATTTGCTGTTTCCAGAAGTCTGCGTAGATACCGCCCTGTTCCAGCAGTTCCTTGTGCGTGCCCTGCTCGATCAGGTCGCCGTGGTCCATGACCACGATCCTGTCGGCGCGGCAGAGAACGGAGAGGCGGTGGGAAATGATGAACACGGTGCGGTTTCTGGCGATCATGTTCAGGTTCTTCCGGACCATGGTCTCGCTTTCCGGGTCGAGTGCGCTGGTGGCTTCGTCGAAAATGAGGAAGCGCGGGTTCGGGAGAAGCGCACGCGCGATGGCGAGGCGCTGGCGCTGTCCGCCGGACAGGTTGGAGGCGTTTTCCTCGAGGAGCGAGTCGTAACCGCGGCTCATCTTCTGGATGAATTCGTCGGCGCCGGCGAGACGCGCGGCGTAGATGATCTCCTCCATGGTGGCGTCTTTCTTCGTGAGGGACAGGTTCTCGCGGACGGTGCCGTAGAAGAAGTAGTTGTCCTGAAGCACGATGCCGATGGCGGAACGGAGCGAGGCGCGGTCGATTTCGCGGATGTCGATGCCGTCGTACTTGATGATGCCGGTCTGGAGCGGATAAAGGCCCTGGATGAGCTTGGTAAGCGTGGTCTTGCCGGAACCGGAACGACCGACGAGGCCGATGGTGGAACCGGGCGAGATGTGGAGATTGAAGTCCTTGATGACCATCGGGGTGTCCGGCGAGTACCGGAAGTTCACGTTCTCGATGGAGAGCTCGCCCTGGAGCTGGTGGTGGAGCGAGCCGCCGACCTGTTCCTGCGGGCAGTTCATGACGACGCCGAGCATTCGGACGGAGAGGAGCGTCTGCTGGTATTCGTGGACGAGTCCGACGATGTGGACCAGCGGTCCGGTGACGCGTCCGGAGAGCATCTGGAACGCGATGAGCTTGCCGACGGTGAGGTCGCCGGAGAAGACGGCAAGCGCGCCGATCCAGATGATGGCGATGAACATGAGCTTTTCGATGAGGCCGGAGAGCGTCTTTGCCGTGATGGAGATCTGCGCCACGCGGAAATAGCGCGTGATCGCGAACGCCGCTGTGTCGTTCCACTTGCGCTGCTGCGTGGGCTCGAGCGCGAGGGACTTCACGGTGCGGATGCCGTGGATGGTTTCAACGAGCATCGCCTGGCGCTTGCCTTCCGCCATGTACAGCTCTTCGAGGCGGTGCTGGAACGGCTTGATGAGGACCGCGATGACCACCGCCATCATGAACGTGAAGAGCAGCACGACACCGGTCAGGATCGGGCTGTAGATGAAGAGGAACGGCAGGAAGACGAGCAGCGAGAGGAGTTCCAATGCGGTGTAGAACAGGCTGCCGGACAGGAACGAACGGATGCGCTCGGTCTGCTGCATGTGCTTGATGAGCACGCCGGACGAGATGCGCTCGTAGAAGTCGACCGGGAGGCTGAGCAGACGCGCGAACGTCTTCACTGCCAGACGGATGTCGATGCGGTTCGTGGCGTAGAGCAGGAAGTACTTTTCAAGGTATTCCAGGATGGCGTTGATGCAGAGCATGATCGTGACGCCGACGCCGATGGTCTGGAGCGTTGTGATGCCCTCGTTCACCAGCACCTTGTCGACCACGATCTGGAAGAACAGCGGGACGACCAGCCCGATGGCGCTGATCGCCAGGATCGCGATGGCGACCTGTGCCAGAAGAGTCCTCTGCCGGAAGAATTCCGGGATGAACCACCGCAGGCCGAACTGCTGGTTCTCGTCGACGATGGAATAATGTTTCTTCACGAGGACGATGCGGCCGGTGTACTTCTCCTGCCAGTCTTCCTCGTTCAGGAAGATGATGGTCGGACGGTGTCCGTCGGCGGCGTAGGGGTCCCAGATGGCGACCTGCTGGACGAGCTTCGGCTCTTCCGGGGCGGGCTGCTGTTCTTTCTGTTCCTCGGGCTCGGGGTCGGCGCCGGGCACGACCTCATCCGACTGCTTGATCAGGGATTCCGTCGTGAGCTTGGGCTGTTCGTCCTCTTCCTTGGGATGGGCGACGCTTTCCGGGACTTCGCGGACGCCGCAGAGGACGGCGAACCTGCCGTCTTTCTTGATGGCCATGCAGGGAAACGCCGCGCCGATGTTCTTGAGCTTGCCCCACTTGACGCGGATTTCCTTGGTCTTGTATTCCAGGTCGTCGGCGATCTTGCCGAGGAGGCGGATGGACGGCTCGTCCTCGGAAATCGCGTATTCGTGCATCAGGCGGCCGACGTCCGTGTCGTCGCCGTAATGCTTTACGATGGAGGCGAGGCAGTAGAGCGAGGTCTGCTTGCCGTCGACCGAGCAGCCGCGCATTTCCATGCGGATGAAGACGGCTTTGCCGGACCAGGACTTCAGGAGCTGCTCTTTCTGGAGGAAGAGCATTTTGCCCTGCACTTTGGTCAGGGGATCGAAGACGGCGTAGCGTTCCTGCTGGACGCCGCCCTGAAGAAGCTTGCGGATGCCGAGGTAGAGCACCCAGTTGCCGTTGTTGAGCTGAAGGAAGATCGGCGCGCCGAAGAACGAGGCGAGTTCCTCTATGGTGACGTCGCCGCGGCTTTCCGGTGCGAGCCGCAGCTTGTTTGCGAGCTTCAGGCAGAGTTCCAGGGGGTCTTCGACGCCTTCAAGCGACGACAGGAAAGCGTTCAGGTCGCCCGCCTGCGGCATCATCTTGATGATTTCCTGGAAGCACAGCAGAAGAGAGTTTCTGTTGTTTGGGTTTTGACTCATGAGATTTCCATATTTGTTATGAAATAGTGCAAAAAAATGGCTCCGAATTGCTCTAATATAGCATCATTATGCAGGGTTGTCAAGGAAACAGGAAAAAAGAAATACCATAATCCTATAAAAAGGCGCTCAAAAACGCGGGCGGATTCCCCCGCACGGTTGGACGACGGGTGCGAAAAAAGCCGCACGGGGATAAGTCCGTGCGGCCGATTGGAAACTGGAATGATTCCGGGCGTCCGGATCAGGTGGCTTTCCGGCGGGTCGCGAACTGGTCTGCGGTAACCGCCACGATGATGATAAGGCCGATCACGACGAGCTGGACGTTCGTGGAGATGTCGAGCAGGGTGAGCCCGTTGCGGAGGAAGCTGATGAGCAGCGTGCCGATGACGGTGCCGACCATGGTGCCGCGTCCGCCGGAGGGGGCGCATCCGCCGATGATGCAGGCGGCGATGATGTCGAGTTCGAGGGAGATGCCAGCGGTGGGCTGGGCGGTGCTGGCGCGGCTGACCGTGATCATGGAGGCGAGGCCGACGAGCGCGCCGGTGAGCGTGTAGATCCAGACGATCGTCTTGTTCACATTGATGCCGGCGTGGAACGCGGTCTGGACGTTGGAGCCGATGGCGTAGGTGTAGCGTCCGAACCGTGTGTGTTTCAGGAGGAACCAGAAAGCGACCATGACGATGACGAGCAGGATCACGGAGGAGGGGATCCTCGCGACGCGACCGGTGTCAAGCCAGCTGTAGTCGGAAACGGCGAACGGCTTGCCAGCGTTCATGATGTAGGAGATGCCGCGGAAGATGCTCATGGTGCCGAGCGTGACGATGAATGGCGCGAGCTTCAGCCTCGTGATCAGCATGCCGTTGGTGAAGCCGCAGACCGCGCCCGCCAGGATGCAGACGAACGTGCCGGCGATCATCGCCCAGAGTTTCAGGTGGATGTAGGTGCCGGACGAGATGTCAGCCCAGGTCCCGCCGGAGAAGTACAGCATGGATGCCGCGCCGATCATGCCGCACATGGCGAGCATGGATCCGACAGAGAGATCGATGCCGCCGGTGATGATGATGTAGGTCATGCCTGCCGCCATGATGCCGTTGATGGAGGAACGGCAGAGGACGTTGACGAGGTTTCTGGAGGAAAGGAAGTTGTCCGGCTCCAGGAATGTACAGAGCGAAATGATGAAGATGAGGGAGCAGAACGGAAGCAGTTGTTTGGTGAAGCGGTTCATATGGATAATACTCCTGAGTTGGATGTCAGCAGACGGCGAAGTGCATGACTTCTTCCTGTGTGGTTTTTGCGGTTTCGAGCTGCGCGGCGAGGCGTTTCCTGCGGAAGACGAGCAGGCGGTCGCAGATGCCGAAGAGCTCGGGGAGCTCGGACGAGATCACGAGGATGCCCTTGCCCGCGGCGGCGAGCTCGTTGATGAGCGTGTAGATCTCCTTCTTCGCGCCGACGTCGATGCCGCGCGTGGGCTCGTCGAAGATGATGAAATCCGGGTTTGCCAGGAGCCAGCGCGCCACAAGGAGTTTCTGCTGGTTGCCGCCGGAAAGCGAGGACGCCTCGTCGTACGGGGACGCCCATTTGAGCTTGACCTTGCCGCCGTACTCGTCCATGAGCTCCTTTTCCTTTTTGAAGTTCAGGAACCATTCCATGCCGGTGGCGGCATAGTTCGGGAGCATGATGTTGTCCCGGCAGGGCAGCCCGACGCAGAGGCCGCAGCGCTTGCGGTCCTCCGGGAGATAGGCGATGCGTCCGTCGATGGCGTCCGCGGGCGTCTTGATGTGAAGCTCCTTTCCGTTCAGGAAGAGCTGTCCGGCGGTGAGAGGCTGGAGCCCGAAAATCGCGCGCGCGGTCTCGGTGCGTCCCGCGCCGACGAGCCCCGCCATGCCGACGACTTCGCCCCGGCGGACCTGGAACGAGATGTCCTCGATACCCTCGTCGGAGGCAAGTCCTTTCGCCTCGAAGCAGACGTCGCCGATCTCCACGCTGCGGGGCGGGTAGAAGTCGGAAAGCTCACGGCCGACCATCTCGTGCACGATGCGCTGGACCGTGTACTCGGAGAGCGGACCGGAGGAGACGACCGCGCCGTCGCGCAGGATGCTGATGTCGTCGGCAAGGTCCATGACCTCTTCCAGGCGGTGCGAGATGTAGACGATGGTGAGGCCGCGTTTGCGGAGGTCTTTCACGATGGCGAAGAGCTGTTCGGCTTCCTTTTCGGAGAGCGAGGACGTCGGCTCGTCCATCACGATGATCTTCGCGTTGCGCTCCAGCGCTTTCAGGAGTTCGACGAGCTGGCAGTCGCCGGTCGACAGCGTGCTGATGAGTGCGTCCGGGTCGAGGTCGAAGTTGTTTTCTTTGATGATGGTGCGGGCGCGTTCCCGCATGGCCTTGGTGTCCATGCGTCCGAACTTCATGATCTCGCGCCCGAGGAAGATGTTGTCCGCGACGGTGAGATCGCCCGCCAGGTCGAGTTCCTGATAGAGCATGGAGATGCCGCGATCGAGGGAGTCTTTCGGGGACGTGAGTTCGACCTTTTCACCGAAAAGCTCGATGCTGCCGGCGTCCGGCGTGTAGATGCCGGAAAGGACTTTCATGAGGGTGGATTTCCCCGCGCCGTTTTCGCCGCAGAGGGCGTGGACGGTGCCGGGGCGCGCCGAGAAGCTGACGCCGGAAAGGGCGGTCACCGGCCCGAACGTCTTGACGATGCCGTGCATCGCCAGGGAGTAAGCCTGATTGGTTTGGTCTGCCATGGTCAGAGCCCCAGCGCGGAGGGGAATTCCGCTTTCATTTGTTCGAGGTTGGTCTTATCGACGATCATGCTGGGGATCGGCTTGAGCTTGTCGACTTTCTTGCCGTCCAGGAGATCGACGGCGGTCTTCACGCCGGAGTAGCCGATCTCATAGGGGTTCTGCACGATGAGGGAGTCCACTTCGCCGCGTTCGATGCCCTCGAGCAGGACCGGGTCGGAGTCGAATCCGACGAACTTCACTTTCCCGGCGAGTCCCTGGATTTGAAGTGCCTTGTACGCGCCGACGGAGACGGGCTGGTTGACCGCGAAGACGCCGTCGGCGTCGCTGTGCTTGGTGAGCATGTCGACGGTCTTTTGGCGGGCGTCCTCGACCGTGCCTTGCGTGTACTGTTCGGCGACGAGCTCGATGCCGGGGAATTCCTTCGCGAGCGTTTCCTTGAAGCCCTTGGCTCGGTCGTCGGTAGATGCGGAGTTCTGGATGAAGCACGTGAGGATGACCTTGCCGTGTCCGTTCAGGGCAGCGCCGAGGCGGCGCGCGGCGTCGGCTCCGCCCGCGACGTTGTCCGTGGCGGCGAAAGAGTCGTAATTGTCGGTTTCAATGCTGGAGTCGATGATCACGACCGGGATGCCGGAGCTTTTTGCCTTGTCGACGGGGCGGACGAGCGCCTTGGAGTCGTTCGGGGCGAGCACGAGCGCCACCGCGCCGCGGGTGAGGGAGTCCTCGACCGACTGGATCTGCTTTTCGCGGTCATTTTCCTGCTCGGGGCCGTTCCAACTGATCTTGTAGCCTTCCTCCTCGCCGGCCTTTTCCGCGCCCTTGCGAACGACTTCCCACCACATGGAGGCGGTGCCTTTCGGGATGACGGCGATGGTCTTGCCCGTCTGCTCCTTGCCCGACTGCCCTTTGCCCGAGGTGAGCCCGAGCGCCGCGGGGAATTTCACTTTCATTTCGTCGAGGTTGGTCTTGTCGACGATCATGCTGGGGATCGGCTTGAGCTTTTCGACCTGCTTGCCCTGGAGAAGCGCGACGGCGGTCTTGACGCCGGAGTAGCCGATCTCGAATGGATTCTGCACGATGAGGGAGTCCACTTCGCCGCGTTCGATGCCTTCGAGCAGGACCGGGTCGGAGTCGAAGCCGACGAACTTCACTTTCCCGGCGAGTCCCTGCGTCTGGAGCGCCTTGTACGCGCCGACGGAGACGGGCTGGTTGACCGCGAAGACGCCGTCGGCGTCGCTGTGCTTGGTGAGCATGTCGACGGTCTTCTGCCTGGCGTCCTCGACAGTGCCTTGCGTGTACTGTTCGGCGATGAGCTCGATGCCTGGGAATTCTTTCGCGAGCGTTTCCTTGAAGCCTTTCGCGCGGTCGTCGGTGGATGCGGAGTTCTGGATGAAGCACGTGAGGATGACTTTTCCGTGGCCGTTCAGGGCGGCTCCGAGGCGGCGCGCGGCGTCGGCTCCGCCCGCGACGTTGTCGGTAGCGGCGAAAGAGTCGTACTGATCGGTTTCGATACTGGAGTCGATGATTACGACCGGGATGCCGGATTCCTTGGCTTTTTCAACTGGGCGGACCAGCGCTTTGGAGTCGTTCGGACCGAGCACGAGCGCCTTGATGCCGTGTGTCAGGGCGTCTTCGACCGACTGGATCTGCTTTTCGCGGTCATTTTCCTGCTCGGGACCGTTCCAGCTGATGGCATAGCCTTCTTCCTTGCCGGCCTGTTCCGCGCCGCTGCGGACGACTTCCCACCACATGGAGGCGGTGCCTTTCGGGATGACGGCGATGATTTGTCCGGACTGGTTTTTGCCGGAGGTCATGTGCTGGATCTTCCGGATGACGCCGGACGTAAACAGCACCGCCGAGACGGCGAGGATCAGGATGACCGCGATGTTGTTCTTTTTCATGAGGGAAAAAAACTCCTGTGTCTGTGTTATATTAAAATTAACCGAATCAAAACGGGGGAGGGGGATGCGGGTTTCCGCATTCAGCAAAACTATAACCTTTTCTCCTAAAAAAATCAAGCTGGCTTGTGAAAAAACATAAAAATAACGTAAGATTAACGTGAGGAAACGTACCGGACGACTGTACTCGTGCGGACCGGACGCCGGCTGCCGCAACATACGAATCGGCTGCGATATGTGTTTTTTTGTTGTTGGATAATTGCGGACTCATTGGAATAACAGTTTGAAAAATAAAGAAAACAATGTATATTATATGCTCATATATTTTTCCGAAAGACTCTCTTTAACCTTGTTTCATTTCCCGAGCTGAATCCCATGGCATCCAACCAGCAGGCATCCCGTCCATCCCCGAAAAAACGCGGACTGGCGTCGTCCATACGGCGTCTTTTCGGGCTGATCCGCGGTCGGAAAGGGCAGAACAATTCCTACACCAAGGGACCGATCGCCGGCACGATGCTCCGCACCGCTCTGGTGATGCTGCCCGGTACGTTGACGATCAGCGGATACAACCTGGTCGACGCGTATTTCGTGGGGCGGCTTGACGGCGACGCCCCGATGGCGGCGATCGGCCTGACCGCGCCGCTCGTCATGATCTGCGGGTGCTTCTTCCACGGGCTTTCCGCCGGCGTGATGACCACGACGGCGCAGTCGCTCGGCGGAAACAAGAGATGGCGGGCGGAACAGCTCGTGAGCACGGGCCTGTTCCTCATAACGCTCGTTTCCCTGACCTTCGCCATCATCGGTCCGCTCGTCACGCGCTCCGTATACCGCCACATCATGCACGCTTCGCCCGAGGCGACGCGCCTTGCCACGGCATACATGGACATCTGGTTCTGGGCATGCGTGTCCTCCGCGCTCGGCATGAGCGGAAACAACCTGCTCGTGACTGCAAACGACTCGAAGATGGCGAGCGCCACGATGGTGCTCGGCCTGGCGTCCAATGCGTTGCTCGATCCGCTGTACATGTTCCAGAAAGAGATTTGGGGCATTCCGCTCGGATTCGGGCTGGGCGTCGTCGGCGCCGCGTGGGCGACCGTGACGGCGCAGATCATCGGCACGACTCCCGTGCTGGCGATCCTCTGGAAAAAGCACCATCTGATCCGGTTCCGCGCCATCCGGTTTGCCAAGCTGGCAAGCCTGTGGAAACGCATCATTTCGTTCGCGATACCGGCATGCCTCGGGTCGCTGATGCTGCCGATCGGGCAGTTCATCATGACGTGGATCACGTCGCATTTCGGCGACGTGGTGATCGGCGCGATCACAGCGGCGCAGCGTATCCAGGTGATCGCATTCTTCTTCCCGATGTCGCTGGGCGTGTCCCTGATGCCGATGATCGGCCAGAATTACGGCGCGCGGCTCTACAGCCGCATCAACGGCTGCCGCCGCTTCGCCATGCGTTTTGCTTTCTTCTACCTGATGACCATGTCGGTGGTTTTCTGCATTTTTGCGCCCGAGATCGCCGGAAAGTTCCTGGAGGACCCGGACAAGGTCGAAATGCGCGCCGTGATGACGTTCGCGCTCAGGATCCTGCCGTGGGGCTTCGCGTTCCTGGAGGTCCACCGCTTCTCCGGGTTCTTCTTCACCGGATGCGGACGCCCGATGGCCGCCGCCCTGCTGAACGCCATGCGCATCCTGGGGTTTCTGGTTCCTCTCTCTCTGCTGGTCCTTCTGTTTTTCAAGCTCACGGGAAACGAGGACACTTCCCTGACTCTGCTCCTTGTCACGCAGATGGGGTCCGACGTGCTGGCGGGGACCATCGCGCTGATCCTGGCGCGCCGCCTCACGCGGCGTTTCCCCGCGGACGGCGTGGCGGAGGATCTGCGTCCGCCACGCAGGCTGTTCAAAAAGGCGTGACCTGTTCCGTTTCCGGCTTTCTCCGGGCCGCGTTTCCCCGTTTCGTACCGCAGTCTTTTCCCGTCATCTCCGTTTTCCCGCCAAAAAGACCCCGTTTTTTTGCGAATACGATTTGAAAGTCCGGGGATAAGGTATTAGATTATTGTGAAATGACATTTATCTCAGATGAGGCGTATCCATGAAACGTTTTCAAACATTCCTGCTTCTCCTTGCCCTTGCGGCGGGCAGCTTCGCATATGCGGACGACACGGTGCCCATGCCCGCGGGGAATCCGCAGCAGCCGCTTCCCGAAATCCGGCTGGACGACGATGCCTGCAAGGAAATGATCACGTTCCTGTACGGGCTCTCGCTGCTTCGGACGCATTATGTGGACGGGAGCAAGACCAATTACCGTGACATGTTCCGGTCCGCGCTTCGTGGCGTGATGCAGGACCTCGACCGGTTCAGCAATTTCGAGACGCCGCAGTCCTACGAGGAGACGCAGAAAGATTTCTCCGCGCAGTTCGGCGGCATCGGCGTTACGCTGTCCACCCGGAACAACTACCTTGAGATCGTGAGCGTGACCGAGGATGGTCCCGCAGACAAGGCGGGGATCAAGGCCGGCGACATCATCGTGAAGATCGACGGCAAGGATTTGAACAAGCTCAAGCTTTCCGACTGTGTCGGCATGCTCCGCGGCGACATCGGCACCACGGTCGAGATCTCCGTGCGGCGCGCGGGCGTGAAAGACGAACTCTCCATGCACGTGGTCCGCGGCACCGTGGAAGTCCCCAGCGTGGTCGGCGCGCACATCCTGCCCGACAGCGGCGGCATCGGCTATCTCCGCATCCTCCAGTTCGCGCAGGACACGCCGGGCCGCCTCGACGCCGCGCTCTCCAAGCTCTCCGCCGAAGGCATGACCTCGCTTGTCATCGACCTCAGGAACAACCCCGGCGGCATCGTCGACAGCGCGGTCGAGGTGTGCAGCAGGTTCGTGAAAGAGGACCAGACGCTCGTCACGCTCGAATGGCGCGACCCCGCCAAGAACCAGACCTACAAGACCGTGAACTGCAACAAGTACTACAACCTGCCCCTGATCCTGCTCGTGAACGGCAATTCCGCCAGCGCCGCCGAGCTTTCCGCATCGGCGCTTCGCGACATGAAACGCGTGGTCGTCCTCGGCGAAAAGACGTTCGGCAAGGGCTCCGCGCAGAACATCATGCCGATCGGCGACCTCGGCGCGCTCCGCATCACCGTGGCGCACTATTTCACCCCGTCGCACACGCCCATCCACGGCAAGGGGCTTCAGCCGGACATCACCGTCGAGATCCCGCCGCAGAAAGCGCAGGCTTTCTATGCGCAGCTGAACGACTACCCCGGCGTGATCGATCCCGGACTTGCCGACGGCGTCCGCGACGTCCAACTGGAACGCGCCGTGGAAATCCTCCGCAGCGCCTCGATCCTGGAGTCCGTAAAGGAATCCGGGGCCGCTTCCGAAACCTCTTCCAAAACAAGGAATTAATCTTATGAGACTCCGTTACTGCCTCTTTCTTTTCCTCGCCGCCGCATTCCTGCTCACCGGATGCGCGCATAAGCTGATCGTTGCCGAGGTGCTCCAGTCGCCAGAACAGGCCCCCATTTACACCCGATACAACCTCTGGTACACCAACCCGAAGAAGATGGATACCCTGAACATGCTCAAGGGCGAAATCCTTCCGTTCGGCACTGAGGTAGTCGTCACGTCCGCGTCCGACAGCGAAATCTGCTTCACGACCGTCGCCGACAACAGAGATTTCCGCATTAAGTTTTCCAACGATTACCGCATGATGTCCGCAGAGGACTATCTGCGCGAACTTTTCTCTACGCAGAGCGAGGCTGATCTCACGGTCGGCATCCATCCGCTCACGATCGAAAAGCTGAAAGCGGGCATCGTGGAGAAGGGCATGACCCGGCAGGAAGTCGAGCTCGCATTCGGCCCGCCGTGCGCGTTCCGCACGCCGTCCCCCACGCTGGATACATGGTGCTTCTGGACCGATTTCCTGGTCGGCAAACGCATCATCTTTACTCGAAACGTCGTTTCGGACATCCTGGTCCTTTAATTTCGGAGATCGAACATCATGAAAGCGAAAAAGTCAGACCGCATCGCGGTCATCGGCGCCGGCAAAATGGCGACCGCCATCACAGTTTCCCTCGTTTCCAAGGGCGTTCCCGCCTCGTCCATCCTCGCCTATGACGTCAGTCCCGCCGCAGCGGAGAAGTTCACCGCCGCCACGGGCTGCAAGGTCGCCGCGACCCTCGCCGACGCCCTGAAAGACGCCTCGACCGTGCTCCTGGCTGTGAAACCCCAGGTCGCGCCGTCCGCGCTCAAGGACGCCGGGTCTGCCCTTCGCGGCAAACTTCTGATTTCGATCGTGGCCGGACTCAAGCTCGAATCTTTGTCTGTGCTCGCCGCCACGGACCGCATCGTCCGTGTCATGCCGAACACGCCGACGCTCGTCCAGCAGGGGATGACGTGTTTCACCGTTTCCCCGAAAGCGACCGCGGCTGACCGTGCATGCGCCGAAAAGATTCTCTCCAGCTTCGGGCTTGTCCGCGAGGTGCCGGAATCTCTGCTCGACGCCGTGACCGGACTGAGCGGCAGCGGACCGGCGTTCGTGATGGAATTCATCCTCGGCCTGGCCGAGGGCGGCGTCTACTGCGGCCTCCCGCGTGACCTGGCGGTCGAATCCGCCATCCAGACCGTCCTCGGCACCGCGGAAATGTGCAAACGCGATCCGCAGGCGATCTCCGCGCTCCGGAACGCCGTCATCACGCCCAACGGCACGACAGCGCGCGGGATTCATGTGCTTGACGTCGCCGGGTTCCGCGGCATCGTGGAAAACTGCGTGATCGCCGCGGCGGAACGTTCCGCCGAGCTCGGACGCAAGTAAAAACGCAAAAAAACACACCACCCCGTCCCGGGGAGACAAGGAGGCAAATATGATCATTGCTAGCACCATCGGCGACTTTGTGAACGGCGGCGGCATCATGGCCGTCTACTGGGGATTCGCCATCGGCGGTTCCGTCATTTTCGCCATCACTGCGATCGCCGCGCTTTTCGGCATCGGCGGCGCGGAGTCCGGCGACGTCGACGTTGACATGGACGGCCAGATTGACATCGTCCACCCCGATTCCGGCATCTTCGATTTCAAGCTGATCTCGTTCCGCTCGATTCTGGCTTTCATCGCCATGTTCGGCTGGGGCGGCGTCGTGTTCGGCGAATACGGATGGAAAGGCCTTGGCGCCGCGATCGGATGCGGACTCGTGACGATGGCAATCACCGCCTATCTCATCATGTCCATCCTGAAGCTTCAGCAGAACGGAACCCGTGCGAACGCTTCGCTCGTCGGCAAAAAAGGTACCGTCTATCTCGCCATTCCGGCGGGCGGACGCGGCAAGGTCGTGCTTGACCTCGGCGATTCCACGCGTGAGATCACCGCGTACTCGGAAGTCGCGCTTGCCAAGGGCGATCCCGTGGTTACGACCGGGCTTGAAGCCGAAATCTTTACGGTGAAGCCCCTCTGACGCTGAATGCCTTTCGTTTTTCCCGCATTGTCCTCTGCTCCTCCGGTCCGTTTCCGGGGGAGTTTTCTTTTTTTTACGTTTTTTCCTGTTTTCCTCTGGCATTTTCAAGCTTTTATGCTAGATTATTTAGATTGGGCGATGTTTCGCCTTGGACTTTTTTCTAGGAGCTGTTTTATGTCGTTTTGTCCTGTCCGTTCGGGGTTGATGTCGTGCCTGGTGGCGTTGTTGCCGCTTGGTGCGGTCTCCGTCTATGCCCAGGAGACGGACGTGCAGAACGACGGACTGACAAAAGCTGTTCCAGTTGTGGCCGAGGCAGAAACCGCTGATGAGGTGCTGCCGGAACCCGCGGACGCGGATGCCGGAACCGTTGTTTCCGAGGAAACGGAGCTCGTCTCGGAGGAAATGACTGCCGACGAAATCCTGGATGCCGAGCTTGAAGCGAAGAAAGAGGAGGAAAAAGCCTCTCTCCGCGCAAAAAACGACGCCGAGGCGCAGAAGCTGTTCCAGAAAGGTCTCGACCTGGAACGCGAGGGTGATTATCGTAAGGCGGGCAAACGTTACATGGATGCCGAGTTCCTTACTTCCGACAAGATTGTGAAAGCGAATGCGCTTTCCAATGCAGCCCGCGCGTTCCGTCAGGCTGAGCTTTACGGCAGGGAATTCGACTGCATCGAGCGTCTCATCAACGAGCATCTGAGCCGCATTGATTTCACGCAGGCCGTGAACCGCGAATACGAGATCGCCGATGCTTTCTACCATGGCCATCGTGACGCCATGTTCGAATGGCTGCCTTTCATCAAGGATTCCGACCGTTTCCTTGAGTGTTCCGAGGCGGCTCTTGAGCATGCCCCATGTGCTGAACCCGCCGGCGCGGTCCGTCTCCGCCTCGGGTCGATGTACCTTGAGAAGCAGAAACCCGAGAAAGCCATTGAGAAGTTCAAGGAAGTGCTTCAGCTTCACCCCGGCACCGATTCCGCCTATTACGCCGAACTGGGGCTTGCGGACGTCTATTGCCAGCTCGCCGAGCACGGCGACGGCGATGGGCGCTGGGCTGCCCTCGCGATCGAACAGCTCGACCATTTCGCCGAGACCAATCCTGAGGCGCCTGAGATCCAGTGGGTGAAAGAGCAGCGCCAGGCCATCGACAAGATTCAGGCTAAACGCCTTCACGACCTTGCAAAATACCATCACCGCACCGGCCGCGACGACCTCGCCGAGCATTACCTTTCGCTGGTCGTTCAGCGTTACGCCGAGACCGAACAGGCAATCCCGTCCGAAAAGCTTCTGGCGGAAATCGACGAGACTTACGAGGCTCCGCCGGACTCCATGCCGCGCAAGGATCCCGCCCACTACGATTTCGTGCGCAGTCCCATCCCAGTTGAGGATGCCGATCTCCTGATCACTCCCGAGAACAGCGACGGCAAATGGCTCTTCCCCATTCGCGACCTCAAAAAAGACACCAAGATCGATTCCCGCGAATCCTATGAAGAAAGGGCAGGTTCCGATGATCCGTACTGATTGCCGCCCGATCTTGAAAAAATCGTTCCTCTGCATGCTCGTTTTGAGCTGCGTCATATTCGCGTCTTCCTGCGGCTATTATCACATGGGCTCCATGATGCATCCGCAGATCAAGACGATCGCCATCAGCACGATCCGCAACGACACGCGCGAGCCTCTCCTCACCGAACTTGCCCGCACTCAGATCGCCGCTCAGTTCCAGAGCGACAACTCCCTCAAGCTCGTTTCCAAGGAGGAGGCGGACTGCATCCTGTATGTCCGCATAGTCAGCGTCACGAATTCCATGCGCCGCTACAATCCCAGCTACATGGATGAGGAATACCGTCCTGCCGAGTTCAATATCGCTCTGAGCGCGGAGATGGAGGTCCTTATCCCCGGACGCAGCGAACCGCTGATCCCGAAGCGTACCGTTTCCGGAAGCTCAAATTACGAGTACAATGTCGATCCGCAGGTCGGCAGATACTATGGCCTCAGGCAGGCTTGCTTCAACCTCGGCGAACAGATCGTAGAGTATACGACCGAGGCCTGGTGATTTCCGGGGCGAATCCCCTGTGAAAGCCGTGCTGTGCTTGCCAAGCTCAAAATGTCTAGGGACTTTTTGAGGTTAATCCCGTTCGGTTTTCTTTTTGTCCCGTCTCCGCATGAGCCCGGAGATTTGCATTTCTGCTGGATTCGAGGTGAAAGCCGTTCAGCATGTCTTGCTGTCCATACATACACCTTTTTGTGCGCAAGTATGCCTGCGAGCACGCATGCGCGTATTCGTTTTGAGTTTGGCGAGGGCAGGGGGTGAGTTCAGGGGATGGGGCATGGAGCGTGTGGAAAGTGGGGTGGCTGATTTTTTTCAGGATTTTTATTGGAATTGGCTTGACAAAGGCTGGATTCGGGTGTATTTTATATGATGTCGGTTCTCCAAAGAGCCGGTGTTCTCCTCAAAACTGGTACAGATCGAAGAAGGATGGCGGTGATGTTATCCTGCGCTGGTCGAAGAAAAATCGAAAAATCTTCGAAAAAGCGTTTGACAAGGCGCAAGAATGTGCTATATTAAATATCACCGCTTGATTTTGGCGAGAGCTGGTTGAGCGGAGTGATCATTGAGATAGCCCAGAGACGGGACGGTGTTGTAGAGCGTCGAGGAAGTGTTCTTCTCAAAGGGGTCCGGAAGATTTTTTCGGAATTTTTTGAAAAGAGCATTGACAAAGAAGA